>LNAP01005533.1_pt1 | contig 11190 bp, 10 predicted proteins | sample 602601 | NCBI WGS metagenome assembly LNAP01 (sample SAMN02440304, study PRJNA202911) | soil metagenome | biome: Subtropical and temperate rainforests or woodlands; isolation source: soil samples (1 kg each in a 20% v/v slurry with milli Q water) were... ...
CAGCGCAAGCCGGCCGAGCAACAGGCCCGTCCGCGCGCGACGGCGCGGGCCGCTGGCAAGCCTGCGCGCCAGTTGGTCGCTGGCAACATCCAGCAGCTTCCCCTCAAACTGGTGCTGTTCGGGCTGCTCTGTCTGCTGCCGTTGGCGGGCAGCCTCCTGCGCCTCGGTGCGGTGTTGCCGTTGGCGATCTATGCCGTCGCCAGCCTGCTGACCTTCGTCCTCTACTGGCGCGACAAGCACAGCGCGCTGAAGGATCGCTGGCGCACACCGGAAACCACACTGCATTTCTTCGAGCTGGCCGGCGGCTGGCCGGGTGCGCTGGTGGCGCAGCAGGTCTTTCGCCACAAGACCCGCAAGCTGAGCTATCAGCTGGCGTTCTGGCTGATCGTGGTGCTGCACCAGGCGTTCTGGATCGATCTGCTGTTCATCGGCAGCGGTTTCACCCGCGAGCGGCTGGACTGGCTGTTGCGGCTGCTCTGAAACGCGAAAGCCCGGCGAATGCCGGGCTTTCGGACGAGCATCGCGGCTCAGACTTTTCTGACGAACTCGGACTTCAGCTTCATCGCGCCGATGCCGTCGATCTTGCAGTCGATATCGTGGTCGCCGTCGACCAGGCGGATGTTCTTCACCTTGGTGCCGACCTTGACCACCAGCGACGAGCCCTTGACCTTGAGGTCCTTGATTACCGTGATGGTGTCGCCATCCTGCAGCGTGTTGCCTACCGAGTCCTTGATCACCTTGTCGCTTTCGCTCGCGGCAGCCGCGCCTTCGGTGGCGGACCACTCATGGGCGCACTCGGGGCAGACCAGCATCTGGCCGTCTTCGTAGGTGTATTCGGAGTTGCATTTGGGGCAGGGTGGCAGCGAGCTCACGGCAGATCCTCAGGGGGCGGGATGCGGAAAGCCGTGCATTGTATAAGGTTTTGTTACAAATTTGGGGCCGCCGTGGAATCCAGGCTGGCCGGATTCCACGTGGTTTCACGGGGTAGCGCTTACTTCACGGCGGTGAGGCGCTCGTTACCAGCGCGTAGCTCGCTGTAGCGATGTTCCAGTTCGCGGCGTATTTCGCGGCGCTGGTAGGCCTGGGCGAAACGACGCTGCTGTTCAGGCGTCTTCGGGTTGAGCGGCGGTACCGCTACCGGTTTGCCGTCTTCGCCGAGGGCGACCATGGTGAAGAAGCAGCTGTTGGTATGGCGCACGGTCTTCTCGCGAATGTCTTCGGTGACGACCTTGATGCCGATCTCCATCGAAGTGGTACCGGTGTAGTTGACCGAGGCGAGGAAGGTGACCAGTTCGCCAACATGCACCGGCTGGCGGAACACCACCTGATCCACCGAGAGGGTGACGACGTACTGCCCGGCGTAGCGGCTGGCGCAGGCGTAGGCGACCTCGTCGAGATACTTGAGCAGCGTGCCGCCATGTACGTTGCCGGAAAAATTGGCTTTGTCCGGCGTCATCAGCACGGTCATGGTCAGCTCTGCATGTCCATCTAGCATGGGGGTTACGGCTCCTCGGTGGTGAAGGGTTGCTACTTTAGTCGAATGCCTCCTTCCTGTCTGGCGTTTCCATCAAAACGCTTCATCGATTTTTTCTATCGTCAATGCGGCAAAGGCGCGCACTTCTGTCATTTGGCGGAAAAAGCGCCAGCTACGGCATGAGTGTCCTGCTCCCTGGGCAGGGCCGGCAGCGATCTGTGACGTGGCGCACGGATGGCGCCGGCGCCTCGCACAACAGCACTTTTGTTGACCTGTGCCGGGGTCCGCTGGCCTGGCGCTTCTTATAGTCGGATGCCCACAAAATCCCTGACTACTTCAGTAACGGATGCCTCCTCATGCGTACGCTCGCTCTTGCCCTGCTCGCCTGCTTCGTTCCGCTGACTCATGCCAGCGAGGCGGTCGTCGAGCGCTTCAACTACGTCATGGCCGATGAGCAACGGCGCGAGCAGGCCAGCCTGGCCGGTCAGGAACGCGCCGTGTTCTGTTCCTATTGCCACGGCGAAACCGGCAACAGCAAGCGCAAGCACATTCCCAATCTTGCCGGGCAGAATCCGCGATACCTGTTCCACGCCTTCGAGAAGTTCGCCAGCGGCGAGCGCACCGACTTTGTCATGTCCAAGCTGGCGCAGAACCTCAGCATGGAGGAGCGGGTGAACATCGCGGTGTTCTTCAGCCAGCAGAAGGTCAATCCGCCGGAAGGTGCGACGGATGCAGCCTTGCGCAATACCGGCGAGAAGATCTTCCAGACCACCTGCACCGGCTGCCATGGCGCGCATGCGGAGGGCATGGAGACCATGCCGCGGCTGGCCGGACAGCCGGACGAGTACATCCGTAAGACATTGACGCGTTTCCGCGAGAACGATCCCAGCCGCGCAGGTTCGGTGATGATTGGCGTTGCCGCGCAGCTCTCCGCGACAGACGTGGAGGCGCTGGCGGCCTATCTCTCGCAGCTGAAGCTGACGCCGGCCGAGGAGATGGCCAACGTCAACCGTTTGCGCAACGTTACAGCCGCCGCTCAGTAACGCTGGATCTGCGCCGGCGTGCGGCGCATCAGTACTTCGCCATTGCGCACCGAAAGCAGGGCATGGCCCTGGGTGCGCAGCATCTCGTAGTCGTCCGGCGCCGACAGCACCAGCAGGTTGGCCGGGCGCCCCACTTCCAGTCCGTAGCGCTCGCCCAGGTTCAGCGTCCGTGCGCTGTTGTCGGTGATCAGGTCCAGGCCGCGCTGCAGGTCCTCGTAGCCGAGCATGTGACAGATGTGCAGCCCGGCTTCGAGGATGCGCAGGATGTTGCCGTTGCCCAGCGGATACCAGGGGTCGACGATGGAATCCTGGCCGAAGCAGATGTTCATTCCGGCGCGGTCGATCTCGGCCACACGGGTCAGGCCGCGGCGCTTGGGATAGGTATCGAAGCGGCCCTGCAGGTGGATGCTCTCGGTCGGGCAGGAAACGAAGTTGATCTTCGACATCTTGAGCAGACGGAACAGCTTGGAGCAGTAGGCGTTGTCGTAAGAGCCCATCGCCGTGGTGTGGCTGGCGGTGACGCGCTCGCCCATCTCGCGCACCCGCGCCTCCTCGGCGAGCACTTCGAGAAAGCGTGACTGTGGGTCGTCGGTTTCGTCGCAGTGCACGTCCACCAAACAGCCGCTGCGCTCGGCCAGGTCCATGAGGAACTTGATCGAGCTGACGCCCTGGTCGCGGGTGTTCTCAAAGTGCGGAATGCCGCCGACCACATCGGCGCCCATGGCGATCGCCTCGGTCATCAACTCGCGACCGCCCTTGAACGACTCGATGCCCTCCTGTGGGAAGGCGACGATCTGCAGGTCGATCAGGTGGCGGGTTTCCTCGCGCACCTCGATCATCGATTTCAGCGCCGACAGCGTCGGGTCGGTGACGTCGACGTGGGTGCGCACATGCTGGATGCCGTGGTCGACCAGCATGTCGATGGTCTTCTTCGCCCGCGCCTTGGTGTCCTCGTGGGTCACCAGCGCCTTGCGCTCGCCCCAGCGCTCGATGCCCTCGAACAGCGTGCCGCTCATGTTCCAGGCCGGCTGACCGGCGGTAAGGGTGGCGTCGAGGTGGATGTGCGGCTCGATGAAGGGCGGCACCACCAGATTGCTGGCGGCGTCGATATCGCCCTCGTTGGCTTCGGCCGGCGCCTGCTGCGCGCTGATGGAAGCGATGCGTGCGCCGTTTAGTTCGATGCGGTAGAGGCCGCTGCGGCCGCGCAGGCGGGCGTTGAGGATGTTCATGGTGACTCCTTGATCAGCGTGCGTCGGTTTGCGTCAGCACCGTGCGCGACAGGGCCAGGCGCTGACCCTCGTACAGCACAATATAGGCTGCGGCGGCCACCAGTATGCCGACGATGGGCGCCACCCAGGGCGAGAAATAGGCGCAGGCGGCGCCCAGCACATAGGCCGCCAGGCCCAGGCTGTTGTATTTCGGCAGGCGCGCCTCGGCCAGTTTCGGGTATTGCCCGCGATGACGGTAGAAGTAGTCCGCCATGATCACGCCGCCGATGGGCGGAATGATCGAGCCGAGTAGGATCAGGAAGGGGATCAGCAGTTCGTACATGCCGCCCAGCGCCAGCAGGGTGCCGACGAAGGCGCCGCCAAGGGTCACCAGGCGGCGGCGCTCGGTGCGCAGCAGGTTGCAGCCGGCAGCGGCGAAGTTGTAGATGGTGTTGTCCTGCGTGGTCCAGAGGTTGAGGAAAAGCATCACCACCGCGGCTATCGACAACCCCTGCAGCACCAGCACTTCGACGATGTCCGGCTGTTGGTAGACGATTGCTCCGTAGGCGCCGGCAACGATCATCAGGCCGTTGCCGATGAAGAAGCCGATCAAACTGGCCCATACCGCGACCTTGCTGCTGCGGGCGAAACGCGTCCAGTTGGTGGCCTGGGTCGCGCCGCTGACGAAGGTGCCGAAGATCATGGTGATGGCCATGCCGAGGGTCAGGGTGTCGCCCGGTTGCACGGCGAGCAGGCCGTCCAGCCCGCCAATATCACGGGTGGCAGTCCACAGCGAGGCAATCAGCAGAATCAGCATCGCTGGCACCGCGATGCGCGAGAGCAGGTCGAGGCCCTTGTAGCCGACGAAGGCGGTCAGGCAGAAGCCGAAACCAAACAGCACCATCAACGGCAGCGTCCAGCTTTCCGGCAAATCCAGCAGCCGCACCAGTACGATGGCGATGGTCGCCGTGCCCCAGGCGTACCAGCCGATCTGGGTGAAGCCGAGCAGGAAGTCGGACAGCCGGCTGCCGGCTTCGCCGAAGCAGAAGCGCCCCATCAGTACCGAGTTCAGCCCGCTGCGGCAGGCGATCAGACCGAGCACCGCGGCATAGGCGCCGAGCAGCAGATTGCCGATCACCGCTGCCCAGAGCATGGTCTTGAAGTCGAAGGCGAGGCCGATCTTGCCGCCGGCGAACATGGTGGCGGTGAAGAAGGTGAAGCCGAACAGCAGGATGGAGGTGGACCACAGCCCCTTGCGCGCGCCGGCTGGCACTTCGCTCAGGGGGTAGTCGGTATCGACGGGCTGTTTCATGGTGGATGCTCCGCAAGGTGGATGCAGCCAGATTGCAGATGCCATGCCATTGCTGACCGATCGGCCAACTCGGCGCGCACGCGATGACGCCGTCATCAAGGCTGGCTCGTGCTGGTGCAACGAGCTGGCTGCGCGCACCGGAATGGCGCCCTAGTGCGAAGCTCTCACAAGCGGAGCGACATTTTCTCTCTAGCTGGCCAGCGAGCGCGATCCCGGCCAGCGCAGCGATGCCGGGCAGGCTCCCGCGATGTACGCCGCGCTGTTCCAGCGCGAGGCATTGCTCCAGGCGCTGCGCGAGCGCGGTGTGGACCTGAACGCGGCGGGCCCCGCTGGGCAACAGCGTGGAAAGCCTGGTGCGCGGCGAGATCCGCTCCCGCTGATCCCTCAGTAGCTCTTGTAGGGCAGGAACTTGCCGGACAGCACCACGTTGACGCGATCGCCCTTGGGGTCGCTCTGGCGCTGGATATCCATGGAGAAGTCGATGGCGCTCATGATGCCGTCACCGAATTCCTCGTGGATCAGCTCCTTAATGGTGGTGCCGTAGACGTTGACCAGTTCGTACCAGCGGTAGATCAGCGGGTCGGTAGGCACCGCAGTGGGCAGTGAGCCCTTGTAGGGGGCGATCTGCAGCCAGGCGACGGCCTCGTCCGAGAGCTCGAAGAGCTGCCCCAGGGTCTCGGCCTGGGCCTTGTCGAAGGCCATCTGACCGAGGCAACCTGCGGTGGACCACTCCTTGGACATGCCGATGCTTTCGGCGACATGCGCCCACTTCAGGCCCTTGCGCACCTTGGCGGAGACGATCATCTGGGTGACCTGTTCACGACTGCTGATCATGGCGAATCCTCATCTGGCGAATGCGAGTCAATGGCCGCACGGGCGCGGCGGGCCTCGGTCGATGCAGGTTCGGTGCCAGGGGGTCAGTCGTATTCGGCCGCTTCGTGCTCGCCGAGCAGACGACGCTGGCGCGGCGTGGCGGCGGCCAGCACTTCGGGATTGAAGGCGAAGTGCAGGTAGGGCGAGAACTTCTGCGCCACCATGCGCCGGCCGTAGTGGATCTGCAGCAGGTAGCGGCTGCGCTCGGCGCTGCGGTTGCGGCTGCCGGCGTGCCAGAGGTCGCTGCGAAAGAACAGCAGGTCGCCGGCCTGGCACAGCACTGGCTCAGGCGCGCGGCCGTGCCACTGCGTTTCGCCTGGGCGCGGCTTGCGCCCGGCGCGGTGGCTGCCGGGAATCACCAGGGTCGGGCAGAGGTCGGCGTCGATGTCGTCCAGGTACAGGTGCGCGGTGCAGACCTGCATCGGCAGCTCGAAGGCGGGGTCGGCGAGCAGGCTTTCCGGCAGCTCCATGGCCAGGTAGTCGGCATGCAGCTCGCCGCCGATAAAGCCCGGGCGGCTGCGCCAGGCGGTCTGGCCGATGATGTGGCAGTCCGTGCCGAGCGCCGCCTCGGCCAGTTCGATCACGCCGGGCAGATCGAGAAAGCGCAGCCAGAACGGCGAGCGATTGAAGACGCACTTGAAGTGATCGTCGACCAGGCCTTGGTAATCCCAGTGGATGGGTTCGAGGCCATCGATGGCTTCGCGCAGCTCCGTGATCGTTGGCGGATCGATCACCGCGGGCAGCAGGACGAAGCCCTGTTGATGCAGGGCGGCGAGCTGTTGCTGGAGGTCGCTGGATTCAGGCATGGCGGTAAACGGTCGGACGACTATCGCTCAGCATAGGCAGCGTGGGCGCCCGTTGAAAACCGGCTGAAAGCTTGCCGCGCTACTGTGCCGGCGCTGCTTCGGCAGCCAGCTGCGTGGTCACGAGCCGCGCGACTGTCTCCTCGCTCCGGCGTACCCGGCGGCGTCGCCAGAAGCGGCGTCACCGGCGCGCACCTTGCCTAGTTCGAAACCACCCGTGCGATGGCCTTGGCCAGCGCATCCAGGCGCTCGGCATCCAGTCCGGCGACGTTGGCCCGACCGCTTTCCACCAGATACACCGAATCCTCGGCACGCAGCCGGCGTACCTGCTCGGCGGTCAGGCCGGTGTAGGAGAACATCCCGCGCTGCTGGGCGATATGCGCAAAGCGCTCGGCCAAGCCGTAGGGCATCAGCGCCTCGACCAGACCGCCGCGCAGGCTGGCGATGCGCCGGCGCATGCGCTCGACCTCGTCCTGCCAGATCTGCCGCAGCGGCTCGTCGGCGAGGATCGTCGCCACCACCGCAGCGCCGTGGGATGGTGGCGTCGACCAGAGGTTGCGTGCCAAGGAGGCTAGCTGGCTGCGTACATCGAGCAGGCGCTCGGCATCGCTGGTGACGGCGATCAGCGCGCCGGTGCGTTCACGGTAGAGGCCAAAGTTCTTCGAGCAGGAGCTGGTGATGAGCATTTCCGGCAGCGTTTCGGCGAACAGTCGAACTGCCCAGGCATCCTCTTCCAGCCCGTCGCCGAAGCCCTGGTAGGCGAAGTCGAACAGTGGCAGCAGCTCGCGCGCACGCACCACCTCCAGCACCCGCAGCCAGTCGTCGTGATCCAGATCGAAGCCGGTGGGGTTGTGGCAGCAGGCGTGCAGTAGCACCACGTCGCCGGCCGGCACCTGCTGCAGTGCGGCGAGCATACTGTCGACATCGAGCCGGTTGTCGGCACCGACGTAGGGGTAGTGCTGCACGCGCAGGCCAGCGGCGGCGAACAGGGTTTCGTGAATCGGCCAGGTGGGATCGCTCAGCCAGATGCTGCGCCCTGGCAGGCACTTGGCGATGAACTCACCGGCCAGACGCAGCGCGCCGGTGCCGCCCGGCGCCTGAGTGCAGCCGGCACGCTGCTCGCCGAGGGCAATGGCGCGGCTGCCGAGCACCTGTCGCAGCAATAGGGCACCGAACTGGGCGTCGCCGTGGCCGCCGATGTAGCTCTTGGTCTGCTCACTGTCCACCAGGCGCTGCTCGGCCAGCTTCACCGCGCGCGGGATCGGCGTCAGGCCCTGGGCGTCCTTGTAGACGCCGACGCCGAGGTCGAGCTTGGCCGGGTTGGTGTCGGCTTGATACAGGTCCATCAGGCCGAGGATCGGGTCGCCGGGCACGCGGGGAATCTGGCCGAAGTGCATTACTTGCGGCCCTCCGCGCTGGCGGCGAGCTGGTCGGTGCGGGCGGCCATGATGAAGTCGTTGCGGTGCAGGCCGCGCATCTCGTGGCTCCACCAGGTAACGGTGACCTTGCCCCACTCGGTGAGCAGGGCGGGATGGTGGCCGACTTCCTCGGCGATGGCGCCGACTGCGTTGGTAAAGGCCAGGGCGTGGCGGAAGTTGCGGAACAGGAAGACACGTTCCAGCTCCATGTGGTCGCCGCGCACTTCGATGTTCCAGTCGGGGATTTCGCGGATCAGCTCGGCCAGTTCTTCATCGGACACCTTGGGTGCATCGGCGCGGCAGGCTTCGCACTGGGCTTGGGCGAGGGCGGTCATGGTGTAGGTCCCTTTCTTGATGATCGAAGTCGTTTTTGAAGATTGAAGCTTAGGCAAGATGGCGGGCTGACGCCCACCCTACAGAACAGATGGCGGCAGTGGTGAGCCTCAACCCACCACGAGCGCTGCACAGGGCCGAATCACGCGGCCTTCGGCGGAAACTTCGGCTGGTGCAGGCCCATGCGCATGGCCTCGCGCACCATCGCCATGATGTCCTGCTGGGCGAGGTCGAACAGCTGCTTGAGGTCCGGCAGGACGAAGTACAGCGGCTGCAGGATGTCGATGCGATAGGGCGTGCGCATCGCCTCCAGCGGGTCGAACGGCTGGTGCTCGGGTTCGGCGGACAGGCTGTAGAGCGTTTCCTTCGGCGAGGAAAGGATGCCGCCGCCATAGATGCGCCGGCCGGCGGGCGTATCCACCAGGCCGAACTCGACGGTCATCCAGTACAGGCGGGCAAGGAACACCCGCTCCTCCTTGCTGGCCTCGAGGCCGAGCTGGCCGTAGGTGTGGGTGAATTCGGCGAACCAGGGGTTGGTCAGCAGCGGGCAGTGACCGAAGATCTCGTGGAAGATGTCCGGCTCCTGCAGGTAGTCCAGCTCTTCCGGGGTGCGGATAAAGGTCGCGACGGGAAAACGCTTGCTCGCCAGCAGTTCGAAAAAGCGCTGGAAGGGGATCAGCGCCGGTACGCGCTCCACTTGCCATCCCGTGGTGGCGGCCAGCACGCGGTTGATCTCGCCGAGCTGCGGGATGCGCTCGCGGGGCAGGGCGAGCTGGTCGAGGCCGTCGAGGTATTCCTGGCAGGCGCGTCCTTCGAGCAACTTCAGCTGCCGCTCGACCAGCGTCTGCCACACCGCGTGTTCGGCGTCGGGGTAATGAATGTGCCCCTGCGCGTCCGGTTCGCGGGCTACGTAGCGGGTCGTCTTCATCGGTACTCCTGGCCGCTTGGGCATATTGTTGTTGCCCTCATTCGAACGCGAAGACGTACCCTCGGCGAGTCCCGCTGTGGCGCGATGTCGCACCTCGCCTGGTGTTATCTGTAAGGAAAGGCTGACGTTTTCGTCGGCGGCCGGATCGGCGGCATTGCCAAGCGGCTTATCTGGCAAATAATCTTGACGGAAATTTGCGGTGCTCGACCGAAGCGCCGTCGGCCCCACAACAAAACAACAGGGCTTCGCCATGCGTATCAAGATTCTCTGCCAGAACCGCGTCGGCATCCTGCGCGACATGCTCAACCTGCTGGTCGACTACGGCATCAACGTCGCCCGCGGCGAGGTCGGCGGCGAGCAGGGCAACGCCATCTACCTGCACTGTCCCAACCTGATGAACCTGCAGTTGCAGGCCCTGCGGCCGAAGATCGAGGCGCTGCCCGGCGTGTTCGAGCTACGCAAGGTCAGCCTGATGCCCAGCGAGCGGCATTCCCTGGAACTCAATGCGCTGCTCGGCGCGCTGGAATTCCCGGTCCTCTCCATCGACATGAGCGGCGCCATCGTCGCCGCCAATCGTGCCGCCGCGCAACTGCTCGGCGTGCGCGTCGACGAGGTGCCGGGCATGAGCCTGTCGCGCTATGCCGAGGACTTTGACCTGCCCGAGCTGGTGCGCGCCAACAAGGCGCGGATCAACGGCCTGCGGGTGAAGATCAAGGGCGATGTCTTCCTCGCCGACATCGCGCCGCTGCAATCCGAACACGACGACAGCGAGGCACTGGCCGGCGCGGTGCTGACCCTGCATCGAGCCGACCGAGTCGGTGAACGCATCTACCAGGTGCGCAAGCAGGAGCTGCGCGGCTTCGACAGCATCTTCCAGAGCTCGAAAGTGATGGCCGCGGTGGTACGTGAAGCGCGGCGTATGGCCCCACTCGACGCGCCGCTGCTGATCGAAGGCGAGACCGGAACCGGCAAGGAGCTGCTGGCACGCGCCTGCCACCTGTCCAGCCCACGTGGGCAATCGCCGTTCATGGCGCTCAACTGCGCCGGCTTGCCGGAGTCCATGGCCGAAACCGAGCTGTTCGGCTACGGCCCTGGTGCGTTCGAGGGCGCGCGCCCGGAAGGCAAGCTCGGCCTCTTGGAGCTGACCGCCGGCGGCACGCTGTTTCTCGATGGTGTCGGCGAGATGAGCCCGCGGCTGCAGGCCAAGCTGCTGCGCTTCCTGCAGGATGGCGGCTTTCGTCGGGTCGGCAGCGACGAGGAGGTGTATCTCGATGTGCGGGTGATCTGCGCCACGCAGCTCGATCTCTCCGAGCTCTGCGCTAGCGGACAGTTTCGCCAGGATCTCTATCACCGGCTGAACGTGCTGTCGCTACATATTCCGCCGTTGCGCGACTGCCTCGACGGCCTGCAGCCGCTGGCGCTGCACTTCATCGACCAGGCCAGCCGGCAGATCGGCTGTCCGCTGCCGACCCTTTCGCCGCAGGCGCTGGAGCGGCTGGCCGGCTACCACTGGCCGGGCAACGTGCGGCAGCTGGAGAACACCCTGTTCCAGGCGGTTTCGCTGTGCGAGGGCGGCACCATCAAGCCCGAGCACATCCGCCTGCCGGGCTACGGCGCGGCGCAGCCGCTGGGCGATTTCTCCCTGGAGGGCGATCTGGCGAGCATCGTCGGGCGCTTCGAGAAGGCCGTGCTGGAAGGGCTGTACAAGCAGTTCCCGAGCAGCCGCCAGCTGGGCAGGCGACTCGGCGTGTCGCACACCACCATCGCCAACAAACTGCGCGAGCATGGGGTGGGCAAG
>LNAP01005535.1_pt1 | contig 11188 bp, 12 predicted proteins | sample 602601 | NCBI WGS metagenome assembly LNAP01 (sample SAMN02440304, study PRJNA202911) | soil metagenome | biome: Subtropical and temperate rainforests or woodlands; isolation source: soil samples (1 kg each in a 20% v/v slurry with milli Q water) were... ...
CCAGCTTCTGGTACTCAATTTGTGTCTTCATTTCGGCGGCTTTGAGCTGTTCCTGCTGCAAAGTCTGCGCCAATTTGGTCATCTCGGCAGCATGCTGCGCTTTCTGAGCTTGCAGAGCGGCATCCTAAAATAATAATAAAGAGAGGCGGGTGCCAAATATTAATGTACAAGCAAATAAAATAAGAAATCAGAACTAAGCTTACATCGATGGAGGCTACAGGAACAACCGTAGCAGGGGCAACCTGAGCAACGGCCGGCGGAGCAAGCACAGACACAGGAACAATAGTTCCGCTTCCTGTTGCGCGCTGCGCTTGGCCTTGCAGCTGTTCCAACAATAGTCGCTGGATGACGTTGTCAATGAGCGAGGAAGAAGAAGAAGTGGTAGCGCCAGCAACAGGCAACGATTCCACTGCACTGGGATAGCCCTGAGCACGCTCCGCGTCTGCAAATAATCATAAAAAAGAACTATTGTTATGAGCAGGACCAGGGAATTAATGGGTAGAACTGACCGTTACATTCATGTAGCGTTCAAAGCATCGCGTCGAAATGCAATTTCGGCAGGAAAATGATAAAGTTTCGCGAAGAGAGCGTGAACACTTGCAAAAATCCAAACAACAGGCACACTTACCAGCAAAGTTTCCATTGCGACGCAGAAAGTCCACCGCCCGCTGGTCGGTCATGGACAGATGCGCACGCTGCTGGCTCTGGTTGTGGGGGTCTTTACTTGCTCTTTGGCTGCTTGCGTTAACCGCGTGGTGCGCGTTGCTAGCATGACTGCCACCACCGCTGCCGCTGTTCTCTAGCTGTCGGCGCAGGCTGTCCACGGTGAGGGTCTTGTCGTGCAATAATTGACGCAATTCGTCGAGCTTATGCACCTGCGAGGCGACTTTGGCTCGTTCCGCAAGCACAGCGCGCTCCAGATGCTCTGAAAGAAAATCGTAAAATAAGATCCAGATCAAATAATGATAACAGCGATTCCTCTCCAAAGCAGAGCTTCCCATGTTTGCGTACCTTTTTGCAAAGCAGCCTGTTGGGCGTGTGACTCCAATTGAACGCGACTTTCTCTCAATTCGTTCTGCGCTGCCGCCATTTCCTGTATTTGCACATGAACAAAACAGCAATATAATTACAGAAATTTCAGCAAAAACAACTAGCACCAGCACCGCGTACCTGCTCCATTTTCTCCATTTTCTGTTGCAGCAAATGTGCGTCTCTGAAGCCCGCCAGCTGCACTTGGAGGTCAGCTTTCTGCTGAATCAGCGCCACGATCTGCTCACATCTATTGAAGGAAACACACATACAGGGGCAAGGGTCATATGACACACATCAGGAGGAGTAAGCTCAATGTCAGCCATTTAACCCCCAACAATGAAGCAGAAACACAGTGAAATAGATAACTTCGTACCTGGTGAAAGATCCCAGAGCGGGATCAATTTGGTCCAGCATTTTCCGGATCTGCAAATCTTCTTCTTCCCGCTGTAGCTGCAGACGCTGGGCGGCCCGCTGCATCGCCTGTGTCAACAATAAACATTGAGGGGAAATAAAAAGATGACAAGTGATTTTTAGACTGCAAATGAAGGCCGCATCTCAAAGATAACCACATTCGCAATAAATGATAGAAGAAAAAGAATAAACCCGTACCTGAACCTCCTCTTCTTTGCATATCAATTCCTCATATTGTGCCTTTAATTGCGCCTTAAGGGCCAGCGCAGAGGAAACCAGGGCCTTTTGCGCACCTACTTCGTCCGCAAAGTGCTGTTTTTCGATCATCAATGATGAGCGTTCCCGGGAAAGAATGTCCAATTCGCTTTGCACGCGCGCCAAGGCCTTACAATGAACACAAAAAGGATAATAATTATGCGGAAACGGTAACAAAATCATAAGAAATAAAACGAGAGCAACACTTCAAACCAACGTATCAAGAATGTAGAATAAATTTACCTCTCTGTGCGCGGTCTCTTGGTAACCCTGTCTGGCCTCCTCGACGGCCTTTTCTCTGCGCACCATGTCCGCTTCTCGTGACTCGATCATGCACAGACTTTCCTTCAGCCGGTGCTCCAGGGCGCGGATACCCTGTGACTCTAATTCCGCCCGGCGGGTGGCAGCACTCTCTCGGCTGCGCAGCTCGTCGATTTCTCTGTTGGACAAACATATAAGTCGTAAAGCAAGTATCGAAAAAGAGTCACGAGGCAAGAAATAACGCACACAAAATATCTAAAATGCACGCGTACCTCTGCATGAACTGCCGATTTTCGTACAGCGCGCGTTGCGTGGCGTGTTCCTGGTCCACCAGTCTCTTCGCGCTGTCGTTTTCCACTTCAATGTGCGCTTGTAGGCGCTTGGCATACTCAAATTCGAGTCTCTTGCGCATATTTTCCATTTCTTCATGGGCGCGACTCTGCTCCTCCAGCCTGACACGCGCTATTTCATTTTCGCGCACGTGGGTCACCTGGATCTCCAAATCTCTCGCCAGACGCTTTTCGCAGTCTCGCTGGAACGCCACCATGCGCTCCTCGATTGTTTTGTTGGGGTTCAGATTTTGGACTTCTTTGCTCACTTGATACGTTCTCCGAAGCTCGTGAATGCGGTCATCGAGGATTTCGCGTGCACTGGGTCCACTTGTCTCGGTTTGCACAGATATTTCTTTGCTCCCACCGCCGGCAGACAGACAGAACTGCATCATGACGTCCAAAAGAGACTTTTGATTGTTCTCAGTCTCGGTCAAGGAAGAACTGTCCGCTACTGGTTCATTACCAGAGATTCTGCTTTGCATGATCTTATACACACTGCTCAAACCATTAAACTTCACCATTTTTACTATATCATCTTCGCTAATAAGAGACAGCTTGGGATCCAAGCCGCTTTCAGCGGAAAACACCGAGATTGAGTTGACCAATCGTCGGTTTCGAAGCAAATGATATACGCTACTATACATAATGCGGTCGCTCATATTCAAGCTCAATGCTGCATTGATGCGTGTCTTTGCAGTTAACCCATTGATAAATTCCTGTCTTATTTGAGCCTTTACGGTGCTCAAGACACCGGACTGCTTCAGCGTGTTTTTCAAATTCACTTTCAATTGTTTCACGGAGAAGTTTGTGTTCTCATTCTCTCTCTCTGCATCGTGGTCGCTCATCTTTCACTGATTGACTGACTGTAGTCAAAATTCCACTGATGGAGAGTGATTTGATTCGAAGCAATCCAGCTGCACTGGCAACGGTTATGAATTTCAAAAACAAGTCCTCCCGGTACATCGCTTTCTAAAATTCCAACAATACGAAATGTCTTACATTTAGCACTTCGGCCGTCACGGAAACTTCGTTGCACTTCCAGAAGAAGACAAGCTTCCTTCGATCCTGGTTGCACGCAGACTGTTACAAGTGTGTAGGTTTTGCCAGAAATAATGACAAGTCAACTTTTTGGTATTGTTGTTCCGGGTAGACCCGTCATCACGGAATTTCAGTTGGTAGATTCGACCAAGGCGATGACGATGTTGGAGCAACCCGCAACGGTCCCGGAGTTGACCTTTTTCTTACTTCCTACCACTGTGATTCCTCCAGGATATGGTGCTATACTGTATTATTCAATCCCACCGTTTCAGAACTGGGTTTTGATCGGTTCAATTGATCCTGCGAAGCCATCGGGAATCTTTCGAACCAACTGGGCGACCAATGAGGAAGTGCGAAATTGCCCTGTTGTACAGCTCGGCGTCTCTTTGGAACCGTAAGTTACTTTCTCAATGTGAAATTATATCTATATTTTAAATTCTTACCATGTATTTTCTTTTTACTTGTTCTGTTAGGTTGGAGACCATTAACAATCTGCATATCGCCGGCTCAGGAGTGGAGGATAGATTTGCATTTGCACACAAGATAGCTTTGGATTTGTTTCAATACATGACTTCTTTTTCCAGTGGCACACAGAATGGTATGATAGCTGTGCCTACAAGCATCTTTGACAAATGGATGGAGCGATTTGAACGGAAGTATCGATTGGATCCTAATTTCATGATGAAGGAGTCATAGGGTAGATCACCAATATTAATAATTTCGTTACGTGTTTCACGGTGTCATATATGTATTATAATCAGTGGTGAGTATGCATAGTTTCAATTTTTTTTTCAAATATATGAATACCAGAAAAGCAGCAGAGGCAAAAGATTGTTACCATGTTATTTAAGTGGACTAGTTCAGTCGAAGTGTGGCGGTTGTCACCCACCCCACACCCACAATACTGTAATAACTGTGTTGCCTGGGCTGCAATTTCTTGCTGCAATATGAGTCTTCAGCTTATCTGTGTGCTCCTGGGATTCTTGGCGTGTAAAACTTTTCTTGTTCAAAGTGATAACCCAACATCTATTGTGAAGCCGTATGACGGACCAGACCCGGGCTACTTAGTGGCGGAGTCGACGACTGGATTGTCGAATCGCCTACGAGTCTTGGCAGCGTATATGTGGGTAGCCGAATACAAATTTGTAGGGGCACATGTTGCGTTTATATGGGACAAAACAAGTGCATGTCCGGGTCACTTTTTGCAAATATTTGAACCCATCCCGAAAGTCATTTTTGCCACCAATGCCTCGCGCTATGTGCTCGACAAGCACGCAAAGATTGTGTACGAAGACAGCAATGCTGTTTTTAACTGGATTATGCAGATGAATAATATACCCAAGAATAGATTCGGTGTCCCTTCGTGGAGTCAGGCCGAACGTAAGATGTATTCACGATATTTTCCCAATCGAGAAGTTATGATGAAAGCCAACCACTTTATCGAGAAGCACAACATTTGTAACTCTTCTGCCATGCACCTGCGAACCACCGATTTAGACAGAGTTATGGGCGAGAGGAAACGAACCAATTTTCACAGCTACTTCAAGTTTGTGGAGAGTCGACCAGCTGACGAAAAGGTTTTTATGCTCACGGATGACCCGAAAACGCAACGGATATTTCTGAAGAAGTATGGACCCAACAAAGTGGTCGTGTTCAGTGAGATCGCTGAGGCTCATGAGCAACCGCCGCTGTTTGTTGCGGGTGGAGCGTCGCGAAACAAAACTGCAGACATTCAAGGTCGGTATTGTATAGTGTCGCTTTGTGCCTTTATCATAAATCATACCCATATAAATCTCCTCTATATTGTATATGAACGGAAAACTTAACCTTCTTTTTTCCAATTGCAGCGCCTGTGCTGGCGGAAGACCACCGCTTCACTTCTTTGGAGCACACCCTAATTGACGTGATTATCGCTGCTCATGCCCGGGAATTTAAGCCGGCTGGTTTCTCCAGTCTCTCAAATCTGGTTGATACCTTTCGATCTATCGGCAAGGGTGAACGAGGCTGGTGCGCTGGTTACTAAAGCACCTTTGAATGCTATTTTTAATCCGCTATATGGAAATTGTTCTCTTTTATAAATAAAACGTTTGATCGCCAATTGACAAATATTCAAAATTCATGTTGTACAATACGAGTACGTGAAAACAATTATTTGTCAATATAGCCCATAGTACCATTCCGATTGAAGTAACCAAGGCAAAAATAATGTTGTGCTGAAGCTGGTCCCAGGTTGTCCCAGACTATAACGAGGCCATGATACCTATTCTTTGATTCTTCAATATTTTCTGTTGCATCAGTTGCTTTCGGGGAATCCCCTTTCTACTTTTTCAGTACATTATTCAAAAATCCAGTGACCCCCATTTATTTGGCCTGCGTTTTTCTGGCCATACGGACAAAAACCGGTGTCTACACACACAACAAAGTGAGACGATCTGAAGCAATCGGATGCCAATTATTGATGCGATTTGCTCTATAATTCCTCTCGGGAGCTGTTGTTTAGGCTTAAAATGGCAGGGACATAACATGATCAACGGTAACAGCTTCTAGAACAGCTCTAAACAGTTTATATTTCAAACCAAGCAGCATAACGATAATAATCCCTCGTAACGAGATCTCTCGTGCCCTGACTGCGTCAATCAATCAAACCCATTCATTTGTAACCTGTTGTTGGAATGATTACTAGAAGTCAGAAACGGAACCAGCTCTGCAGCCAAACTCTGCCTTTCGCGTCTATTAACGTCAAGGCTATGTCTCACACAAACAGCTGTGGTACTTCCTGTACTTTACCAATAATTCTGCACAACAAGTGAACAATTTTTAGTGTTTTTATATTTCGTATGCGTTTAGGAGAGGCAACGAGTTGTGTGAATGCGCAAACAGCTAATACGGCTGCTGCACCTGCAGAAAGAACAACCGGTGACGGTAAGTCAACATAACATGGGAATTGGTCACATGCACTGGCACTAACCTAACGACAAATAAATAAATAAAAATTATTATCAGATGGTGAATGTCTCTCGGACCTTAGCTCCGGGGAAAGTGAGAGTGAATCGGAAGACGAAGACATTCCATGGGAGGTGTTTGAACGATATCCAAAATTGTTCCACTTGTACGCCAAAGCCGGAAAATTTGGAAATATTGGAAACAGCGACGACAGTAATATGCTTAGTTATGTCCTTATACCGGTAGTCTTATGTCCTCATATTGTTACTTTTGTTGCCTTATCTCGTGGTACACTTTTAGATAGGGAAACGTCCACAAATAGCCGCGCACCATCGGATGACGGTAAATAAGTTTAGAAAATATATAGAATATATAGTTACTAACGCAAAAATATACACCAAATAGTAGACGAAAGCGACTCAGAAGACGATGAAGTTCCATGGGATGCGCTTGAAAAACATCCAGTGTTATTTCAACTATACTTTAGCAAGAAATAGTTGCAATCGATTTTTAAGAGACGTGAAGCGTAAAAGTACTGTTTTTAAACAAACTTTCAATGTATTGTTAGATGGGTAAATTGTCCTTTGCTGCATTCGGTGAAGGTTTTCATTTATGACATTTTGAAGGTATTCATTTATGACATGCGCGTATGCGCGTAAGGCATCAAGTATGATAGTTTCTTTACCACAAACAAAAAATCTGTTAAAATTATTTCCCTTCAGCCACCTCTCCGGTATGTTTTTCTTCGTTTTGTCTCACTTCTTCGTCATCGCTCTCACCTTCTCTTTCGTCCTCTCCTTCCTCACCTTCTTGGTACTGTGCTTGTTCGTGTGTTTCTTGCTCTTTCGAGTCCGCATCGAAACTCAAGCTCGCCACATGCACCCAGTAAACTTTCTTGGTGTACGCAAAATAAGGGTATTTGGTCATTTCAATTCCTGCCGGTTTCTGTCCCTCCACACGCGGCACTGCGGAGTCATACACGAGTTTATTGCGCACAGCCACGAAATGCCCGCGCTCGCCGTTCTTACCCACAGGTAAAGATTTCCAGTCATAACCAATCAGGCCAATGTTAGGATTCTCTGCATCTACAGCTGCGGCCGCAGTGGAGCTCGCTTCGTCGACAGGAAACTGCAATTCAATAATTAAATCGTGACAGTTGCCTTGGTTGATCACACCATAGGGATATTTGGGCATGGTGCCATCGGGACGGAGACCAAAGCCAACACTTTTGAAAGTAAGGTTGTCCAACGGCAACTTCTTGTAGACGGCGTGCTGCGCAACCTCGATCGGCCAGTCTCCGCTACCGTGCGCGTCAGTGCCTAGATACAACGACAGGTCCATCTCGCCAGCTGCCTCTTCCAGCTCACTGCGTGCAGCGAACATGTCCTCAACAGTGAGGAGAGGCAGCCCAAGGCTGTTGTTGATGGCATGCACCAGTGAAGCCTGTGCTGGCTCTGACTCCGTGCGCTGTTGGTAAAAGTCAGACTCAAGCTCCTTTGACACATCGCCTGCAAGCCAACATATGAAGTGCATGGTAAGTGAATAGTTCAGAGACGTGCATAGTTCGCAAAACTTACGCTGCGTGACCGTTGTCTTGTCGCTGCTGTCGTGCAGAGCGTAGAGACGAGCTGCAAAAGTACACCCATTATACACATGAATGGTTGAAGACACTGAAGAATAAATTTAAAGTAAGTCGTTTACATGCATTCTTTGGCCCTGTCTTCTCTGTCTTCTGTCTCTTTTCACTTCTTGGTGGTTTCCCTGAAATGGCAGATTAGACGAATATTCACAGTAAAACGTTGATTGCGTTCGTTGAAGCAAGACACATTACCTCCAGAGGAATGCTTTCTGGCATTTTGCTTAGTTCTGGCCATGGTTACTTGGTGTGGAGGCTTTGAAAACGAGGAATGAAATGTACGAAGAGACTATGTAGACAGAGACTTTTTGGTACCGAATAAATAGGAGAATTTTGCAACAGCGGCAGACATTACAGTAACGTATGCTACAATGAAGATGCTGGTGTTTTAGTCTACTTACTGTACATTACACTACATAGAAAAGACTTGATGTTTTTATATCACTAACTATTGCCGTGCCACACCTCACTGTGACAAAGAAACTCCATTTATTTAAACAAGTCGAAGAGGACGCATTTTGTAGATGCATATACGATACGCTATATTGAACCAGCTGCAACTTCAATCGTGCGCTGTCGCTTGTGCAGCGCTTTCGGTGACGCTGATTGTTCGTCGTCGTTCTGCACAACAAAGCAAAGACACGAAGGATTAAAAATACATGGGCAAAAAAGGAAGATTAGTAATAACGCATATACATCGTACCTTTCTATCTGGGTGGTTTATGTCGCCATATTCGGCTTTATCACAACAGATATCACATTCTTGGGCTGCTTCAGGGGTCGTCTCCTCTGTGGTATGCCCCAGACTTGTGTTGCACACACTATCCTCAATATTAACAATCTTGCCCGTGCTACTGCAATCTACATTGTGAGCACCACTGATATCACTCTTTTCACACATAATAGGGGCGCTGATGCTCAAGTCGTCGCTGTTGAGCCGGCTCATTAATGTATCCGGCAGGGCGCACTTCATCTCCCAGGTGTTCGAGAACAACCCTTTCCACGAGTCCAGCACTACTTCCGAGTGGTGCGCGCAGTCCACCAGTGTGTAGGTAAAGGTAGTGGTACTGGTAGTGGTAGTGGTGACAGGTGTAGCAGTACTGGCTACTATGTTAGGAGTTTGTGTAGAGCTAGTCTTATCAGCTTCAATACTGTTATTCATGATGATATCGGCTTTGGCAGTGTCAGGATGCAGGTTGCACCGCTCAAAGTATGGGTTCGTGAAACATTTGCCATACTCGTAACTGCCCGCATTGCAAGCAGGCAGACTACTACTATTACTATTGTTATCATGTGCAGATATGTCAGCTGCTAGTGGTGCTTGGCTTTCGAAGTTATTATAATCGTGGACCATGCGTAAAGCCACGTCGAGACGGCCATGTTCGGGTGCAATTGTGTGCGTTTCTCGCATGCACCAGATGGGTACCAGAGGCCGATCTTTCCGCTCTTTCTTGCCTTCTACCATAATATCTCCCTCGACTTTGTCTGTCTTACCCGACACGCCTGTTGACTCAGCCATGGAGCTCACCGAGGCTGTTGAATTGTAACTGCTCGCGGCTAAAGTAGAGGTGGAAGGAAAAGCGGAAGGAGAAGAAGACACTTCCTGCATACAGCAGTAGGCCAGGCGCGGCTCACTTTCTTCGTCTTCGTTAAAAAAGGTCGCCACAAACTCCGAGTGAGGCGACAAGATGCGCAGAGACTCCTGTATTGTATATATAATGGCAATAATTAACGACTAACTTGCATCTATAGGCAATGCAAATCAATAACAATATACTAACCGGTATGGTGCGCATGCTTTCGAGAATGGTTTCTTCGGGTACGTGACGACCCGTAACTTTGGCGCGATTTCGGGCCCGAAGCAGCACCGTCTCGGGTTTGGCCGTTACGTGCTACAATACATGAGGGAGGTACGTGAATATAGGAAGAAAAAAGAAAGAAAGAGAAAGCACATTCGTGACTACAGCAAAAAATCTTTGGGTACATTTAACGTACCAGAATTGCTATTTTGATAATAGGGAATTTGTCGCGCAGGTTGCGAAAATACTTCAAGTACCAATGAGCATTGCGCAGAGACCCGTCAACCAACACGTTCTTTCCTTTTTTCAACGCATCGTAGCTTAATATCTATTGTCACACATCAAAAGTATGAACATACAAACGAGGGAGAGAAAATTTAAGATGTTTTCAGAACTTCCAGGGAAGTCAACAACAGACCCATACCTCGGATATGTAGCCCACTTCTTTTTGCGTAAGATGTCCGGTTTTCTTGTCGTCTAAATGATTGTAGTGTGCTGTTTCTGGCAGCAGCATGCGCAGTGCATCTGGATCGACATTCACAAATGCATCCATCGGAAACAGGCCAGAATGGTAGAGCCACTGCATCGTATGACCTTTGCCAGCTCCCATTGGTCCCGCTGTGAACACAATCCAGTTCTCCAATGGTACTTCGCAGACCACATTCTGTTGGTGGTCGACCACACGTGTTTTCAGGAAGCGGTCAATCAATAAGTCTTGCAAGAATTGGCGTTCGACGCAATATCGTTTGTGGTAGGAGTAGTCAAGCTGTGCCCGAATGTGTTTAAACTTTCCAACAAACGGAGCATCCGGAGATGCGTAATTTGCTTCAGAGCTTTTTTCGAAATCGTACGTATCTGGAACGACGAATCTTTGACGAGGTGAGACGGTCTTCTCCATTTTCACAACCTTCGCCGTAAACAGCAAGAGGAGAATGAGATAACCTGCAAATATTCTTCCACGATTACACCTAGCCCAACATAAACACCCAAACAATGGATGATTGGAACCAATAAGCAGAATTTCTTGTGCTTCGGTTGGTGACCGACGGTCAAGCGATGTTGTTCGTAATGTATCAAGTCAACGATTTTCTTTGAAACGAACAAATCCTACACTCCTTTCGACGAAGGGCTGCACATCCAATGGCTTTCATTTTGGCAATACACTTTTTTAACAAAATACACGTACATATTAGAATAGGTATTAACACTCCATGTCTGCCTGCTGCTGTACTGTACGAAGACTAGTAATCGTCGTCGGTATAGTCAGAATCGGAGTCGTCACTACTCTCTGTGTCGCTACCTGCTATCTTCGATCGATTCGCCAAAATTGCTGCCACGGCCTCGTTTTGCTGAGAAGAAACGAGAAGAAAAGAAAAAGAAAGCATTAATTGCATGTCAATACAAGGTGGGCTCCAATCTAAAATGTAGAATACGTCACGGCACACATAAATACAAAAGCGATTTCTAACCTGCACGGCGAT
>LNAP01006480.1_pt1 | contig 11188 bp, 11 predicted proteins | sample 602601 | NCBI WGS metagenome assembly LNAP01 (sample SAMN02440304, study PRJNA202911) | soil metagenome | biome: Subtropical and temperate rainforests or woodlands; isolation source: soil samples (1 kg each in a 20% v/v slurry with milli Q water) were... ...
GGAGGCCAGCGGGATCACGGACAGGCAGCGCGCGCCGAGCTCCTGCTCGACCTGCCGCGCCGTGCGGAATACGCCGTCGACGGCCTCGCGCAGCGCCGCGATGCCGATGCCGGCCATCAGCCCCAGCGAGAGCGAAATGGCGAGGACCAGCGACGTCACCGGCTTGCTTTTCTTCGCCGGTGCGACCGCCGGGCTGATGATCCGCGCGTCGGTGATCGGGAACGATTGCTGCTGGATCGCCTCCATGTAGCGCTGGAGGAAATTGTCGAACAGCGTGTGATAGACCTTGGCCGAGCTCTCGAGCTCGGCAAGGCCGAGCCGGTCGCGGTTGGTGAGCTGTCCCTCCGACACCAGCGCGGCCAGCGACCGCTCCATGCTCTCCTGGCGGGTCCTTGCGATCTCGTAATCGCTCCTGTAGCTGCCGGCGATCCGCCCGAGCTCGGCGCGAATGTTGCGGCGGATCTCTTCCATCTGGTCGCGCAGATTGGCCGCCGCGGTATGGTCGGCGCCATAGCGGCCGGAGATGTTGGCTTCGCGCGCGGAGAGGTCGATATACTGGTTGCGCAGCCGCGTGATGACGTCGTTCTTCAGCGTGTCCGCGACCGCGCCTTCGCTGACGTCCATTTTCTGGACCTGCTCGATACGGTCAAGGCGCGCCTTGGCCTCGCTGGTTGCGCCGCGCGCGGTCGCAAGCTGGCTGTTCAGCTCGTAGAGCTGTTGCTCGCCGATCAGCCGGCTGAACGTGCTGGCGCCGGCCGTCGACGATGCGCCGGCCCCGCCGAGATCGACGATGTTGTTCTTTTCCTTGAAGTCCAGCACGGCGCGGTCCGCCGCCGCCGCCTTCGACTTCAGCTCGTTGATGCGGTCCTGCAGCCACGCGCCGGCGCGGGTCACCGTCTGGTATTTGGCGCCGAGCTGGTCGTCGATATAGGCTTCGGCGATCGCGTTGGCGACCTTCGCCGCGGTCGCGGCGCTCTTCGACGTGTAGGAGATGTTCAGCGCATAGGTCTTGTCGGCGCGCGCGATGCTGCGATGGGCGAGAAATTCGTCGAGCGCCCGCTGCTCGCGCTCCTCCGCGCTGCCGGCGGCGGGGGACGCGAACGGGTTCCAGCCGTTCGTTCCCGAAAACTCGGGATCGTCGGCGAGATGCAGGTCCTTTACGACGGCGAGGCCAAGCTTGCGCGAGGCCAGGATCTCGACCTGCGATCCCACTTGAAGCGTGTCGAGCGGGACGTCGCCCTGCGGCTGGAGCTGGTTCTGGAGCACACGCAGCGTGGTGCTGTCGATCAGCAGCGTGGTGGTGGCGGTGTATTGCGCCGGTGTGATCAGCAGATAGAGCAGGCCGATCGCGAGCGCCACGGCGGGCACGATGAGAAACACCCGGTATTGCCGGCGGACGAGGCCGGTCACCTGGTCGATCAGGGCCGACATCGAGCCCGAGGCTTCGTCCCGCCCGTGGTCGACAAGTGTTCTGCGAGCCAGCATGTCCATCGTCGATCAGATCCTCGGGGCCTGGCACAGCCGGCACATGTGACTCAACCTGTCCCGCCGCGCGGACGGCGACGGCGTGAACTGGTCGGACCGGCGGCTGCAAGCAAACGGCGTGACCGCGGCACAGGCGCGCCTCAACCGCGCTGGCGGACCGGGGCCTTCACGCTCTTCGCGTTACCTGTAACGAAGAAATAATACACATTTGCAACAGACGGCGCGGCCGGGCGGAGCGAAAGCCGCTAAATTCCGCGAGTCCGGTGCGCGCGATATCATTGTTTAACATAAGCGCGATAGCCGCCGCCTGCGCCGGCCGCGTGCGCCTGGTGAGCGGCGAAAGCCGCGGAACCCCGTATCGGGTAGGGCGCCGAATCTCCCAGGAACCATCACCGCCAACACGAGTTGGCCCGATGGGTGGGCAAAACGTCACACGAGGCAGACCGTGCAAGAAGCCGTGCGCGTGGATTCCACCGCGCAAATCGCAGGCCACCCGATCCATCCGATGCTGGTGCCGATCCCCATCGCTTGTTTCGTCGGTGCATTGCTGACCGACATCGCCTACACTGTCACTGCCGAGATCATGTGGGCCAATTTCTCCGCCTGGATCTTGATCGTCGGCGTCACCTTTGGCGTGCTGGCCGCGATCGCGGGCCTGACTGACTTCCTCGGCAACCGTCTGGTCCGGACCCAATTGCCCGCATGGCCGCATCTCGTGGGCAGCGCGGTTGCGCTGATCCTGGCCATCTTCAATGCCCTGATCCACACGCGCGATGCCTGGACCTCGGTATGGCCGACCGGGCTCATTCTCTCGGTGATCACGGTCCTGATCCTGCCGGTGACCGGCTGGCTCGGCTGGGCGCTGGTCTATCGGCACGGTGCAGGAGTAACGCGATGACGTCCCGATTTGCCCGCGCGTTGCTTTGCTCCTCGCTTCTGTGTCTTGCCGGCTGCGATGACGGCAGCGGTGATCCCAAGGCCCAGATCGGCGCCAATCCGAAGTTGCCCGAGATCCAGCAATATCTGCTGCCGCCGATGCACATTGCGCGCATCGTCGGGTGGAAGAAGGACGAGACGCCGACGGTTGCGGAGGGCTTGCAGGTCAGGGCGTTTGCTACCGGCTTGCAGCATCCGCGCTCGATCTACGTGCTGCCCAATGGGGACGTGCTGGTGGTCGAGTCGAAGGCGCCGAAGGGCGCCCCGATCAAGCGACCCAAGGAAATCGTGATGGGCTTTGTCGAATCCTGGGCGACCTCGGGCGGGGATACCGGACCGAGCAACCGCATCACGCTGCTGCGCGACAGCAACGGGGACGGTGTTCCGGACAGTCAGAGCGTCTTCCTCGACCATCTCAACTCGCCATTCGGCGTCGCGCTCGTCGGCAATGACCTCTACGTCGCCAACACCGATGCGATCGTCAGATATCCCTATACGGAAGGCGATACCAAGATCACCGCACCGGGCACGGTGCTGACGCCGCTGCCGGGCGGGCCGATCGACCATCACTGGACCAAGAGCCTGGTCGCAAGCCCTGACGGTTCGAAGCTCTATGCCGGCGTCGGCTCCAACAGCAACATCACTGAGAACGGCATGGAGGCGGAGCACAATCGGGCCAACATTCTCGAAGTCGATCGCGCCAGTGGCCGTTGGCGGATCTTCGCAAGCGGGCTGCGCAATCCCAACGGCCTGAGCTTCGAGCCGCAGACCGGCGCGCTGTGGACGGTGGTGAATGAGCGCGACGAACTCGGTCCCGATCTCGTGCCCGATTACATGACGTCGGTGAAGGACGGCGGCTTTTACGGCTGGCCCTACAGCTATTACGGCCCGCACGTCGATCCCCGCGTCAAGCCGGAGCGGCCTGATCTCGTCGCCAAGGCCATCGTACCGGACTATGCCCTGAGCTCGCATGTCGCGCCGCTCGGTATGGCCTTCTCCACCGGCACCAGCCTGCCGGCGGCCTATCGTGGCGGTGCCTTCGTCGGCGAGCACGGCAGCTGGAACAGGCAGGTGCTCAACGGCTACAAGGTCGTGTACGTGCCGTTCACGGACGGCAAGCCGAGCGGACCGGCGCAGGACGTCGTCACCCGCTTCCTCAACAGCGACAACCAGGCGCGCGGCCGCCCGGTCGGCGTTGCCCTCGACAAGAGCGGCGCGCTGCTGGTCGCAGACGACAGCGGCAACACGGTGTGGCGGGTGACCGCGGCGCACCCGCAGCTCACGCAGCGATAGAGAATCTGAGGAGTTGGACGATGGGCCTTGCTCAATACGCGATCGTACCGGTTCAGGATGAATGGGGCGTGCTGCACGACGGCAACGTCAACGGCAAATACGCCACCAAGGAATCGGCGTTTGAATCGGCCGTGGCCGCGGCATCGCTGGCGCTCCGCCAGGGCCATGAGGTCCATGTCAGCGTGCCCGGCCGTGAAGCGGGAGAAAACGCGCTCGGCAGCTAGCGGGCGATCCACGGCTGCTGACTGCTGCTGATTCCGCAGGCTCGCCCTGCGGGCAGCGCCGCCATGACATTCGGAACCAACATTCCTCGACTCCCCGGTCTACGGCTAAGACAGACCTCACAGGCGTGATCCGCGCCTGCCGGGCAGGCGACGTTTGGAATGCGGTTTCTGAGATATGACAGCGGGATGTTCGGCGTCCTGCTGGTGCTCGCAATCACCCAGCTCATCGGATGGGGGACGATCGGCCTTCCGGCCGTCATCGGCCGCGAGCTTGCGGCCGATCTCAGCTTGAGCCTGCCGGCGGTATTTGCCGGCAGTTCGGTGCTTTACGTGACCATGGGGCTGTGTGCGCCCTGGCTCGCCAAGGCGTTTGCGCGGCATGGCGCACGCAAGGTGATGATGGCGGGCACGATCGTTGCCGTGCCGGGCTTCGTCGTCATGTCCTTGGCCCATGAGCCGATGCTCTATTTTGCCGGCTGGGTCATTCTCGGCATCGGCGGCAGCGCGACGCTCTCGACCGGCGCCTATATCATGCTCAATGAAGTCGCCGGGCGAGGTGCCAAGAATGCCATCGGCGCGCTGATGCTCGTGACGGGGCTCTCCAGCAGCATCTTCTGGCCGACCACGTCGCTGCTCACTGGGCTGCTCGGCTGGCGTGGGATGTGTCTCGTCTACGCAGCCGTAATGCTCGTCATCAACCTTCCCCTCTATGCTTTCCTCGCGCCGCGGCGGAAGATAGCCGCTGATGATGTTGGTGAGCTTGCCAAGGTTGCGCCGCCGCCCGCGATTCCGAGGAGCACCTTCGGCCTCGTCGTCTGCGCCATCACGCTCAATGCCTTCGTCAATTTCGGCATCGGCGCCGTGCTGATCGAGCTGTTGAGGGCGGAGGGACTCGCGCCCGCGCAGGCCCTTGCGTTCGGCTCCATGCTGGGCGTGATCCAGGTCAGCGCCCGCGGCCTCGACTTTCTCGGCGGCGGCCGATGGGACGGCATCACGACCGGGCTCGTCGCTGGCACCGCGCTGCCCGTGGCCATGCTGCTGCTGATGGTGAGCGAGGGCGCGACCTGGGCGGTCGCGGTCTTCATCCTGCTCTATGGCGCCGGCAGCGGCGCGATGGCGGTGGCCCGGGCGACGATCCCGCTCGTGTTCTACGACCAGGCCGAGTTCGCCAAGGCGATGTCGATGATCGCGCTGCCGCTTAATTTCGCATCCGCCATCTCGCCGCCGCTGCTGGCGGGCCTGCTCACCCAGTTCGGCAGCCGCGGTGCGCTCGGTCTCACCTTCGTCTTCTCCTGTGCGACGGTACTGATCCTGGTCCTGCTCGGCCGCCGGCGTCCGCAAGTGGCTGCGGCGGCCGTCACCTGAGCCAAGCCGGTAATCTTCGCAGCGCGGAATTCGCCGCCCGCGGGCGACGTCCGTTGCGGGGCGGGGGATGGCCGTATGCCCGGCATGCAGTGCTCACGGCGCGAAAATGGTGTATCCGCAGGGAGCGCGGTCGTGGTCGAAAGCCGCCGCGCCAAGATCCAGTTCCCCGGAGGAAATCGACATGTCGGCCTTGCCGCTCTCAGGCATCAAGATCCTTGACCTTACCCGCGTGCTTGCCGGACCCTTGTCCGCCCAGATGCTGGGCGATCTCGGCGCGGAGGTGATCAAGATCGAGCGGCCGGGCACCGGCGACGACGCGCGCGCCTTCGGCCCGCCTTACCTGACCGACCCCGAGGGCAAGGCCAACAACAACAATTCGTTCTACCTTTGCGCCAACCGCAACAAGAAGTCGGTCACCGTCAACATCGCCAAGCCCGAGGGGCAGGCGATCATCCGCGAGCTCGCCAGGGACGCTGACGTCTTCATGGAGAACTACAAGGTCGGCGATCTCAAGCGCTACGGCCTCGACTACGAGACCATCAAGGCGATCAACCCCGGCATCATCTATTGCTCGGTAACCGGCTTCGGCCAGACCGGCCCCTACGCGCCGCGCGCCGGCTATGACGCCATTCTCCAGGCGATGGGCGGCCTGATGAGCGTCACCGGCCACATCGACGGCGAGCCGGGCGAGGGCCCGATGAAGGTCGGCCCGTCGATCGTCGACTACATGACCGGCATGAACACCTCGATCGGGATTCTCTCGGCGCTCTATCATCGCGATGCCAATGAGGGTCAGGGCCAGCAGATCGACGTCTGCCTGTTCGACACAGTCATCGCGTCGCTGTCGCACTGGCTGCAGATCTTCCTCGTCAACGGCAAGATGCCGCCGCGCCGCGGCACCTGGGGCAACGGTGGCATGCCGGCCGGCGTGTTCCGCTGCACCGACGGCGAGCTGATGCTGGTGGTCGGCAATGACGGCCAGTTCCAGCGCACCTGCGCGGTGCTCGGCGAGCCCGAGCTCGCCAATGACAAGCGCTTCATCAAGAACAACGACCGCGTGGTGCACGGCAAGGAGATCATGGCGATCTTCGCCGGCCTGTTCCTGAAGCAGCCGGTGGCTTACTGGCTGGAGAAGCTGGAGGAGGCCGGCGTGCCGTCAGGCCCGATCAACAATTTCGAGCAGGTGTTTTCCGACCCGCACGTCCAGTCGCGCGGTATGCGGGTGAAGGTCGATCATCCGTTCGAAGCCGATCTCTCCCTGATCCGCAACGCGCTGACGCTCTCGGGCACCCCGATCAAGGACTACCGCGCCCCGCCGCTGCTCGGCGAACACACCCAGGAGGTGCTTGGCGGGAAGCTCGGCTATGATGCGGGCAAGATCGAAGAGCTGAAGAAGCAGGGGATCATCTGATTTCATGGCCGGCAAAACCATCATCACCTGCGCGATCACGGGCAACCTGATCAAGCCCGAGCAGTCGCCGTATCTGCCCATCACGCCCGAGCAGATCGCGACCTCCGCGCTGGAAGCCGCCGAAGCCGGCGCCGCCATCGCCCACATCCATGTGCGCGATCCCGTCACCGGGCGGCCATCGATGTCGATCGACCTCTACCGCGAGGTGGTCGAGTTGATCCGCGCCCGCAACAAGAGCCTCGTCATCAATCTCACGACCGGCCCCGGCGGCCGCTTCGTTCCCTCGGTCGAGGATCCCCGCGTCGCCGGTCCCGGCACCACGCTGCTGCAACCCGAAAAGCGCGTCGAGCATATCGAGCTGCTCAAGCCCGACATCTGCACGCTCGATCTCAACACCATGAATTCCGGCGGCGAGGTCGTGATCAACACCCCGCGCAATGTTCGGATCATGGCCGAGCGGATGAAGGCGGCCGGCGTGCTGCCGGAAATCGAGCTGTTCGATTCCGGCGACTGCCATCTGGCGCGCGACCTGTTCGCCGACGGCACGCTGAAGGGCCCGGGCCTGTTCTCGCTCGTGCTCGGCGTGAAATACGGCTTCTCGGCCACGCCGGAGACGATGTTCTACGCCCGCAGCCTGCTGCCGCCGGGCGCGATCTGGTCCGGTTTCGGCATCGGCCGCGCCGAATTCCCGATGGTGGCCCAAGCCTGGCTGCTTGGTGGCCATGTCCGCGTGGGTATGGAGGACAATCTCTATATGTCCAAGGGCGTGCTGGCGAAGACCAATGCCGAGCTGGTCGCGCATGCCGCGAGCATCCTGAAGAGCCTGGGCGCAAGCGTCGCGACGGCAGCCGATGCGCGGGCGATGCTGGGGCTCGGCTGATCGGCATCGAATAAATCGTGACGTCAGCATGACGCAGGCGCGGCCTTATGTGAAGCTTGCGCGCAATCCCCAGATAAACCCGGTCCGTACAGATACAGGCTTCCGCTTCGCGCGCGAGTCAGATTCGATCTCTTCACTGGGTTCGGGAGAGAGCGAATGTCCTACACGATCGGGTTTCAGGCCAAGGACCAAAAGGCAGTTCTGGCGACCGAGGCAGCAACGGCCAACCAGGCCGTCGCCATCATTGCCGCGCTGCGGCGAAGTGCCGATGAGATAAAGTTCATCCGCTCGCCGCAGGAAGGCGAGATGGGCATCGAGATGCTGCTGTTGCTCGCCAAGGAAGAGGCCGAGGAGATGCCGCAGCGGGCATAGTCCCGCTCACGCGACCACACTTCGATCAAAAGCGAAGCATGCCGGCTGCAATATAATGTAGCCGTTTAGCATTCTCGCTTGAACCGAAAGTGGCTGCCATGAAACGCGAAGCGCTCCGCGTCGAACCGATCTCGTCCTTTCTCGATCGCCGCAATGCGCCGGTCTCGCCGGTGACACGCGCCGGCAACATGATCTTCGTCGCCGGCCTGCCGCCGTTCGACCCTGAGACGGGTGAGATCGCGGAGGTGCCGATCGAGCGGCAGAGCGAGATCGTCATGGAGCAGATGAAGCTGTGCCTTCAGGCGGCCGGCGCCTCGCTGGACAACGTCATGAAGTGCAACGTCTATTGCACCTCGACAAAGCACTTTGCCGCGTTCAACGCGGTCTATGCCCGCTACTTCCCGGATCATCCGCCGGCGCGGATCTTCGTCTGCACACCGGAATGGTTCGGCCCCTTCGACGTCGAGATCGACTGCATCGCGATGGTGTGAGGTGCTAACGTGCGGCGAGCCGTGACGGCGCCTTTGTCTCGGCCTTTCCCGCCGTCAGCGCCATCGTCGCCACGCTGACGACGCGCGCGATGACGTCCTCGACGTCGTCGAGATCGCATTTGCCTTCGGACAGCTTCGTCAGCCGCTCGCTCTCGCGGATGGTGTGGTGCGCCATGGCGAGCGCGAAGTTCAGGCCCCAATAGATATCGACGTCGCTGCGGTCGGGCAGGGCGCGGCGCATCGCGCCAGCGAACTTCCGCAAATGGTCGATCTCGCGGTTCTTGATGCGGCGGATCGGCGGCACGGATTCGATCGAGGCGCGGATCATGAAGCGCGCCGCCGTCGAACGCTGGTTCTCCGGTCCGAGACAACCGCGCAGGGTCGGCCCGACCAGCGCGCGAAGGATCACCTCGATCGGCGCGCGGCCGCCGCCTTGCTCTTCCGCCGCCTTCAACTCGCGCAGGCGCTCGCGGTTGGTCGCGATCGAGCGGGTGACAAATAGTTCCGCGATCAGCTCGTCCTTCGAGCCGAAATGATAGTTCACCGCAGCCAAGTTGACATTGGCCTCCGCGACGATGTCGCGCAGCGTCACGTCGCCAAAGCCGCGATCGGCATAGAGCCGTTCGGCGGCGGCGAGAATGGCAGACCTCGTATGATCGCTGGCCATGGATGCCCTCAGGGAGGGGAGTTGCAATTCAAACACTTGTATGAAACTATCGTTTGAAGGCCGGAGAAAGTCAATCCGCAATCGAGACTCGTTCGCAACGCGCGAGCCGGTTCCGAAGCGTCCGCAAGGCTCGCGCATCAAGGCATTGGCGCTTGCGGGCCGCGCGCGGCGGGAGGACAGTCCGGTCAAAACAGCTTTGCAAAGAGAGACCGAGGAGCGTCCCATGGATTTCGATCTGTCCACCAAGCAGAAGGAATGGCTCGACCGCGTGCAGTCCTTCATGACCAAGCACGTGCGTCCTGCGGTGCCGATCTATAACGAGCAGGACAAGGCCGGCGATCGCTGGAAGGTCATTCCGGTGCTGGAAGACCTGAAGAAGAAGGCCAAGGCCGAAGGTCTCTGGAACATGTTCATGCCGCCGAACGAGCATGAGGACGATGAATTCCGCGGTGCGGGATTGACCAATCTCGAATACGCGCTGCTGTCGGAGCAGATGGGCCACATCTCCTGGGCCTCGGAAGTTTTCAACTGCTCGGCGCCCGACACCGGCAACATGGAAGTGTTCATGCGCTACGGCTCCAAGGAGCAGAAGCGCAAATGGCTGCGTCCGCTGATGGACGGCGAGATCCGCTCGGCGTTCCTGATGACGGAACCCGCGGTCGCCTCGTCGGATGCGACCAACATCGAGACCAGCATCGTGCGCGACGGTGACCATTACGTCATCAACGGCCGCAAATGGTGGTCGTCCGGCGTCGGCGATCCGCGCTGCAAGATCGCGATCCTGATGGGCAAGACCGATTTCAAGGCGGCCAAGCACCAGCAGCAGTCGCAGATCCTGGTTCCGCTCGACACCCCCGGCATCAAGGTCGAGAAGATGCTGCCGGTGTTCGGCTTCGACGACGCGCCGCACGGCCACGCCCAGGTGCTGCTCGAGAACGTGCGCGTGCCATCCTGCTCGGCGAGGGCCGCGGCTTCGAGATCGCGCAGGGCCGCCTCGGTCCCGGCCGCATCCATCACTGCATGCGCACCATCGGCAAGGCCGAGGAAGCGCTGGAGAAGATGGTGAAGCGTCTGATGTCGCGCACCGCGTTCGGCAAGAAGATCGTCGAGCACTCTGTGTGGGAGCAGCGCATCGGCGAGGCCCGCACCAACATCGAGATGACGCGTCTGCTCTGCCTCAAGGCCGCCGACATGATGGACAAGGTCGGCAACAAGACGGCGCAGGCCGAGATCGCCATGATCAAGGTCGCAGCGCCCAACATGGCGCTGAAGATCATCGACGAGGCGATCCAGGCCTTTGGTGGCGCGGGCGTTTCGGACGAAGCGGGTCTTGCCAAGGACTACGCCGGGATCCGCACGCTGCGGCTCGCCGACGGTCCGGACGAGGTGCACAATCGCGCCATTGCCAGGCTCGAGGTTCGGAAGTATGCCAACTCTCCCAAGCATTAAGCGGGAGAGTCATACGACGTTCCCGACTTGAAGAAACGGCAGGGCATGATCCCATTCGGAATGACCGCTTGACGCAAGTGCGCCAGCGGTTACCGATTAGGATCATGCTCGACCTGAAATGGTCAGGACTGAAGAGGGAGCGTCACCGTGGCTGACGGCGTCAGGAAAGACGAAGAGTTCTCGGGCACCAAGCCGGTCGAGGAGCGTCATCGCTTCGACGAGCTGCGCCTGGAAGCCTGGATGCGCGACAACGTCGAGGGCTATGAGGGCCCGCTGGTCGTGCTCCAGTTCAAGGGCGGCCAGTCCAATCCGACCTACCGGCTGAACACGCCGAAGCGTTCCTACGTGATGCGCCGCAAGCCGTTCGGCAAGCTGCTGCCCTCCGCGCACGCGGTCGATCGCGAATATCGCGTCATCGCGGCTCTTGGAAAGCAGGGCTTCCCGGTCGCGCGCGCCTATGCGCTGTGCCAGGACGATGGTGTGATCGGCGCCGCCTTCTACATCATGTCGATGGAAGAGGGCCGTGTGTTCTGGGATCCGACGCTGCCGAGCCAGACGCCGGAGGATCGCCGCAAGATCTTCACCAGCAAGATCGAGACGCTGGCGAAACTCCAC
>LNAP01005537.1_pt1 | contig 11185 bp, 7 predicted proteins | sample 602601 | NCBI WGS metagenome assembly LNAP01 (sample SAMN02440304, study PRJNA202911) | soil metagenome | biome: Subtropical and temperate rainforests or woodlands; isolation source: soil samples (1 kg each in a 20% v/v slurry with milli Q water) were... ...
CACGGAACGCTGTGACGTAGATCCGACAGGCATAAGCAGGAAGGTCGCGCGAATTACCCTGGGAGATCTGCACGTTTGCCAGTGTGCTACCGAGCGTCGCGAGGCGACGGGATGAGCGTGCAGAAGTCAGCCGAGGCCGTAGTAAGTGGCGAATACCCCCGTCACCAAGGGCCGAACAGGTTATGCCGCCAGTAGGCGTCAGAGTCTCGTTGAATACCGAAATGCAGAAATTTCTCCCAGAGAAGACTGTTACTCCAAGTCCCGGACAGTATCCGAGGATGACGGCTGACAGCGCACAGGTATCGGCGGCGTCTGTGACGTGGACGAAAGCGGAGCCGGATACGCTGATGGCGCGGGTGCTTGCGCCGGTTAACCTCAAGCGTGCGTATCAACGCGTGGTCAGCAACAAGGGCGCACCGGGTGCCGATGGCATGACGGTCGACGAGTTGGCGGGCTACGTGAAGCAGTATTGGCCGATTCTCAAGAACCGATTGCTGGCCGGCGAGTATCACCCGCAAGGTGTGCGCGCCGTCGACATCCCCAAGCCCAAAGGCGGAACCCGGCAGTTGGGTATCCCCAGCGTTGTGGATCGCCTGATCCAGCAAGCACTGCTGCAACAGCTCACGCCGATCTTCGATCCGCTGTTCTCGGACTACAGCTACGGCTTTCGTCCGGGTAGAAGCGCTCATCAAGCCATCGAAACTGCCCGTGCCCACGTGGTGGCGGGTTACCGCTGGTGCGTGGAACTTGATCTGGAGAAGTTCTTTGATCGGGTCAACCACGACGTGTTGATGGCTTACATCGAGCGTCAAATCGAAGATAAACGTGTGCTCACGCTGATCCGTCGCTATCTCGAAGCGGGAACGCTGTCAGGTGGGCTCGTCAGCCGACGGCAGGAAGGGACGCCGCAAGGCGGCCCGCTCTCGCCGTTGCTGTCGAACATCCTGCTCAACGAGCTCGATCGTGAATTGGAACGGCGGGGCCATCGCTTCGTGCGCTATGCCGATGATGCGAACATTTATGTGCGCAGTCGTCGTGCAGGCGAGCGGGTGATGGCCAGCGTTGAGCGCTTCCTGAGCCAGCGCCTGAAACTGACGCTGAACCGGGAAAAGAGCCGAGTAGCCGGGTCGTGGATGTGTGACTACTTGGGCTATGGGATGAGCTGGCATCAACAGCCGAGGCTGAGAGTGGCGACGATGAGTCTGGATCGCTTACGCGACCGACTTCGAAGTCTGCTGCGTACAACGCGAAGCCACAAGATGGCGAGTGTCATCGAGCGGATAAACCCCGTGCTGCGCGGCTGGGCTGGCTACTTCAAGCTGAGTCAGAGCAAGCGGTCACTTGAGAATCTTGATGGCTGGGTGCGCCACAAACTTCGCTGTATCATCTGGCGCCAATGGAAGCAGCCCTCGACGAGGGCGCGCAACCTGATGCGTCTAGGGCTCAACGAAGCTCGTGCTTGTCACTCAGCATTCAATGGCCGAGGCCCTTGGTGGAACTCGGGAGCACCCCATATGAATCAGGCGCTGCCGAAGAAACTCTGGGATCGACTCGGGCTGGTCTCAATACTGGACACGATAACCCGGCTTAACCGCTTAACCTGAACCGCCGTATACGGAACCGTACGTACGGTGGTGTGAGAGGACGGCGGGTGTAAATCCGCCTCCTACTCGATTACCGAGACTTATGCCCGGCGGATCAGTCGCTTGTATGACTCATTGTTGCCGCTCATCCGAACTCAGGCAAAGTACAGGTCAGCGTTGTTCAGCAACGTCGTCTGGCCAAGTAACGTGATATTGCCACCGTGAGCGCCATCGCCGGCGGTGTCGAAAGTCACAACCAGCCCATTGTCTTGCAGGGTTTGCGTCACTGCCTTGGTAGTCGTCCAGCCGTAGATATACAGGGTGTCTTCACCTTGTTTGAAGTCCTGGATGGTGTCCGAGCCCGATCCTGCGTTGAACACGAAAACGTCTCGCCCATTTCCGCCAGTCAACAGGTCGTTGCCGGTGCCTCCAACGATGAAGTCGCTGCCGTTTCCTCCAGCCAACACATCGTTGCCATCCTGGCCGTACAGCGAGCAGTTTGCATCCGAGTGAGACTGGATGATGTCATTGCCACTGTTTAATCCGTTGGTACTGCCAGCCAGTTCTGCGCCAAGCGTACCGGTGTAGAGGATTTTGTCTGCGGCACTGCCACCGTAGATTTTTTCGGCGTACCCGGAGCCAGGGTTGCCAGCGACGGCGGTGGTATTGAAGTCTTTGAGTGGGGCGGCGTTGAAAGCAAATGTAGCGTCTTTGGCGGTGAGCAGTGTCGTACGGCCTTCGATCAACATCCCGCCATCAAAGCGTGAGTCGCCATCTGTGTCATAGCGCAGATAGACACCGTCCGCGGTCACCTTCTGGTCGACCCTGAAGTTGAACTCCTTTTCCGAAATTTGCGTACGACCTGAACCGCCGGTACCGCTAACGCCGAGAAAAACCAGTTGGTCGGCACCTACGCCGAAACTGTCGATGGTGTCGTTGAAGCCGTCGCCCTTCGAAAACGCGTACTGGTCTGCACCGTAACCGCCAGACATGTAGTCATCACCAGTGCCGCCGACCAAAAGATCTGCCAATTGCCCGCCAATCAGGACGTCATTGCCCTCATTACCGTAAAGTTGTCCGCCGGAAAAACGGAGCGCGAGTGTGTCATCGCCCGCTCCACCGATGAGCGTGGCGAACACCGGGCTGAGCGAGCTTCCATCATATGAAATGAAGTCAGCGCTCGAGGTGCCAGTGATCGTGGCTCTCCCGTTGTTGGTGACGGCGTTGCTATCGGTAAAATGCGTGGAGGTCAGATCGTTAGCACCGCTGTCTACCGTATAGTCAAAAACTCCGCTCAGAGAATTGGCAATGCTGGCCAGTAAAGTATCGCTCAGACTGTCGTTACTGGTATAGAGCTTATGCTCAGTAGTAATAATTTGCGCGGCATAGAGATTAGCCAGGCGCAAGGCTTCTGCGCCTGTCTCTGACCATCCGGATTCAGTTGCATTATTAGGGATGAAATATTCAACGTCGTCTGCGTTCATCATGTCTTTGACGCCAACACGCTCGCCCGTTCGAACGTCGGTGTAATAGACGTTATAGTCCGCGTCCTGAATTTCCCATTTGTTGGTAGTTGTATTAAAAATTTCAAGGTACGTATGTCCCTGAAAGAATCCCTGGGAGTCTGAATACGTCCAAATGGTGCGTTTTTGCAGGCCTAGTTCCGCGCAGAGGCCGCTGAATACGTTAACCATATTGCCGCACAGAAGTTCTGCGCGTTCGGCAGTCGGGTCGCCTGTGACGGTCTTGTAAATTTGCTCGGCGGTATAGAAGGGGTCATTGCCGTGGGCAGCCCACCAGGCTCCATCCGAGTGAGTTGTATTGGTGGCCAATAGTTCGCGGGCGACGTCTTGCAGCAACGCGCCGGTTGCAGCCGCTTCTTCGCGGACGATATCGGCGAGTAAAGAAAAATAATTGATCAAAAGTGACTCCATATTGATTGGGTGGCGGCTCCCGATACCCGAATCGTTCTGCAAACGGCGTTGCTGGCCAAAGATTCACATATGTTACAGTTCTTTGGGCGGTATGTTAAAGAACCATTATCAGCCATAGCGGAATTATAAATCTTCAGAGAGTAAGGGCGAGCGCTGCTCGTCGATAGCATTGCTTTGCCAGAATATTGGCGATCTCATTCTTCAAACGTTGCTCAGGTGGTACACTCGCGCGCCCTGCAATCCCCCCGATCAACACATCAGGTTGTCAGTTCAGAGATGATACGCAGTACACCCGAAAACAGCCTGCAAGTAGCCCTGAGGGCCTGCAGGAGCAGCTTCATATCGGTGGGTTTTTTCAGTCTGTTCATCAATGCACTGATGTTGGTCCCGACCTTCTACATGCTTCAGGTCTACGGGCGGGTCGTCACGGGCGGTAGCCTGACGACGCTGGCCATGTTGACCATTATCCTGACCTTCCTGCTCGTGACGATGGGCCTGCTGGAGTGGGTACGCTCGCGGATCATGGTTCGTGTCAGCACCAGGCTCGACGTGCTGCTTGGTCGTGATGTCTACAGGGCCAGTTTCAAGCGGGCCTTGGACAGCGGTGGCATGGATGCCTCGGCCCAGTCGCTCAGCGACCTGACCGGGCTGCGCCAGTTCATGTCCGGGAACGGTCTGTTCGCGTTTTTTGATGCTCCGTGGTTGCCGATCTATGTCGCAGTACTGTTCCTGTTTCACCCCTGGTATGGTTGGACGGCAATCGGTTGTGCGGTGGTTTTGCTGGCGCTGGCCTGTATCAATGAGCAATCCACGGGCAAAGTTCTGGCGGAGGCCAATAAGCAGAGCATTGGTGCGACACTGCACACCACCAAGAACTTGCGCAATGCCGAAGTGATCGAGTCCATGGGCATGCTTGACTCCCTTATGTCACGCTGGAGTCTGCGTCAAAAGAATGTGCTGCTTTTGCAGTCCCGAGCCAGCGATCGCAGCGGGATCATCACATCGATATCAAAGACTTTCCGTTTGCTCGTTCAATCACTGATTCTTGGCCTTGGCGCTTATCTGGCGGTCAGCCATGAGATCAGCCCCGGTCTGGTGATTGCAGGTTCCGTGCTCTTGGGTCGAGCGCTGGCGCCACTGGACTTGATGATCGGCAGTTGGAAAGGATTCATTGCTGCCCGTTCACAATACGCACGTCTGAACAGCGTTCTCGACCAGCAAAGTGCCGAGCCGGAGCGGATGCAATTGCCCGCTCCAATCGGACATGTGACGGTAGAGAACCTCACGCTGGGAGCTCCGGGATCAAGGACCTCGATCATCAAAGGCATCGGTTTCAACGCGCCGGCAGGCGCCATGATCGGTGTTGTCGGACCAAGCGCCTCGGGCAAGTCGACGCTTGGCAAGGCCTTGATGGGCGTGTGGAAACCACAGCTTGGGGTCGTTCGTCTGGATGCCGCCGATATTGCCAATTGGGACAGAAGCCAATTGGGGCCGCACCTTGGGTATTTGCCGCAAGACATTGAATTGTTCGAAGGCACCATCAGCGACAACATCGCGCGTTTTGGTGTCGTTGATCCGGACAAAGTGGTGCTGGCGGCCAGGACCGCCAGTGTCCACGAAATGATTCTGATGCTGCCCAATGGCTACGATACGGTCATTGGCGAGGGGGGCATCAATCTGTCGGGTGGACAACGTCAGCGTATCGGGCTGGCCCGGGCACTCTATGGCAGCCCGCGGCTTATCGTTCTGGATGAGCCGAATGCTCACCTGGACGAGATCGGCGAACGTGCGCTGGCGTTGGCGCTGCAACAGTTGAAACTCACGGGGGCGACGGTCTTCGTCATCGCCCACCGGACCTCGATCCTGGCCCAGCTCGATCGCTTGCTGGTGATGAATGCCGGCACCATCAGCCTGTATGGCCCGCGGGATCAGGTCCTCGCGCAACTCAATGCGCCTCAATTGGCCGCCCAGCAAAAGCCGGCTGCCCGGGCTGGCACAGACGTCGCGTCGACCGACGTTTGACAGGAAACTCTCGATGAACCGTACGCTTGCTACTCCTGCCGATACTTTCGCAGATCTGCCCACGTCCGACATATCTATACGCCGAACAGGATTTTTCATTGTACTGGTGACGTTCGGCCTGTTCGGCGGGTGGGCGACGTTTGCCCCACTCGACGGTGCGGCCTACGCGCCGGGCGTCGTTACCGTGCAAACGTATCGCAAGACGGTGCAGCATCTGGAGGGCGGCATCGTCAAGGATCTGCTTGCCCATGACGGCGATGTCGTAAAGAAGGGCGACCCGATCATCGTGCTCGATGACGCTCAACTGCGGCCTGAATACGAGATGACCCGTAGCCAGTTGATCGCTGCCAGGGCGGCGGAGGCGCGCTTGCTCGCCGAGCGGGATAACCTTCCGACAATTGCCTTCCCAGGCGATGTCAATTCCGACAGTCAGCGTAGTGATGAGGCGCGTTTCGGCGAGACTCAGGTGTTCAACGCGCGGCGTAGCTCGCGACTTGGGCAAATCTCGGTCCTGCAAGAGCGTATTGGTCAGTTGAATCAGCAAATCAAGGGAACCGACACCATGATCGGTACCAAGACCAGCTTGCAGGAATCTTACAGTGGCGAAATTGCAGAGTTGAAAGAGTTGCTGGCCCAGGGTTTTGTCGACAAACAGCGGATGCTGGAACAGGCGCGCAAGCTGGACCTGCTCAAGTCTGAAGTGGCGGATCACCGCTCGACAAATATCAAGACCAGGTTGCAGATCAACGAAACCCAGTTGCAGATCCTGCAGATCGACAAGGACTTCAACGCCGACGTTACCAAGCAGTTGGCAGAGACCCAGACCAAGGCCTACGACCTGCAGGAAAAAGCCTCGGCGCTGGAAGATCGCCTGAGCAGGGTGATTATTCGCGCTCCGGAAGACGGGATGGTGATTGGTATGACGGTTCACACCATCGGTGGCGTTGTGCGACCTGCTACGCCCTTGCTGGATATCGTTCCATCCGTTTCCGACCTGGTGGTCGAGGCGCAGGTTTCGCCCAATGACATCGACCGAATCGCTATCGGCAAGTTGGCAGACATTCGCTTCAGCGCCTTTAACACGGCCACGACACCTGTCATCGAAGGTCGAGTGACGAGTGTATCCGGCGATCGTTTGATCAACGAGAAAACCAGTGCACCGTACTACCTCGCGCGCATCAGTGTGACGGGGGAGGGTGCGCGGAAACTGGGAGATCGCAAGTTGTTGGCGGGCATGCCGGCAGATGTATTGATCAACACCGGAGAGCGCACCATGTTGCAATACTTGATGCAGCCGGCACGTGACGTTATCGCCCAGTCAATGATCGAGGAGTGATCGTGCGTCTGTTTCCTTGCCTGGTTCTGGGTTCGATGGCATTGCCTGTCCATGCTGCTGAAGCGCCCACCGCCCGCCCCTCTATCACTACGCCGCAAACAGCTTCGGTCAGTAAACAGAGCTACTCGGTCGACTTGATGCAGTTGTACCGCGAATCGCGCCTGGAGGATCCTCGGGTGATCTCCTCTTACTCCAAGGCTCAATCCGGGATCGAGCAGCAAAACCAGGCGTTTGGCAGTCTGTTGCCCTCGGTGACGGCCAACGCGGGTTTCAACCGGATCAAGCAGTCCAACCTTCAAATCGACGAGGCCTACGACAGTCGCAATTATTCGGTGGGGTTGACTCAGCCGTTGTATAACAAGGCTGCCTGGGAAAACTACCAGCGCTATAAAAGCCTGGCCAAGCAGGCTGACTCCGAATCAAAAGAGGCCCAGGCCGAGGCCACGGTGGATCTTGCGCAGCGATATTTCGCTGCGCTGGCTGCCGATGATGAACTTGAGTTGGTGCGAGCCGAACGCAGGGCTACCCAGAAGAACCTCGACAGGGTCAGTGCGCTTTACAGCAAACAATTGGCGATGGTTACCGATTTGCTGGATCTCCAGGCCCGAGTCGATTCGCTGGCTGCCCAGGAAGTCGAAGCGCGTAACCAGTCCAGCCTGAGCCGTGTTGCGTTGTCGGAAATTATCGGACGACCGGTCAAAGAGAAGCTGAGTCGTGTGCGTAATGACGTCGAATTGAAGGTTTCCGCCGAAAGCCTGGAGAGTTGGGTCAATTTGGCGATCGCCGACAACCCGGCGATCAAGGCCAGTGAAAATGCACAGGAAGCAGCAGAGGCTGCCTTGCGCGAAGGTAAAGGCGGGCACTATCCCACGGTCAATCTGAACCTGAGTGCGCAGCAGAGCAACGAAGGTTACAACAATTCGTTGGCGCCACAGACCGACAGTTATGTCGCGGGTGTGGGAGTACAGATACCGATCTATAGCGGTGGTACGACGTCCGCGCGGGTAAGGCAGCTGTATCAGGATCAGCTCACCGCAGAACAACAGTTGATAGCGACGCGTCGGCAGGTGGTCAAGGAAACGACAAACGCGTATTTGACCGCAGACTCAAGCGTGGAAAAGATCCACGCCAACCGCAATGCATTGGCCTCGGCCGAGCAATCGCGTATTGCGGCTGAAAAAGCATTTACCTATGGCGTGGTTAATGCCGTGGATGTTTTGACCGCTGTGCAGAACGAATTCAAAGCACGTCGCGATCTACTCAAGACCCAATACGACTTTATAACCAACCTTTTTATCCTGAATCGCTGGGCCGGAAAGCTGTCGGAAGAAAGTGTCGAAAACGTCAATCTCTGGTTGAGTGGAAATGATCAAACGATCACTTCACCAGAGGCGCTGCGGGAGTAAGTTGTCGTCCGTCACGCGCTCTTTGCGTAGCGGGACTGGCAAGTTGTATTGTCAAAAAAACGATGTTGGTATTTTTTGGGGGATACAGGATGGTACTAAAGCCATTGGTCAAGTCGGGCTGCGCTTGAAGAGCAAGCGCAGCCCTCGACAATTAGCGACGTGATGAATGCAGAGACAGTACGGCGCGACGAATGATGGCGACACCCAGGCCGAGCATGAATCCAAAGATCAGGCCAAATCCAACGATCAGGGCTTTCTTCGGTTTTATAGGCGCTTGAGGTTCCGTCGCATCCTTATCAATATTGACCAATTTTAACTGATCGAAGTTTACATTCAGTTGCTTCAGGTGAGTCAACTCACCGCTGATGTCCGCGAAGTCCTTGAGAAACAGCTCAGGATGATTCCGCTCCTTGAGAAGTGCTGCTTCGCGGTTAGTGGCCAGCAGGCTGAGCTCTTTTTGAATCTCATCAATACGCGGCTCGGTGAAGTCATCGGAATGACGAGCTACCAAGGTGGCACGCTCCGCTTCCAGTGCCGCCTGCCCCAGGAAGTACAGAGGTATCTTCTGGTTGTTGACTTCCGTGCGGATCATGTTGCCCTGATGCGCTTGCTCTCCATCTCCCAGCGCCGAAGGTGTGGTGGGTTTTACAATTCCGAGTTTCTTGGCGATGACAATGGCTTCATCAAGCTCTTTGATGCGGTTTTGTCTGCGGCTTTGCAGTTGTTGACGCAGTGCTTTGAGTTCATCTTGAAGTACTTGCTTTTTTAGCTGATCTTTTTCCAGCAAGTGGGCAATTTTGGAGTCTTTCTCTGCCTCATAAGCGGACTTTTTGGACTCCAGTTTTTTTTCAGCCTGGTCGATGCGGTTGGCAATCAATGTTTTTAAGTTTGAAGCAACTTTTTCCTTTTCGCCTTTAACAACGAAGTCGGTAAAGTCCCTCAAGATGCCTACGCCATCTATACCCTGAGGATATCTGAGACTAAGGCCAACGGCTTCGGAAAGGCTGGAGCTTTTTTTAGGGTCAATTTTCTCAAGCGAAAATGCTTTTTCGTTGAACGTCTCGAATGCGCTCTCAATGGATTGTCCAGGTGCCTGCAATGGCGCAAGGTACTGCGGATTGGCCTGGAAGAACTTCAGGCGGACATCATAAGACTGCATTGATGAGCCGACGATATTCAGTGCGTCTTTTGGCAAGAGCTTGTAAAGCCCGGACTCATTCAACTCATCCAGGTCTGCCAGAGGGACAGGGCGGACAGTGGTTTCAACTTCATATTCCGGAGTTGCCAACAGGGCATAAGCAATAGCGGCGGTAACAGTTAGTGCAGTAAACAATAAAATAATTGCTCTTTGATCCCAAAGGCTACCGATAAGCTCCTTTACTTCAACGACTTCCTGTCGGGGGGTATCAATAGTGTTTACTGGAATGTTCATTACGCGCTCTAAAAATTTGGACAGACTCTCCAAACTATGTTTGGAAATTGCCGTCATCTAGGTTAGAAAACTTTACATTTGATTAAATTTTTTGGATTTTCCAGCATTTGTTAGCAAACAGCAAGGGTAGGGAACTGTCACGGATGTGAGCGCAGTCGCGGCTCAGACATCGCCTTGAAGGCCTTATGGTCTGGCCCCTGTCGCTCTGTGATCGTTGAAAGCGCTTTGTCCATTCGCCCTACCGTTTATCGGTCGGCTTGCAATACCGTTCGCTCCATCCCATAGGCTCGTCGCGGTTTCATGTTCATTCTGGGGCTACTCTCCATTCTGGTCCGGGTTACCGACCAGAACCCTTCGTTCATAGGTTAATAAAAAATTACGTCTATCATATTTCTATAAGATTATGGTTATAATAAAATCTCTTTGCGCCGAAGTGCTTGCGCGTCAGGCGTCCTTCAGCATTCTCCAGGAGCACCGTCATGAATTCAGTTCAGTCCCAAGGTACGGCCCTCGTCACCGGCGCCTCTTCAGGTATCGGGGCGGTTTACGCTGAGCGGTTGGCAGCCCGTGGTTTTGATTTGTTGCTGGTGGCTCGCGACGAGCCGCGGCTGGAGGCGGCGGCGAGTAAGCTACGCTCCGAGCATGGGATCAGGGTCGAAGTGTTGAAGGCGGATCTCACCCAGAAGGAAGATGTGCTGCAAATCGAACAGCGGTTACGCAGCGATTCGAGTATCAGCCTGTTGCTCAATAACGCCGGTGTGGCGGCGGATGGGCTGTTGGCCAATGCAGATACCAATCAACTGGAGCGAATGATTCAGTTGAATATCACCGCTGTCACGCGATTGGCCTCAGCGGCTGCGGCCAGCTTTACCAAGGCCGGGCGCGGCACGATCATCAATATCGCATCGGTGGTGGCTTTATTTCCCGAGCGTTTCAACGCGACGTACAGCGCCAGCAAAGCCTATGTATTGAGCTTGACTGAATCGATGAACGCCGAACTGGATGGCACTGGGGTGAGGGTTCAGGCAGTGCTGCCCGGTGTGACACGAACCGAGATCTGGGAGCGCTCCGGTATCGATGCTTCACAAATTCCAGCGGAAATGGTGATGGAGGCGCGTGAGATGGTCGACGCTGCATTGTCGGGCCTGGATCAGGGTGAATTGATCACCATTCCTTCGTTGCCTGATGCGGCGGATTGGGATGCGTTCGTGGCGGCGCGTCATGTAATGGCGCCTAACCTTTCCAAAAGCAAGGCCGCTGCCCGTTATCGGTAAGCGCCATCAATCGGCTTGAGGTGTATTTGGTATGAGTGATTGTCGAGTAGTTGTAACGGGCATGGGGCTGGTGTCACCGCTGGGGAGCGGTGTCGAAGCGGTCTGGGCGCGGCTGTTGGCCGGGCGTTCCGGGCTGCGCAATTTACCGCAGGAGGTGGTTGCCGATCTGCCGGCCAAGGTTGGTGGTGCAGTGCCTGC
>LNAP01005538.1_pt1 | contig 11184 bp, 9 predicted proteins | sample 602601 | NCBI WGS metagenome assembly LNAP01 (sample SAMN02440304, study PRJNA202911) | soil metagenome | biome: Subtropical and temperate rainforests or woodlands; isolation source: soil samples (1 kg each in a 20% v/v slurry with milli Q water) were... ...
CCTCCTTCGTCTGTCTGTCGCTGCTTGGGGCCGGCTTCTTCCTCGTGAGGAGGTTTGTTCGCGAAAGAGAACGCAATCTTCGGGAACGCAGCAGCGCCAGCACCCATAGCAGCAGCAGCGGCAGTGTTTTCAAGAAGCTCGCGACTTATTTCCAACAGGAAAATCAGATGCCAGAGAAAAGTAGTAACGTCGCGCCGTCGAATATCAGTCCCACGAGAACAAGTAATAGAGAGTTAATCAGTGAGGAGTCGGACGAAGAAGCCCCGCGACCCCAGAAAGCAGGCCGAGGTCACACCAAGTCGTCCCACCAGTCTGCGCACCACGACCGCCGCAGAAAAGTGCTGCAAAAGTTCGCCGTCAAGCGCTAAAACTCTTTTGTTTCCATAAGAAACCTTAGGATAGTAAGAATAGTTTTAAATTTTTAAATTTGTAATTACCGTGCTTTTCGTCCGTTAGTCTGCTACGTTATCTGGATATCGTTCAGTTTTTCATTCAATGAGTACGCTATTTAGAGCACTTCCAAACTTGTGCCAGAAACGAAGTGAGAAATTTTTCCGAATCCGGAAGCATTCACTGTTTGTGGTCACCACAAGACGTCTGTCCAGGGCTGTCGCATTCTGTTCTTTTGTCGCAATACTTAATATTTTGGAGTTTTCTTTCTCGTACTATCCATGGAAAATCAGTCATACACCCAACATGTGTGTGATCATTGTGGAGGTGTCGGAACCAACCGATGCGGTGGTTGCGGTGCTGCATATTACTGTGGAAGAGACTGCCAGAGCAGAGGTTGGAAGAATGGACATAAGCGTGTTTGTACTGGTCGGCTGCCCAAAAAAACGAAGGCTTGTGGGCTTTGTGGAAACAAGTACGGACCCTTCATGAAGACTCCTTGTTGTGGTAAGGTTATCTGTGATACTGAAGGCAGTTATCAAATGAATTCCTACCAAAGACTCGGACAATGCGCTCGCAACCATCGGTACCACAGTATCTGTGCATTTCACCACAACGAGAACCATGGAAGGGTCTGGAAAGAATGTGAGAAGTGCGAGGACTTTTTCCACCCGTTCGACTATGCAGTGAAGGCCGTTTCGCAAGCGAGATCCGGCACTTTTCTGAAGTACAACTTTGACGACAACGTTCGCACGGACCTGGATCCGCTCAAAGTTCCGATGCCACAGTGCTCTCAGTGCACCAACCGCGTGAACACTGCCGAGGAAAGTACCCGGACGCTGATGATGAGAAAGATGTTTAACTCACCTGTAGTGTGTGTGGAGCATGGGTACGTGTTTGGACAGTGCACTGTTATGCCCGGTGCGTTTCCGCCCGGAGGCAAGAAGTAAGCCAAACTATTTACAATGTCTGGATGTACTCAAGTGCGAGCAATTGCAGTAGAAAAAAGGCAATTGCTTGTTTACCTGCTGCTGATCTGTTCATTTTGTAAGATATTGTACAATTAAGAAACAAAAAGGGGAAAGCTCTACATCGCTCAGTTATGGAATACAACAAGCATGACACAATGCCAAAATGCAAAAATTGGTGCATCGGTAATATCACTCCTTGGTAAGAGCCCTACGAACCTCCATGTCTTCAATCTCTCCACCGAAGATGTAAAAGAAGCCATGGGGTTTTACTTGAAAAGAAGAGAAGGGATTCGACACGTTCTTGTCAGCTTGCTTCAAACTAAATTCCGTCACCACAGGTTGTCCGATGAAGCTGTAGCGCATCGCCTTAAACTTTCTCTCACCCGCCAACAGCTGCGTCGGAGGTACGATGTTGTCTTTTTCATGATTCGGTACCACTTCGTACAATGTACATACGTAGGGGTGCGCAACCACTTGCAATAAAAGAGTAGAACTCAAAGAAGAAAAGAGAACAGTGCCTGCCAAAGCAATCTGAGCGGCCATAGGCAAAATACCAGACTGGTAGGTCATCGCAATAGGGAAGAAACCGGTGCTTAAGATTGAAGAGCCAAGGGACACCCGTCTCAGCCATTTCATCTTCTTTGCGAAGAGTCCTGTGTAAAGCAGCACGTCCGTAGTTTCTTCGCCTTTACTCGAAGTAGAAGAAGCCCGCACCGACAAACATACGATGTTTTTCTTGGAAGAGATACTACCAACGTTTAACCCCCGTGATATAATCCTAGAAGTTCCTCGAAGCATCGTTTGGTAAGTATGTTATGCTCGTCAAATCGGTGGAGCACTGGAGCAGCGACCAACAGCAAAACTTCACTTCATTTCGTGCAAATGTACCCATTTAAAAGGCATCATATTACTTTTTATAAGCCTTTATAACGCATATATATGTCACATTCCCAGGGCATACCCACAGGTGCAATCTCCTGAAGATCGAACACCATCGCCGAAAGAACATCGCAGAATTGTGCTTACAAGCATTGACCACTCCTTTATACAAAGATGACAACTACTGCTTCGCTCAATGTTCTTCTCGAGAAGACGTCTGATTGGGACAAGGATGAGCGATACATGGCTACGAATGACCTTTGTGCCGCACTGAGCAAGGATATCAAAATCGACGAGAGTATGGAACAAAGAATTTGCGCTGCTGTTCTAAAACAGCTTGGTGAGTTAGTCATGGTATTGATCTTTTACTCCTACATTCTTCTTATCATACTCTTCAAATAACTTGTGTCCGCAGATGATCAGTCAAACGATGTTCAGTCAGTTGCAGTTAAGTGCCTTGCCATCATCACGAAGAAAGTGCAACAAGCTCAGATCGGAGACGTATGCAAGAAACTGATCTCATTGATTTTGGAGGGGAAGGACGCCTTGAGAGATGTGTACTCCATTGGGTTGAAGACTCTGATCGCGGATGTTCCTGACTCGATGGGTGCGTTGGTGAGCGACCGTCTGACCGCCAAGCTGCTGAGCGGCATTTCGCGCCAAGACGCAGAAGACATTCAGCGCGAATGTCTCGACAACATGGCTGACCTGCTGCGCCGCTTTGGACACCTGAACGCTTCCGCGCACCATGAGATCATGAGTGCCGTTGTCAAGCAGCTGCAAAGTGACCGCGCTGTGATTCGCAAGCGTGCTGCTCATTGTCTCGGCGCCCTCGTGGTGGTATCCTCGGATGCATTGCTTAACAGCCTCGTGCAGATCCTTCTAGAAGGAATCGAAGCCTCCACCTCGGCCACCTCTCAGTCCACACGCACCCTCATTCAGACCATCGGCACCATTTCCCGCACTGTGGGCTACCGACTGGGCAGACATCTGGAGCGCATCGTGCCGCTCTTCCTGCGTTTTTGTGGGGACCCAGAAGACGAGAACCAGCAGAATGATGCCGCCAACGAGCTCAGAGAAAGCTGCTTTCCTGGTGAGTTGCCCTCATTTTTCCATACGATATTTCCTTTATTGCATTTTCACCTGTAATCCTCGCCGCTGTTTTCCCTTCTTCGTGAGTTCGTATACGTAATCTCAACTACTCCATTCCTTTCGTTTCTTCCTTCTTCTCACAGGCCTGGAGTCCTTTGTGTTGCGTTGCCCGAAGGAGGTGGCCCCGTTCCTGACTGACATTCTGCAAGTGGCTGTGGGCTTCATGAAGTACGACCCGAACTACTCCTACGACAGGTAACAACTAAAAAGGAGAGTGCGACAGAATTCAATACCTGCATTGCATCTTCATATGCTTGTTGAATGTGTGCTGCTGGCTGCTATGATATCGTTTTCGTTATTATTCAAACCTGTCTGTTTTCTGTGTTCCTGCCCTTTGTTCTCCCCTCAATGCTCTGTTCACCTTTCTACTTCATCTCGTTTCATCTCATATCGTAGTGAGGAAGAGGGTAGTGACGGGGACCGCATGAGTGTGGACAATGATGAAGATAATAATAACAACAACAGTGACAACGAGGGGAGCGACGACGGCGACTACGGTGATGAGGACCAAGGAGGTGGCTCTGACGATGACGATGCTTCCTGGAAGGTGTGTAAAACCAACAGAAAATAAGTTGCTGTGTTGTCGTTCTATCTCCGCGTCGTTGCATTGCATTGCTTCTTTTGGTGTGTTTTCAATCTGTGTTCTTTTTTCGCGAGTGATTGCTGGTCCTTATTTTGCGGGTGCGAACACTTCCAATCTAATTTTTCTCAACAATGCACATTTCATGTGTTTTATGTTCTCTGCGCAGGTGCGCAAGGCTGCGGTGAAGGTGATCCTGGCAGTGGTGCAGGCTCGCCCGGACCTTCTCAGCGACACCTGGACTGCCTGCGGCCTGCAGCTGGTGCGCCGCTTCAAGGAAAGAGAGGAGAACGTTCGCTTGGACATTATGCACTGCTTCGAGAGCCTCATCCAGGCCAGCTGCAGTGGCAATGGTGCCAGTGTCAGTGCCAGTCATCATCACAGTGCTGCTGCTGCCGGGGCTGCAAAGAAGACAAGTGCGGCATCCAGCTCCTCCTCTTCTTCTTTCAACAAGGCGGGTCGCACGAGTCTCGCTGCCCTGCTGGACGGTGCCAACTCTACTGCGAATGGCAACAACAAGGTGGTGCAGGCAGTGGTGAAGGCTTGTTGCGAGCACCTGGCCGGGACAAACACCTCCGCCAAGACCAAGAGCGCCGTCTTTGCCTTGCTGAGGGCCCTCGTCTCCGCACTCAACGTTAGTCCTGCAATATTCTGCTTCCTTTCACTGTTCGTGTTTCTGTTTGCAACTGGTTCAATTCTTACTCGTTCTTTCATTTTTATCATATGTTGCAGGGCGGACTGGATCGCTTCCTGCCGAAGCTGATGCCTCTGTTGGAGAAGTGCCTGGCCGACAAGAACCAGGCTCTGAAGCTCGATGCCCTGGTATTCCTGCGCTGCCTGCTGGAGCACCACTCTCCTTCTGCGCTGCAGCCTCATCTGCTGAAGCCGCTCGACGCCGTGGTCGTGATTGTCCAGGAGGACTGGTACAAGGTGATCGCCGAAGCTCTGCGTGTGCTGACCGCGATGGTGCCGGTGCTGCGCCCCATCGACGCACAGAGCGGCTTCTTTGTGGACAACTTTCCTGCATTCAAGCCCTGCGTGCAGAAGCTCTTCAAGGCCGTGTGGCCCCGCTTGGAAGCCTTAGACATTGACCAAGAGATCAAAGAAGGCGCCATCATCGCTATGGGAGAGCTGCTGAGCCACGCTGGCGACGAGTTGTCCGCCCATGTGCCTGCTGTGCTGGCGGTGTACAAGAAGCGCCTGGAGAACGAGACCACACGCTCCAGCACGTTGAAGGCCGTTGCCACTCTCGCCCGCAGCTCCATTCAGCTTGATCTGTCTGCCTTCTTCACCGCGACAGCCTCTGATCTGGCGATGTTCCTGCGCCAGGCCTCCCGCTCTTTGAAGCAGCTGACCCTGCAGACCCTGGAGGCGGTGGTCAGCGCTCCGGCCACCCAGATCACCACTGCAGAGGCGGAAGTGATCCTGACCGAGGGCGCTGCGCTGATCAGCGACATGGACCTGCACCTGTCCCATCTCTCCCTGCAACTGGCGAATGCGATGCTTTCCAAGGCGCCGGCTGTGGCGGGCCCCGCAGTGGCGACGCACATTTATCCCAAGATGCTGTCGTTGGCCCGCTCTGCGTTGATGCAGGGACAGGCGCAGATGTCGCTGATTCGCCTCTTCCAGAGCGTGGTTCGCGCCAATCTACCCAGCTTCACCTACGAGCACGTCTTCGCCCAGCTGTACACCACCTCCTCCAGCAGTGGCGCTGGTGGTTTGACGAAGCAAGGTCTGTCGAATCTGTCCAAGTGTGTGGCCGGCATTGCCTCCAGCAGCCCCGCCACCATCAACCAGTCCCTGCAGCGCTTCACCGCTGATCTCAATGCCAGCCCTGCCACTGCGGAGGAGACACAGAAGCAGCTTGCTTTGTTGTGTCTGGGTGAGCTGGGTCACCAGCAGGACCTGTCGAGCATCCCCAACCTCCAGCAGATCCTGCTGCAGAGCTTCGAGAGTTCTCTGGAAGACACCAAGCTGGCGGCGGCCTATGCCCTGGGACACATCGCCGTGGGCAACACCGCACAGTTCCTGCCGATCCTGCTGCAGTCCTCAGCCTCGAACAAGCACCAATATCTGCTGTTAGTGAGTCTCAAAGAACTGGTCGCGGCCTTTGCTCATCAGCAGCTCGACTTCGCCTCTTACCTCAGCGCCGTGCTTCCTTTGCTGCTGCAGCAGTGCCGCTCCGAGGAGGACAGCGTGAGAGCCATGGTCGCAGAATGCCTCGGCGTGCTGACCACCATGCTCCCACAGCAGGTGCTGCCCGTGTTGTTGCAGTTGAATGCTGACCCTGCGGACACTCTGGCGAGAAGAATGATCGCCCATGCCCTGCGCTTCTCTTTGTCTCGCTCCGCCTCCTCGCCTGCTGCCTTGGCCGCCATCACCACGGAGATGCATCAATTCCTTCCTTTGTTGCAAGACACCGACTTGGACGTGAAGAAGGCCGCTTTGTTAATGGTGAACACCGCGGTGCATCACAATCCCAGCACCGTGGAGCACCACCTCGGCAGTGCCATCATCCCTGCGCTGATTGTGACCTTGCAGACCAAAGAAGAACGCATTGTGGACCTCGGACCTTTCAAGCACAGGGTACGCACGAATGCACGCACGCAGCTTACTAGTTTGTTTGTTGTCCCCGCCTTTCGTATCTACTTTGCTTTGACACACCTGCTTTGACTGACACTATTGCTTTATTGCTGGTTTCTCTCTTTCTCCAGGTGGACGACTACCTGCCTCTGCGCAAGATCGCCTTGACGTGTCTGGAGACCCTGCTGGACGAGTCACCAGAAAAGCTGGACCTCGCTTCCCTCGTGCAGGTAATTATTTTCATAAGACTACTCATTTTTCACTTTGAACTCGTGTTTTTACTGTTGCCTTTTTCTTGTCCCCCCATCTGTTGTTCTTTAGGTCATTCCTCTGGTGCTGGCAGACAAAGATGAGCTCAAGACACAAGCTCATCAGGTATTGCAACACGTTTCATTACCCTCTTTAATTTCATCGCCTCTCTAAATGTTTATTTCCCATCACACTTGAACCGTAAACGCAGATTCTGTGCAAGTTAAGCGCGCACTCACCTACGCTGGTGGCGGGCATCGTGGAGCAGCTGATCGCGCCCTTAACTAAGACCATCGGCAAGAAGCCGGCGGCGAAGGACCCCAGTGCTGCCGCTGCTGGTGGGGCCAGCGCTCCCACAGGTAGAATGCCCGTTTGTTCATTTGTTCGCACTGTAAAATTAGATTGTTCTGATCATGGCTGTTTGGCTTCGCGACACGTTCTCCATGCTTTGTAAACTTATTTCAAATTATACATTTGTTCTTCAGGCCCTGAAGCGGACCGCGCGTTGGACCTGGTGAAGAGCGCGCTGCGTGCTGTGCTGGCAGTGAACGCCATTGATGACATCGCCAACATCAACCGAAAGTGGGCTGAATTCGCAGACAAAGTGAAGAAGGACGAGTTCACTGCAGAGATTGTGCGCGCACTGGAGAATGAGAAGGCCTTCGAAGGAAACTATTAAATAAAAAATAAGGAAATATCGTTCTTTGGCCTTTCTCGGGTTACTTTCTGGACGTTTGATTGAAGCACACGGCGATGAAACACCTTTTTTTTTTACGTGTTTTCCCCCTTCACTTTGTACTGGGTTGGAAAGTGTAATATAAAAAATTAGGTACTTTTTTTCCAGCAATAAAAACCGAGCTCAATTAAAACTTGTGGGAGCACACACACATACATGCATACAAATATGACACTGTCTTTCTCAACTTTTTAAAAGTTTAAAAACGGCGTTTGAACTATTACATTATGGCTCTAATAAAACGAGAGTAAGCACGACCCCACATTTTCTCGCTCTGACCATCCAAACTATCCAAACTGGCCATTGCCTTAATCAGAGCTTCTCCAATCTGCCCATCTGTGTTGATACAAAAGACCGATTTTAAAAGTAGTGCTCGGAAATGAAGGATAGCAAATCATGAAATGATCTTACATTCGTTGACTGCAACTCCATCCACTGCATATCGACTTACAAAGAGCTCCACAAATGAAAAATATATTTCAGAATCATCGCTTACGGGATGCAAGATTACGGCAAGTAATCTCTTTATGAATGCTTTTTGGAAGGAGTAACCTCTCGAGTAAAATGGCACAGGGTTGTCAAACCGTCCAAGTGTTTCGTAGAACGCACGATCAAAGGCCAGCATGTGTGGGTAAGAGCTAACGTCAATGGAGAGACTTCTTAATTGAATAATTTCTCCTGGTCGTGGATTCTCCCACGTGTACGATTGTAGATCAGGATAAACTGTGGAGAGAATGAATTCTTCTTGGCGGTGGATGTCTGTAAAGTCGTTGTCTGGCTGTGTCACTTCGCTTTGTGATTCGCATCGAACTAAGGAAGCACTGATACCCATATTTAGTATTTGAACAGTGATAATGCTTCATTGCACCGATTGTAGATCAACAATTTAGTCTTCAGGTCTGGGTGTGGTGGAAGTGAATGACGTCATTCCAAGGTGAAACAACCCTTTTCATCATAAAGTTGGCAGAGAAACGACGCAACTATGTTCAATGGTCAAGCGATTTTCGGTTAATAATTACTAAAAACAAAACGGTATACGAGTACTCTTATCAAGCAACATATGCAAAGAGGCCAGATCAATACCCATCAGGCCTCAGGCAATTAACTAAAAGGAATAAATATACGAATACAGTCCATTCTCAACAACCACTGCAACTACAACTGCTATAAACGACGAAGCATTCCTAGCATATCATACACAAAAGACTGCGTGGTTAGCGGCACAGGTCCAAACAGAGCTTTTATAGCTACTGATACCGGCTCACAAGAAACCACAACATGACAAAAAAAGTGCAAAGAAAAGGTAAACAAAATTGTAGGTTAGAAACTTACACGTTGCGCAACGTCGTAGCGACGTTAGTAGCGCTTCGTTTAAGATCATACCTATACACATATCACAGCATACTATACAAGTTCTCTCAACAAGTCAAATATCGCTACCAATATTATCAGTATAGCAATATCTTCAACACACAAAAAGCAAAAATTAAGCGATATTTACATAAAATAAATACGACGTAGGTCGAAACTATTACTAAAAAAGAATTCAGCTTCCTCTCTCATACATCTACATCGCTAGCGACATACACAAGTACAAGTAACTTGCACATCGTTCGTAAACGATGGAGTAGTAAAACAACAAAAAGGCAGAGGGAAACAAAGTACAATACACAAGCCAAAACAACAAAAGCCGTTTTTCGACACCAAAAAGAAAACAATCGTGCACCACCACAATCGAACAGAAAGATAAAAAACACTTTCTTTTTCACACACTTACAGATCGCTGCAGCTGGTGCCAGACTCGTCGCAAAAAGTGACTTTTTTGATCGAGGGCGACCGGTTTAACGGCACGTGATGGTTACTGCTGCTGCTGGGGTACGTGTTCTGGTTCGCGTTAAAGACAGTGTTGTGACTGGTGATCGTCGCGCTGCTGCTGTGCGCGCTGCTCGCCGACGTGATCGCGCCGTACTCGCCGCGCGAGCAGTTCACCGACGCCGTGCTCAAGCCGCCGTCGACGCAGCCGATCGGCGGCCGCGTGTTCCTGCTCGGCACCGACCCGGTCGGGCGCGACCTGCTCTCGCGGCTGATCCACGGCACGCGGCTGTCGCTGCTGATCGGGCTGGTGTCGGTAAGCCTGTCGCTGAGCCTCGGTGCGCTGCTCGGGCTGCTGGCCGGGTTCTTCCGCGGCGGCATCGAGTTCACGATCATGCGACTGATGGACATCATGCTGGCGCTGCCGAGCCTGCTGCTCGCGGTGGCGGTCGTCGCGATCCTCGGGCCCGGGCTGATGAATGCGATGTACGCGATCGCGATCGTGATGCTGCCGCACTTCGTGCGCCTGACGCGCGCCGCGGTGATCGGCGAACTGGCGAAGGACTACGTCGTCGCCTCGCGCATCGCCGGCGCCAGCCGGGCGCGGCTGATGTTCGACACCGTGCTGCCGAATTGCGCGGCCCCGCTGATCGTGCAGGCCACGCTCGGCTTCTCGACCGCGATCCTCGACGCCGCGGCGCTCGGCTTTCTCGGCCTGGGCGCGCAGCCGCCCACGCCCGAGTGGGGCTCGATGCTCGCCAGCGCGCTCGAGTTCATCCAGAGCGCCTGGTGGGTCGTCACGCTGCCGGGGCTCGCGATCCTGGTCTCGGTGCTCGCGTTCAACCTGATGGGCGACGGGCTGCGCGATGCGCTCGACCCGAAGCTGAAGCGATGATGAAACCAAAGCCTTCACCGCAGAGGAACGGAGAAACGCAGAGGTCACGCAGAGGATTGCCTGGCCTTGTCTTCCTCTGCGCTTCCTCCGCGTCCTCCGTTCCTCTGCGGTGAATCTTTCCATGCCGCTTCTCGAAGTAGAGAACCTGCGCGTCGGATTCGGTGCGTTCAAGGCCGTCGACGGCGTGAGCCTGACTGTCAACGCGGGGGAGGTCGTCGGCATCGTCGGCGAATCGGGTTCGGGCAAGAGCGTGACCGCGCTCGCGCTGATGGGGCTGATCGACGAGCCCGGCGTCGTCGGCGCCGCGCGGCTGGCGTTCGACGGCCGCGACCTGCTGACGATGCGCGAGAAAGACCGCCGCCAGATGCTCGGCCGCGACATCGCGATGATCTTCCAGGACCCGATGGCCAGCCTGAACCCTTGCTTCACGGTCGCGTTCCAGCTGATCGAGACGCTGCGCATCCACGAGGGCGGCTCGACCCGCGCGCTGCGCTCGCGCGCGCTGCAGCTGTTGCGCGACGTCGACATCCCCGATGCCGAGCGCCGTCTCGACGCCTACCCGCACCAGCTCAGCGGCGGCATGAGCCAGCGCGTGATGGTGGCGATGGCGATCGCCTGCAACCCACGCCTGCTGATCGCCGACGAGCCCACCACCGCGCTCGACGTGACGATCCAGGCCCAGATGCTCGCGCTGCTGCTCAAGCTGCAGCGCGAGCGCGGCATGGCGCTGGTGCTGATCACGCACGACCTCGGCGTCGTCGCCGAGGTGGCGCAGCGCGTGCTGGTGATGTACGCCGGGCAGGTCGTCGAGACGGCCGCGGTGCCGCGGGTCTTCGAGGCGCCGCGCCACCCGTACACCGAGGCACTGCTGTCGGCGCTGCCCGAGCACAACATCGGCCAGCGGCGGCTGCGCTCGATGGGCGGCATGGTGCCCGGC
>LNAP01005539.1_pt1 | contig 11184 bp, 10 predicted proteins | sample 602601 | NCBI WGS metagenome assembly LNAP01 (sample SAMN02440304, study PRJNA202911) | soil metagenome | biome: Subtropical and temperate rainforests or woodlands; isolation source: soil samples (1 kg each in a 20% v/v slurry with milli Q water) were... ...
GCCGTCGGCATGGGTGAACGAGACCAGCGGGCCGCTGGTGCGTCCGCCCAGGCTTTGCCAGCGGCGCTGGCCCGCGTCCCAGCGATTGACGGCGCCATTGGTCTCGCCGGCGGCGAACACCACCAGGCCGCCGCGCCCGTCAGGGTAGAGCTGCGGCGCGATGTCCTGGCGCGATACGTAATAGGCCCGCTGCACCCAGGCGGCGGCGGGGCCGGCGGGTTCCTTGCAGCCGGTGGGGCCGGCGCAATAGTGGTAGTCGTTCCAGGCGTAGTGCTGGAAGATCAGCGACTTGCTGGCGATTTCTGCCTGGGTCAGGTTGGTGGCGCGTTCCTGGCTGGGGTAATCGACATAGCCCATCTCGGCGTAGTTGCCCGGCACGCGCAGCATGGCCTCGCGCGCCAGCCGCGCACTGGCGATGTGGTCGGGATGCCCATGGCCGGCGCAGCGCCAGCACAGCTGCGTGTAGGGCACGACCATGGTGTCGTCGAGGTGGCGCACCGTGGTCGGCGCGTACTGGCGGATCAGGTCGGCCAGGGCGTCGATCAGCTGTTCGCGCGTATAGGACTCGGCGTAAGGGCCCAGCGTGTCGACATTCTGTCCGGGTTCGGATTCGGTGCGGCTCAGCGGCGTCAGGCTGCCCCAGCCCTTGCCCAGCCAAGGGTCCTTCAGGCGCATGTGCCACAGCTGCACGCGCGGATTGCCCTTGAGGGTGAAGCGCGCGATGCGGTGTCCGCCCGCGACGCCGACGTCTTCCTTCCATTCGTCGGGCTGGTGCGCCATATAGGCGTAGGCAGAGCGCACGCCGCGTTCGCGGCCCAGCATGTAGTTCTCGCCTTCACCGGCATCGCTGGCGGTCAGGTAGACCAGCCGCACGCAACCGCCCGCCTGGATGTTGGAGACGATGTCGGGGTTCATGAACAGCAGGTCGTCGTCCAGGTGGGCGACGAACGCCATATCCTTGATGCCGTGGCATTGCGCCAGCGTCGGCGGGGCGGCGAACGCGTGGGCGGAGAGCAGGGTGGCGACGGTACAGAGTAGCGCCCGGCCAAGGGGGCGCAGCATGGCCAACGAGACGTGCATAACGTGGCGCAGCAGAAAAGGCGCGGCGCGTAAGGGGTATTGAGGTGGGACCAGTATAGCGGCGCGCGATTGCGATAAATGGGGGCGGTACAGGCCTTGCGGTGACCCCGTTTTGGCACGGCACGGCCGGCCCGCCGCGCTAGCGGCCCGGCTTGGCTGCGGCCTTATCGCCCTGATACGGGCTGAGATCCAGCCCCGCCTGCTGGAAGCGCTGCACGACCATGGGCAGCTGTTTGTTCTGGCCTGTGCGGTCGACGGCCTGGATGGCCCGGCGGCATGTGTCGATGTCCTTCGGGCAGCCGTGGCCGGGCGCCAGCAGGCTGGCGTACACCGACATGTTGACTGCCAACTGGGACACCTGGACGGTGGTCGGCTTGCCCAGGTAAAAGTCGTCCAGCTCGCGTTTCAAGCGGACGGCTTCCTCCCTGCCGGCCAGGGCGCCGTCGCGGCAGTCCATGAAGGTGGGAGAGCCGTCGACCCACTGCATGCGGCGGCATGTCAGGGCCAAGTGCTTGGCCGGTGCAAGGCCGGCGGGCAAATGCGCCCGGACCGTTGGCGATCCAGAAGTGGTGAACGATACGATCTGTCCGTCCGAAGCCGTCTCCGCGTCGACCGGGCCCGCGATCAGCATGGTGACGTCCAGCGTTGCCGGAAAGCGCGCGGTCGGGCCGTCGGCATAGGCCTGGGACACGGCTTCGGCCGTCGCGGCGGGCAGGCCGAGCCTTGAGCCGATAAGGCTGTCGCCGCCTTGCATGTAGGTGTCGAACTCGTCGCGCAGCACCGCTTCCAGCACCGCCGCCTCGGTGGCGGAAAGACTGTAGGCAGCGCAGGCCAACGCGGGGGCCAGCAGAGCCAGCAGCGCGCAGAGCTTTTTCATGGATACGTTTCGGCGGAGTGGTTGGGCGCGCAAGAGTAACGGGTTTGCGCGCCGTGCGCGCGTCAGCCCGCGCCGGCGCTGGCCAGCAGCCAGTCGCGCAAATGCTCCTGCGCGGCATCGGCGCGCACCGCATCCTTGCGCACGCACAGGCTGAAGGCCGCGCCGCTTTCGACGAAATCCAGCGGGGCGGCGAGCCGGCCCCGGTGCAATTCGGACTCCACCAGCACCGCGGGAGCGATGGCCACGCCCAGGCCGGCGGCGGCGGCTTCCAGCATGTGGCCCAGATGGTCGAATTCGCGCCCCGGCTGCCGCGGCGTCAGCGCGATGCCCAGGCGCGCCGCCCAATCCTTCCAGGCGTCGGGCCGCGAGGAAGTGTGCAGCAGCGGCGCCTCCAGCACATCGGCCGCGTTGCGGATACGCGCGGCCAGGGCCGGGGTGCAGACCGGTCCGATGGTTTCGGCGAACAGCGGCGTGACGTCCCATTCTTGCGGCCAGGCGCGTCCGGCCAGGATCAGCGCGTCCACGCGCTGCGTGTTCAGCAAGGCCGCGTCGGCAGCGGTCTGCAGCCGGACGCGGATGTCCGGATGCAGGGCTTCGAAACGTTCAAGCCGCGGGATCAACCAGTTGGAAAGAAAGCTGGCGGGCGCGCCTAGGGCCAGTTCGGCCGGCTGTGTGCCGCGCTTGAGTTCATCGCAGCGGCGTTCCAGCAGGTCGAAGGCATCATGGGCCGCGCGTTGCAGGTCCAGGCCCGCGGTAGTGAGATGGACGCGTCCGGCGCGACGCTCGAACAAGGCGCAGCCCAGCCATTCTTCCAGCTGCCGGATCTGCTGGCTGACGGCGCTGTGGGTTACGCACAGCTCCTTCGCGGCCAGCGTGAAACTCGCTTGGCGGGCGGCGCTGTCGAAGAAGCGCAGGGCATTGAGGGAGGGCAGCCGTCTCATGTTCAGTCTGTTAGTTCAGCTAACGTGGATGGTAAACAAATCATTGATTCAAATAAGTTTTTTGTGAAGATAGCATAAGGAAAATTCCTCATCGCCCTGTAAAGAGATTCTGCCTCATGCCATCCGCCCTCCATCCGGCCGCGCCCGATAGCCGCGGCCAATTCGGCCCCTACGGCGGCCGCTACATGCCCGAAACGCTGGTCCCCGCGCTGGACGAGCTCGAACGCCAGTTCAAGGCGGCGCTGTCGGACGAGGACTTCTGGCTGACCTACCGCGGCATGCTGGCCGACTACGTGGGCCGGCCAAGCCCGCTGTTCCTCGCGCGCGGCATTTCGGAGGAATTGGGCGGCGCGCAGGTGTACCTCAAGCGCGAAGACCTCAACCACACCGGCGCGCACAAGATCAACAACTGCCTGGGGCAGATCCTGCTGGCCCGCCGCATGGGCAAGCGCCGCATCATCGCCGAGACCGGCGCGGGGCAGCATGGCGTGGCCACCGCCACGGTCTGCGCCTTGTTCGGCCTGGACTGCGTGGTCTACATGGGCGCCGAGGACATGGCGCGCCAGTCCGTCAACGTGCGCCGCATGCACATGCTGGGCGCCGAGGTGCGCGCCGTGCATGCAGGCACCGCCACGCTGAAGGACGCGATGAACGAGGCCTTGCGCGACTGGATCGCGCATCCTGCCGACACCTACTACCTGCTGGGCACGGGCGCCGGCCCGCACCCCTATCCCTGGCTGGTGCGTGAGTTCCAGAAAGTGATCGGCGAGGAGACGCGCCAGCAGATCGTGGCCAAGACCGGGCGCATGCCCGACGCCATGGTGGCTTGCGTGGGCGGCGGTTCCAACGCGATGGGCTTCTTCTATCCCTTCCTGGAACTGGCGGACGTGCGCCTGTACGGCGTCGAAGCGGGCGGGCTGGGCCTGGCCAGCGGTGCGCATGCGGCCAGCATCAGCGCCGGCCACGAGGGCGTGCTGCACGGTTGCCGCAGCTATTACCTGCAGGACGACGACGGCCAGATCGTCAATGCGCATTCGATATCGGCCGGGCTCGACTATCCGGGCGTGGGCCCCGAACACGCCTTGCTGCACGACCGCAAGCGCGTGGACTACGTGTCCGTCACGGATGCCGAGGCCGTGTCGGCCTTTCATTGGCTGACGCGCAGGGAAGGCATCCTGCCCGCGCTGGAAAGCGCGCATGCGCTGGCCTACGTGCGCCAGCTCGCACCGCGGATGGCGCGCAACGAGATCCTCGTCGTGTGCCTGAGCGGGCGCGGCGACAAGGACATGGACACGGTGACTCAATTTGGCGAGGTGGCGGCATGACACGGCTGGATCAAACCCTTGAGGCGCTGCGCCAGTCCGGACGCAGCGGCCTGGTGACCTACTTCGCGGCGGGCGACCCCGACCCCGCCGCGTGTCTGGAACTGCTGTGCGGCCTGCGCGCGGCGGGCGCCGACATGATCGAACTCGGCATGCCGTTCAGCGATCCGGTGGCGGACGGTCCCGTGCTGCAGCAGGCGAACGTGCGCGCGCTGGCCGGCGGCCAGACCTTGAAGCGCACGCTGGCGCTGATGCGCGAGTTCCGCGATACGGACGCGCGAACGCCTGTGGTGCTGATGGGGTATCTGAATCCCATCCTGCGGCATGGCGTTGATACCTTCATCCGGGACGCGGCCGCCGCGGGCGTGGACGGCCTGATCATCATCGACCTGCCGGTCGAACATGCCGATGACATCGGGCAGGAGGCGCGCGCGCACGGCCTGCATCTGATCCGCATGTCCGCGCCGACTTCCGAGGAGGCGCGGCTGGCGGGATTGCTGCGCGATGCCAGCGGCTTCGTCTATCACATCATGCTGGCCGGCACGACCGGCGCGGACCTGCCCGACGAGCGCCGCATCGCGCAGGATCTGGACCGCTTGCGTTCGCATACCCGGCTGCCGGTGGCCGCAGGCTTCGGCGTGCGCTCGCCGGACGAGGCCCGGCTCGTGGCCCGTCATGCCGATCTGGTCGTCGTCGGTTCACGGCTTGCGCAGGCGCTGGCGGAGCGGGGCGTGGCTGGCGCGCTGGACGAGGTGCGGGGGCTGGCGGCGGCGCTGCGACCGTGAACGGCAGGCTGCCTCAAAGCCATCCGACTGAAGGCACGGCGCCGTCTGTAGTCCGGTTCACTGGGCTTTCAGGTCGATGTCCCTTGCGACCTCACCCAAGCGGGTGAAGTCCGCCTGTACGCGTTCGCGGGCCTGTTGCGGCGTATTGGCGACGATCACCCAGCCCAGTTCCTTGAGCTTGCGCTCAGTGTCTGTGGTCCCGAGGCCCCGGACCAGCGCGCCGTGGAGCTTGTCTATCACCGCCTCCGGCGTGCCCTTGGGCGCCGCCAACCCGAACCAGCCAGCCGGCACCAAGCCGGTGATGCCCAGCTCCTTGGCGGTGGGGACTTTCGGATAAGCGTCGAACCGGTAGTCGCTGGTGACGAACAGCGCGGTGGTCTTGCCCGAGCTGACATACGGAATCTGCGACGCGGCGTTGTCCATCATCGAATCGATGTGGCCGCCCATCAGGTCGTTCACGGCGGGCGCGGCTCCTTTGTAGGCGACGATGTTCAGGTTCAGGCCGGCCTGCTTGGCGAAGGCAGCCTGTGTCAGATGGGCCTGCGTTCCCAGACCGGCATTGGCGGAAGTCAGCCCGGCGGGCTTCTGACGCGACAGCGTCTGGAAGGCGGCGTAGTCCTGCGCCGGGAAGTCTTTGTTGACCACGAACACGAAGGGCACTTCCACCGCGATCGAGATGTGGGCCAGATCGTTCACGGGCTGATATCGCAGCTTGTAGATGTGCGGATTGACGGCAACGGTGCCGCTGGCCGACAGCAGCAGCGTGTAGCCGTCGGGGGCTGCGCGCACTACGTGCTCGGTGGCGATGGATCCGCCCGCGCCGGGGCGGCTTTCGACGATGACGGGCTGGCCCAGCTGCTTCTGCAACGAGTCGGCGATCAGGCGAGTCAACGTATCGGAGGCGGACCCGGGGGCGTACGGATAGACAATGGTGATGGGCCTGGCCGGATAGGTGTCCGCGGCTGCGTGCGCGGCGGCGGGACCGATGCACAAGAGCAAGGCGGCGAAGTGGCTGCTTAGGCGCGTCATGATTTCCCCTCATGGTTTTGGGTGGTTCGAATAATGTCTTGCACGACGGGTATGGCCAGCGCCGAGTACCAGGCCAGTTCCGGGAACATGTCGCGCCGGTACCAGCCCGCCTGGTGCAGCAGGTTCAATGAACCCAGTGTCCGTCCGTTCCAGCGCACCGGCACGTTGACCGCGCTTTCGCAGCCCAGCGATGCGATGAGCTCATGATCGGGAAAGGCCCGCACGCAGTCCTCGCGGTCCAGGCACAGGCGCGGCTCTCCCTGTTGCACCACCGCAGCGTAGAACTCGCTGTCCTCGCGTATCGGCTTGCTGCCGCCGGCGGGGTAGGTCGCCGGCTGGGTCGAGAAATAGCGGCGGCTCAGGCCGGCCTCCCAGTCCAGGACCAGTACGGTGAACAGGCGGTACCCGATGCATTCCTGCAAGGCCTCGCCCAGCACGTTCAGGCCGCGGGCGGGTTGGCCGCTTTGCGCCAGGCTGCGCGCAAAGGCGTTCAAGGACAACAGGGACGAGGCGCTTGTTGGCATGGGCGTGTAGGGCTGATTCGAGAGGTGCCCATTTTGTGCGCGAACCCCATAGACGGCCAATGAATAAACCTGAGATATCCATTACCATTTCTGCATGATTGCGCCCCTTAACGAATTGCTCTGGACGCGCCGGCTGAAGCTGCGCCATCTGGAAGTGCTGATCGCCCTGGAAAAGGCCGGAACGGTCACTGCCGCGGCCAAGGCCATGCACATGACGCAGCCCGCGCTGTCTCACTGGCTGAGCGATATGGAGGACATGGTCGGCACACCATTGTTTGCGCGCGGCAGAACGTTGGCCTTGACCGAGGCAGGACGCGCACTGTGGCGCTACGCGACCCGTGTCTTGGGTGACACTGCGCGTACCGGCGAGGAGATCGAGGCGGTCAAGGCGGGCGTGGCCGGCCGGCTGCATATCGGTACCATCCTGTCGGCCGCGCCGGTGCTGTTGCCGCGCGCGATTGCCACGCTGCACCAGCGCGCGCCCGATGTACAGATAGAACTGGTCGAGGGCTTGCTCGAGCCCTTGATCGAACGCGTGGCGCGCCACGAGATCGATCTCATCATCGGGCCGCTGGATCTGCGCGCCAGCCGGTCCGGTTTGTGCGGGCAATGGCTGATGACGGACAGCTTCAGCCTGGTGACCCGGCGCGGCCATCCGCTGGCCGGGCTGGCCACGCCGACCTGGGCGGACACGCAGGGCTACCCATGGATTCTGCCGCCGCCCGGCGTGCTGTCGCGGGTCAGGCTGGACCAGGCACTGGTCGATGCGGGCCTGGCGCCGCCCAAGCCCGCGGTGGAAACCAGTTCGCTGGTGGCCTTGCTGTCCTTGCTGCAGGACAGGGAGTATGTCGCGACGCTGGCCAGTTCCGTGGCCCACATGTACGAGCGGCTCAATCTCATCAGCATCGCGCGGGCGCCCACGCGGTTGGAGTTCGGCCCCATAGGCATGTTGTGGGCCGCGGATTCGCCCAGCATCGTGCTGCCCTGGCTGCGCGAGATCCTGCGCGAGGAAGCGCAGAGCCTGGCGCAGGATGGGGCCCCGGGCGATCCACCTATCTGACGGTGGCGTACTCCAGCGTCTTGGGCGTGCCGGTCAGCACGCGGGGCGTATCGGCCACCACTACCGTATCGTCCAGTCGGAAGCCGCCGATGCCGTATGCATAGATGCCCGGCTCGGCGGAATACACCTCGTTCGGGAGCAGCGGCCGTTGGCAGAAGGCCATGTCTTCCGGATATTCGTGATGGATGATGCCGACGGCATGGCCGGTGCGATGGCGGATGAATCCGGCGTAGCCCGCCTTTTCGATCTCGGCCTGTGCGGCGGCGTCCATCATGCAGACGGGGTTGCCGGTGCGGGCGGCGGCGATGGCCGCTTCGTTGGCGGCCTTGGCCGCGGACCAGAGCTTGGTCTGTTCCGCGGAAGGCGTGCCGCAGAACCAGGTGCGTTCATTTTCGATGGTGAGCCCGTTCAGGCGCGGAATGACGATGTTGACCAGCACGTCGCCCTCCTTGATCCGCGCGCCGCAGGACGCGCCGTCGCCATGCGGGGATGCGGACGCCGGGCCGCTCAGGGTCCAGCAGCGGACGACCTCGAACTGTTCGCCGGGAAAGCGTTCGGCGGCTTCCTGCACGAAGAGCGCTGCCATGGCACAGTCCAGTTCCTGCACCAGTCTGCCCGGGCGGATGTTCTCGCGGTACCTGTCCTGTATCCAGTCGGAGATCGACGCGGCGGCGGCCATGACGGCGATTTCCTCGTCGTGCTTTTGCCAGCGCAGCGAGCGGCATTCCGTGGTGGCGCCGCGCAGCGTCAGGTCGGGCAGCAGACGGCTGAGCTGCGCAAGCACGGGGCTGCCGCCTTCGACCGCGATGCGCGAGCGCGCAAGCCCGGCCTGCCGCAGGCGTTCGGCCAGGACTTCCGGAAGCTGGGTGATCAGCGGCAGGCGGTCGGTGACGCGAGGGTGCTCGGCATAGTAGGTGATGTCGGTGATCCAGACTTTGCCTTGCTCCTGCGAGAAGCGCATGTGGTGCGTCGACAGCTCGTTCATGATGAGAAAGGGCGCGCCGTTGCGTGGCACCACCGCGAAGATGGGGCGCTCCCAGGGCAGGACATCGGTGTGGAAGTTGGTGGCGAACTGGAAGAAATCCGCCGAGGTGAAGACGAGGGCGTCGACGGCGAGGTCGTCCATCAGGGCTGTCATTTTTTCGTGGCGATAGCGCCAGACGACATTGCTGAGCTTGGGCATGTCTTTCCTTTCAGGGTTGAGGTCAGTCGTTGTTCAAACCGAGTTGGCGTATCAGTGGTCCCCAGGCCGCGCTGTCGCGCGCGACTGCTTCGGCGACCGCCTGCGGCGTGGAAGGCAGCGGCTCCAGCTGCAGCTCCTGCAGGCGCGCTTTGACCGCCGGGTCCTCGAAGAAGCGCCTGGTTTCGGCGTTGAGCAGATCGATGGCGGCCCTGGGCGTTCCCTTGGGCGTGACCAGCGCATACCAGCCCGGCAGCGGAAAATCTGCGATGCCCAGCTCGGTCAGCGTGGGCACGTCCGGCACGCTGGCCGCGCGGTTTGCTCCCACCACCGCCAGCGCCATGACCTTGCCCGCCTTGGCCTGCGCGGCCGCGGTGTTCAGCACGTCAGCCATCAGCTGCGTCTGGTTCGCCATGACGCTGGTCAGCCCCGCGGCGGCGCCGTTGTACGGCACGTGGGTCAGCTTGAATCCCTGTCGCTGCTCGAGCATTTCGACCACCAGATGCGTGGAATTGCCTTTGCCCGCGGAGGCGAAGTTCAGGCTCTCGGGATGGGCCTTGGCCTTTTCGACCAAGTCCTTGAACGAGCGGATGCCAGTCTGCGGACTGGCGACGAGCAGGAAGGGCGTGTTGACCAGGAGGCTGACTCCATCGAAATCCTTGGCCGGGTCGTAGGGCAGGTTCTTGTACATGTGCGGGTTGAATGCCAGGTACGAAATGCCGCTGATCAGGACGGTGTAGCCGTCGGCGGGCTGCTTGGCGACATGGCTGGAAGCCAGGATGCCGTTGGCGCCGGGGCGGTTCTCCACCACCACGGCCACGTTCAGCCGCCGCGACATATAGTCGGCCCAGAGCCGGCCGATGACGTCGGTGCCCCCGCCGGCGGCCTGCGGCACGACCAGCTTGAGCGGCTTGTTCGGATAGTCGGCGGCCACGGCGCCAAAGGCCGCCAACAGGCCGGCGGCAAACCCGGCTGCGCGCAGGCAGCGGACCAGCATGGTACGCAACATATGTATTTCCCCATGGATTCATTGGATAGGCGCCGCGATCGGGCGGCGTGCCGTGATGGCATCCGGCGGATTATGGGGAAGCGGCCTATTAGTGCCCAATGAAAAATACTGAGGGATCCATAAGCGTTATCGCATGGGCATCCGCATGCGGCGTGCGCTTGCATGCCTGGCGCAGTCGAGGACATACTTGGCGTCCCCGGCGGGAGGGCCTTGCCCTGCCCGCCGCCATTCCGATCCGCTTCAGGCGGACATCCTCGGGAGCGGTCACCCATCATGCCCGGCCTGCCGTTACGTCCTTCTGCAAGCGCGGCGCTGGCTTGCGCGCTATTGCCCGCCGCTTGGGGCAGCCCGTCCGTCGCCGCAGGAAATGACCTGCAGGCGCAGGCCTGGGCAGGCGCCTGCGTCACCTGTCATGCGCCGACGGCGCGGTCCGCAGCGGCCATTGCGCCGCTGGAGGGACGCCCCGCCGACTGGATCGCCGCGCGCATGCGCACGCCGGTGTTCGCACTGCACGCGCCGGTGGCGAACGTCGACCTCGCGTTGCAGCTGCCGCAGGATCGCTGGGTACTGTGGACGTGGGGGCCGACCACCGGACCGGCGGTGCTGTATTGGTCGCAACTGGTCGTGCTGCTGTTCGTCGCGTGGCTGCTGGCGCGTTACGCACCCACACCGCTGCGCTTCCGGCACTGGTTGCTGCTGGGGCTTGGCTTCTCCGCGTTCGCCTGGAGCGCTTACGCGCTGGTGGTGGTGTGGCTGATCCTGCTGGGCCTGCGTGCGCGCAGCACGCCGTCGGAGCAACTTGGCAGCACGAAGTTCAACCTGATGCAGCTGGGCCTCGCGCTGCTCACCCTGCTGGCGCTGGCGGTGCTGATCGGCGCGGTGCCGAAGGGTCTGCTCGGCCTGCCGGACATGCACGTGGCCGGCAATGCGTCCAATGCGTGGAACCTGCGCTGGTTCGCCGACCAGAGCGCCAATGCGCTGCCCGCCGGCGGCGTGTTCAGCGTCTCGCTGTGGGTCTACAAGCTGGCCATGCTGGCGTGGGCACTGTGGCTGGCATGGTCGCTGATCGACTGGCTGCGCTGGGCCTTCGACGCGTGGACGCGCGGCGGCTATTGGCGCAAGCCCGCGCCGAAGCCGGGCGTGACGCCGCCGCAGCTGCCGACATCGACAACGGAGCCGCCGCATGCCTGATGTCCGCAGCATGCTGGCCGCTGCGGCCGATCGGCTCGGCGAGCGCGTCGACGCCGAGCTGCTGCTGCTGCACGTGCTGCAGCAGCCACGCAGCTGGCTGTTCACGCATGCAGACGACATGCCGGATATGGACGTCCAGACGGCTTATGCCGCCTTGGTCGAACGCCGCGCCAGGGGCGAGCCGGT
>LNAP01009005.1_pt1 | contig 11183 bp, 11 predicted proteins | sample 602601 | NCBI WGS metagenome assembly LNAP01 (sample SAMN02440304, study PRJNA202911) | soil metagenome | biome: Subtropical and temperate rainforests or woodlands; isolation source: soil samples (1 kg each in a 20% v/v slurry with milli Q water) were... ...
ATCCGCGAAAAGGTTTCCGGCTGGATCGACAGGTGCCCGGCAATCAGTTGCTTGGCCATTGGCAGTTCGAATTGGCTGCCAACGGTTTGCTGGCGCACCAGTTGCGTCAGCAGATAACGCACGACCCGGTGGGTGGCGTTTTTCAGTGACAGGGTTTCGATTTCGTTGACCCGTTGATGCAAGCGAACGCACAGCTTGCCGAGCAGCGCAAAGGTCAGTCGGCTGTTACTTTGCAGCAGGCGCATATAGGTGTTGTTGGATAACCGATAGAGCTGAGTGGGGCAGATCGCTTCGGCCGAGGCCACATAGTTCGGGGTGTCCATCAGCATCATCGCTTCGGCGAAGGTTTGCCGGTCACTAATGACCTCAAACACTTTCTCCTGCCCGTCGGGCGTCAGGCGATAGATTTTCACCGCGCCGGCAATCACGAAATAGAACGAGTCTGCCGGCTCGCCCTGACGGAACAACGGTTCGCCTTTGTCGATGCTCAGCAAATGGCTGGTACTCATCAACTCATCCAGCTGTTCTTCGTTCAACGGCTCGAACAAGTGATGACTGCGCAGAATCTGGTGATGGACGCGATGAAGCACCATAAGAATTCATCCTGAAGTTTGAAGAGGGGATGGCGATCAAGTCAAACGAGGCCCAGCGAGACACCGCTGGCCAACGCCAGCACCGAGGTCAGCACCACAAACCAGGCAAATGGCTGGATGACTTTTTTCATGACGACTCCTGGAGATCGAGAAGGATCAGGTTTTCCTTAATTTCTGAACCATTGAGCAAGACGCGGGCCATGCCTGGAGCCCTTTGTTTACTGGGGTTGTCAGATAGGAGGGTAAAAACGACCACGAGGTTTAGGGTTCAAATAACCCTTTAATGGTCATTTTTACCCTTGGGCTGGTCCCGGAGGGGGCAGGTCCTCTCACCTCAGCGGGCGAATGAACATCAGGGCACGGCCCTTGCACACTTGATCTGCGACAAAGGCAATTAATCGTCAATACCCGATGATTGCCCCCGGACTTGCCTCGACGCGTGTGGGTTGGCGTCAGGTCAGCAGCAAGGTAAAGGAGTAGCTTTATGCAAGTGCTTGACCGCCGTAAAGCGATGGCTATCGCGCCGCTGTTGCGTTTGGCCTTTCGGCCATTTTTCCTCGCCGGCTGCCTGCTGGCGGTGCTGGTCATTCCGCTCTGGCTGTTCGCCTTCAGTGGTGAGCTTTCCGGCTGGCAGCCGGCGGGTGGCTGGCTGGGCTGGCATCGACACGAATTGCTGTTCGGATTCGGCTTGGCGATCATCGCCGGCTTTCTGCTGACGGCGGTGCAGACCTGGACCGGTCGCCCCGGCATCAGCGGGCAACCACTGGCCATGCTGGCGCTGCTGTGGTTGTTGGCGCGCGTGGCCTGGCTGGTCAATGCACCGTTGCCGGTGCTCGCGGTGCTGGAACTGGCGTTCCCGCTGGCGGTGGCTGCGCTCATGGGATTCACCTTGTGGAAGGTGCGGCAGAAACGTAACTACCCCATAGCGGTGGTGTTGCTGCTGTTAGCGGCGGCCGATGGGTTGTCCCTGTATGGTCTGGTCGAAGGTCATGAAGGCTGGCAGCGTCAAGGCGTGTTGACGGGTATGTGGCTGGTGGCGGCAATGATGGGTTTGATCGGTGGGCGCGTCATTCCGTTCTTCATCCAGCGCGGCCTCGGCAAGGTCGAGGGCGTTACCCCTTGGCCGTGGCTGGATTGGCTGCTGCTGATTGGCTCACCGCTGGTGGCGTTGCTCTATGCCGCGGGACCTGCGCTTGCCCCCGATTTCTGGGTGGGCCTGTTGTTCGCTGTGTTGGCCGCTGGGCATCTGGTGCGCCTGGTGCGCTGGCATGATCGCGCCCTCTGGCATGTGCCGTTGTTGTGGTCGTTGTACCTGGCTTATGCCTGGCTGGCGGTGGCCTGTCTCGGGATGGCGCTGTGGCATTTCGGTGTGCCGATCAATCCGAGTCTGGCGGTGCATTGCCTGACCATTGGCGCCATGGGCGGCCTGGTGCTGGCGATGATTGCACGGGTCAGCCTGGGGCATACCGGCCGCGCGCTGGAGCCGCCGACGGGCATGACCCTGGCGTTCATTCTGCTCAACCTGGCCTGTCTGAGCCGGGTCGTGTTGATCCTGTTTTTCCCCTTGCCGGCGTTGTGGCTGGCCGGTCTGTGTTGGGTGCTGGCGTTTGCGCTATACGCCTGGCGCTATGGGCCGATGCTGTTGCAGTCCCGGGTGGACGGCCATCCGGGCTAAGCACGCTAACTGATGGAGGCTGCCGGTGATGTATCCCTTTTTACTGGTCACCCACTTGCTGGCGGCGATTGCCTTCATCGGCACGCTGTTTTTCGAGGTGGTGATCTGGCACAACGCCCGCCAGCAGGTGGCGGTTAGCGCGCAAACGAGCGCCGACCAAGCGATTGCAGTGCGTTCGCGCAAGGTGCTGCATGGCGTGGTGTTGCTGTTGTATGGCGCCGGTATCAGCCTGGCGTGGCAACACCGGGGTGTATTGAGTCAGCCGCTGGCGAGCAGTTTTGGTACGTTGCTGAGCCTGAAGATCATCCTGGCCCTGAGCATCATCGGCCATTATTTTCTGCTGGCGTACTGGCTGAAAAGCGCATGCCTGACCACGACCCGCGCCACTTGGATTCGCCGCAGCATCCTCGGGCACATGGTGTTGATCGTGATCCTGGCCAAGGCCATGTTCTATTGGCACGGTTGATCGCGCGGGAGAACCCGTAACCCTGTAATGGCGCCATTCGCGAGCCGGCTCGCTCCCACATTGGGATACCGTTCCCCTGTGAGAGCGAGCCGGCTCGCGAAAGCTGTGTCACTGGTTTTGTATGACCCGCAATCGATCAATGGCGAGGTTTAAGTGCGTTGACGAACAACACGTTGTTTTCCAGATGGATGTGTTGCATCAAGTCATCACGGAACTCCAGCAGCCCGCGATACAGGGCACGCCAGGTATTACAGGCATCGGCCGGCGGGGTGATGTTGTTGGTCAGCGCAAGCAGCCTTTCCAATGCTTCGCCATGTTGATCATGTTCAAAGCGCAGCACCTGGATCGGCGGTGCGGCCTGAGGGCCGATGCCTTGTTGCAGCATCGGGAAGAGCACTTGTTCTTCCTTGAGCATGTGGCCTTCAAGTTCTTGTTGCATGTCGGTCAAGAGATCGGCCAGGCCGTTGGGGCAACTGCTGCGGGCACCATGGACCTGTTCGACGCGGCGGGCCAGACGAATCAGTTCCGGCAGTTGTTCGCGATGGCGGGCGTGGTAGCGCGCCAGAAGATGGGCGATCAACAGCTCCGAGGGTTCGTTGCGCCAGTCGTGCTGGGTTTCGCCGGTGTCTTGCAGCCGGTGCAGCGCATCGGCAATCAGGGCCGGATCGAGGCCTTTGCCAGCGGCCGCTTCAAGCAGGCTTTTATGCCCGCCACAACAGAAGTCCAGTTTAAAGGTGTGGAAAATCCGCGTGGCGCCGGGAATGTCGCACGCCAGTTGGCCGAGGCTTTGTTCCAATAGAGTCAGGCTCATCAGGGGTTCCTTGTTTGGATTTCAACGGTTCCCCAGGCTCATTGCACCCGGCATGCCATATTTAACGCATTGAAAAATATGGCTTAATTTTTAGTTGTGGTGATAGACACCCGGACGCTTTAGGGTGAATCCAACCATAGAGGGTAATAACTACCATGCTGCGTGAAAGCCTGGCGGCCGACCTGATCGTCGAGTTGCCGAATGCTGTGCGGTTGCAACGTTTGGTCCAGACCCTGCGCGAGTACTTCAACAGTGGCGCCGTGGGATTGCTGCGTCTGGATGACGACAGCCTCAGGCCGGTCGCGACGGTGGGGCTGGTGCATGAAGCGTTGGGCCGCCGGTTTGTCATCGCTCAGCATCCGCGGCTGGCGGCGATCATGGCGTCGCGCGAACCCACCTGGTTCGAGCCCGACAGTCGGCTGCCGGATCCCTATGATGGCTTGCTCGACAATCACGCCGGCGAACCGATGCCAGTGCATGACTGCATGGGCGTGAGCCTGTATGTGGAAGGTCGGATCTGGGGGGCGATCACCCTCGATGCGCTGCATGCCGGGACCTTCGACAGCCGTGCGCGGGAAGAACTCAAGCGCTGCACCTTGCAGATCGAAGCCGCCGTGCGAGTCACCCGACTGGAACAGGAAAACCGCAGCCTGCGCTTGTCCCGCAGCGATATTCAAGACGTACGCAGACCGGCGGACGAAGGCGAAATCCTCGGGCAAAGTGAAGTGCTGCACCAGTTGCTCAATGAACTGGATGTACTGGCCGATTCCGAGCTGCCGGTGTTGCTGCTGGGCGAGACCGGCGTCGGCAAAGAGCTGTTCGCCCGGCGCTTGCATCGTCTGTCGCGTCGCAGTCATAAGCCGCTGGTGCAGGTCAACTGCGCGGCTTTGCCGGAGTCTCTGGCGGAAAGTGAATTGTTCGGCCATGTCAAAGGCGCGTTTTCCGGCGCCACCAGTGACCGTGCCGGGCGTTTCGATGCGGCCAACGGCGGCACGCTGTTTCTCGATGAAGTGGGTGAATTGCCATTGGCTGTGCAGGCGAAACTGCTGCGCACCCTGCAGAACGGCGAGATCCAGCGCCTCGGCGCCGACAAGCCGTTGCACGTGGATGTGCGCATCATCGCCGCGACTAACCGGCACCTGCCGGACAGCATCCGCGATGGCTTGTTTCGGGCGGATCTGTATCACCGGCTCTCGGTCTATCCGGTGCCGATTCCGCCGTTGCGCGAGCGGGGTAACGATGTGTTGATGCTGGCCGGGCACTTCCTTGAGCTGAATCGGGCGCGGCTTGGCTTGCGCGGTTTGCGTCTGTCGCCGGCCGCCGAGCGCGCGCTGCTGACTTACAGCTGGCCGGGCAACGTGCGCGAGCTGGAACATGTGATCAGCCGAGCCGCGTTGAAGACGCTCAGCCGCGGCACGAGTCGCACCCTGATCATGACGCTGGAACCCGAGATTCTGGACCTCGACAGTGCCATGGGCGGGCAGGGCGTGGTCGTCGAAAGTCCTCTGGACGAAACGGCTGACGCGCCGTTCCAGCCCCTGGGGGAAGCGGTCGACGATTACCAGCGCAAGAAAATTCTCCAGGCCTTGAGCCTGTCCGGGGATAACTGGGCCAGCGCCGCGCGGATCCTGGAAATCGATCCCAGCAACCTGCACAAACTGGCGCGGCGGTTACGCCTCAAGTAAGGCTGGGCATGCTCAGTGTTGATGGTGATCAAGGTGCTGTTGCGCGAAGTCTCGCACGCTGGGCAGAACCTTTTCGGAGATCACCCTCATGCCGCTTTCCCTGGCACAGATGCGCCGCAACTACACCCTTTTTGGCCTGCAAGACGAAGCGGCGCTGGACGACCCGCTGGCCATGTTCCGACAGTGGATGCAACTGGCCCGCGACACCGAGCGCGCGCCTGTCGAAGCCAACAGCATGGTGTTGGCGACCGTCGACAGTGAAGGTCGCCCGCACTGTCGGGTCCTGCTGCTCAAGGGCTTTAGTGATGAAGGCTTCACGTTTTTCGGTCATTACCAGAGCGACAAGGGGCAGCAATTGGCTGCTAATCCGTATGCTGCGATGACCTTTTTTTGGCCGGGGCTGGAGCGTCAGGTGCGGATCGAGGGGCAAGTGTCCAGGCTCGCCCCGACGCTGTCGGATGCGTACTTCGATTCCCGCTCACAGGACAGTCGCCTGGGCGCCTGGGCCTCACCGCAAAGCCGACCATTGGCCAATCGGGCCGAGCTTGAGTCGCTGTTGATACAAACCACCCAACGGTTTGCCGGCCAGGCCGTGCCGCGGCCCGAGCACTGGGGCGGCTACTGCTTGCAGCCTGATCGCCTGGAATTCTGGCAAGGCCGTGCCGACCGCTTGCATGACCGTCTCGATTACCGGTTGCGCGATGGCGTATGGCAACGGAACCGCTTGGCACCTTGAACCCGCAGAACGCGCAGCGATGGAGAACAATGTGGGAGCGAGCCTGCTCGCGATAGCAGTGGGTCAGTCGACATCAATATTGCCTGACAAGCCGCTATCGCGAGCAGGCTCGCTCCCACAGGTATCGTGTGGCCTACACGTTCTTCATATGTCCCTGTAGAGGTACCTCCTTGGAGGAATAGGCTCATCGGGCATTCCAGTTCAGGCTTTGCCCCATACCCTCATTTACGGGAAGGCTTGGATATGGCCCATCTGGCGCAACGCACGTTTGAACCCCTGAACATTGCCGTACTGACCATCAGCGATACGCGCACCTTTGACACCGACACCTCGGGGCAGACCCTCACGGATTTGCTGCAAACGGCCGGGCATGTATTGATCGATCGTGGTCTGGTCAAGGACGACATTTATCAGATCCGCGCCAAGGTTTCCCACTGGATCGCCGACCCCAAGGTGCAGGTGGTATTGATGACCGGCGGCACCGGTTTCACCGCGCGCGACAACACACCACAAGCGGTCTTGCCGTTGCTGGACAAACACGTGGAAGGCTTCGGTGAACTGTTCCGTCAGGTGTCCCTTGCGGAAATCGGCATGTCCAGCCTGCAATCCCGGGCATTGGCAGGGATGAGCAATGGCGTGCTGGTGTGCTGCGTTCCGGGTTCGCCGGGCGCGTGTCGAACGGCCTGGAACCAGATCCTGCTCGAACAGCTGGACAGCCGCACCGGCCCATGCAATTTCGCCCCCCATTTGAAACCGCAAGGGCAACGGGTCGTCGACGCCTGCGAGACCCGCTCATGACCGGCCGGGTGTGTGACCTTGGTCACTTGATGCCGGTGGACGAGGCCATCAATCGTTTGCTGGACCAGGCACCGCCGCCGCCCCTGGCGCAAAAGATCGACCTGGATCAAGCCTTGGGTCGGGTGCTGGCGGCGGACATTCATTCCCCTGTCGACCTGCCGGCCTGGGACAACAGCGCCATGGACGGTTATGCCCTCAGGGCCGCTGACCTGCCGCCGGAGGGTGGCTGGTTGTTGATTGGCGGACGAATCGCAGCGGGGGATTCGGCGTGCTCACCGTTGCTCGCGCAGCAAGCAGTGCAGATTTTTACCGGTGCACCATTACCTGCAGGCGCCGACACCGTGGTGCCGCAAGAGCGTTGTCGGATCGAGGGCAAGCGCGTGTGGTTCCCGCCCGTCAATACTGGCGATCACGTGCGCAAAGAAGGTGAGGAGGTTCGCCGGGGCGACCTGTTAATCCAGGCCGGCAAACGTCTGCGTGCGCAAGAAGTGGGATTGCTGGCTGGCGCTGGTATCGGGCGGGTCGAGGTCTATCGACCGTTGCAGGTGTGCTTGCTCAGCAGTGGCAACGAACTGCGTGAGCCGGGTGATTCATTGGCGCCCGGGCAGATTTACAACAGCAATCGCTACTGCCTCGCCGCGTTGTTGAGCGGTTGGGGGGTCGAGGTGCATGACTATGGCGTCATGGCCGACGAGTTGGCCGCCAGCCGGCATGCGTTAAGCCTGGCGTCTTCGGAATGCGACCTGTTGTTGAGTTCCGGTGGCGTCTCGGTGGGTGAGGAAGATCACCTCAAACAAGCGATCGAGGAACTCGGCAGCCTGGATTTCTGGCGGCTGGCCATTCAGCCGGGCAAGCCGCTGGCCTTCGGCGAAGTCGCCGGCAAACCCTGGATCGGCATGCCGGGCAATCCTTCGGCGGCGCTGATTACCGCGTTGGTGGTGGTGCGCCCGTTCCTGCTCAGGGCCCAGGGCGTCAGCGATGTGTTGCCGGCGCCACTGGCCGTGCCCGCCGGGTTCGATTGGTTGCAGCGCAACAAACGTCGGCAGTACCTGCGGGCACGGCTGACACCCGGTGCTGATGGTCAGTTGAGCGTGGAGCTGCACCCCCAGCAAAGCTCGGCGATGTTGACCGCCGCGTGCTGGGCCGATGGTCTGGCGGTGATCGAGTGCGAGCAGCAAGTGCTCAAGCACGACAACGTGATGTTCCTGTCCTTCGCCGACCTGATGCATTGATCGCAATTGATTGCCGTCGGTTTCGCTAGACTGGCAGCGCCTTTTTCGATCGCTGTGCCACAGGCATCGAGGGAGGGTCCAGACGCGTTTTTCCATGAGGATTACCCATGCAACTGGTCTGCCCGGCAGGCAACCTGCCTGCGCTGAAAGCGGCGGTGCGCCAAGGCGCCGATGCCGTTTATGTCGGTTTTCGCGATGACACCAATGCCCGGCATTTTGCAGGGCTGAACATGGACGACAAACAATTCGACGCGGCGGTCGCCCACATGCGTCAGCATCAACGAAAACTCTATGTCGCGGTCAACACCTACCCGCAACCCAAGGGCTGGGAACGCTGGCAGCGCGCGGTTGATCGCGCCGCCGATTTTGGCGTGGATGCGCTGATCGCCGCCGACCCCGGCGTACTCAACTACGCCAGCCAGCGGCATCCGCAACTGGCGCTGCACCTGTCGGTGCAGGGCTCGGCGACCCATGCCGCGGCCCTGGAGTTTTATGCGCAACGCTACGGAATTCGTCGCGCGGTACTGCCTCGGGTGTTGTCGTTGGCGCAGGTGCGTCAGGTCGCTGCGAGTAGCCCGGTGCCCATCGAAGTCTTTGGCTTCGGCAGCTTGTGCATCATGGCTGAAGGGCGTTGCCATCTTTCTTCGTACATTACCGGTGAGTCGCCGAACCTCTGTGGCGTCTGTTCGCCGGCCAAAGCGGTGCGCTGGAGCGAAGACGCCGACGGCTTGAGCGCACGGCTCAGTGAAGTGCTGATCGACCGTTACACCCCTGAGGAACCCGCCGGATATCCGACCTTGTGCAAAGGCCGTTTCCTGGTCGGCGGCAAACGCTTTCATGCGCTGGAAGAACCCACCAGCCTCGACACCCTGGACTTGCTGCCGGAATTGACGGCCATCGGCGTCGAGGCGGTCAAAATCGAGGGCCGGCAACGCAGCCCGGCGTATGTCGAACAAGTCACCCGTGTCTGGCGTGCGGCGCTGGATGCCCATCGTGGCTCGCCGGGCAGTTTTCGGGTCAAGGAGGAATGGCGCCGGGTGTTGGCCGGTTTGTCCGAAGGCAGCCAGACCACTTTGGGTGCTTACCATCGATCATGGCAATGAGGGAGGCGACATGAAGCTCAGCCTTGGACCGGTCCTGTTTTATTGGGACAAAGCGCAACTCAGCAACTTTTACGCCGAGATGTCGGCCTTGCCCCTGGATGTGATTTATCTGGGGGAAACCGTGTGCTCGAAACGCCGGTCATTTTCGTTGGATCAATGGTTGGGGCTGGGGCGCGAGTTACAAGAATGCAGCCAGGCACAACTGGTTCTCTCCAGCCTGACGCTTATCGAAGCGGCCTCCGAACTCTCTAGCCTGCGGCGGCTCTGCGACAACGGCCAACTGTTGGTGGAAGCCAACGACATGGGCGCGGTGCAGTTTCTGGCCGAGCGCAAGTTGCCGTTCGTGGGCGGTCCTGCGCTGAATGTGTACAACGGGCATACGCTCACGCAACTGCTGGACGGCGGGATGACCCGTTGGGTGCCGCCCGTGGAGTGTTCGGCGACGCTGATTAGCGATGTGCTCGATCAGGTGCGGGAACTGGGTCGAGAGGTCCCGGAAGTCGAGGTCTTCGCTTATGGACATTTGCCGTTGGCCTATTCCGCACGCTGCTTCACCGCGCGGGCGGAAAACCGGCCCAAGGACGACTGCCAGTTTTGCTGCATCAACTACCCCGACGGCCTGCCGCTGACCAGTCAGGAAGGGCAGGCACTGTTCACCATTAACGGCATTCAAACGATGTCGGCCGAGGTGACCAATCTCCTGGCAGATTACGCAGGGCTGGTGGCCTGCGGCGCTGATTTGTTGCGACTGAGCCCTCGTTATCAAGGCATGGCGCAGGTCATTGCCGCCTATCAACGGGTTCGTCTGGGCGAGACACCGCCGGTGTTCGTCGACGGTTGTAACGGTTACTGGCATGGCCAGGCCGGCATGTTGCGCGTCGAGGAGGTCGGCCTGTGTTGAATCGGAAGAAGTGGCTGCTCAAAGGCGCCGACCGGTTGTTGCCGTTGGTGCGCCGGGTGCCTTTTGTCGTGCAGCGTCTGGCGTTGCAGCAGGCGCTCAATCGCTGCCTCGCGGAGCCGTTGCGCGACGGCGAGTTTGAAGTGTTGCGTGGGCGCTGGTTGTGCTTGCGGATTCCGGACCTGGGGTTGTCCTGGTTTCTTACGCTGACCCGTGAAGGGTTGCGAATTGCTGAACGCGCCAACGCGCATGTGACCATCAGTGGTAACTGGCGTGAGTTTTTATTGCTGGCGAGTCGTCAGGAGGATCCGGATACGTTGTTCTTTCGCAGGCGTTTGGTGATAGAGGGCGATACGGAGTTGGGGCTGGCGCTGAAGAACCTGATCGACAGCCTCGATCCCGACGTGTTGCCTGTGTGGCTGTGGCGCAATCTGGAGCGGGCAGGGAAGGGGTTGGCGAAACGCCGGTCAAAATGTGAGAGCGGGCTTGCTCGCGAAGGCTGTGTGTCAGTCAACATCAATGTTGAATATCAGTCCGCCTTCGCGAGCAGGCCCGCGCCCACATTAGAATGTATTTGTTCCACAGACTGGCGGGCATCACTGGCAATCAACTGCTTGATCCCTTCAAACAACTCATCCCCCTGCGCCTCCGTACAGTCCTCGCCAAAGCGTTTGCGCAACCCGTAATGGCTAAGAATCAAATGCACATCCGCGTGCAAACCATGCTGCTTCAGGCAGTTTTCGACGCATTGCAACGGACAACCATCCAAAGCAAAAATCCGCCGTCCCGAGCGTGCCTTGTTGACCAACGCCGCCACGTGCCCGCCGACCCCGACGATGCAGGACATTTCCGCCAGTCCGCTGCGATCAAGCCGCACGGCCAGGGTATTGGCCAGTTGGGCAACGTTGGAGCAGCCTGAGCAGGAGTAAATCAGGGGCAAGGTTGAACGGGACATGAGCGCTCTCCATGGATGGACATCTTCAGTGTGCAAGAGCGGTGGCATTGCGCATTGACGGCGGTCAATTACGACTATTGGAAGGCCGCGAGATCCTCTTCGGCGAGGATGCTGATGTTGCGTCGTTCCATGGCGATCAGGCCGCTGTCCACCAGGCGGTGCAAGATCCGCGAAAAGGTTTCCGGCTGAATGCCCAGCTTCGAGGCCACCAGGCGTTTGGACACCTGCAAC
>LNAP01005544.1_pt1 | contig 11178 bp, 8 predicted proteins | sample 602601 | NCBI WGS metagenome assembly LNAP01 (sample SAMN02440304, study PRJNA202911) | soil metagenome | biome: Subtropical and temperate rainforests or woodlands; isolation source: soil samples (1 kg each in a 20% v/v slurry with milli Q water) were... ...
CCGAACTACGCGCGCAAGCTGATCAACGCCATCGAGAACGAAGCAAATTTCGGCGAGGCCTGACGGCGGCCCTGCTTGAGTTCGCCCGCGCGCACTTCGCGCTGTCCAAGCCCGACAAGAAGACGGGCAAGACCCGACTCAAGGTACTGACGGAAATCAGGGAGCAGACGGGCGTCGTGGCGCCGGAACTGGCGAACCTGCCCGATCTTCCATCGGAAACCGCCCACATCTGGGATTGGTACAGCGATCTCAGTGCGGCGCGCGGCGCCGGCTTCAGCATCAACGCGATCGCCTGGACGGACATCTGGGCGTACTTCGACCTGAAGCGCATGCGGCCGGAGCCGTGGGAAGTGCAGACGATCCGCGCGCTGGATGACGCCTTCTTGGTGAGCCGAGTGGAAGAAGCGACCGGATCCGTGGCCGGCGCAGGCGCCTTGAAGGGCCGAATGACAGGAAAAGCAGCAATTTAGCCGGCACAGATCGGCCACACCCACCCCGCCCAGCGCAAGCCCGGCGGGGTTTTTCATTCCAGAAAGGCAACTCATGAACATCGACACCGATCTGACCGTCTTCATCGCGCGCGACGGCGCGGAACTGGTGACCGACTCTCGCGCGGTCGCGCTGGCGTTCGGCAAGCGGCACAAACACATCCTGCGGAACATCGACGGAATGCTGCGCAGCGGTCATCCCGAGATCGCCGCGCACGCACGGACCAATTTTGGGCCGTCCACCTACGAAGCCAAGAACGGCAAGCGCGAGCCGATGTTCCGAATGACGGCAAAAGGGCTGTCCGAACTCGCAATGAGTTTCTCGGGTGAGCAAGCTCGCGTAATCCGCATCCGCTTCCTCAATGCTTTCGAGGAGGTCGCAGCGCGCCTAGCCAGGGCCGAGAAGTCCATTACCGAGCGCCTGCTGGAACTGGAGCGCCGCGAGCTGCCGTCGAGGGTCAAGGGCCAAGTTGGCTCCCAATTGATGAACGAGCGCCGCCGCGAGAAGCCTGCGTTCGCCGAGCAACGGGCAACGCTGGAAGCCATCGCTCAGCCGTCCCTTCTGACCCACTGACCACCTTTCGCTCTCTGGAATGAGCCGCCCACCTCGGTGGGCTTTTTTATTGGAGTGATGCATGGCAGGCGACGTGATCGGTTCAGCAGTTGTAGAAGTCACAGCGGACGCCTCTGGCCTGTCCGCGGGCATCGCGCAGGCGACGCAGGCCGTCAAGGGCTTCGAGGCTGCGGCGGCCGGGTCAGGTGCGCGCGCTGGCGCGGCCATGTCCAAGGCCAACAAGGACGCCAGCATCACGTCGGCACAGCTCACGCGGGAGCAGGAGCGGCTGATCGCGTCGATCACCAACTACGGCAGCACGCTTGGCAAGAGCCGCGGTGAGGTGCTGGAGTACCGCGCCGCGCAGGCCGGTATTGCCGACCAGGTGCAGGCCCAGATCGCCGCAATCCGCGCGCAGGAGGCAGCGCTCGCCAGTTCGGGCAAAGCGCTGAACCGCTACGGCGTCAGCGCCGGCCAGACCGCGCAGGCGCTGCGCCAGGTACCGGCGCAGCTGAGCGACATCGTCGTCTCTCTGCAAGGTGGCCAAGCGCCGCTCACCGTGCTTCTGCAGCAGGGCTCGCAACTCAAGGACTCGTTTGGCGGCGTCGTGCCGGCGGCGAAGGCGTTGGGAGGCGCGGTCCTGGGCCTGATCAACCCGTACACCCTGGCGGCGGCCGCGGCGGCCACGCTTGGCGTCGCCTACTACCAAGGCTCGAAGGAGGCTGACGGCTATCGTCGTGCGCTGATCTTGACCGGCAACGTCGCTGGCACTTCGGCTGGCCAGCTAGCGCAGATGGCGGCGAGCATCGACGTTGTCGTCGGCACGCAGGGCCAGGCTGCGGCCGCACTCACCGCTCTGGCTGGATCGGGGCAGGTGGCCAGCGCAAACCTGGAGAAGTTCGCCACCACGGCGGTGCGCACCCAGCGCACGATCGGCACCAGCGTTGAGGACACGGCCAAGGCATTCGCCGAACTTGGCCAGGAGCCGCTCAAGGCGAGCGAGAAGCTGAACCAGGGCATGAACTACCTGACGCTGTCGCTCTACGAGCAGATCAAGGCGCTCGACGATCAGGGTCGCAAGACAGAAGCCGCCGCCGTCGCTCAGCGTGCATACGACGCTGCCCTCGACACGGCCACTAAGCGCCTGGAGGGCAATCTCGGCACCATCGAGCGCACCATGCTCGCTCTGACCGACAGTGCGAAAGGGATGTGGGATGCCATCCTCGATGTCGGCCGCCAACAGTCACCGCAGAGCCAGCTTTCGGCGGCAGAGAAGGCCGTCGACGCGCTGCAGCGCACCTACGATTCGCGCCAGTCCCGTGGCCTGGCAACGGGTGACGTGAAGCCTCAACTGGATGCTGCGCAGGCCTACCTCGAGACTCAGCGGGAAGGCGTCCGGCTGGCGAACCGTCAGGTGACGGCGCAGGGCGAGGCAGTGCGTATCTCGCGAGATGCAATCGCCGCAGCGCAGGCGAACGCAAAGTGGTCCGAGGCGGCGCTCTCCACGCAGGAGAAAACGAATCGTGCGCTCGAGGTCTACCGCGCGAACAACGCCAAGATCAACGCCGCGCGCGCCAGCGAGGGGCGCGATCCACTCAGCGCTCGCCAGATCGGGGCGGAAGAGGCGGCGATCATCAAGGCCAATGCCGGGCCGAAAGCCGCGGTCCAGAAGGCCTATCAGGACGACGGCGCCACGAAGTACCTCCAGCAGTTGCGCGAGACCGGCGCGACGCTCGAGGCGCAACTCGCCATCGAACAGAAGATCGGCAATGAGGCCAAGAAGCTGCTGGAGTTCGAGCAGCTCATCAGCGACCTGAAGACGAAGGGCTCGCTCACGGCCGACCAGAAGAGCTACATCGCACAGCAGGATCTGCTCCGCGGGCAACTGCAGCACAACGCGCTCAATGAAAGGCTGGTCGAGCTCAAGGACGCGCAGGCCAAGAAGGACAAAGAGGCCATCGACGCGATGGACAAGTTCAAGGAGCGCGCGGCCCAGATCAACGAGCAGATGGAGCGTGCCAACGCCACGCGCTCGGCCGGATTCGACGCGTCGCTGAGCACTTACGGCATGGGCGATCGTGCCCGCGCCCAAGCATCCGACCGCGTGAGCGTGCGTCGCGAGTACGACGGCTACAGGACCCAGACCGATCGCAAGCTGTCGAGCGGCGTCCTCAACTCCGACGAGTACGCCGCGGCGGTGGCGAAGATTCAGGAGAACCTGAACCAGGCCTATGCGTCCGTCGAGGACTACTACCGCCGCGACGCTGCTGCGCGCGGGAACTGGGTCAACGGCGCCACGCGCGCATTGCAGAACTATGCCGACGAGGCTTCGGACGTCGCCAAGCACACCGAGGAGGTGTTTACCGATGCCTTCCGTGGGCTCGAAGACCAGTTCACGAATCTGCTGACCGGCAAGAAGTTCGACGTCAAGAGCTTGATGGCGCAACTCAACGACGACATTGCGAGAAACTTCGTCAAGGAGAACATCACCGGACCTCTTGCAAGGGTTGGGAACGACCTGTTCGGGACGAGGGTGTTTGATTCTGTTGACGGCCAGCGCGGCAGCAGCGCCTCAAACCCGCTCTACGTTCGCAACGCGGACGCCGTCAGCGGCATCACGTCCGCCGTGAAGGGAGGCTCTGGCAGCGGCAGCTGGCTCGACACGGCATTCAGCATCGGTTCCAGCCTCTACGGCGGCTTTGGCAACACGGCGGCCACATCGATGGCCAACAGCGCAGGCACCGGGCTCGATGGCCTGTTCCGCTACACGAACAACTTCTCGGGCCGCGCCGGCGGCGGATGGGTCGGGCCGCGGTCGACCTATGAAGTGGCCGAGAACGCGCCGGAGCTGCTGACCGTCGGCAACAAGACGATGCTGATGACCGGAAACCAGTCCGGCCAGGTCACGCCGCTGAAGGAAGAGCGCCGCGCCGCATCGCCCTTCATCGTCAACTTTGCGGTGCAGGGAAAGATCAGCACCGAAACGCAGACGCAGGTGGCCCAGAAGCTGCGCCGCGAGACGCAAACCGCTGCGGCGAGGTTCTGAGCATGCCCGAATACCTCGACGCCTTCATCGAACAGTGCCCTGGCTACGGCTGGCAGGGCGGCCCCGAGTTCAAGACCCGCATCGTCGAGATGAAGAACGGGCGCGAGAACCGGAACGCCGACTGGGCTTTCGCGCGGCACCGGTATAGCACGCGATACAACAACATCCTCCCCGTGGCCTACCGGAACATCAAGCAGATGCACTTGGTTGCGCACGGCCGGCTGCGCAACTTCAGGTTCCGCGACGAGCTCGACTTCCAGGCGACGAATGAGGTATTTGGAGAGGGCGATGGTTCCACCACAACGTTCCAGCTTCGCAAGATCTCGGTCATCGACGGCGTCAGCTATATCCGCAACACCTACGTCGTCATCGGTTCTGTCGCGGCGACGGTCAACGGCACGCCGGCTGCCGCGACGGTCGATGACGCCCGCGGCCTAGTCACCTTCGCTGTGGCGCCCGCCGACGGCGCGGTGCTGCGCGGAACCTGGATGTTCGGTGTCTGGGTGCGGTTCGATCAGGACTACCTGCCGTTCTCGCTCGACGACTTCCAAGCCATCAACGGCACCATCGACTTGATCGAAGAGCCGCCGCCGGAGCCTGCAGCATGAGGACGATCTCCGCAGAGCTTCAGGCGCACTTGGATAGCGGCGTCACGACGACGACGCTCATCCTTCGCATCGATCCTGTGACGCCCGGCTATCCGTCGGTCGGCGCGACGCTGCTGGACCGCGATGTGGTTTACGACGACGGCGATGGTGAGGTGACCTACAAGGCGACCATCGGCATGGTCCCGGCCAACATCGTGAGCAAGGCAAGCATGGAAGTCGGCAACACCGAGATCCAGCACCTGCTGCCTGAAACTGACCTGCCCATCTCTGAAGCCGACATCTCAGCCGGCGTCTACGACTTCGCCAGCTACACGCTGATGCTCGTCAACTACGAAGACCTGAGCATGGGTCACGTCATCATGCCGTCGGGTCACGGCCAGCTGGGGCAGATGCGCCAGGAGAATGGCCTGTCATTCTGGAGCGAACTGACGGCGCTGGTGAAACTCCTCAAGCAGTCGATCGTCGAGAAGGATTCGCTGACGTGCCGCGCCATCTTCGGCAGCCAACCCCTTGGCACTGAGGACTCCGGTGGAGACGTCGTGACGCAGCGCTTCCCGTGCGGCAAGGATACGACGGGGATGTGGGTGGTCGGGACGGTGACTGCGGTTGGTCTCGAGACGAACCGTGCGTTCACAGCGGGCGCGCTTGGTGCCGCAGAGGACGTCTACGTGCCGGGCATGCTGAAGTGGCTCACCGGCGCTAACGCTGGCCGCAGTTACGAGGTGGAGTCTCAGACCTCTGGTGGCGTCATCGGGCTCACCTTCGAGACGATGTTCCCTATCGAGGTCGGCGACACCTTCGAGGTCCGACCCGATTGCACGAAGTGGAAGGACGGCAACAACGGTTGCAAGTTCCACTTCGACACCGAATGGGTCTTGCACTACCGCGGCGAGCCGCTGATCCCGGTGGCTGATGCCGACCAGATCAATGCACCAGGCGCTTCCATGGCGCCGACATACCTCTTTACCCCATCTGGCCCAACGGGTGGTGCATGAGCAAACTCGTCGCCTCCGCCCGCAAGTACCTCGGCGTGCCGTTCAAGCACCGCGGCCGCACGGCTGCCGGGCTCGATTGCGCCGGGCTGGGACACCTCGCGTACCAGGACAACGGCATCACGCTGCCGGACATGGAGCGCTACGGGCGCACGCCGCACCGCGACGGCCTGGCCATGATGATGGTCAAGGCGCTGGGGGAGCCGATCTGGCATGGAATTCCTGGAATCATGGTGCCGCGCGACCTGATGCAGCCGGGCGATGTTGTTCTGATGCGCTTCGTCCTGGAGCCGCACCATGTGGCGATCGTCACTGACTCACCAACGCACGGCCTCGGTCTGATCCACTGCTACTCGAGCGCCGTGATCGATCGCGTCGTAGAGCACGGGCTTGATGCCATGTGGCAATCGCGCATCCTGGCCGTGTTCCGGAGGCCCGTGTAATGGCGCGCACAGTCCTCCCAATCGCTGGCGCGGTGATCGGTGCCTTCTACGGCAACCCCATGCTGGGGTATGCGATCGGCTCGGCCATCGCGGGCGTTGTTGACCCGATCAACACGCAAGGTCCGCGCATCGGCGAGACGGGCGCCCAGACCTCCCAGGAAGGATCGCCGCGGGCGATCGTCTACGGCACCTGCCAGGTCACCGGCAACGTCATCGCCAGCGGGCCGCTGATCAAGCGCGACGTGAAGGAAAGCCAGGGCAAGGGCGGCGGCACAACGTCGACCGAGCATGCTTACCGCACTTTTGCTGTTCGCATCTGCGAAGGGCCGGTCGCTGGCTTCCTGCGCGTGTGGCAAGACGACAAGCTGGTCTTCGACGTGCGGCCTGAGTCAACGATGGTGGCCGAGTCGGTGAAGTGGAAGGCGAACAAGAACTTCTACCTGGGCGATGAGACCCAGCTGCCTGACGCCGCTCTGCAGATGATCTTCGGCGTCGATGAGACGCCGGCGCATCGCGGGTCGGCCTACATGGTGGCCATCGAGGACGACCTGACAGATCGGCGCGGATCCATTCCACAGTATCGGTTCGAGGTCGCCGCGGACGCAGAGGTGGTCCCGCTTGTGCGAGTCCCCAACTCTGCGACGCCCTACGTGCTTGGCTTTGGTGGCGCCATTCTTGCCGATCGAACGGAGAGCATTGATGGCGAGATTGAAGGAGCCTATCGCAGCTCGATGATGCTGATCGAGACCGCGGCCACTCTGCCGGCTGGTGTCTCCTACAAGCTGATCGTGCGACTAGACGGCGCGACCATCATCGACATCGATCGAGCGACCAGTGAGCCGATCATTTTTCAATTGAACGTGCCGGACGAATCCACGGTGGTGACGGTGCGGTTTGAGGTAACGAACAGCAATCTATTCGAGACCATCTTCAGCGTTGCCATGCGCGCCGATCACCCGGACAGCGCATTCACCGATGGGTCCTACCTTCCGTACAACGGTGGCTTGCCGATCCCGACCACGATGATCGCTGGAGATGACTACTACGGTGTGCTGGTCGACGACGAGGGGCTAAAGGCAGCATCCTGGGGGCCGGACTCAATCAACATCGTGGGCGGAGGGCTCACAGTCCCGTTGTCGGCGATCGTCGCCGACATTCACGCTCGCTGCAACTTCCCGGTGGGAAAGTTCGATGTGAGCGAACTGACGGACATGGTCAGCGGATTGGTGCTTGCGGGCGAGTACACCGGCGCCGATGCAATCAACACGCTGCGAAGCCTGTACCTGTTCGATGCCGCCGATCAGGACCGCATCATCGTCTACCCGAAGCGCGGGAAGGCCGTGGTGGCGACAATCACGGACGACGACATCGTCGAGGCTGAAGAGTCGACCAAGCGTGAACAGGCGATCGAGTATCCGAAGAAGCTGCATCTGAGCTACCAGAACGCGGTTGGCGGCTATGCAGTTGCGAAAGCGACCAGCGCGCGCAGCAGTCCCGACGTGCGGGTGGTTGGCGAGGTCTCGACCTCCGTTCCGGTGGTGCTGAGTCCAGATCAGGCGGCGCGGACGGCCTCGATCATGCACAAGATCGCAGGGGCCGAGGCAGAGGGGGAGACCAAGCTGTCGGTGCCGCTGAGCTGGATCAAGTACATCGCTTCCGACTGCTTCGGCGTGGCGCTGCGCGGCCGCGTGACGCGCGAGCGCCTGGACGAACTGAACTATGCAGATGGTGTCATCGAAATGACGCTGCGCCGAGATCGGCAAAGCGCCTACACGTCGACCGTCACCGGCATCCCGATCCCAGAGCCAACGCCGCCGCCGTCGACCATCGTCGGTGAGTCGGTGCTGGCCGTACTGGACATCTCGCCGCGCACCGAGAATGAGGATGACCTGAACTTGCTGTACGCGGTCAGTGGCGGTCTTCCAGCATGGACTGGCGCCACGGTACAGCGCAGCCTTGACGCAGGCGCAAACTTCACGAGCGTGGTCGACATCAACCGTGGCCCAGTGCTTGGCACTCTTGTCAACGACATGGCCGATGCGTCCGAGTTCTTTACCGACACGACCAACGTCCTGCGCGTCCAACTGTTCCGCGACACGCAGACGATCGAGAGCATCACCGACGCCCAGTTCCTGAGTGAGGGCGGTGCCTTCGCAGTGCAACGCCCTGACGGCTCGTGGGAGGTCATGCAGTACCGCGATGCCGACGAGGTGTCCGCTGGTGTGTTCGACCTGAGCTACATGCACCGCGGGCAGCTCAACTCCGGAACCTCGGCGCACCTAGCCGGCGCGCTCTTCGTGATGCTGGCCGACGCCGTGAAGGTTTCCGCTCAGTCGGCATGGATCGGCGTCGACCTGACGCACCGAGCCGTGAGCTATGGCGAGTCGCCCGAGACTGCCGACGAACAGACCGAGACCTACGTCGGCCGATCGCAGATCGAATGGCCGGTAGCGTACTTGGCTCTTGCGCGGGATGGCTCCGACAACGTGAGCGCGACGTGGACGCCTCGGCATCGCTTCGGCACAGAGGACGCGCCTGTCGAGTCGGTCAACTTCCGGGGCTATCGGGTCACTCTCGACGACGGCGTGCTGCCGGCTGTCTCCTTCGACACCACGACGCCCTCGTTCACCTACGACGCGAGCGCGCTCGGCTCGCCGCTCACCGTCAGCGTATCCGCGCTCAACCGCATCACGGGCTCAGGCCCATCCACATCGGAGTCCATCTAAATGGCGACTGACGTTTTCCCCTTTGCCGTTTGGCTCTCGGGCACCAACCAGAACAGCATCCCGGCGAACGACAACGCACTGCGTGTTCAGGTCATCACCGGGCCGGCGCTGTCGATCGTGTCGGCTCAGCCTGCCAGTCCGACAGAAGGCGATCAGCATATCCTGGGTGCCGCACCAACCGGCGCGCAGTGGGCGACATTCGCAGAAGACGATGTCGTCATATTCAAGGGGGGCACCTGGCTCGCCTTCGAGCCGTATCAGGGCTGGTTGAAATTCAACGCGGACGACGGCGAAACCTACCAATGGGATAGTGGATGGACCGTCTTTGCGGGCGGAGGAGGTGGGGGCGGCGCCGCATGGGGGTCGATCGTGGGCACCCTCAGTGACCAGGCAGACCTGCAGGCTGTGTTGGATGCCAAAGCGTCCACAGCCTACGTGGACAACCTGATCCAGGGCCTCAGTTGGAAGAAGGCGGTACGTGCCGCCACCACAGCCAACGGCACCCTGGCCACGGCTTTCGAGAACGGCGACGCGATCGATGGCGTGACACTCGCTACCGGCGACCGCATCCTGCTCAAAAATCAGACGACGGGCAGCGAAAACGGCATCTACACCGTGAACGCTTCCGGAGCGCCCACACGCGCGGCGGACGCAGACACCGGCGCCGAGATGGTCAACGCCACCGTCTTCATCAGCGAAGGCACGACACTGGCCGACACGCAGTGGACATGCAGCACGAATGGGCCGATCACCATCGGATCAACGACTCTTGCATTCGTGCAGCTTTCGGGTGGCACCGGTTTCGCTAATCCGATGACCACGGTGGGCGACATCATCACGGGTGGAGCCTCAGGATCTCCGCAACGGCTTGCGGCAGCGACCAATGGTTGGGTGCTGACCCTGGTCAGTGGCGCGCCAGCCTGGGCGGCGGCTTCAGGGGGTGTCACGGGCTATACGTCGAGTCTTAACACCGCTTCGCCGAACGCAACTGCAAATGTCTCGGCGCTCGTTGCATCCGGCGGGTCGAGCAATCAGTTCGCAGCCCTTGTGCCGAAAGGATCTGGAGGTGTCATTGCGGCAATCCCCGATTCGACGGCAACGGGCGGCAATGCCCGAGGCGCGAGTTCGGTGGATCTTCAATCTTCTAGAAGCGGCGCTACACAGGTTGCATCAGGGTCAGCGGCAGTTATCGGGGGCGGCTCGCAGAACACTGCAAGTGGAACCAATGCAGTCGTCCCAGGAGGAGCGTCCAACACAGCGACCGCTGACTATTCGGCGGTGCTGAGCGGACAAAGCAACCTTGTAACGGCAACGCGCGCGCACATCACCGGCGGCTTCAACAACAGCTGCGACGGCGTCGGGGCGAGGGCGGGTGGCTCTGGAACTGATACGCGCGGAGTCGCCGGTGCCGATGTCTTCGGCTCCAACCAGAACGGGATCGGTCTGTTTCAGCGCGGTCTCTATACGCTGCAGAGACAGACGACCAACGCTACTCCGGTGGCTGCAGTCGCGGCCGACCAAGCGGCGACACCGACGACAGGCAACCAGATCACGCTCAAGAACTCGAGTTCCTACGCCTTCACGGGATTGGTCGTGGCCAGAGATGCCGCGGGCGACACCAAGAAATGGAAGTTCGAAGGTGGCATCAATCGTGGGGCGTCAGCCGCGACGGCGGCATTGGACGCTGCAGTCACACCGACCGTGCTGGGTTCAACGGGCACCGTTACCGGATGGGATGTTTCCGTCACAGCGAACACGACCCTTGGATGCCTTTCTGTGACGGTCACAGGCGCCGCGAGCACCACCATATGGTGGACGGTTTTTGTGTCGACCGCGGAAGTCTGCCTCAGTTGACTATCAAAGTAACTGACCCACCAAGCCACCTGCGGGTGGCTTTTCTTTGCCTGAAAGGTTCCCATGACCTACCTCTACCAAGCCATCAAGGTCGCACTCTCGGACTGGATCGCGACTGCGCGGAAGGCGCTGAAGGCGAAGGCCATTGCGGAACTGCGGAAGCTCTGGTTGCGCAATACGGGAAACAAATGAACCAAGACCTCACCCCCGTCCACGTCTTCACGCTCTTCGCATCGTCGGTCTTCGGCGTGCAGATGGCGATGGTCATCGGGCCGTACATCGTCATCGCCATCACGGCCATGGGCGGTGCCTCCGTGATGATCATGCAGCGCAAGGGCGACGGCAACGTGCGCGCCTTCATCTACTTCACGGCGTCGACGATGCTAGCCATCATGCTGACGGTGCCGCTGTCGATGATCGCGGCATCGTTCTGGGAGCCGATCAAGGAACAGTGGCTCTTCGCGCCAG
>LNAP01005545.1_pt1 | contig 11177 bp, 12 predicted proteins | sample 602601 | NCBI WGS metagenome assembly LNAP01 (sample SAMN02440304, study PRJNA202911) | soil metagenome | biome: Subtropical and temperate rainforests or woodlands; isolation source: soil samples (1 kg each in a 20% v/v slurry with milli Q water) were... ...
CATCGACTTCTTCAACCGCGATCCCGTCGTCCACACCTGGACCTACAAACTTGACAAGGCCGCTTGATATGATTCGAATTTCAAAATCGCTGATCTAGTCCTGCCCTTTCGCGAAGGAATTGGACGGACGCGGGGAAAGATTGTATCGTTCCGCCAAATGCACCCGTCGCCGGGGCGACGGATTGTCTCAGGAGACGGCGCGACACCGATGCTCTCGGGCTTGACCAGCTTTGTCGATGCTGCGCTGCCTGCCCTGCAGGCGGAGGGATTTCGGGGCGGACTGGCGTCGCGCAACTGGGTCATTCGCCAGAGTCTCTCCCGCCGGTCACATCTTCTCGTCACGGCCAACCGCAGCGGCACAGCCCTGCTGCGCGGAACAACCGTGACGTTCGACGGCCCGGCCGTGCTCTGGTTGCCGGGCGGAATCGAGGGCGATCTGCAAGTGCAGGCTGGCGCGCGCGGATACCTCCTCTCCATTTCCGAAGATTTGCTCACGCGAACGGTCGCAGGCAGCGCCGAGGCGTTGCATCTACGGCGCACCATCGACCGGCTGCTGATGCTGAGCGGCCCGCAAATCGAGCAGGCGTTCGACGCCATCGTCCATTCCTGTGACATGCTGGTTCGCGAATTGCGCACGCCCGGACGCGGCAGCACCACAATGCTCTCATCCCATGTGCTGCAGCTCAGCCTGCATCTATGGCGCTCGATGAGCTCCGACGAATCCGGCAGCGAAGCCACGCAGCGCGGAGATGGGCCGCGGCTGGTCGGAAACTTCCTGCAGATGGTCGAATTGCATTACCGCGATGGCTGGCCGGTCTCGCGATATGCGACGGCCCTTGGCGTGACGGAAGACAAGCTGCATGCGCACTGCAAACGCGAAAAAGCGCGCAGTCCGCGCGCCATTATCCACGAGCGCCTGATCCACGAAGCCTGCACCCGCCTGCAGCAGCTTGATCTGCCGGTCGAACAGATCGGCTACGGCCTCGGCTTTCGTGACCCCGGCTATTTCAACCGCTTCTTTCGCAAGCACCGCGGCAATTCACCCGGCGCCTATCGGCGGCGCGCTCGGCTCGAACAGGCCAAGCGAGGCCCGTTTTACGCGGCTTGGCCGTAAGGCTTCAGTTACGCCGGCGCAAAACCGAAAGCCCGTTCGAAGCGCCTGGCATAGGCCGGCCATACCTCGGGATTGATGATGCGCGGCGGCCGCTTGCCGTCGAGAGCGTCGAGCATTTGCTCGGCGGCAATCCGGCCCATATTGGTCCGCGCCTCCGTGGTCACGCCCGCGGTGTGCGGGCTTGCCAGCACATTGTCGAACTGCAGCAACGGGTGCTCCGGCGGCGGCGGCTCCTTGGACCAGACGTCGAGTCCCGCACCGGCAATCGATTTGTTGCGCAGCGCCTCCAGCAGGGCGGCTTCGTCGTGGATGAATCCGCGCGCCGTGGTGATGAAATAGGCGTGCGGCTGCATCAGAGCGAATTGGCGCGCGCCGATCATGCCACGGCTGTCTTTCGTCAAAGGACAGTTGATCGAGACGTAGTCCGAGCGGCGCAGCAGTTCGTCGAGTTCGACCTTGTCGGCGCCGCGTGCCGCCATCTCGGTTGCCGTCAGATAAGGGTCATAGGCGAGCACCTTCATGCCGAGCAGGCCCTTGCAGAGCTCGGCGATGCGGCGGCCGACATTGCCGAGCCCGACGATGCCGATGGTCTTGCCCTGCGCCTCGGTGCCGATCAGCCCGTTGCGGTTGACGTTCGGCTCGCGGCGCAGCGCGCGGTCGGCTTCGAGAATACGTTTTGAGAGCGTGAGCAGCATGCCCAAGGCGTGCTCGGCGACGGAGTGGGCATTGCCGCCGGATTGATTGACGACCAGTACGCCCGATGCCGTGCACGCCTCCACGTCGACGGGGTCAAAGCCAGCGCCATTGCTGGAGACGATCAACAGGTTCGGCGCCCGGCGCAGCAGGTCCTGGTCGACATGGAAGTGCCTCGCCAGTTCATCGCGGGCCGCGCCGATCTGATAGGCGTGTGCCGCAGCCAGGATCGGAGACGCGACGTCGTCGGGGCTGTCATTCTCGAGCCGGTCGAGCCGCACATCGGGCCGCGCTCCCAGCATGTCGGCATAGATCTGATGCGCCAGGTATTTGACGTAGAACACGCGCTTGTTATTCACGGACATTCGTTGTGAGCCTTCGGTTCGGGAAGCCATAGAGTCTTGCGGGATTGGTGACGAGGATGCGCTGCTGGGTCGATGTATCAGGCGTCCATGCCTGGAACAACTCGAGCAGATGCCCGGCATCGGGCATTTCGCCCTCGACGCGTGCAGCGATCGTCCGGAACCACCGGCCCATGGCATCCCTCCCTGACGTTCTTATTGCTTCTTCTATCGCACGCCCGCCTGCCGATCGCATCGCCGCGGCGCGCAGATCACCAGTACGGTCATGACATGTTGACAAACCCCGGGATCGCGTCAAGTTTCGGCGCACGGACACGACGGCAGCGATGACACCGCGAATGAAGAATCGCCGCGAAACAAGGGAGAATTCGATGGCGGTTGCCGAGGAAAAGACCTCGCCCCAAACCTTGAATGAAAAGCCCTCGCAAGAGAAAAGCTGGCACGACATCGTGCAGCAGACGCTCAAGCACAACGAGATCCGGCTGGTGCCCTACGTTCCCGACCGCGTGCTGACGACGCTGATCAAGAACCTCCACGCCGACCCCTTCTTCACCACCTTCCCCACCGCACGCGAGGAAGAAGCCGTCGGCATCGTCTCGGGCGCATGGATGGGGGGCATGCGCGGCGCCGTGCTGATGCAGACCTCCGGCTTTGCCACGCTGGCCAATGTGCTGGCCTCGCTCGCGATCCCCTATCAGATCCCGCTGATCATGTTCGTGTCGGAGCGCGGCACGCTCGGCGAATTCAATTACGGGCAATCGCTGGTATGCCGCACCATGCGGCCGGTGCTCGACTCGCTGGCGATGGAACATCACACCGCAACCCGGCTCGACGAATTCGAATTCATCGTCGATCGCTCGATCAAGCAGGCGATCGCGACGCAGGCGCCGGTGGCGCTGATCCTGTCGCCGCTTTTGACCGGCGGCAAAGTCTTCGACAAGTGAGCGATCGCATGAGCACGCCAACCAACACCCCTGCCCGCAACACCAAGGTGATGAACCGGTTCGACCTCACCTCGCGGCTGGTCGCGAAGCTGAAGAACGAGGAGGCCGTGGTCGGCGGCATCGGCAACACGAATTTCGACCTGTGGGCGGCAGGCCACCGCCCGCAGAACTTCTACATGCTGGGCAGCATGGGGCTCGCCTTCCCGATCGCGCTCGGTGTCGCGCTGGCGCAGCCGAAGCGTCGCGTCTTTGCGCTCGAAGGGGACGGCTCGCTGCTGATGCAATTGGGCTCGCTGTCGACGATTGCGACGCTGGCGCCGAAGAACCTCACCATGGTCGTGATGGATAACGGCGTCTACCAGATCACCGGCGCGCAGCCGACGCCTGCCGCCGCCGTGTCGGATATCGTCGCCATCGCCACCGCGAGCGGTCTTTCGAACAGCGCCTGGGCCGCCGATGAAGAGGATTTTGAGCGCCTGGTCGAGCAATCACTGGCTGCGACCACGCCGACCTTGATCGGGGTACGCATTGACGACAAGCCGGGCGTGGGCGCGACCCGCCGGGATCCTGTGCAGATCAGGGAGCGCTTCATGCTCGGGCTCGGCGTGCGGCAAGCGTTATAATCCGAGCCTTTTTGTTAACTAAACGGGAATCTCGGGTCGGCGGGGGCGATATCCGATTGATAAATCGTGATATCTCATTCCGATGACCATCCTCTTCCGAATATTTGCCTGGCTGCTGGCAGCCGCCGTGACCTTTGCGACACTGGGGCCGGCGAATCTCCGGCCGCACTCTGGCCTCGGCCAGGACAGCGAGCACGGGCTTGCGTTCGTGCTGGTCGGGCTGGCATTCGGCTTTGCCTATACCAGGCATCGTCTGCTGATCGCTGCGATCGTGATCGTCTGGGTCGGCCTCATCGAACTCCTGCAGCTTTGGGCGCCGGGACGACACGCGAGGCTGGAAGACTTTGTCGTCGATGCGTTGGGCGCTGCCGCCGGCCTCGCCATTGCTGCGGGCCTGGGCTGGGTCATTCAACGATCGCGACGATCCTACACCAGGATTTCCTGACATGAATCCCCGCGGGATATGATCCCGCGAGGATTCCTGCAGATGTCTTGCGCTAGTCGATGATCCTGATCACCCTGCGCGTCCGCGGTTCGACGATGACGCGACGATCGTTCACGATCGCATAGCGGTACTCAGTATGGCTCGGCACCGGCCGTAATTCGACGGCGGGCGGCAGCGGTTCGCCGACGACCACCCGTTCACGGACCGTCACCGAGGGACCACGGTCCCCCTGAATCGAGGTGATGACCGCATTGGGGATTTCCAAGCCCAGGCCGACAGCCGCGCCGACGGTGCCGCCGACAGCCTCGCCCACCGGGCCGGCTACCGCGCCGCCTGCTCTCGCGCCGTCATTTGCACCCTGCACCGTTGTTGACTGGGCAAACGCCGCGCCCGACGTGAGCAGCGACACTGCGACCAGCGAAACAGCAAAACGATTGTTCATCACATCCTCCTGAAAAATTGATGATGACCGTCAACCATCGGACCGGAGACATGTTCCGAGCCCTCTTGGGTTCCATCGTGCACCGCCTGGCGTCGCGGCAGCGAACAGCTGCATTGTTCCCCGACGCAAAGAAAAAAATGCCGCCCTGGGAGGAGCGGACGGCATTTTGGAGCATTCCGATTCCCAATTCAGAACGCCCGTAGTTTTATTTCAAGCCTAATTCGGATCGAGACTGCCGCCTCAGGCCGGCAGCAGTCTGCCTCGCTGTGGCGCATCCGGGCTGATCGGCGTGTCGTCGAGCGGCAAATCGAGGGTCTCCTCGAACTCGATGATGTTGTCGATCTCGGTGCCCATCGCGATGTTGGTGACGCGCTCGAGGATGAACTCGACCACGACAGGCACGCTGTGCTGCGCTATCAGCTCGCGCGCGGTCGCGAATGCCGCCTGCGCATCCCTGGGATCGGTGACGCGGATCGCCTTGCACCCGAGACCTTCGGCGACCGCGACGTGATCGACGCCATAGACGCCGAGTTCGGGCGCGTTGATGTTCTCGAACGAGAGCTGCACTTGATAATCCATGTCGAAACCGCGCTGCGCCTGGCGGATCAGGCCGAGATACGAATTGTTCACGACGACATGGATGTAGGGCAGCTTGAACTGCGCACCGACGGCGAGTTCCTCGATCAGGAACTGGAAATCGTAATCGCCTGACAGCGCGATGATCTCGCGGGTCGGGTCCGCGGCGCGCACGCCGAGCGCTGCGGGAAGCGTCCAGCCGAGCGGGCCGGCCTGTCCGGCATTGATCCAGTTGCGCGGACGGTAGACGCCGAGGAATTGCGCGCCGGCGATCTGCGACAACCCGATCACGCTGACATAACAGGTGTCACGGCCGAACGCCTTGCTCATCTCCTCATAGACGCGTTGCGGCTTGATCGGAATGTTATCGAAATGGCTCTTGCGCAGCATCGTGCGCTTGCGATCCTGGCACGCCGCTGGCCAGGCCTGGCGCTCCTTCAGCCGTCCGGACTTCCGCCATTCCCTTGCGACGGTGACGAACAATTCGAGCGCCGCCTTGGCATCGGACACGATGCCAAGATCGGGATTGAAGACTCGGCCGATTTGCGTCGGCTCGATATCGACATGCACGAAGGTGCGGCCCTTGGTGTAGGTCTCGATCGAACCGGTATGCCGGTTGGCCCAGCGGTTGCCTATGCCAAGTACAAAGTCGGATTCCATCATCGTCGCATTGCCGTAGCGATGGCTGGTCTGGAGCCCCACCATTCCCGCCATCAGCACGTGGTCATCCGGAATGGCGCCCCAACCCATCAGCGTCGGCACCACGGGCACGTTGACGATCTCGGCGAACGTTACCAGAAGATCGGATGCGTCGGCACCGATGACGCCGCCGCCCGCCACGATCAGCGGACGCTCCGCGGTGTTGAGCATGCTGAGCGCCTTCTCGATCTGCCGGCGCGTCGCGGCCGGCTTGTAGACCGGCAGCGGCTCGTAGATTTCATCGTCGAATTCGATGTCGGCGAGTTGCACGTCGAGCGGCAGGTCGATCAGCACCGGCCCGGGACGCCCCGAACGCATGACGTGAAACGCCTGGCTGAACACGCGCGGCACCAGCGCCGGTTCGCGCACGGTCACCGCCCACTTCGTCACGGGTTTTGCGATCGATTCGATATCGATGGCCTGAAAGTCTTCCTTGTAGAGCCTCGCGCGCGGCGCCTGGCCGGTGATGCACAGGATCGGAATCGAATCGGCGATCGCCGAATAAAGACCGGTGATCATGTCGGTGCCCGCCGGGCCTGATGTGCCGATGCACACGCCGATATTGCCCGCCTTGGCGCGGGTATAGCCCTCCGCCATATGCGAGGCGCCCTCGACATGCCGCGCCAGGATGTGATCGATCGAACCGCGCTTCTTCAGGGCGGAATACAGCGGATTGATCGCGGCGCCGGGGACGCCGAACGCGCATGTAATGCCTTCCTTCTCCAGGATACGCACGGCCGCATCGATTGCTCGCATCTTCGCCATTTCGCGCCTCGCTGCTGTTGTTCGAACTGATGATCACGGGAACAGCCGGCGATCTCAATGGAGTTGAATTTGTTTCCCGCGATGTGGAATGAATGGCGAAAAGTGCGGCAGATCAGGCGGTTGGATCGGCGGCACGGTGAAACCTGGTCCGGCGGCACCTAGCCGACGTAACCGCTGCCTTGACGAATGTCCGCGCTTGGGAGAAGAGCGGGTATTGTCCTTGGCCTGAGACGTCTGCCTAAGATCCGGCGGCAAGCAACCGGCACGCACTGAAAAGCAAACGCTACGAAAGATCATGAGTTTCTTCGAGCGACTGAAGACAGCAGCCTCCGCCGAGTGGCGGGCCTATACCGAACATCCCTTCACGAACGGGATGGCTGACGGCTCGCTCTCCGAGGCGGGGTTTCGTCACTACCTCGTTCAGGATTACCTGTTCCTCATTGAGTTCGCTCGCGCCTACGCACTCGCCATCTACAAATCGCCAAGGCTTGCGGACATGCGCGGGGCGGCGGACGGCCTTTCGGCCATTCTCGACGTCGAGATGGACCTGCATGTGAAGCTGTGCGCCGGCTGGGGGCTATCGGCAAGCGATCTCGAACAGGCTCCTCCGGCGGCCGAGATGCTGGCCTATACACGCTACGTGCTCGATGCGGGAATGCGCGGCGATCTGCTGTCGCTCAAGGTGGCGCTTGCGCCTTGCGTGATCGGCTACGCAGAGATCGCGACGCGGCTCGCCGCGCAACCCAATGCACTTGCTGAAACGAACCCCTATTGCGTCTGGATCGCCGAGTATGCCGGTGCTCCCTACCAGGAGGTCGCGGCGAAAGCGCGGGCGCATCTGGAAGGTCTCGCCGGTCTCTACGCCACGCCGGCCCGCGAGGCGGAGTTGATCGCGATCTTCAAGGAAGCCACCCGCCTCGAAGCCGACTTCTGGGAAATCGGCTGGCGCGCGGACGAGCGCTGAATGGCTAAATCAGCCCGCCGCTATCGATCACTTGTCTAGCAAACTCGGCTGCCTTCTCAGCCGTGAATGCATCGGCGGAGGTTGTGGCTTGATCGAGCACCGAGGGCGGGACGGCAACCCGAATTTTCTTGCCGTCCAACCTGCGGATGGTCGCGCGCCATCTATTCGTATCGCGCTGGAAGGCGTCGATAACATAGGCCTTGTAGGCAATGCCGCTCACCGGAGGCCGCTTCATTGCGCGGGCGTCCGGCAGGTCCTGCGGCGAGATCAGTCCGTCAGCGACGCCGCGAACGATCTCGATGATCTCCCGAGCGATAATTTCGCGCGCGCCGCCGGTTGCATCCTTGAACAGATACCTCACCGCCGCGCCGATCTTCGCTTTTGCGTCGTCGTCGCTCGCGAAATCCCAATCGATCTGATCTGACATTGCAGTTCGGAGCTCCAGGCGTACTGTGTTTGCAGACAGAGTGGAGCGTCCCCGTTAAAGTCTGATTATCGGATAAGTTCCTATTTTATGGCTTCCGGACTCAATGCAAACGCCCGGCTGGCACTCTGCCTCTTCGCATCAAGACCGCACCGCATATCGCGATCGCATCGGCACTCCAGGCTAGCGGATGACCGTACCGGTCGAGGAGTAACGCTTCGCACGCCTGCCTTCACCGGGAGTGAACTGGGCGAAAACCTCCCTCACACGATTGGCAGGTGTGACATCACGCGTAAACCGAACTTCCCGCGTCGTCACGGTTTCCTCCAGCTGCGGCCGGTAAATGGTGCTCTCATATAACGACGCGTCGAAGCGGGAATTGCTCTCGTTCTCGCGAAGGTAAGCATCGGAAAGGAATAAGCACAGGAGCAACCCTGATCCTGCAACGGCAAAGTACTTGAAAATCGGCATTGATAGATGATCCCTTCTTTTGAAGAAGGGATGCGTGGTTCTCTATGAAAGCCGGGTTTATGGCCGATCGGCTTTCGCCGACACAGTTGTTCGCCGGTTGGCAATTTACGAAGAATTTTAATCGATGCCCAATTCGTCGGGGCTGGCTTGGTCTTCAAACAAAAAAATTTCTAACACCTATTGTCGGGTTGAGCCCGGCCGCCATGAAAGGTCGTCCGACCACAGGTAGATTGCGATCGCCGCGAGACACAGCACAACGCCGATCCAAAAGACCGGCGAGTGATGGATGGGTCGGCGTTCGCGGGAAACAGGCTCCATTCGGTCACCTCGTAAGAAGCAAGAACAATCGTCGGCAGCAGACGGCAATAAATATTGTCAGTCAAGGCTCGGGAACAGCGCAAGGGTGCGTTTTGACCGTGGCAGGTGCTGATCGGGTTTTGGCAGATGGGCAAATCTCATCTAGTATCGATCGCGTCTTGGGTGACCGGCAAGACCTGACGGCTATCATATGCCGTGACTTTGTCTCCATTACCTTTCGCGTGCATGTTTCCGCATTCATTGCTTGAGGCTCAAATGCCTTTGTCTGGGTCACCGGAGTCCCGAGAGAAGAGCGATTTCAGCCCGGTGCTCATTGCCTGCTGCCTTGCCGTGTTGTCGGTCGGCATCAACAGCACGGCGATCATGGCGGCCCTGCCCGCGATGACTGGCGATCTGCATCTTGGGCCTGCGGAGGTCGAATGGGTGGTCAATGCCTACCTGCTCACCGCTGCGATCTTCATCGTTCCGGGCGGCGACGCGGCGGACCAGTTCGGGGCGCGATATTCCTCGATTGCCGGCGTCGCGTTATTTGCTCTCGCCTCGTTGATCATCGCCACGGCCCCGGCCGGCTTCGTCGTTGTCGGCGGGCGCGCCCTGCAAGGGCTCGGCGGTGCCTTCGCCGTGGCTGGCACACTTGCAGCCGTCACCGAAGCGGCGCCCGAATCGAGGCGAGCCGAGGCGATCGGCGCCTGGACCGGCTTCCTGATGCTCGGTTTCAGCATCGGGCCGCTGCTCGGCGGGGTCATCACTCACTATGCTGGATGGCGCTTTATCTTTTTGCTGAACGTCATTGCCATGATACCCGCCGGGCTGACGCTATTACTGCATCCGGGAAGCAGAGGTCATCGGACGAAGTCGATGGACTGGATAGAGCTCGGCGTTCTCGCCTTCTTCATGGTGACGCTGATCTCCGGGTTGCAGGCGTTGGCCCGCGTCCATTCAACGCCACAGACCGCCATTGTCGCGCTTGCATTGGCGGTGATTGCGCTCGGCGCGCTGATCCGGATCGAGCTGAAGCATCGCCGGCCGCTTGTCGATTTCGGCCTGTTTGCGAACCGGAATTTTGCAGTCGCCTCCGGGCTCGTCTTCCTTCTCATGTTCGATATCATGACGCTGCTGCTTTACTACAACCTCTTTGCGCAGTCCTCCGGCGGCCTCGGCATATCAGCAGTCGCTGCCGGCCTTTCGCTGGTGCCGCTGTCCATCGCATTGTTCGGTTTCGCGCGCGCAGCGCCTCGGCTTGGAACGGCGATCGGGCTGCGGAGAATGCTGATCGTCGGATCGCTTTTGCTCGCGCTCGGCTGTGCCATCGCGTGGGCATCGCTGCAGATGGACGCAAGATTCGAGATGCTGATGCTCGGCCTTTTCGTGGCCGGCGCCGGGATCGCGCTTCCTTACGCGTCGGCACCGCGCGTGGGGCTGGCGACGCTGCCGCCAACGCAGGCCGGCAAGGGCTCCGGCATGCTCAATTCGTGCAGCTTTCTTGGTGGAACTGTCGGAGTTACCTGCGGAGGAATCGTGTTCAAGCTTGCCGGATTCCCTGGCGTACTGGGATTGTTGGGCCTTTCAGCGCTGATTGGCGCGGCGCTTTGCCTTCGGCTACGGAGCGAATGAGATCACGCGTATCTGACGCGGAGTCGCTTTTCACCCAAAACGGCGTGTTTTGGCCGGCGACTTGCCCATGCGACAAAGTCTCTCACTATTAAGATTACGTCTTAACCAATGCTTAACTATGCGTTTGCGGGCACTGGAATGCCGGCCTAGCGTGGCTACATATCGCTCCAACCACGAATTGGTGCCTGCCATGACGCGTATAATGCATGGGGCGCTTGCCGCGTCTCTCGGCCTAGTAGCGCTCACCTTTGCGGCAAACGATGGATTTGCCCGTTCGGGAGGGGCGCGGGGCGGAGGGTCCGCTTCGACGCATTCGTTTTCCCGGCCGCCTGGGGCCCATTCGTTCCGGCATCACGGCAGAAACAATCTAGGGGTGGTCTGGCCGGGAGTCGGAAGCTTCGACTATTACGGGCCGCCGAACGGCGAAGCTCCGGTGGATGTTGCGCCACCGGCATCAAACGATATCCGTTATACATACACTTACGACGTTCCCTGGGATTGGGCACATCGATATCCGCCGGCTGTCGTACCTTCCGACCGGCCGTACGTGTCGAGCTGTCCCACGGAAGCTGTAACGGTTCCCGGGCGTGGCGGCAGCCAGCAAACCGTGAACGTCATGAGGTGCTACTAGATCAGCGATTTTGAAATTCGAATCATATCAAGCGGCCTTGTCAAGTTTGTAGGTCCAAGTGTGGACGACGGGATCGCGATTGAAGAAGTCGA
>LNAP01018612.1_pt1 | contig 11172 bp, 7 predicted proteins | sample 602601 | NCBI WGS metagenome assembly LNAP01 (sample SAMN02440304, study PRJNA202911) | soil metagenome | biome: Subtropical and temperate rainforests or woodlands; isolation source: soil samples (1 kg each in a 20% v/v slurry with milli Q water) were... ...
GGCCAGCAACTGGCGCAACACTATGTCGCTGTCGGATTACCTGAAAGCCAACAACGTGGTGGCTATCGCTGGTATCGACACCCGTCGCCTGACCCGCATCCTGCGTGAGAAAGGTGCTCAGAACGGCTGCATTCTTGCTGGTGAAAACATCACCGACGAGCAAGCTCTGGAGGCTGCTCGCGGCTTCCCAGGCCTTAAAGGCATGGACTTGGCTAAAGTGGTCAGCTCCACCGAGCGCTACGAGTGGCGCCACAGTGTCTGGAATCTGAAGACCGACAGTCACCCGGAAATCGCCGCCAGCGAGCTGCCGCACCACGTGGTGGCCTTCGACTACGGCGTAAAACTGAACATCCTGCGCATGCTGGTTGAGCGCGGTTGCCGCGTCACCGTGGTGCCAGCGCAAACCCCGGCTAGCGAAGTGTTGGCCTTGCAGCCGGACGGTGTATTCCTGTCTAACGGCCCAGGCGATCCTGAACCGTGCGACTACGCCATTCAGGCGATCAAAGAAGTGCTGGAAACCGAGATCCCGGTATTTGGTATCTGCCTTGGCCACCAGTTGCTGGCCCTGGCCTCCGGCGCCAAGACCGTGAAAATGGGCCACGGCCACCACGGTGCTAACCACCCGGTGCAAGACCTCGATACTGGCGTGGTGATGATCACCAGCCAGAACCACGGTTTCGCCGTAGACGAGGCGACCCTGCCGGCTAACCTGCGTGCTACGCACAAGTCGCTGTTCGACGGCACCCTGCAAGGTATCGAGCGCACCGACAAAGTGGCGTTCAGCTTCCAGGGTCACCCTGAAGCCAGCCCGGGCCCGCTCGACGTTGCGCCTCTGTTCGACCGATTCATCGAAGCCATGGCCGCGCGCCGTTAAGCCTGCCGACTGACCAAAGGATTCGAGAGTAGAAAATGCCAAAACGTACAGACATCAAAATCGGCGCCGGCCCCATCGTCATCGGCCAGGCCTGTGAGTTCGACTACTCCGGCGCCCAGGCCTGTAAAGCCCTGCGTGAAGAGGGTTACCGGGTCATCCTGGTGAACTCCAACCCTGCGACCATCATGACCGACCCGGCCATGGCCGACGCCACCTACATCGAGCCGATCAAGTGGCAGACCGTTGCCAAGATCATCGAGAAAGAGCGCCCGGATGCCCTGCTGCCCACCATGGGTGGCCAGACTGCACTGAACTGCGCCTTGGATCTGGAGCGCCACGGCGTTCTGGAAAAGTTCGGCGTGGAAATGATCGGCGCCAATGCCGACACCATCGACAAAGCCGAAGACCGTTCGCGCTTTGACAAGGCCATGAAAGACATCGGCCTGGCCTGCCCGCGCTCCGGTATCGCCCACAGTATGGAAGAGGCTAACGCGGTGCTCGAGAAGCTGGGCTTCCCGTGCATCATCCGTCCGTCTTTCACCATGGGCGGCACCGGCGGCGGTATCGCTTACAACCGCGAAGAGTTCGAAGAAATTTGCGCCCGTGGTCTGGATCTGTCGCCGACCAAAGAGCTGCTGATTGACGAATCGCTGATCGGTTGGAAAGAGTACGAGATGGAAGTGGTCCGCGATAAAAAGGACAACTGCATCATCGTTTGCTCAATCGAGAACTTTGACCCGATGGGCGTGCACACCGGTGACTCGATCACCGTGGCGCCGGCGCAAACCCTGACCGACAAGGAATACCAGATTCTGCGTAACGCCTCCCTGGCGGTACTGCGTGAAATCGGCGTGGAAACTGGCGGCTCGAACGTGCAGTTCGGCATCTGCCCGGAAACCGGCCGCATGGTGGTGATCGAGATGAACCCGCGGGTTTCTCGTTCTTCTGCCCTAGCCTCGAAAGCTACCGGCTTCCCGATTGCCAAAGTCGCTGCCAAGCTGGCCGTGGGTTATACCCTTGACGAACTGCAGAACGACATCACCGGCGGCAAAACTCCGGCGTCGTTCGAGCCGGCGATCGACTACGTCGTCACCAAGATTCCGCGTTTTGCCTTCGAAAAATTCCCTAAAGCTGACGCCCGTCTGACCACTCAGATGAAGTCGGTGGGTGAAGTCATGGCCATCGGCCGCACCTTCCAAGAGTCCTTGCAGAAAGCTCTGCGTGGACTGGAAGTGGGTGTGAACGGTTTTGATCCCAAGCTGGATCTGACCAACCCGGAAGCTAAAGGCGTGCTCAAGCGCGAGCTGACCGTGCCGGGTGCTGAGCGCATCTGGTACGTGGCTGACGCCTTCCGTGCCGGCATGAGCTGCGACGACATCTACGCCTTGACCATGATCGACCACTGGTTCCTGGTGCAGATCGAAGACCTGATCAAAGACGAAGAACGCATTAAAACCCTGGGTCTGTCGTCCATCGACCGTGATGTGATGTACAAGCTCAAGCGCAAAGGTTTCTCCGACGCGCGCCTGGCCAAGTTGCTGGGTGTGACCGAGAAAAATCTGCGTAGCCACCGTCACAAGCTGAAGGTGCTGCCGGTCTACAAGCGCGTCGACACCTGCGCCGCCGAGTTCGCCACCGACACCGCCTATATGTATTCGACCTACGAGGAAGAGTGCGAGGCCAACCCGTCGACCCGCGACAAGATCATGATCCTCGGTGGTGGTCCGAACCGCATCGGCCAAGGCATTGAGTTCGACTACTGCTGCGTCCACGCCGCGTTGGCGATGCGTGACGATGGCTACGAAACCATCATGGTCAACTGCAACCCGGAAACCGTTTCCACTGACTACGACACCTCGGACCGCCTGTACTTTGAGTCGGTCACCTTGGAAGACGTCCTGGAAATCGTCCGTGTTGAGCAGCCTAAAGGCGTCATCGTGCAGTACGGTGGCCAGACTCCGCTGAAACTGGCGCGAGCCTTGGAAGAGGCTGGCGTGCCAATCATCGGTACTTCTCCGGATGCCATTGACCGCGCTGAAGACCGCGAGCGCTTCCAGCAAATGGTTGAGCGTTTGAACCTGCGTCAGCCGCCAAACGCCACCGTGCGTAGCGAAGACGAGGCCATTCGTGCTGCCAATAAGATTGGTTACCCGCTGGTGGTGCGTCCGTCCTACGTGTTGGGCGGCCGCGCGATGGAAATCGTCTACGAAGAAGACGAGCTCAAGCGCTACCTGCGTGAAGCGGTACAGGTGTCCAACGATAGCCCTGTGTTGCTTGATCACTTCCTTAACTGCGCTATCGAAGTCGATATCGATGCGGTGTGCGACGGCGAGACCGTGGTAATCGGCGCGATTATGCAGCACATCGAACAAGCGGGCGTGCACTCCGGTGACTCCGCGTGCTCGCTGCCGCCTTACTCGCTGCCGGCGCACATCCAGAACGAGATCCGCGAACAGGTCAAGAAAATGGCCTTGGAGCTCGGCGTGGTTGGCCTGATGAACGTGCAAATGGCCGTGCAGGGCGAGGACATCTTCGTCATCGAAGTGAACCCGCGCGCCTCGCGTACCGTGCCGTTCGTGTCCAAATGCATCGGTGTTTCCCTGGCCATGATCGCCGCGCGGGTGATGGCTGGTAAAACCCTGAAGGAAGTCGGTCTGACCGAAGAGATCATTCCAAACTTCTACAGTGTGAAAGAAGCGGTGTTCCCGTTTGCCAAGTTCCCAGGCGTTGACCCTATCCTCGGCCCAGAAATGAAGTCGACCGGTGAAGTGATGGGCGTGGGCGATACCTTCGGTGAGGCGTTCGCCAAAGCCCAAATGGGCGCCAGCGAAATTCTGCCTACCGGCGGCACCGCGTTTATTAGCGTGCGTGACGATGACAAGCCCTTGGTTGCTGGTGTCGCTCGCGACCTGATCAGCTTGGGTTTTGAAATTGTCGCTACCGCTGGCACCGCCAAGTTGATCGAAGCGGCTGGCTTGAAAGTTCGCCGCGTGAACAAGGTGACCGAGGGGCGTCCACATGTGGTGGACATGATCAAAAATGACGAAGTCACCCTGATCATCAACACCACCGAAGGCCGTCAGTCGATCGCTGACTCTTACTCCATCCGCCGTAACGCGCTGCAGCACAAGATCTACTGCACCACCACTATTGCTGCGGGCGAGGCTATCTGCGAAGCGCTTAAGTTCGGTCCTGAAAAAACCGTGCGCCGCTTGCAGGATCTGCATGCAGGATTGAAGGCATGATCAAGTACCCAATGACCGTCCAGGGCGCACGCGCCCTGGAAGAAGAACACGCCCACTTGACCAAGGTCGTGCGTCCGAAGCTCAGCCAGGACATCGGCACGGCCCGCGAGTTGGGTGACCTTAAAGAAAACGCCGAATACCACGCTGCTCGCGAGCAGCAGGGTATGGTTGAGGCGCGTATCCGTGATATCGAAGGGCGCATGCAAAACGCGCAGATCATTGATGTCACGGCCATTACCCCGACCGGCAAAGTGATTTTCGGCACCACGGTAGAGATCGCTAACGTTGAGACTGACGAACGCGTGACCTATCAGATCGTTGGTGAGGACGAGGCTGACATCAAGCTCGGCAAGATCTCCGTCGGCTCGCCCATCGCTCGCGCCTTGATCGCCAAGGAAGAGGGTGATGTGGTGACGGTGCGTACGCCTAGCGGCGTGATCGAGTACGAGATCGTCGAGGTTCGTCATATTTAAGCGCCGGCCAGTCGATGTTGGTGCAGTGGCCTGGCGGTTGATTCAGACGTTTTGGGTTGGCGGTCTTTGGTTGCTGCATTTCGTAATGCTGCCGGCTCTGGAACGCATAGGCATAGCGCCTATGTTGGTCGAGGAAATTGCCGACAGGCTGAGCCCATTGCTGGTGTTGCTGGCCGGTGGTGGGTTACTGCTACAGGCGCTGATCTTGCTGCAGTCTGAGCGGTTTACCGCGCTCTGGCGTGATTCGCGAGGACAGTTGCTGGTGGTGAGCTTTCTGTTGACGCTGGGGTATGGCGCAGCCGAACGCTGGCTGCCAGGCGCGATGCGTCTGCAGCTGTTCTGTTTTCTGGTCTTGGCGTTATGCGGTGCGCTGCTGGTGTTGCAGCCAGTGCCGGACGGCGAGGCAGGCAGGGCGCGCAAAGCGCGCCACTAACTGGTAAGGCAGGATCAGCTGAAGCGGGTAACGTTCGACAGCTGTTTGTTGGCTTTCGGGTTCTTGCGGTAAATCAGCGCCATCTTGCCGATTACCTGAACCAGCTCGCTCTTGGCGGTTTTGCACAATTCGGCAATTGCGGCCAGACGGCTTTCACGCTCGGTAATTCTGAGTTGGATCTTGATCAGTTCGTGATCGCTCAAAGCGCGCTCCAATTCAGCGAGCACACCTTCGGTCAAACCGTTGTCAGCAACAATCAATACCGGTTTTAGATGGTGACCGATAGATTTGTACTGTTTCTTCTGCTCTTGAGTGAGCGGCATAATCTGACCCCTGCGTCTGATCTTGTAAAAAGCGGCGGCTAGTTTAACCGCCCAGTTAATCACGCCCCGTTAAATTTTGAGGTGCCCAGTGGCACGTTCCAAGACAAGCCAAGGTTGGTTGAAAGAGCATTTCAATGACCCTTACGTAAAAATGGCGCAGAAGGACGGTTACCGTTCGCGCGCCAGCTACAAATTGCTCGAAATTCAAGAGAAAGACCGCATTCTGCGCCCCGGCAATACCGTAATCGATCTTGGCGCTGCGCCGGGCGGCTGGTCGCAAGTAACCAGTCGAGTGTTAGGCGATAAAGGTCACTTGATTGCTTCAGATATCTTGGAGATGGACAGTATCCCCGACGTCACCTTTATTCAGGGCGACTTTACTGAGGAGTCTGTGCTGGCACAAATTCTCGAAGCTGTCGGCAATCATCCGGTAGACCTTGTTATCTCGGATATGGCCCCCAATATGAGTGGGGTGAAGATGGCTGATCAGGCGCGCGCGATGTACTTGTGCGAATTGGCGCTGGATCTGGCTGGTCAGGTATTACGGCCCGGCGGTGACTTTCTGATCAAAATCTTCCAGGGCGAAGGTTTTGACGTGTATCACAAGCAAGTGCGGACGATGTTCGAGAAGGTGCAGATGCGTAAGCCTCTCTCCTCCCGAGATCGATCCCGCGAGCAATATTTGCTGGCCCGCGGCTTTCGCGGAGCGCAAGATTGAACCCATGAAGAAGGGCTTCAGTCACATGCTGTACGAATCGAGCGTTGTTTTGCCGCTACGTCAGGGCAGTGCCTCATAAAGGGTTACAGACGCTTCCTGCCTAGGTTCGGAAGTTGTGTAGTAAGTTAGGCTGATCAATATCCAGCCGTAATGCGAGGTTTGCTTCAGAGGGTAGCTAATTGAACGACATGGCAAAGAACCTGATCTTGTGGCTGATTATCGCCGCGGTCCTTGTGACCGTGATGAACAACTTCTCCAGCCCAAGCGAACCGCAGACGCTGAACTACTCGCAATTTATCGAGCAAGTTAAAGATGGTGGCGTGCAGAAAGTCACCATTGAGGGCTTCAACATCACCGGTATTGGCACAGACGGTAAAACGTTCACTACCGTACGCCCGATGATTGAAGACCGTGGTTTGATCGGCGATCTGATCAACAACAACGTCACTGTCGAAGGCAAAAAGCCTGAGCAGCAAAGCATCTGGACTCAGTTGCTGGTTGCCAGCTTCCCGATCCTCGTCATTATTGCCGTGTTCATGTTTTTCATGCGCCAGATGCAAGGCGGCGCCGGCGGTAAGGGTGGCCCGATGAGCTTTGGCAAGAGCAAGGCGCGCCTGCTGTCTGAAGACCAGGTGAAAACCACGTTGGCTGACGTTGCTGGTTGCGACGAAGCTAAAGAGGAAGTGGGCGAACTGGTCGAATTCCTTCGCGATCCAGGCAAATTCCAGCGCCTCGGCGGACGTATTCCTCGCGGCGTGCTGATGGTGGGGCCGCCGGGTACCGGTAAAACCTTGCTGGCCAAGGCGATCGCTGGCGAAGCCAAAGTGCCGTTCTTCACTATTTCTGGTTCTGACTTTGTTGAGATGTTCGTGGGTGTCGGCGCTAGCCGCGTCCGCGACATGTTCGAGCAAGCCAAGAAGCATGCTCCCTGCATCATTTTTATCGATGAAATCGACGCCGTCGGCCGCCATCGTGGCGCGGGCATGGGTGGCGGTCACGATGAGCGCGAGCAAACCCTTAACCAGTTGCTGGTTGAGATGGACGGCTTCGAAATGAATGACGGCATCATCGTCATCGCTGCCACTAACCGTCCTGATGTGCTCGACCCGGCCCTGCTGCGTCCGGGCCGTTTCGACCGTCAGGTTGTGGTCGGTCTGCCGGATATTCGTGGTCGCGAGCAAATCCTTAAAGTCCATATGCGCAAAGTGCCTATGGGCGACAACGTTAAGCCGGCGGTAATAGCCCGCGGTACGCCAGGCTTCTCTGGTGCTGACTTGGCTAACCTGGTCAACGAAGCGTCGCTGTTCGCCGCCCGTGCCGGCAAACGCATCGTCGAGATGAAAGAGTTTGAGCTGGCCAAAGACAAAATCATGATGGGCGCTGAGCGCAAGTCGATGGTGATGTCCGAGAAAGAGAAAATGAACACTGCGTTCCACGAGGCGGGTCACGCCATTGTGGGTCGCTTGGTTCCTGAGCACGACCCTGTTTACAAGGTTTCTATTATTCCGCGCGGTCGTGCCTTGGGTTGCCGGAAGAAGACCGTTACAGCCTCTCCAAGCGCGCGCTGACCAGTCAGATCTGCTCGCTGTATGGCGGCCGTATCGCTGAAGAAATGACCTTGGGCTTTGATGGTGTTACCACTGGCGCCTCCAACGACATCATGCGTGCCAGCCAGATTGCGCGGAACATGGTCACCAAGTGGGGCTTGTCCGAGAAGCTCGGCCCGCTGATGTATGCGGAAGAGGAGGGCGAAGTGTTCCTTGGTCGTGGCGGCGGCGGTCAGCAGGGCAACATGTCTGCGGATACGGCCAAACTGATTGATCTGGAAGTGCGCAGCATCATTGATGAGTGCTACGGTACTGCCAAGCGTCTGCTCGAAGAGAATCGCGATAAGCTCAATGCCATGTGCGATGCGCTGATGAAGTACGAAACGATTGATGCCGACCAGATCGACGACATCATGAATGGCCGTACGCCACGTGAGCCACGTGATTGGCAGGATGATGGTGATTCAGGCACCACCATCAGCAAAAAAGATGAAGTCGAAACGCCTGAGAAGCCCATTGGCGGCCCTGCTGCCGAGCATTAAGGCCAGACATGTCTCAGACGCAACACCCAAACCGGCTACCTTTTGGTAGCCGGTTTCTTGATTTAGGCCGCCCACACGTGATGGGCATTCTTAATGTCACTCCAGATTCTTTTTCCGATGGTGGGCGCTTTAGTCGTGTCGACCTGGCGCTGCGTCATGCGGCGGAAATGGTTGCGGCTGGCGCTACGCTGATCGACGTTGGTGGTGAGTCCACTCGGCCGGGTGCGCGAGCGGTTTCTCCGGTTGAAGAGCTGGAGCGCGTTGCTCCGGTCGTCGAAGCAATTGCTCGCGAGTTGGATGTGATCATCTCTGTAGATACCTCGACGCCTGCAGTTATCCGCGAGTCGGCAAGGCTGGGTGCGGGTCTGATCAACGATGTGCGCTCGCTGCAACGCGACGGGGCGCTTGAAGCGGTTGCGGCGACCAACTTGCCGGTCTGCTTGATGCATATGCGCGGCGAGCCCGGCACCATGCAGGACAATCCGGTTTACGCGGATATAGTGGCCGAAGTGAGCGGGTTTCTGGCGCAGCGCATGGCAGTCTGTGCGGCAGCCGGTATTGATGCGGCACGCGTGATTCTCGATCCGGGCTTTGGTTTCGCCAAAACCTACGAGCACAATCTTACCCTGTTCAAGCATATGCCTAAGCTACACGCGCTGGGTCGGCCGCTGTTGGTAGGTGTTTCGCGCAAGAGCATGATCGGGCGTGCGCTTGGGCGTGAAGTGGCTGAGCGCCTCAACGGCAGCTTGGCCTTGGCCGCATTGGCGGTTGCCAAAGGCGCACATATTTTGCGTGTGCATGATGTCGCCGAAACGGTAGATGTCGTGCGCATGATTGCTGCCGTGGAAACGGCAGAATAAGAAGATCGGAGACGGTAGTTATGGGTAAGAAATATTTTGGCACCGACGGTATCCGTGGGCGCGTAGGTCAGTATCCGATCACCCCTGACTTTATGCTCAAGCTCGGCTGGGCTGCGGGTATGGCGTTTCGCAAACAAGGCGCTTGCCGCGTGTTGATCGGCAAAGACACGCGTATTTCTGGGTATATGTTTGAGTCTGCGCTGGAGGCGGGCCTGTCCGCAGCTGGCGCCGACGTAATGTTGCTGGGCCCGATGCCTACGCCGGCTATCGCTTACCTGACTCGCACCTTTCATGCAGAGGCGGGCATCGTAATCAGCGCCTCGCACAACCCCCACCATGACAACGGCATCAAGTTCTTCTCGGGGCAGGGCACCAAACTGCCGGACGAAGTGGAGTTAATGATCGAGGAGTTACTTGACGCGCCCATGACGGTGGTTGAGTCGGAGCAGTTGGGCAAAGTTTCACGTATCAATGACGCGGCCGGCCGCTATATCGAGTTCTGTAAGAGCAGTGTGCCGACCAGCACCGATTTTGCTGGTTTGAAGCTGGTGGTGGATTGCGCCCACGGCGCGGCGTACAAAATTGCCCCAAGCGTATTTCGTGAATTGGGCGCACAGGTCACCGTGCTGTCCGCGCAACCTAATGGTCTGAACATTAACGACGATTGCGGCTCCACTCATATGGAGGCGTTGCAGGCTGCCGTAGTGGCGAACCAGGCGGACCTTGGCATTGGTTTCGATGGTGATGCGGATCGAGTGCTGATGGTTGATCACACCGGGGCGTTGGTGGATGGCGATGAGTTGCTGTTTATCATTGCGCGCAACTTGCAGGAGCAGGGCAAGTTGCAGGGTGGCGTGGTGGGTACGCTGATGAGCAACCTGGGCTTGGAGCTCGCACTCGCGGAGCTAAATATCCCCTTTGTCCGCGCCAATGTTGGCGATCGCTATGTAATCAGCGAGCTGCTGGAGCGTAACTGGCAGATTGGCGGAGAAAATTCCGGCCACATTGTTTGCTTCCAGCACACCACCACCGGGGATGCGATTATCGCTGCACTCCAAGTTTTGCTGGCGCTCAAGCGCTGGGGCAAGAGTCTTGCTGAGGCGCGCCAAGGGCTGCGCAAGTGTCCGCAAGTGCTGGTGAACGTCCGTTATTCTGGTGGCGTCGATCCAGTTTCTCATCCTGCGGTCACTGACGCCTGCGCGCGGGTTACCGAACGCATGGGTGGTCGAGGTCGCGTTCTGCTGCGTAAATCTGGCACCGAGCCTTTGGTTCGAGTCATGGTCGAGGGCGACGATGAAGTCCAGGTGCGTAGCTATGCTGATGAATTAGCTAAAGTAGTTACCGAAGTCTGTGCCTGATTCGGCTTGCTAATCCCTAATCTCTTGGGTAGCATCTGCGCCCACTTTGATCGACGAGGTAGAACATGCGTCGCCCCATGGTAGCTGGTAACTCCCGCGCCAGCGTCGCTGAGTTGATCAAAGGCCTGCACGCCTTGGCATTGCCAGAGGGTGTAGAGGTAGCGGTATTTCCGCCCAGCCTTTATATCAATCAGGTGCTTGCTGGTCTGGAGGGTAAGTCCATTGCGGTAGGTGCGCAGAACTGCGCAACCGAGCCGGCTCAGGGCGCTCTGACTGGCGAAGTGGCTTCGAGCCAATTGGCTGACGCAGGTTGTACGCTGGTTTTGGTTGGTCACTCTGAGCGTCGTTTGCTCGTGGGTGAAAGTGATGAGCTGTTGGTGCGCAAGTTCGCCGCAGTGCAATCCTCTGGTTTGACGCCAGTGTTGTGCATAGGGGAAACCCTGGAACAGCGCGAAGCGGGTAAAACCATCGAGGTGGTCAGTCGCCAGCTGAGCAGCGTGATTGATGCGTTGGGTGTTGAAGTGTTTGCTCGTGCTGTTGTTGCGTACGAGCCGGTTTGGGCGATAGGTACAGGCCTGACTGCAACGCCAGAGCAAGCTCAGGATGTGCATGCAGCAATTCGTGCGCAGCTAAGAGCAGAAAGTGCCGAAGTCGCTCACGGTGTAAGAATTCTCTATGGCGGCAGCGTCAAGGCGGCCAATGCGGTTGAATTGTTCGGCATGCCGGATATCGATGGGGGGCTCATTGGTGGAGCCTCTCTGAATGCGGATGAGTTTGGTGCGATCTGTCGCGCCGCAGG
>LNAP01005546.1_pt1 | contig 11169 bp, 11 predicted proteins | sample 602601 | NCBI WGS metagenome assembly LNAP01 (sample SAMN02440304, study PRJNA202911) | soil metagenome | biome: Subtropical and temperate rainforests or woodlands; isolation source: soil samples (1 kg each in a 20% v/v slurry with milli Q water) were... ...
GCGCACGATGCGCTCGGAGATCAGGATCGAGTCCTCGAAGTTGTAGCCGTTCCACGGCATGAACGCGACGAGGGTGTTGCGGCCCAGCGCCAGTTCGCCCAGCTCGGTCGACGGGCCGTCGGCGATGACGTCGCCGGCCGAGACCCGGTCGCCCACGCGCACCAGCGGGCGCTGGTTGATGCAGGTCGAGGTGTTCGAGCGCTGGAACTTCTGCAGGCGGTAGATGTCGACGCCGGCCTTGGTCGGGTCGGTCTCTTCCGTCGCGCGGATGACGATCCGGGTGCCGTCGATCTGCTCGACCACGCCGGTGCGGCGGGCGACCACGACAGCGCCGGAGTCGACGGCCACGACCGCCTCCATGCCGGTGCCGACCAGCGGCGCATCCGACTGGATGAGCGGCACGGCCTGCTTCTGCATGTTCGAGCCCATGAGCGCGCGGTTGGCGTCATCGTTCTCGAGGAAGGGGATCAGCGAGGCGGCGACCGAGACGACCTGCTTGGGCGAAACGTCCATCAGATCGACGGTGTCCTTCGGCAGCAGCGAAGGTTCGCCGTTGATCCGGCCCGGGACCAGGTCCTCGACGATCTCGCCGCTGTCCAACTTGATGTTGGCCTGGGCGATGACGTGCTTGGCCTCTTCCATCGCCGACATGTAGACGACCTCGTCGGTCGTCTTGCCGTCCTTGATGCGACGGTACGGGCTCTCGATGAAGCCGTACTTGTTCACCACGGCGTGGGTCGCCAGCGAGTTGATCAGGCCGATGTTCGGGCCTTCAGGCGTTTCGATCGGGCAGATCCGGCCGTAGTGGGTCGGGTGCACGTCGCGGACTTCGAAGCCCGCCCGCTCGCGGGTCAGACCGCCCGGGCCAAGGGCCGACAGACGGCGCTTGTGGGTGATTTCCGACAGCGGGTTGGTCTGGTCCATGAACTGCGAGAGCTGCGAAGATCCGAAGAACTCGCGGACCGCCGCAGCGGCCGGCTTCGCATTGATCAGGTCGTGCGGCATGACCGTGTCGATATCGACCGAGCTCATGCGTTCCTTGATCGCGCGCTCCATGCGCAGCAGGCCGACGCGGTACTGGTTTTCCAGCAGCTCGCCCACCGAGCGGACCCGGCGGTTGCCGAGGTTGTCGATGTCGTCGATCTCGCCCTTGCCGTCGCGCAGGCCCACCAGGGTCTGCAGGACCGCCAGCACGTCGTCCTTGCGCAGGACGCGGACGTCGTCCGGGCAGTCCAGCTCGAGGCGCATGTTCATCTTCACGCGGCCGACCGAGGACAGGTCGTAGCGCTCGGAGTCGAAGAACAGCGACTTGAACATGGCCTCGGCGGCTTCCACCGTCGGCGGCTCGCCCGGGCGCATGACGCGATAGATGTCGAACAGCGCGTCTTCGCGGCTGTTGTTCTTGTCGATACGCAGGGTGTTGCGGATGTAGGCGCCGACCGTGGCTTCGTCGACGTCGAGGATGTCGAGCTTGTCGAAGCCTTGTTCTTCGAGCGCGGTCAGCAGGGCCGCGTCGAGTTCGTCGCCGGCTTCGGCGTAGATTTCGCCGGTCTCGAAATTGACCAGGTCGCTGGCCAGGTAGCGGCCATAGAGCGCCTCGGGGGCCAGCAGCAGGTTCTTGAGACCCGCGTCGGCGAACTTCTTGGCGTTACGGGCGGAGATCTTCTGGCCAGCCGGCGCCACTTCTTCGCCGGTGTCGGCGTCGATCAGGGCGTATTCCGGCTTGGCGCCGCGCCAACGCTCGGCCTTGTAGGGCGCGGTCCAGCCGCCCGGCGCGCCCTTCTTTTCGGCGCGCTTCGCGAAGGTCACGGTGTCGTAGAAGGTGGAGAGGATTTCCTCCCCGTCCATGCCCAGGCCCATCAGGAAGGTGGTGGCCGGCAGCTTACGGCGGCGGTCGATGCGGACATAGACGATGTCCTTGGCGTCGAACTCGAAGTCGAGCCACGAGCCGCGATAAGGAATGACGCGGGCGGCGAACAGCAGCTTGCCCGAGGCGTGGGTCTTGCCCTTGTCGTGGTCGAAGAACACGCCGGGCGAGCGGTGCATCTGGGAGACGATGACCCGCTGGGTGCCGTTGACGATGAAGGTGCCCTTCTCGGTCATGAGCGGGATGTCGCCCATGTAGACGTCCTGCTCCTTGATGTCCTTCACGGAGCGGGCGCCGGTCTCTTCGTCGGTTTCGAAGACGATGAGGCGCAGCTTGACCTTCAGCGGCGCGGCGAAGGTCATGTCGCGCTGGACGCACTCCTCGACGTCGTACTTCGGCTCTTCGAACTCGTAGGACACGTATTCGAGCACGGCGCGCTCGTTGAAGTCCTTGATCGGGAAGACCGACTTGAACACGGCCTCGACGCCTTCGTCGCGGCGGTCGGCCGGGCGCACTTCGCGCTGCAGGAACTGTTCGTAGGAGGAGCGCTGAACCTCGATCAGGTTCGGCATTTGCACGGCTTCGGGGATGCGGCCGAAAGACTTACGGATCCGCTTCTTTCCAGTGAAGGATTGCGCCATTTTGTTCCCTTGAGCGACGCGCCGAACGGTTTCCGCGCGCCAGGTCGTGTTGTCCTGCGTCCACCCTCGAACGCCCTTGCGGGCGCCGGACGCTGGAAGCCCCTGTTTCGCCAGGGGCGCTCCCTCGCATGGCCGGAGGGCGGCGGGCCATGCCTCGGAGCGTGCGCGCTTGAATAGTCGCCTGAGCGACGAATCCTAAATTTCGCGAAGAGAGCCACATAGGACTTTTATCAGCCAAAGGGAAGCCCCTTTCGGCAAGAAAATGGAGCGGCGCTGCCGATCGCCGCGCCGCTCCATCTTTGCTTGCCCGGGCATATCCCGGGACACCTTCGATTTCTCGTTGGCTGCGGGGGAATAACCGTTCGTCCGAGGGGAAGTTCCGCAGTCGGGCCGAATGTGATCGCGCAACGGACGGCTTGACCCTGTAGTCGCTACAACCTCCATGAGACGCCATCGCGCCTCGGTGACAGGACCCTTCCTTGCCCACGACCAGAGCCTCCCTGCGTATCGCGTTCCTCAGCCTTGCGGCCCTGGCCGGAACCTCGGCCGCCCGGGCCCAGGAACACGAGGGCGAAGTCGGGGAGGTCGAGGAACTGGTGGTGCAGGCCACTCGCACTAGCCGCCTGGCCAGGGACGAACCCATCAGGGTCGAGGTCGTGAGCCGCGAGGAGATCGAGGAGAAGGTGCTCATGCGACCGGGCAGCATCGCCATGCTGCTCAGCGAGACCGGCGGGCTGCGGGTGCAGACCACCTCCCCTAGCCTCGGCGCGGCGAACATCCGCGTCCAGGGAATGCGGGGCCGCTACACCCAACTCCTGGCCGATGGCCTGCCAATCTACGGCGGACAGGCCTCGTCGCTCGGCCTGCTGCAGATTCCGCCCACCGATCTTGGCCAGGTCGAGGTGATCAAGGGGGCGGCCTCGGCGCTCTATGGCCCATCCGCCCTGGGAGGCGTCATCAACCTCGTCTCGCGCAGGCCAGGATCGCAGGCCGAGGGCGAGGTTCTGCTGAACCTGACCACACGCAACGGCCAGGACGTCACTGCCTATGCCGCCTCGCCCGCCGCTCAGGACGGCTGGAGCTATTCGCTCGTCGCCGGCGCCAGCCGCCAGAGCCCCCAGGACCTCGACGAAGACGGCTGGGTCGACATGCCGGGCTATGATCGCTGGACCCTGCGCCCTCGCCTCTTTTGGGAAGGGGCGAACGGCGGCTCCGCCTTCTTCACCGTGGGCGTGATGGGCGAGCAGCGACAGGGCGGAACCTCGCCTGGCCAGACGACTCCGGCGGGCGGGCCCTTCCTCGAAGCGCAGGACAGCCGGCGCTATGACGGGGGATTGGTCGTCCAGGCGCCGCTGGAAGGCCTTGGGACGCTGGGCCTGCGCGCCTCCGCCATGCGGCAGGAACACGATCGCCGGTTCGGCGACGTGTTCGAAGACGATCGCCACGACACCTATTTCGCCGAGACCTCCTTATCCGGCCAAGCAGGCAAGACCTCGTGGGTCGGCGGCCTGGCCGTGCAGGCCGACCGCTATCGCTCCAAGACCTTCCCGGACTTCGACTACGCCTACACGGTCCCGGCCCTCTTTGTGCAGGCCGAACACGATCTTGCCGACGACCTCACAGTCGCCGGCAGCGCCCGCTGGGACGTCCACGATGAATACGGCTCCTATCTCAGCCCGCGCCTGTCGGTCCTGTACCGCCCCGGCCCCTGGACCTTCCGCGCCTCCCTCGGCCGCGGCTTCTACGCCCCCACGCCTTTCGTCGAGGAAATCGAGACCACCGGCCTCTCGCGCCTGGAGCCCCTCGGAGATTTGAAAGCCGAGACCGCCGAGACAGCCTCACTTGAAGCCGGCTACGCCGCCGGGCCGTTCGAGGCCAACCTCACCCTCTTCGCCTCCGACATCAGCAACGCCGTCCAACTCCAGACGCTGGCCGACGAGGAGCGCGTCCGCCTCGTCAACGCCCGGGGCAAGACCCGCACCCGCGGCGCCGAGGCCCTGCTGCGCTATCGCTGGAACGATCTGACCGTCACCGGCAGCTACGTCTATGTAGACGCCGACGAGCCCGAGCCGGACATCTCTGGGCGGCGCACGATCCCCCTCACCCCACGACACACCGCCGGCATGGTCGCGATGTGGGAGCGGGAAGGCCGAGGTCGCCTCGGGCTCGAGGCCTACTACACCGGTCGGCAGGAACTGGAAGACAACCCGTACCGCCGTGAGGGCCGGCCCTATCTGGAGCTGGGTATCCTGGGCGAGCTGATCTTCGGCAGGACCAGCGTCTTCCTGAACCTCGAGAACCTGCTGGACGTCCGCCAGACCAAGTACGACCCGATGGTGCTTCCAGCGAGGGCGCCCGACGGCCGCTGGACGGTCGATGCCTGGGCGCCTACGGATGGCTTCGTCGCCAACGCCGGCGTGCGCGTGCGGTTCGGCGGCGATTAGCCGGAGGCGGACATGGCGCTGACGATCGGGGAACTGGCCAAGGCCACGGTCACGAAGGTCGAGACCATCAGGTATTACGAACGGATCGGCCTGCTGCCGGCGCCCGGCCGCACGACAGGCAACTATCGCGCATATGGCGAGGCCGAACTTGGCCGTCTGTCCTTCGTTCGCAGAGCTCGCGCCCTTGGCTTTCCGCTGGATCAGGTCCGCGAACTGCTGGCGATGGCCGACCAACCGGACCAATCCTGCGCTGCCGTGGACGAGTTAGCCAAGGCGCATCTGGCCGAGGTCGAACGGAAGATCGCCGATCTCCAGGCGCTCGGCCGCGAGCTCTCGGACCTGATCTCCCGCTGCAGCCACGGCGCCATCGGCGATTGCCGGATCATCGAGGCCCTCGCCCCGGCCAGGCGATAGAGTCCCTGTTTCCTGCGCCCCGGCAGTCCGCGGTCGGCGTCGGTCTCAGCCATGCGAAACAAAAAAGGCGGGCCCCGGAGGTTCCCCCCGGGGCCCGCCCGAAACGCGATAGCTCGCGGCTTCCGTCTTACTTGATTTGGACGGTCGCGCCGGCTTCTTCGAGCTTCTTCTTCACTTCTTCGGCGACTTGCTTCGAGACGTTCTCGACGACGTTCTGCGGAGCGCCTTCGACCAGGTCCTTAGCTTCCTTCAGGCCGAGGTCCGGACGGACGCCGCGGACTTCCTTGATCACGTTGATCTTCTTGTCGCCGCCGGCGGTCAGAACAACGGTGAACTCGGTTTGCTCTTCAGCGGCTTCGGCCGGAGCGGCAGCGCCACCGCCAACAGCGGCGACGGCGACCGGAGCGGCGGCCGAGACGCCCCACTTTTCTTCCAGCAGCTTCGAGAGTTCAGCAGCTTCCAGAACGGTCAGGGCCGACAGTTCTTCGACGATCTTTTCAAGCTTCGACATAGGTAGTGTCCTTACGGAAATAGAGGTTGTGTTCGGGAATGACGATCAGGCGGCGTCTTTGGCGGCATAAGCGCCCATGACGCGAGCCAGCTGACCGGCCGGAGCCTGCAGAACGCCGGCGACCTTGGTGGCCGGGGCTTGCAGAAGGCCGATGATCTTGCCGCGGAGCTGGTCCAGCGACGGCAGGGTCGCCAGGGCGGCGACGCCCTTCTGGTCCAGGACCTCGGTTCCCATGAAACCGCCGACGATGGCGAACTTGTCGTTCCCCTTGGCGAATTCAGAGGTGACCTTGGCGGCGGTGACGGGGTCCGACGCATAGGCGATGGCGACCGGGCCGGTGAACAGGGCGTCGCCCACTTCACCGATCGAGCCGTCCAGAGCCTTCTGCGCCAGGGTGTTCTTCACCACCTTCAGCGCCGCGCCTTCCTTGCGGAGGCGGAGGCGGAGATCAGTCATTTCCGCAACGGTCAGACCCAGGTTGTGGGTCACGACCACGGCGCCGGCGTCGGCAAAGACGCCCTTAAGCGCCTCGATCGACTCCTGCTTTTGAGCGCGGTCCATTGCGGTCTCCATACTCAAGCTTGGCCGCCGGACGATTCCGACGACCAGACACTCCATGCGCAAGCGAGCCCGCACGCGGAGCGCTAAAGCCTGTCCTGTTCGGAGAAGTCGCAGGCCCCGCGCCCATCGAAGCCGATGGCCGAAGGAACCTCATCTTCCCGTCTCCCCATGGCCGAGGAAGGGCTCTTCCTCGTGTTATGGTCCCCAGGCGGCCCCTGGTTCCCCACGGTTCTTGGACAGGATCGGGAAGGAAGCCTTCCCGTCCACGCCGCCCCTTGCGGAACGGCGAAACTCTAGAAGGGGCGGCCTTTACACGCTCAGCCCTGAAAAGACAACTCCCGCCTCAGGGGCGCGGCCGCGTGGCGATCACCGCCGTGGTCAGCATCACCGCATAGCACCAGAGTACGAAGGCTCCGAACAGCGGCGCATGGTCGGCCGGGAAGTTCGGCAGCACCCGGGGGAAGAACACCGTGACGCCTGCGTCCAGCACCATCTGCGGCGCGACGAAGGAGACCAGGGCCGCAAGCCGATGCCGCGGCTCGATCTTGCGCAGGAACAGCAGCGTCGCCACCACCAGGCCCGTGCCGGAGATCGCCCCGCTGATCAGCAGGGTCCAGGCTGGCCTGTTCACCCATGCGCTGGGCAGCAGGCGCAACACCAGCGTCGAGACCGCCCAGACGAAGCTGCCCCGCGCCAGGAACCAAAGGTAGAGGTGCAGAACCCCTCTGGCCTGCGCCTCGGCGGCGTCTTCCGTCGCTAGCCCAGCCAAATCGATCCTCTCCCCTGCCCCCGGCGCATAAGACCTCGCCAAGGGCCAAAGAAAAAGGGAGCGGCTCTTAACGAACCGCTCCCTTCGAACTCTTGCGAGATCGTCTGTGCTTAGGCGCCGACCGAACCGGTATCCACCTTGAAGCCCGGGCCCATCGTCGAGGACAGGCTGATCTTCTTGATGTAGGTGCCCTTGGCGCCAGACGGCTTGGCCCGGTTCAGGGCGTCCACCAGGGCGCGGACGTTGGCCAAGATGGCGTCTTCCGAGAACGAGGCCTTGCCGATGCCGGCATGGATGATGCCGGTCTTTTCGGTGCGGAACTCGATGGCGCCGCCCTTGGCGTCCTTCACGGCTTGGCCGACGTTCGGCGTCACGGTGCCGACGCGCGGGTTCGGCATCAGGCCGCGCGGGCCGAGCACCTTACCCAGACGGCCGACCAGGGCCATCATGTCCGGCGTGGCGATCACGCGGTCGAATTCCATGAAGCCGCCTTGGATGCGCTCCACCAGCTCTTCGGCCCCGACGATGTCGGCGCCGGCCGCGGTGGCTTCGGCAGCCTTGGCGTCCTTGGCGATGACGGCGACGCGGACGTCACGGCCGGTGCCCGAGGGCAGGTTCACCACGCCGCGGACCTGCTGGTCGGCGTGACGCGGGTCGACGCCCAGGTTGACGGCGATTTCGATGCTTTCGTCGAACTTGGCCTTGGCGTTGGCCTTGACCAGGGCGACGGCGGCTTCGACGGCGTGGGCGGCGTTGCGGTCGCCGGTCCAGGCCTGGATGCGCTTGGGTTGCTTAGCCATCGTCTTAGGCCTCCACGATTTCGAGGCCCATCGAGCGCGCGGAGCCCTCGATGATCTTGGCGGCGGCTTCAACGTCGTTGGCGTTGAGGTCCTTCATCTTCTTCTCGGCGATTTCGCGCAGTTGCGAGCGCGAGATCTTGCCGGCGTTTTCACGGCCCGGCGCCTTCGAACCCGACTTCAGGTTCAGGGCCTGCTTGATGTAGTGCGTGGCCGGCGGGGTCTTCGTGACGAAGGTGAACGACTTGTCCTGATAGACCGTGATGATGGTCGGAAGCGGGGTGCCCTTGGCTTCCTTCTCGGTGCGGGCGTTGAACTCCTTGCAAAAGCCCATGATGTTGACGCCGCGCTGACCCAGCGCCGGGCCGATCGGCGGCGACGGGGTGGCGGAGCCGGCCGGCACCTGCAGTTTGATGTAGCCCAGAATCTTCTTGGCCATGTTTCTCCTCGTGACCGGAAACCCGGTCGGTTGAGCCGTGGTCCGGAGATTGGCGCTCCTCCCACGGATTTCACTCGCCCGAAGGCAAGGCAGTCCCAGCGGACCGAAGCGCGGGCCTATATCAGGCGGCAGGCGGCGTTACAACCTTCACCCGATCGGCAAAAAGAAACTCGCCGCCCAACGAGGACGGCGAGTTTGTCTGTCTAGGCGGTCGCCCCAACGACCGAAGCGTCAGGCGAGCTTTTCGACCTGGCCGTATTCCAGTTCCACCGGCGTCGCGCGGCCGAAGATGGAGACCGTAACCCGCAGGCGGGCGCGTTCTTCGTCCACCGCTTCGACGGAGCCGTTGAAGCTCGCGAAGGGGCCGTCGGTGACGCGGACCTGTTCGCCGATCTCGAAGGAGATGGTCGGCTTCGGCCGCTCCACGCCCTCTTCGATGGCGCCGATGATGCGGGCGACTTCCTTTTCGGAGACCGGCATCGGCTTCGAGCCGGAGCCGAGGAAGCCCGTCACCTTCGGGGTGTTCTTGATGAGGTGGTAGGCCTCGTCCGTCAGCTCCATCTTCACCAGGACGTAGCCCGGGAAGAACTTGCGCTCGGCGTTCACCTTACGGCCGCGGCGGATTTCGACCACGTCCTCGGTCGGGACCAGGATGTCGGAGAAATTCTCCTCCAGGCCCTGGCTCTTGGCCTGTTCGCGGATCGACTCGGCCACCTTCTTCTCGAAGTTCGAGTAGGCGTGGACGATGTACCACTTGTGGCGCGGGTTCGGGGCGTTCGGGGTTTCGGCGTTCATATCTCTCATCAACCTCCGTTCGCGAGGCTGAGCAGCAGGTTCATGCCCGTACCAAGCAGCCAGTCGACCACCATGAAGAACAGCGCCGCCAGCACGACCATGATCCCGACCATGACGGTGGTGATCCAGGTTTCCTTGCGGGTGGTCCAGGTGATCTTGCGCGCTTCGGCGCGCACTTCGCGGAAGAACTGAGCGGGGCTCACGCGCTTCTTGGCCGGCGCGGACTGCGCCAGGGCCGAGGCAGGGGCGATCGCCGCGGCCGTCTTGGCGGCGCGATTCTTCATCGCTTGCGGGGAAGAACCCGGTTTCCTGGCCATCAGGCTCTTATGACTCTCTCTACGTGGGCGGCGGCCGTTCCGCGCCCGGCGTACTTATATAGTGAATGGCAGGAGTGGAGGGACTCGAACCCCCGGCCCTCGGTTTTGGAGACCGATGCTCTACCAGCTGAGCTACACTCCTACGCGGCCCATCCGAACTCCTGAAGTCTGCCTCGAACCGTTTGCGAACCAGCGGCTAAAGCACCGATTGTCCGCCCAGGCGGCTATGAAAGGCATACTCCAACAATGTCGGGTAGGACGGAGGCGTATGACGCATAGCGCCCTGCATTTCAAGTCTCTTCGGGCGGCTTGCGACACGCGCGTGAGAGGATCGAAGCCAGGACCGCGACGTTCCCTCTTCCAGGTGAAGAGGAGGCCGTCATGCCCGACCCCGGAACCCGCCCCAGCGATCAGGCGAGAAATCGCGACGAAGACCTGAAACCCGGCCGCCCTCCCCGGCCCGCGACCGAACCGCCCGGCGCCGAGGGCTCGTCCGCCACGTCCAAGACCCAGACCGACCCGGCCACCGGCGAGCCGCATAAAAAGCCGCCGCCGCCGAGCTGACATCGGTCGCAAACCTAAGCCGTCTCCGCGCGTTCTGTGCTTACGCTTGCCCTGCTTGGGCGCAAGACATTGCGATTCGGGGAGACGACGATGAAATCATGTCTGGTGGCCGCCATCGCGGCCGCAGCGTTCGGCGGCCAGGCCCAGGCGCAGGTCCCCCAGTGGGGCGGCGGATGGGGCGGCATCCCTCCCGGCAGCTATCAGCAGACCTGCCGTGACATCCGGGTCAGCGGCCCCACACTGATGGCGACCTGCCGGGACTCCCGCGGCCGCTGGACCGTCAGCAGCATGCGGTTCGATCAATGCCGCGGCGACATCCAGAACAACAACGGCCGCCTGCGCTGCAGTAACAGCGGCGCGCCGGGCTGGGGCGGCGCCATTCCCAACGGCACCTTCCAGCAAAGCTGCCGCGATGCGCGCGTGAGCGGAAACGTGCTGACCGCGACCTGCCCGGACAATCGCGGCCGTTGGACCACCAGCAGCATCCGCTTCCGCGACTGCCGCTTCGACATCCGCAACGATAATGGACGCCTGGCCTGTGAGTTCGGCGGCCCCGGGGGCGGCTGGGGACCGGGCGGAGGCTTCGGCCGCAGCCAGCTAGACCTCTTCAGCGGACCGGACTTCCAGAACCCGATCTTCTCGACCTCCAGCGAGATCACCAACCTGCCGCGGCAGTTCAACGACCGTGCGATGAGCCTGCGCATCCAGGGGCGCGGCGTCTGGCAGGTCTGCGTCGATTCGAATTTCCGCGGCCGCTGCCAGACCTTCGACCGCGACGTCCGCGACCTGCGCCAGTTCGGCCTGGGACAGGCGATCACGTCGATGCGGCAGGTGCGCTGACCGCTTTCAGAACGCAAAAAGGCCGCCGGAGGGTGTCTCCGGCGGCCTGATTGTCTTGGGTGTGGTTTGGATCGTTATTCGACGATCTTGGCCACGACGCCCGCGCCGACGGTGCGGCCGCCTTCGCGGATGGCGAAGCGCAGGCCCTGGTCCATGGCGATCGGGGTGATCAGCTCGACGTCCAGCTCGGCGTTGTCGCCCGGCATGATC
>LNAP01005547.1_pt1 | contig 11169 bp, 8 predicted proteins | sample 602601 | NCBI WGS metagenome assembly LNAP01 (sample SAMN02440304, study PRJNA202911) | soil metagenome | biome: Subtropical and temperate rainforests or woodlands; isolation source: soil samples (1 kg each in a 20% v/v slurry with milli Q water) were... ...
GGAATAGCCGGTGAAACGGACCTGTCCCGCGTGCAGATAAAACTCTATGGCAAAGTCCTGCACTTTGCACAATGCAGGTTCTGCTACCACACCACCCTGTTCCCGGATCACCCGCCTGCACCAGTCGGTTTGCTTATCGGTAATATTTCCCAATATCCAAATCAACCCTTTGCCGCTTCCGGACAAAGGCATCTTCAACACTTTATCACCGGGCGTCGATTGCAAAAAATCCAATAGCTCCTCTACCCGGGTAAAATAGTGCGATTCACCGCAAAAAGAAGACTCCTGGGCCGACACCTCCCGCAGCAGTCCCACCGCATGCTGCCTGTCGGAATAGTCCCGCAGCCGTTGCAGCTCCTCCATTGTTGGAATCTGCTCCTCCGATGCACCCAGAGACAGCAGTTTTTTGCAGAGCGTCGGGTTCCAGCCCCATGGGATAATTTTTTCACGGGGGTGTAATGCAATCTCTGCGAAGGAAATCAGCTCAGAGGAAACGGGCAACATCTCTTTGATGGCATCCAAAAACGACCGGTTTTCCTTTTCCTCTGCGATCACCGCATCGCCTTCGCCATACCAGACAGGCAATAGAGCCAACTCCTCCGTCATTTGCAGGGCAGAGGCCGGAGGGGTGTAGTTGGCAGCAAAGTTTGCAAGCGCAAGATCGTGCCAGGGATTAAAAAGATGCATGATTGGACTCCCGGTCAGAAAAATATTTATTGATACTCCTTTATCTCAATCTCACCGTTGAGGGCAAGCAGTGCATTCTCAGCCAGCGCACTCATTTCGTCCTGGCCCGGATAGAGGTGAACCGGTGCAATCCGATAGACCCGTTCGCTGATCAGGTTGCAGAACCATTTGCTGTTGGCTATTCCCCCTGTGATCAGGATTGCATCCACCTCCCCCTTTAGTACAGTGGACATGGCACCTATTTCTTTCGCTACCTGGTAGGCCATCGCCTCCAGCACTTCCATACATTTCTTGTCGCCATTTCTCGCTTCCCGCTCGGCAATATAGGCATCGTTGGTACCCAGGTAGGCCATCATTCCACCTTTACCGACGATCATTTCAGTCATCTTTTCGTAACTGTATATTCCACTGAAGGCTACTTTCAACAATTGTCCCACCGGCAATGAGCCGGAGCGCTCCGGAGAAAAAGGGCCATCGCCATCCAGCCCCTGGTTTACATCGATCACCTTCCCCTTTTGGTGGGCACCTACGGTTATACCGCCTCCAAGATGCACCACAATAAGATTCAGATCCTCATATTTCTTCATGATCGATTTGGCATGGGAACGGGCAACCGCTTTCTGATTCAACGAATGAAAAACAGATCTTCTTTCGAAGTTCGGGTGACCTGAATATCTTGCCAATGGTTGTAATTCATCCACCACTACCGGATCGGCAATAAATGCCTCGGCTGACGGAAGTAACTTTGCAATATCGGCTGCAATGAGCGCTCCCAGGTTGCTGGCATGTTCTCCCCGCTTACACTCAAGCAGATCGTTTCGCATCGCTTCATTCACCCGGTAAACACCCGATGCAATCGGTTTCACCATCCCGCCCCGGCCGATCACGGCATCAATGGTGTCGATAGGGACATCCGCGCCTTTCAGTTCTTCGTAGATAACATTCTTCCGGTATTCATACTGATCTGTGATCCGTTCGAATTTACGCAATACCTCGGGAGCATGCTTGATGGTTTTCAGGAAGATCACCTTGTCCTGCTGGTAAATGGCAATCTTCGTCGATGTTGAGCCGGGGTTGATGACCAGGATACGTGTATTTGTTCCCATATGTTGTTTTATATTTTAAGTACCTATTGATTTTCTTTCCGGAAATAATCCCTGCCGGATCTCCTGTTTTCGGGACAGGTATCCGGGAACACATTATCTGAGACAAGCTGCCAGGGCGATAGAGAGCAGCTTACTCCGTTGGTTGTCGGAACGGGAGGTAAGTACAATGGGTGCTGCTGCACCCATCACCACAGCGGCAGTAGTTGCCCCTCCCAAAAAGTTCAGCGCTTTATAAAACATATTCCCTGCCTCAATATCGGGCGCCAGGATGATGTCGCAGTCGCCGGCAACTTCACTCTCAATACCTTTATGGCGGGCAGCGTCTTTGTTCACTGCAATATCTATCGCGAAGGGGCCGTCCACCACACATCCTTTGAGCAATCCGGCATTATTCATTTCTTTGAGGCGTGCAGCGTGCACCGTTGCTTCCATCCTGGGATTCACCGTCTCCACCGCAGCTGCTACAGCCACCCTGGGATTTTCAATGCCCAAAAGATGACAGGCGTTTACCGCGTTGTTCAGGATCTGCACCTTTTCATCCAAATTGGGGGCAATATTCATGGCCACATCGGTCACACAGAAAATTTTGTGATAATAGGGAGACTGAAAGAATGCCACATGACTTAACAGTTGTTCCGTGCGTAACCCGGCCTCCCTGTCCAGGACAGCTTTTAGCAGATCACCTGTTTTTACAAAGCCTTTCATCAGAATATCGGCATCGCCCTGCCTGACCCGCTCAACGGCTATCCGGACGGAATCAACCGCTCCTGCCCTGTTGTCAAAGATGTCGATATGGCTCAGATCAACACCGGCCACATGGGCCTGGCGTTCTATTTCCAGTTTATTCCCCACCAGCAGCGGGATTATGATACCCTCTTTCACAGCAGTATGAATTGCAGACAACACCTCCTGGTCTTCTGCTGCAGCAACAACCATTCTTCGTTTGGGCCTGCTTTTGGCCCGCTGAATAAGCTCGGTTAAATCACGGATCATCACGTCTGTTATTTTGAAGCTGTTTACTTGCAAAAGAACAAAAAATATTGCAAATTTTGGTGATTTAACCGATATATTTTTGACAAATCGTAAAAAACACGTACCAAATTTATCCGATAAGTGTTTGCCTCATTGATTTATTTTTAGATAAAATTGTGCATTCTCATTCATTTCATTTAAATTTGTCAAATAATATAAAGACATCATCCAAATGAAACATTTATCCATTCTTCTTACCCTGATTTTATTCGCAACATCAACCCTTTTTGCGAAAGTAACACTCCCCGAAATAATGAGCGACAATATGGTTCTTCAGCAGAACGCAAAAGTAAAAATCTGGGGAAAATCAAAGGCGAATGCCAATATCACAGTCACTCCTTCGTGGAGCAACGAAAAAACACAAACAAAATCGGATAAAAATGGCAACTGGACAGCTGTATTAGAAACTCCGGCAGGTAGTTTTACAAAACACACGCTGACTATTTCCGATGGAGAACCTGTTACACTCAACAACGTACTTATTGGCGAGGTGTGGCTTGCATCCGGTCAAAGCAATATGGAAATGCCGCTGAACGGTTTCCGGAACAATCCGGTTATGGACGCTAATGAAACCATTGCTTTGTCAGGAAAAAACAAAGGCATACGATTCGTTACGATTCCAAAAACCGCAGCGATGACGCCACAGGAAACTGTAGCGGGAAGCTGGAAAGAATCAACTCCGGAAAACGCAGCGTGGTTTAGTGCCACAGCGTATCATTTTGCGAAAATGTTATACGATGTGCTGGATGTTCCTGTGGGAGTTATCGTTTCCAGCTGGGGAGGTACCAGGGTGGAAGGATGGACCAGCCGCGAAATACTGGAAACCTATTCCGATGTAGATTTGAGCGAAAAAGCGATTGAAGCGTTGAACCCGATGGCTCGTCCGTTGTTGATGTACAACGCAATGATTAAACCATTAATAAACTATACCATAAAAGGATTTATCTGGTATCAGGGCGAATCGAATGTAGGCCGTCACGATGTATATGCACAGCGGCTTGCCAATATGGTAAAGCTTTGGCGAAATGATTGGGGCTTGGGCGAATTACCGTTTTATTACGTTGAGATAGCTCCCTTCGTTTACGGGGACGGCGAAACAGGCACTTCGGCCGCTTATTTGCGTGAAGCACAATTTAAGGCACAATCGATCATACCGAACAGCGGAATGATTTCTACCAACGATTTGGTGGAAAAACAGGAAAGCAGAAACATCCATCCCCAAAATAAAACAGAGGTAGGCAGAAGATTGGCTTATATGGCCTTATCGCAAACATACGATATGAAAAATATTGCTTCGCGTGGTCCTGAATATAAATCGATGGAGCTAAAAGACGGTAAAATCTACTTGTCGTTTCGTTACGCCGATGATGGCTTCAACAGCATGAGCGACGCCAAAGGATTCGAAATAGCCGGGAACGACAGCATTTTTGTTCCGGCCGATGTTCAGATAGATTTAAACAACAGGGTGATCATTGTATCGCACAAGGAGATTCCCAACCCTGTGGCAGTACGATACTGTTTCCGGAATTTTCAGATCGGAAATATGGCAAACACCCGCGAGCTTCCGATGGTGCCATTCAGAACCGATAATTTTTAATGGTCAATGCTCCCCTGTCTGCCGGCAGGCCGGCATATGACTGTAATGTAAAAAATCACTGCTGACCGCCCTTTTTGTTTTAACGAAAAGTAAAAAAAGAGTCTTATTTCACATCGTATTCATCATCTGTAACGGGACCTGACCATACAGCACCACCCAAATCGGTATTCAGGCTAACAGCAATGTGAGAAAACTCACTATCAGGGGTGGCACCATGCCAATGTACAATATCCAAAGGTATTTCCACATAATCGCCTTTCTGTAAGAATCGGGCGGGTTGTCCTTTAGCCTGATAGACCCCCTCTCCTTTTGTGATAAAAAGGATCTGACCACCGGGGTGTGCATGCCAGTGTGTCCTTGCTCCGGGAGCAAAGGTGACATTGCCTACGCTGGCATGCAACCCACTTTCCGTAGTTCCCAGCATGTTGAGCCACACAGTCCCGGTAAAATTGGGACTGTGTGCCAGGTTGCCTTTGGAAGACCAGGATTTATTTTGAGGATTATCGTCTTCTCTGTTTCCTTTCACACCGGCATTCAACAGTTCATTCAAAACAGACTGAGCCTCCCGGGCTTCTTTTTTACCCACTTTCTCTTTTATGATTCCGACGAATTCATGTAACTGGCCGGGGGTGAATCCAAGATGCAGGCAAATATGTAAATGCGAACGCAACATGGGCTCAGCCCTGCCGATGCTACTGAGTACGGATATGGTTACCAATTCCCGCTCAGCAAACGTCAAAACATCACGCTCAAAAATATCGGCAAACAAATGTTCTTTCAGAAATACATCTATTACCGGGGCAAAAGCAGCGTAACCACTCAGGGTATCAGATTGCGGGACACCGGTCAATGCTTCCAGGATCTCTTTGCCCCGCTCGTACTTACTCCTCTCCTCGTGAATGGGTGATGCATCGATACCCACCTCATCCGTTATCCCCTTTGCTTCGCGTTCTTCAAGCACTTCCATGAGTGTTTGTAAACCCCTGATGCTGCGGGGAAATCCACTATATGCATAGAGATGAACCATCGCTTCTTTTACCTCATTCACAGTTAGTCCGGCATCCAGCCCTTCGTTCAGTGCTGTTTTTAACTGCTGCAAATCTCCTTTTGCCGTATAGGCAGCAATCGGAATCAGGCTTTGTTGTTTCGCGCTCAACACATCATCTCCTGTCATATTTTGGGCATTCAGGTTTCCTGTCACACAAAAAACGATCATCAAAACGGTGAAAGCACGAATCATCTTCTCTCTCATTTGCTTGCTATTTATTCTAATAATTCAAGTTTCGTATGCTGCGTATTCAGCTAAATATTTACTGAAGTTAGATTATTACTACGTTCAACAGAGCTAAAACAAGTTTTATCTCTGTGTTCACTGATCGAAATAGTTCGACTGACAATGTTTTGTGATCCATACTAACCGATGCTGGTTCAAATACCTCCTCTCGACTGAATACGAATCCTGCATTCGGACGCCTTTTCAATCACATCCAGTCTTGATTTCCTGGGATCGGGTTTGCCAACAATATTACCATCCGCTTGGATGTCTAAGATTTCTTCTTTTGCAGTATCGTAATTGGGCCATACAGGCAACCCTTCACCATTGGGATTCCCTGTTTTGGCAAAATTGGCCCAGTAGGTGTTCAGGATACGAGCCACTTCTTCATCTACCTCTGTAGTTTCAACAGTACCCCGGCGACTGTTGAGGTTGTTAAAGACATAGGCGATTTCAGCCCCGTGTCCGGCTCCATAGGGCATCCGTGCCCGCATGTTGGCAGGGACATAACCGTAATGGAAGATGTAAGCCGGTGTATCACCGGCGGCAAAGATCCTTGCCGCAAAGCGGGCAGGTTCAGCCCACACCCAGTCAGCGTTAAACAATGTTTGTACCTCGGCGAACTCTTTATCCCCCGAAGGGTCATAGGCGGCTTTTGCTTCATCCTCCAGTTCACCGAACAGAGAAAACAGTTCTTCTTTTGAGCTGCTTGAATTAACAAAGTTACCCCCGATTTCGGCACTGCAACTCCCTGTGATGAGCGGAACGCTTGGATGCCTGCCGGCCTTATAGGCACTCTCTGCCGTTTCAACCACCAGTTTGCCATCGAGAATAGGACCGGAATAAATTCGAGGGCCTCCCTCTCCATCATTTTCCTGTCCACCATCTACAATCTCCTCTACGCTCAGGGCACGCAACTTAGCCAGTGCATCTGCATCCGTACCCGCAATACCCTGTTTGCGGGCAAAATTGACTCCGATGGTTTCGGCTGAAACAGGATACAAGGGATCAGCGTTTTCGGTGTTAATCGGTCTGCCGGTGAGCACCCCATCCCTGCTGCCGCCGGAATGACTGATTGCTTTGTGGAAAAGTCCGTTTGCCTGGGGGATTGTAAGCAGTGAGTGTATAGCAACCCCTCCGGCCGATTGTCCAAAAATTATTACATTGTCAGGGTCACCACCAAAAACAGCAATGTTCTCCTGCACCCATTGAAGCGCTGCAATCATGTCCATAAAAGCATAACTTCCTTTCGGTTCATCAGGATGCTCTGCTGTTAATGCAGGGAAAGCAAAGTGTCCCAGGCGCCCGAGCCGGTAATTGAAGGTCATCAGGATGACACCCTGTTTGGCAAACGCATCACCAGCCGTGACAGGGCCTGCGCCACTGCCTCCCACAAAAGCACCCCCATGGATCCAAACCATCACCGGAAGTTTGCTTTCCGGTTTAGCTCCTTTCGGAACCCATAGATTCAGGTAGAGACAATCTTCCGATGTCCCTTCCCGGATGGTACCAGGAGCGGCACCCCATCCGCCTTGTGCGCAGTCAGGTCCAAACACCAGGGCATCCCGAACTCCATCCCAAGGGATCACAGGCTGTGGCGGGCGCCACCGATATTCACCCACCGGCGGTGCAGCATAGGGTATGCCTTTAAAAACCGACACATCATCGACAGATGCTCCCCGAAGTTGACCTGAAGATGTTTTGATTACGGGTCCATCAATTTCAGCAATATCATTTGCCTGTTGAGCATTTAGGGAACAAACAACGACTGATAAAATAAAACCTGATACTATTCTTTTCATTTCTATCTTTTTATCTGTTAGCCCAGCTATCAAGCTGCTCCAGTGTCACATTGAAGAAGCGTTTGTTCTTGTTCAGTGAGCGCATTGTCGCCATTTCTTCATCGCTTAACGCAAAGTCGAAAATACTGATGTTCTCTTTAATATGAACGGGATTTGTCGCTCCCGGAATTACGGAGAAACCCTCCTGTATATGCCATCGGAGTATAATCTGGGCAATGCTTTTATCATGAGCATCGGCAATTTTTTTGATCACCGGGTCGGATAACAATCCCTTGTCGCCATGTCCCAGCGGATACCAACACTCTATGATGATGTTGTAAGGTTTTACCCACTCACGTATGTCGTTTCGCTGCGCATAGGGATGACATTCGATTTGCAACGCCACAGGCTTGATCTTCATGTGATCGGCAATAGCATGGAAGCGTTCTTTGCTGGCGTCAAAATTACTGATTCCCAACGCTCGCACCTTCCCTGATGCAACGGCTTTTTCCATCTCCTTCCAGGCCTCGATGTAATCACCAATTGGTTGATGGATATAAAGCAGGTCGATGTAATCGGTCTGAAAGCGTTCCAGAATTTTATCAATCGATTCCAATGTATTACCATCTGCATAGTCGGAAACCCATAACTTGCTGGCAATAAAGAATTCCTCACGCGGTATACCGCTTTCCTTCATTGCTTCACCCACGGCTCCCTCCACACGGTATGCAGTGGCACAGTCCACGTGACGAAAACCATTTCTGAATGCCTCCAGACAAGCCTCCTTTGCAGCTTCGTACGAGATGGCAAAAGTGCCTATCCCCAACTGGGGCATCTCCATTCCGTTGTTCAGTTTCAGGGTTGGCACAGTGACTTTGGCATTCTGTGCAGTAACATGATTGATGCAACCAAATAGGAACACAACCACCATTAGTCGAAAATAATTGATTGATGCTTTCATCATTTTATGTTTTGAATAGATTTATCATTATGGCAAGTATTCACCAAAAAATTCCCTGAGCTTGGTTGAAGCCTTCTCCACATACTCCGGCACATAATAGGTTTGTATATGGGTCGCACCTTCAATCAGGAACAACTCTTTTTTGTCAGTGCCTGTAGCCAGTTTGAGTGCACTTTCGGTCATGTAGTAGGTGTCTGCTTTGCTCCCTGCGATCATCAACAGGGGCTGGTTGATCAACGCCATACGGTCATTTGCATCAAAAGCCATGAGATCAATCAGGCTGCTGGTGGTATACCGGAAAGTGGAATTGGGGTGCGCATGGGTACGGTGATAATAGTAATGACCTTCGCGATAGAGGTCAAAGGGCATTTTATCGGCCATCTCATCGGTTGTTTCGGTATCAGCCATATAGAGCACCGCACCCCCTGCGGCCTCCTGTGCACGGGCATCAGATGCCTGTTTCAGTCGTTCCTGAATCGTCTCCAGATGCGAGTCCCTGAATCCGTTTCGTCTGACCATTCCGGAGTTAAACATGCTGAGGGTTGCCACCGCCTTAAAGCGTTTATCGGTCTGTGCTGCCGCCAATGAATAGCCTCCGCCGCCGCAAATACCCAACAATCCAATACGTTCAGCATCTGTTCCTGCATATTGTGAGATATAATCGGCCATACCCCGGATGTCTTCAATCCGAAAGGCAGGCTTGTCCGTGTTACGGGGTTCTCCCCCGCTGGCGCCCTGGTAGGAGGCATCGGCAGCAATGGTGATGTAGCCCGATTCTGCCAGTCGCTGTGCATATAGGCCGGCAACCTGTTCCTTGACTCCCCCGTTGGGGTGTGCCACCACGATCACCGGATAATTCTTTGCCGGGTCATAATTGGCAGGGGTGTATACATTGGCTGAAATCTCGATACCATGCAACAGATAGTTCACCGGATGAATATTTACTTTGCCCGGCAGGTTTTCTGTAATGGCACCCTCATAAACCAAACCAAAAGGATTATCGATCTTTTGCTGACCCAATAGAATCATGCTGGTTGTTACAAACATAACGATCAAACAGGTAATTTTATCCATTCTTTTCAATCTCATCACTTTATCTGTTATTTGTCTAATCCCTTACTTTTTAACCACTCCGACATCAGGTCGGCAATTTCCACATTGTTCAAATCGGAAAAGGGGAAATGGGTATTGCCTTTGATGCCGATTTCAGGAAGATGTACCACCGTTACATCTCCGCCATATTTGTTGACAGCATCCCGCCACAACCGAGCCATCTCCAGGCGCACCCTCCATCCGTCCTGTCCCGGATTGGGGTTGGGCTCCTCGGGAATATTGTCACCGTAATAAATCACGATGGGAATTTTTGTCAACTGTCTAAAATCCTCCATCGGTATGCCAAATGCTTCGAGTACCCAGCCAGCACTGGGGAGAGGTTCGGGCACTTCCCCCTCCGGGAACAGGAAACCGGATCCCGGTTCATAGCAAACGATTCCTTTCACGTTTTGATTCTTTATGGCGGTGAGCCAGCCCATGCCACCCGAATGGGAATGCGTGACCAAAACAGCTTCACCGATTTTGTCAAGAAGTGCAGATACCGCATCCACGTTGACATTGATATCAATAGGCCCGATATTTGGGGTCATGCTGCGAAAATATTGTTCGAGTGCAGCAGCGTCGCGTGAGAACTGCACCCCTTCAAAATAGTCGGGCCAGATGCCAATGCGGAATGTACCGAACCAACCCTGTTCATCGGGGACAGGATCAATTGTCGCCGGTACGGTGCTGCGGCCTGCATCTCCCCTGCGTGGCTGGTCAATGACATACACAGGAAACCGCCTTCGCAAAAAGATATTCTGATATCCTTCCCGCCCGTCGGGTGTAGTCTCCCAGGTTTTGGAAAACTGTCCCAACCCGTGCCACATCACCAGCGGATAGTTCCGTGCATTGACAGGTATCTGGTAAAAAACATAGGCATGATCACCATGAAATGTCTGCCCCTCCGGAGTCTGGTTATAGGGGTCAAAAATTCCCGGATTTTCAATGACGGATCCCCCGACGGCGAAGCTGCCTTGTTCTTCTATTTGTATGATATCGTTACTTTGTTTCTCATCCTTGTTGGCACAGGATGAACCCAAAAGCAGCAGGAACATTGTACCTACGATCAACGTTGTTTTCGGGTGATTTTCTTTTGTCAATTTTGTCTTCATCAATCGATGTTTTTTATTACTGAATGTCAGATTGTCTCAGGTTGTTATCGGTCGATCAATTTTGCGGACCCTTCTGAATACCTGTCACCCTGAGGGATTATTTTTGCAGCTTCGGCATCTATTTCCTTCAGCTCTTCCTCCGTGAACGCAACAGTGGTTGAAGCCACATTTTCCTCTAACCGCTCAATTTTTGTGGTTCCCGGAATGGGAACAATCCAGGGCTTTTGTGCACTTATCCAGGCAAGTGCAATCTGCGCCGGAGTTGCATTTTTACGTTGGGCTATGCGCTTCAGAAAATCGACAAAAATCAGATTCGTACGGATGTTTTCCGGCGATAACCGTGGAACGGTACTTCTGAAATCATCCGGCTCAAATCTGGTGTTTTCATCGATTTTCCCGGTGAGAAAGCCTTTACCCAACGGACTGAACGGAACGAAACCGATTCCCAGTTCCTCGAGGGTGGGGATGATTGCTTCTTCCGGTTCGCGCCACCAGAGGGAGTATTCGCTTTGTAAGGCCGAAAGA
>LNAP01003811.1_pt2 | contig 11168 bp, 14 predicted proteins | sample 602601 | NCBI WGS metagenome assembly LNAP01 (sample SAMN02440304, study PRJNA202911) | soil metagenome | biome: Subtropical and temperate rainforests or woodlands; isolation source: soil samples (1 kg each in a 20% v/v slurry with milli Q water) were... ...
AAAAAAAAAAATAGAAACATGATAGGTTATTTTCACCAACGATGACGCTACAACGAAGACGCTCACGAGCTACATTATGCACTAACAAACACTACAAACAAATAACCACAACATACATAAAAAACCATACCATGTGGATGTTTGCGAATGATCTCCGGTGCCACGTAAGCAGGAGTGCCGCATTGGTTGGTCAAACTATAACCGTCGCACTTGGCGGCAAATCCAAAGTCAACGAGTTTCAAGTCAGCGGACTCTTGGTTCGTGCCGGTCATCAGCAAATTCTCAGGCTTGAGGTCTCTGTGTATGGATAGTAGAAATTAAAATACAAGGGTTATGTTGCAACAAGTAGAATGAGAACAAAATGGATGTCATATCGTGCAGGTAGCGGCCAATATAAAATTGTTATAACAACAACTATTAAAACAGGTATACACCTGTGAGCGATCTTATGGTCATGACAGTGCTTCAGAGCTTTGAGAATCACCACAGCAAGGTCGCGAGCTTCTTTCTCGTTGTAGAACTTTTTCTTGATGATTCGGTCAAACAATTCTCCTCCTTCCACACGCTCTACAATAAAAAATGTATGAAGATGAAGAATAATGAGAAAAAATAACAAGAAAACAATGTACGTCTACACCGAGTCTTGCACACAGTGATTGTATGCCATAAAAATAAAATAAACAGGATTCACACCACCGGTTACATACCTAGCACCACATTAAAGTGGGTGTCCGTATCGATGAAATCGTAACTCTTCACAATGTTCTTATGATGCAAGTGCCTCAATATCTCAGTTTCTCTTCGAATGCCTAGCTCCGTAGCGGGCTTCAAATTGTCCCGAGGGATGATTTTGATGGCCACTGCGCGTTGGTCCAATTTGCTAGTCGCACTCCAGACTGTGCAAATATGGAAAGCAAAATAGATTAGAACAATGATGTAAATACAAAGTGCATAAACGAGTTGAAAGAAAAATAAACGCTTTCGTTACCAACTCGCAACACACAAAGAAAATAGCAAAAAGTAAATCACACTCAAAACTATATAAAATTAAAACCAAACAAACAACTCACCGGTGGCATAACCTCCTCTGCCCAGCACCTCCCCTACCGTGTATCGTGCTTCCACTTCCTTGGGGTACTTGTTATTCATAGTCTCTATGTATTCACTGCGGCTCAGGCGGTGCTGCACCTTCATGCGGTTCAGCGCTTTCACTGTGAGGGTTATAGTGGGTAGGTGTAAACATAAAACAAAATTGTGAGAGTTAATGTAAGTTAAGTAAAACATGAAAGAATCAGGGAAAGAGGAGATGATAAAAACGGTAAGAAGGATTAATCACAACAAACATTCAGACAAAAAGAAAAATGAATCGCAAATAAACACACCCACCTGCGTTGACCCCCTTGCGGAACCGCTGGGCAGCTTGAAAGGAACGCAGACCCTCCACCACTGTTGCCAAATGCATTTGCGGCAATTCATCTACAAAAAGAGAAAACAAAGTTTCAATAATGACTTTAGCATAGACTCAATGATGATAATTTAGCAGCTAGAGACACAACGTGGCAACAGAACAACAAATAAGCTACAAAGAAGCAAAAAGAAAACACTGACCTGCGCTGGCTTTAAACCAGGCATGATTCAGTGCCTCATCCACCGTGAGCCTGTCTAATTGCGACACCACCAGGAGCTGTTTGACTAAGTCCACAGCGAGAGGAGACACGTTGGTCCAGTTAGACTTGAAGTGATACTGACCACTCGAGATCTTGGCATACAGAGACTAGAAAAGGGAGAAAAAAAAGATAATAAGAATAACGTTAAGAACGTTTACAGCATATAGAAGCACAAAACAAGTGTAGGGTTTTGGGCTATTCTATACTTGCTTGCAGAACAAAACACAAAACCACAATTTGACTAAATACCTTGACGTTGGGGTCCTTAAATGGTGCATCCCCACTCAAGAGTAAGAATAATATCACACCAAAACTCCACATATCCACAGGCTTGCCTAGAGTTGATAAACACATTGGAAAAGAAGCAATGAATTGTTAATTTTTTGGTAGATACTCGACTATTTCCTTCTCCTCAATGCACAAAACGAATGTAAGAAAACACATTGAAATGCAATAACAACACATTGCTAACCGTGTGGAATCTTTTGTAGTATTTCTGGAGCCACGTACATCGGAGTACCACACCGATCCGTCAACACACAACCTAGAACAAATAAAATATAATAAGGTTATAATAAAAGTTGTAACCAATGGAAACCTGAAGACAAAGAGAAGAGGAACTGCACACCATCTTCACCATCTACTGTTTATGTACATACAAAATACACAGATATGTAAATCCACAAACCTCCGGTGTCAATGGCCGCAAATCCGAAATCAACGATTTTCAAGTCCTGATTGTTGTCGGCACTAGTCATCAACAAATTCTCAGGCTTCAGGTCCCTGATAGGCAAATAGAAAAAAGAGGATTATAATTAATGATACGTCCTAATGTGTGATACTTAACGATAGCTCCTGCATCACACGCACACCACAGCTTTTTCTACATTGCATAAACTATAATAATAATAAAGTTACATACTGCACCTGTGCACTACATGATGGTCATGACAGTGTTTGATCGCGCCGAGCAAAACAAACGCCAATTCGCGCACGGTACTCTCTGTGAAAAGCGTCTTGGTTTTCACTCGGTCAAAGAGTGCTCCTCCATGAATGCATTCAAGGACCGTATAGAAATATTCGGGCTCTTCATAAAACGCGTACGTTCGTACAATGTTCGGATGGTTCAACATCGACAAGATATGCACCTCTCGACGTACGGACACCTCGGCACTGGACTTAACACTGCCTCTATGTAAGATCTTCACGGCGACTTGTTTTCCCGTTTCCTTGTCCGTGCCTTCACGTACGTTAGCATAAGCACCCTTGCCGAGTACTGGGCCGAGTTTGTATTTTTCCATCAGATACGGGGGAATACTGTGGGCATCCCCGTCAAGGTCAACACTCAGCGGTGATTCTGGTATGTTAGTCTTAGTAGTGGACTCAAGAGGTAGTTTAGCAGGTGTAGTAGTGGTATTTTCAGCTTTATTCGGAGTTGTTTGTGTAGTAGGAGTAGCAGTGGCGATGTTACTGTTAGTAGTGGCTGCAGGTGCAGGACTGCGTAGACTATCGACGTACTGAGTAGACTGTGGAGACGTCGGCACTTGAACTTGCAAACTTAGTCCTTTTCGATCACTCATACCACTAGTGCTATTAGTATTACTACTGCTCCCGTTGCTCCCGCCACTAGTTGTGTTCAGAGTGATACTATCGCTGTGTCCTGTCACAGCCAGTGCACGCACCTGGGTAGTAGTAGCATCTGCAGATACGCTTCCTAAGTTGTTCTTCTCCATACTAGTGTTCCGATACACTAGATTCGCACCACGTACTTCGTGAGGTAAGGGAGTATGGGGTAGTAATGGGCTGGCTAAGGGACTAGGAGCAGCAATTGCGCCAGTTCCTGTAGCGAGCATTGCAGGAGACGTGTCGATGGTTGTTACCCCACTACTAGTCTTGGTATTACCATTATTACTAGTACTATTGCTATTGCTATGAGTTGTAGCACTAACACTAGTAGCAGCACTAGGTGCTGCTGTAGTAGCACTAGGAGCAGGTGCGCTTTGTTTGCTCGCTAGACTCAATTCAGACCATTCCCCCGGGGTGGGCTTTTTGGCTTCTTTCAGTGATACCACGTCCAAAACCCACACTTTGCGGTTGGGCGCAATAAATAAATCCACCATGTCTGTAAACAATAACATAAATAGAACGATAATGTGATCGTAAAGTGTACTGTGTGCCTATCTAAAGAACCTAATATGTAACAGCACTCAATTTAAATTCTCACATTCCGTTAAATGTGCATCTTCTAGCTGAGCAGTGCGCAAGAATGCCATTAAGATCATCCGGAACGCTTTCTTCGCTTCTGCACTGCTGTGGGCGGGCCCGCCTTTGCGCTGGAAGATGGCTGAGTAAATGTAAGAAAGAGATGGAAAGAAGTTTATTGCAGTAGTAAAAGAAGGATGAGGAGGTGATACATGAATCCGCATGGGCATAACTTCCCGTTATAGTAAACATACAAGAGTAAAAAGCGTACCATGAATGTGTACACCAATGATAAATATGCGGAACTCGCACCCTGTGTCAATATCCAACCAGGGTTTCAAGGTGACATTCACTGACGGTGCGTCAAAACTGGTCTCCTCGCCAGAGGTTGACTCTGCAGTGCTCATCGATGAACTGGAACGATTAAGTCGTTTCTGGGCAGCTAGGTAGTTAGTCAACAATTGACAAACATGGAGGGTACTTTCACATTTGAAGCCTGGCGTTTTCCTCTTATTCGTGGGTGAAACAGGCTCAGAATTCTTGTCTTGCAAGATCTCAATGAAGGAAACGTTTCCCAATTGAACCATAGCATTTTCCATAATCCGAAGGGTATCAGCAATCTCCGGACTGCTTCGGTGCAACCCGTTTTGAACGCGCATAATAAAGTCAGAAGCATTGTTTGTGCTTGCTAATACCTTGGTGAATTCAGATGAAATTTCCAACAACAAAATAGATTGGGCATGATTGGCAAAAGATTCACTCCAGCCACAATCTAAATCAACCATATCTGAACTGGGAAATGAGAAAATAGTGATGGAATTGATCTGGACCAACGGCAAGGTCAAGACATTCGCGCAACATTGTCAAACTGCTGGCTTTAAATAAGGTTCTGCAGTTTACAGAATAATATGCGTTTCGAATACAAGAAACCCCGATGTATCTGCTAAATGAAGACAGATTTAATATTAGGCAAGCCGTTAAATTTAAGATTCACTTCTTTTCGCACATCTTTGGTCCATCGGAATTCTCATTTTGCGCAGCAGTTCCTTGAACACGTTCATTATTATCGTGGTTGACTCAGTTATTAGTCAGTCTCTATAGTTGAACTTCAACACTGCAGTTGAAAGCACATCGTACTTCACATGAACTCTGATTCCTCGCGCTTGTTTGGTGCATCTTTGTTTGTCTCCTCCGCCGGCATGCTTTTATCCTATAAATTGTTATTGACTAGAAATGTCAGCAGGGTTACTCGAACTCTAACTACAGCTAGTAATAATTCTGGCGCAATCAACAACAAAGTACCTCAAGCCATTCCTAAAGCTGTTCCTTCCACTGTTGCTAAGGACTGTGATACTTGCGCTTGCGAAGATAAACCCAACGATATGATTGGTTCCATGAAGAACTATGACCGCCATGTTGTTATCTGTGTTTCACCTGGTTCGGATAATGAGTGGCTGAATGATATTGGCCTACAAGCAGAGACGTTCCCATATAGTCTGAACCGAAGCATTGAGACTTTAGTGAAGGCAGCCAAGAAGGCGAAGTCGGCCGCGATCGCCGCCGAATCCACAGCCGAAGCTTCCATCGCAGTTTCTATAGAGCCGAAAAAGGCCCTGAGTGTAAAAGTCACCGCGATGGTTCTGGCACCAGAAGATCCAGTTGTTGCTAATGCTGCCAAGATTTTAGTGTATCCGGACAACCTCGCTTTTGATTTGTTTCCCGAACAAGTGAGCTCCTTCGCTGAGCTGGTCATGCAACCTTTGCCTCTGAAAGAAAGCCTTCAGATCAAGAATTTCACTCACAGTGCGCCGTGGTTTGGTGCCAAGAAGCTTATGTTGGTGTGTGTCCACAACGCACGCGACAAGCGATGCGGTGCCAAGGGTCCTGAATTGATCACCAACCTCGAAGCGTACTTGCAAGAACCCGACATCATGTATTCCGACGACAGCAGCGCCACGCTGACCAATTCCAACTCCGACATGGCATATGTGAGTTCCCCGACTAAGAAGTCTACCGATTTTGCGATTGTGCGCGGCAGCAGCCATATTGGCGGTCATGTGTATGCAGGGACAATGATAGTGTACCCGGAGGGTCGCTGGTACGGCCGGGTGTCCAAACAGAACGTACCGGCGTTGTTAAAGTGCATTGGGGAGAACAAAGTGTACAGTGAGTGTTTGCGAGGATGCACGAGTAGTGAGGTGTTGCAGTGGTAATGAACTAACTGCCTCTTCTCTTTTTGTAGAGGTGAAGTGTGTTGTTATGTGCTTTTGTTTTGGCTTTATCAAGTAAAAAGGAAGAATTGTCGACTGGTTTACCTTTAAATTACTTCAAATACATGCCGAAAAAACACCGAAAACCAACAAACATACTTGATCTTATTGCTTGGTACTACTGGTACTCCTACGGAATAGTTCCGTTAGAGATTTCATCGGCACCCGCAACTTCTTAGCCGGAGGCGGCATACTTTCAGTGTCTAGAGTAGAGGCAGTTGTAGTAGTGGTGGTATCAACAGTTTTGCCTTTGCTACTGTTTCTGCTACTGTTGCTTATATCAGTATCTTTGTCACTACTTCGTATCAGATTTTCGTTGGGACTGGCTCTCTCCACTATAGTGTCATTTGCAGCCATAGAAGCACCAGTAGTAATACCACTGTCGTTCTTTATCGCCAAATTAGCACTTTTGGTTACTGTGGCAGTAGGTTTGATCTTCCACGCTTGCTCCAGCGAAGACTGCATCCGTTTGATTCCTCGGCTAGCTGGGAGAGGGTTATCTATGACACTAGTCGTAGTGACTTTGGGTTCAAAAACAATTGGTTCCTCTTTTGCTGCAACAATAGATTCAACTGGATTGATTGCAACAGCTAATGTAGCATAATTAACAGAGTTATTGGCGTTACTTTCCACGTATACATCCATTTCAACAGCAGCTGTATCCTTAGTTGGCAACTGAGGTAGATCCGAAAAGCTAACGCTGCGCTTGCGTCTTTTCTCACCAATATCAGTTTTCACATCCTCAGCATCAATGGTACTTCTGTTGTTATTGTTGCTTGGTGTAGCACATACGTCCATACCAGCAGCAGAACAGACATCACCTATTGCCTCTTTGTTGGCAACTTTTTTACCTTTTCTCTTGCCTCCACTAAGCGGTGGTTTGGTCAATACTACAGTACCACTACCAGTGTTATTGTTATTGCCACGCTTTTGCAGCTTGGCACTTTGTTTCTCACTCGCTTTGTTTCCACTATTAGGCGCTTCGTCGCTACTACTATAGTCCTCAATAACGTCATCGTAAGGGTCAATATTGATATCGACCTTTGGCGAAATAGAAAAACCTGGTGACTTGGAATTGAGAACATAGTTTGTAGGCGTGTCGATGTTTGTAGTAGGGGTACTTGCCAACGTAGTGGTACCAATTGTGGTATTAGAACGGAGTCCAGGAGAGGTGATGATAGTGGAGTCAGCAAAGGATGTGGAGCGTTTAAACTCTGGAGGACTAGTATTGTTAACAGCTACATTTGTGGCAATAGGAATGTGACTCTTAGACACAGACTGTGTACTAGCAGATGTATTACTGAGAATAGCATATGCGTTTCTACTAGCAGTATTAGTAGAACATCCCACTGGTAGGAAGGCATCCATACAGGATACACTATTGCAGACAGTTAGATGTATAATATTACTATTACGAGTAGTCAGCTGTATAGTACTAGTGTACTGTGTGTGCGCTAGATCGATGTAGTCCGTAGGCGACTCTGTGATCGGAGCTACACAAGTAGAAGTATCGTATATCTCCGCTGTATTCTTAGCAACACATGGTGTAGTGGAAAGATCTTGTTCACAAGTGGGGACCTTATATAACGGAATATCAACCTTCCTACCAGGCAAGTCATCAGTCGTACTCGCTTTCGCCTTTTTGACATTTCTTTGCTTGGGTGATTTTATCTCTGCAATGGCAACCATACCAGCAGTGGTCTCGGGTGACGCTGCGGGTACTGGAGAAGCGACTTTGCCAAATACTGTAAATACCTCCGACGCGGGTGGTAAGGGAGGATAACCACTATTTCTCGACGTATGGGTAGTCATACCACTAGCCGTGCTTTTACTACTAGAATTATTAGTAGTAGTGGTAACGGTACTATGCGCTGCGGCGGCATAGACGAGACTAGTCTTGTGTTTTAGCTCTAATGGCGCGAAGACTGAGTTCACACGGTGTAGGTTGCTGGAGGCTCTCTTCAGAGTAGCCGCCGCAGGAGCTCGCTTATTAGTAGTAGTGGCAGTTGTGGTAGTAGTGGCAGTAGTGGCAGTAGTGGTAGGTGTGGGGGTGGTATTTAATACTGCAGTAGTAGTAGTACCATTGTTGGTGTTAGTAGGCGCAGTAGTGGGATTCAGAGGTGGTCGCTTCTTATTTCCACCGGATACACCTAAGTAAATAGATAACCAGAAATACAGAAATATTAAGTACTGGTAGTAATTTAACAACAGCATCCATTTGACCCGAACATAGATGATGATACAAGAACAAAAAAGGCTGCTCTACACATACTCAATATGTTATTCGTAGACAAAATACATAAGCTTACCTGCCACTGTGCCTTTAAAAGTAACTACACTATTTGTCGGGGCGTAGTCAATGCCGTTAATCCAAGGATGCTTCAGTGCTTCTTGTACTGTAAACCTAAACAATAGCAAGAACAAAGTGGTTAGTACATAAAATAGGCAAAGAAAGATAGAGCCCATGCCTGTACCACCCAAGCATACAAATTCATAACAAGCAATCGAGTTACCTGTCCTGTACATTTAATGTCATAAGGGACCGAATTAAATGCTTGGCACCAGGACTGATGCCATCCCATTCCACCCCACTCAAGGAATAGTTAGCACGCAGAATCTAATATGCATAATAACAGTAGAGAAAGATTGGATTAATTTTATAATCATTCCAATGGATGCTAGCAATTCATAAGGGGTATAGCTAAACCATGAAAAATAGCTCACTTGGCAAACATCCTACATTGAGGAAGTATGTGTGTCATAATAGTAGAAACTATTCAGGCCTCTACATACATTTACACATATAATACAACAAACAACACATTTGTTATTACCTCCTCGTCATCCCCAAAGGGAAAGGAGCCGCTCAGCAAAATATACAATACCACCCCGAGACTCCACATATCCACCGCTTTGCCATACCGACTAAGCTGTTGCAGACTACTCTTGTCGTGATGCTTGCGCTGCAGCACCTGTGTGAAAAAGTGTGAAACAGAATGAGGGCGTGAAAAGAAGAGTGTTGCTTGGTAAATGGAGGAGAGGAAACTGTCCATTTTGAACATATATTTGTCATAAAAAGAAGCACATGCTTCCAACAATAGCATACAACCAGGTACATTGTAAGTTACTTCAATATATTAGACTTTACCTCTGGTGCAAAGTATTGAGGGGTGCCACAAAAGGTTTTTAACCCTTCGCGATTGGCTTTCTTAGCCAGGCCAAAATCCGTCACTTTCACCTGCACACAAAGAAAAATATACGATTGTTAGGTTTACTTCAGAGAAGACAAAGACGTATAAGCGTTTCTATTCGAACTATTTTTCGAAACACTTTGTTGAGCAAAAACGCAACAATGGGCATGTCAAAATGGCTAAATAAACAAACATAAAACAATATACTACGTACATCCACGTCGCTCTTGTTGCTGACCAGCAGGATGTTTTCAGGCTTTAAATCCCGGTGGATGATGTTTTTGTGGTGCAGATATTCTACCGCTGAAAACACTTGTTTCATCAATTGCCGCGCCGTGTCCTCTGTGTATCTGAGAAATATGAGTAGAAGAATAAGGAAAAGGACGGAAATAATACAAAAGAGTTGCTGTGTGCAATCGCTCATACATGTAGCACCATACCCCCACTTTGCTACAAATATTATATACGATTAGATTGACAAAGTAATAGCCAATAACTACAACACTGAAGCCTAATCCATTAACAAATAGAACTACAAAGCACAAAATGGCTACCTTTCTCTTTCCATGATTCGGTCAAACAGGTCACCTCCCTTTAGCCACTCCATGACAATGTAGATCATCGTGTCGCTTTGGAAACTATCCACCACTTTGATGATATTGGGCTGGTGTAGAGTGTTGTGGAAATAATGTTGTGTGTTGGGTAGAGTGAAAAAGAAGGTGATTAAGATGATGATGAAGATATTGATGAATCGAAAGCACTCAAGAAAGGTCAAGATTCAACTTATCAACCAAGAATAAATTATGCGCTGAAGTAATTAACTTTTACAAAGAGACAATAGTGTTTACTTACATGGTCAAATTCTCGCATGAGACTCGCTTCCTCTCTGAGATCGGCCACCGACAACCCTGAGCAGATAACATAGTAAAAAAAATACACAGGCATTAAATGGGAATAAGTAATAGAAATAGAGTAAGGCATCTTAGAAACGTGATGTTCAAGTAGTAGCTGTACGAGGACAAATGGAAGCATACATACCTGGGTTGAGGGAGAACTTTTTGGTTTCAATCATTTTCACCGCGAACTGCTCGTGGGTTAATTTGTTCACACAAAAGTACACCTGGCCACTCATCCCCGAGCCGATTTGGTCGCCAATGATGTACTTATCCTCGATATGTGGCGCATATTGATGTGACAAATGGGTAGAAAACACCCTACTTGTGTTGAGGTTTGTGTTTTGCTGCGTCGTGATCGCGTACTGGTCTGTACCACTGAGTAAATTCATATGCTCCGGTGCGAAGCTAATCTCTCTCCGGGTCACGAGACGTTCGCGCAGGTTGATAAAGACAAACGAAGCGTGTGTCTTTTTAAGATTTTCTTCCTTGCGGGGATTGAGTAAGTAAATTTGATCGCCACTTTTCAGCTCCATTCGTTCGTTCTTTCTAAGCCGGGTCAGGGAATCGTTGATGTACGTGCCGTTCGCACTGCAGTCTTCGATAAAGATACGCAGTTTGGGTTGGCGGCTGTAGTCGCAATAAACCATACAATGAGTCGTGCTGACCCACGTATCCGCCACGGTGATGTCGGATTTTGAACTGCGACCTATTGTATATGTGTCACGCTTTAGATCTATTACACGATGGTGAAGTTCGAATTCTTCCTGCAAGCCACCTTGTCGGCGCAGCATTCCCCAGGCGTGAGGGATAGGTTCTGGTTCAGCAGGTTTCTTTTTGACTGCACTGTTCGTATTGCTGTGTTGTGTGAATTCTTCGCTTTCCTGCTGGGTTAGCTCCATATGCGCACTACCACTACCACAAGCATGGCGCCTACCTGATCGA
>LNAP01017099.1_pt1 | contig 11167 bp, 10 predicted proteins | sample 602601 | NCBI WGS metagenome assembly LNAP01 (sample SAMN02440304, study PRJNA202911) | soil metagenome | biome: Subtropical and temperate rainforests or woodlands; isolation source: soil samples (1 kg each in a 20% v/v slurry with milli Q water) were... ...
CATTGGGATCCAAGGTATGACGTGAGGACATGGCTAGTATGACTTTTTATCCATTGTTGCGGCTACGTGTCGCCCGTTCCAATGAGGCCATCCCTGGACCTGCCAACCCATCATAAACACTGCGCAGGCCCGGCGTCTCAAACGAACAAAAAGGGCAAAGACATGGCGACGTGCGGCGAAGTATTGGTCAAGTTACTCGAAGACTACGGGGTCGAGCAGGTGTTCGGCATTCCCGGGGTGCACACCGTGGAGCTGTATCGCGGGCTGGCCCGTTCGAGCATCAACCACGTCACTCCGCGTCACGAACAGGGCGCCGGTTTCATGGCCGACGGTTATGCGCGCACCAGCGGCAAACCGGGTGTGTGCTTCATCATCACCGGCCCTGGCATGACCAACATCACCACCGCCATGGGTCAGGCTTACGCCGACTCGATCCCGATGCTGGTGATTTCCAGCGTGCAATCGCGCAGCCAATTGGGCGGCGGTCGCGGCAAGTTGCATGAACTGCCGAACCAAAGCGCACTGGTCGGCGGCGTGGCGGCGTTCTCCCACACCTTGATGTCGGCGGCTGAATTGCCGGGCGTATTGGCCCGCGCCTTCGCGCTGTTCCAGGCTGGCCGTCCGCGCCCGGTACACATCGAAATCCCGTTGGACGTATTGGTCGAAGAGGCCGATGACTTGCTCGCCAGCGTGCCGGTGAACATCGACCGCGCCGGTGCTTCGCCCAGCGCGATCAGCCGCATGACCGACTGGCTGGCCGGTGCCAAGCGCCCATTGATTCTCGCCGGTGGCGGCGCCATCGATGCCGCGGCCGAATTGACCGAACTGGCCGAACTGCTGGACGCGCCAGTGGCCCTGACCATCAATGCCAAGGGCATGCTCGAATCCCGCCACCCGCTGCTGATCGGTTCGACCCAAAGCCTGGTAGCCACTCGCGCGCTGATCGCCGAGGCCGACGTGGTGCTGGCCATCGGCACCGAACTGGCGGAAACCGATTACGACATCACCTTCGCCGGCGGCTTCGAAATTCCCGGCGTGCTGCTGCGCGTGGACATCGACCCCGACCAGACCGTGCGTAATTACCCGCCGAAAGTCGCGTTGGTGGCCGACTCGCGCAACGCCGCTCAGGCCTTGCTGAGTGCGCTGTCCCACCAGTCGCTGGCCGAGCGTCGCAACGATTGGGGCCAGGTGCGTGCCGCGCGTTTGCGCGATGAATTGGCCGCATCCTGGGACGCCCCGACGCTGGCCCAGACTCGCTTCCTGGAAACTGTTTTGCATGAATTGCCGAACGCGGTATTCGTCGGTGATTCGACCCAACCGGTGTACACCGGCAACCTGACCTTCAACCCGGAACGCCCGCGCCGCTGGTTCAACTCGTCCACTGGTTACGGCACCCTCGGTTACGCCTTGCCAGCGGCGATTGGCGCCTGGCTCGGTGGCCGCGTCGAGGGCGGCGCACGCCCTCCGGTGGTGTGCCTGATCGGCGACGGTGGTCTGCAATTCACTCTGCCGGAACTGGCCAGTGCGGTGGAAGCACGCACCCCGGTGATCGTCCTGCTGTGGAATAACCAGGGCTACGAAGAGATCAAGAAATACATGGTCAACCGCGCCATCGAGCCGGTGGGCGTGGACATCTACACCCCCGATTTCATCGGAGTGGCCAAGGCCCTGGGCTGTGCGGCCGAGGCGGTCAGCAGTGTCGACGGATTGCGTGATGCATTGCGCCTTGCCACCGATCGCCAGGGCCCGACCCTGATTGAAATCGATCAGGCCCAATGGATGAAGGCGGTGTCGCAATGAATTTTCCAACTACTTTGGATGGTCTGTACATCAACGGCCAATGGGCCGCTGGCAACGAACATCTGCGCGTGATCAACCCGGCGACCGAAGCCCTGTTGACCACCGTTAACGGCGGCGACGAGCACGCTGTCGATCAGGCTGTTACGGCCGCGACCAACGCTTTCAAACAATGGTCGAAAACCACCGGCGCCGAGCGCGGGGCGATCCTGCGCAGAATCGCCGCGGGCGTGCAGGCCGGTCGCGAGCAGTTGATGAAGTTGCAGTCGAGCAACAACGGCAAACCGCTGTTCGAAGCGGCCATCGACGTCGACGACGTGATCGCCACCTTCGAGTATTACGCCGAGCTGGCCGAAGGCCTGGACGCCAAGCAAGACAGCGCCGTGGCGTTGCCGAGCGATGATTTCAGCGCCCGTTTGCGCCGCGAACCGTGCGGTGTGGTGGGGCTGATCGTGCCGTGGAATTTCCCGATGGTTACCACCGCCTGGAAACTCGCCCCGGCACTGGCCGCCGGTTGCTGCGTGGTGCTTAAACCGTCGGAAGTGACGCCGCTGCCGGAGCTGGAACTGGCGACGATCATTGCCGAAGCCGGTCTGCCAAACGGTGTGTTCAATCTGGTCTGCGGCACCGGCCTGGCCGTCGGCGCACCGCTGTCGGTTGATCCGCGCATCGCCAAGATTTCCTTCACCGGCAGCAACGCGGTGGGCGTGCAGGTGATGCAGCGAGCGGCAGAAACGGTGAAAGGCGTGAGTCTGGAACTGGGCGGCAAATCTTCGCTGCTGGTACTCGCCGATGCCGATATCGAATTGGCGGTCGAAGTGGCCTGTGGCGGCGGTTTCTTCAACGCCGGGCAGATGTGTTCCGCCACCAGCCGCGTGCTGGTTGCCGATGAGCTGGCGGAAGAATTTGTAGCGCGATTGAAGGTGCGCGCCGAAGCCATTCGCGTGGCCGACCCGTTCGATCCGAACGTGGAAATGGGCGCACTGGTCAATCAGGCGCAATACCAACGTGTGCTGGGCCACATCGACCGTGGTTTGAGTGCCGGGGCAAAGCTGATCTGCGGCGGTAATCGCCCGGCGGACCTGCCTCGCGGCTATTTTTTGCAGCCGACCCTTTTCATCGACGTGCCCCTCGACAGTGCGCTGTGGTGCGAAGAGATTTTCGGCCCGGTGATCTGCGTGCGCAGTTTCACCTCTGAAGCCGAGGCCATTGCCCTGGCCAACGACAGCCAGTTTGGCCTGGTGGCAAGCGTGGTCACGCGCGACGCCGAAGCGGCCGATCGGGTCGCCAACGCTTTGCAGGCGGGGCTTGTGTGGATCAACGCGCCGCAGGTGATCTTCCCGCAGACCGCCTGGGGTGGCTACAAACAGAGCAGCATCGGTCGCGAATTGGGGCCGTGGGGTTTGCAGGCTTTCCAGGAAATCAAACACGTGATTCGGGCCGTCTGACAGCACGAAAAAGGTGAGCGCATGCCTCGCGATGAGGCATGCGCCAGCGTCATGGCTTCAATGAGTTTTTATCGATAGTCAGGTGTTTTGCACGACCTCAGGATGAACCCGCCGGTGCAGCTCAAGTCCTTTGAAACCGGGGACTGTAAGCTGATCTGGCCGCGCGGATGCAACGGTTGCGACCAACCTCATACTTAAAAAAACAAAGGGAGTCCTTCATGGGCGAGCACGATCTGAACAGACGTCAATTCATCAAAACCGTGGGCGTGGCGTCCGTGGCTGCGGCGGCCATGAGTATGCCGTTCATCAAGGCCAATGCCAGCGACACACGCTTCCAGGGCAAGACCCTGCGCTTGCTGACCTGGTCCGATGACACCGGCCTTGCGGCATTGCGCAATATCGCGGCAACCTTCGAAGCCAAGTACGGCTGCAAGGTCATCGCTGACCGCACCGGCAGCACCTCGGAAATGGTCGCCAAACTCAAGGCCGGCGGTGATCGTCCGCAGTACGACATCATCACGCTGGCCGGTGTTGGCGCCGAAGGTCTGGCCGCCGCCAACCTGCTGGAAAAACCCGATCTCAACCGCATCCCCAACCTGATCGACGTGCCGGAGCAATACCGCACTGGCGCCAACGGTCACGGCATCGGCTACCTGCTGTGGTGCAACAGCCTGGTCTACAGCACCCGCACCATCAAAGAAGCGCCGGACAGCTATGCCGCCCTGTGGGACGCGGAACTGTCGCCGAACATCTTCCTGCCGCCGCCGAACTGGACCGAGGCCATGGACCTGATCATCATCGCCGCCAAACTGGCCGGTGGTGACGAACACAACATCGAGCCAGGCTTCAAGAAGCTCGCCGAGCTGAAAGATCGCGTCGTGACCCTGGGCGAAAACCCGAACCAGATCGCCGAGCTGTTCCGCACCGGTTCGCTGGACATGGGCGGGTTGTACGCGCCGGCGTTTTTCCCGAAACAGATTCGCGATCCGGCCTACGGTCTGGGCGCCACCTTCGGCATGAAGGAAGGCTTCTACACCGACCTGATGCTGTCGGTGATGCCGAAGAATCGTCCGGGCGATACCGACCTGGCCTACGCCTTCATCAACCACTCTCTGGACCCGCTGGTGCAGGGCAAGATGGCCGAAGACATCTACAACGGCCCGGTCAACGCCAAGGCGATCATCTCCGCCGAAGCGCGCAAGAGCCCGTACATCCTCACGCCGGAGCAGATTGCCGAGAAGGCGATCATGCACGACAACGCCTTCCTGGCCACCGTGCATGACCAATGGATTCGTCGTTACACGGAAATCTTTTCTTCCTGATCTACGCAAGCCTTCTGGGACACCACAAATCCAATGTGGGAGCGGGCTTGCTCGCGAATGCGGTGTGACATTCAACATTGATGTCGACTGACACGGCCTCTTCGCGAGCAAGCCCGCTCCCACAGGGTTCAATGTGATTTCGAGGCCTGTGTTCGCTCAGCTGCTTTCCATTGACGAGACCCTTGCTATGGAACACCAACCTCTGACCCATCCGGTAAGCGCCGCACCCGTGCGCGTCAACCGGGGTGTCTCACCGACGGCGCGCGCCTGGCTTTTCCTTTCGCCGTCGATGCTGTTTCTCGGCGTGCTGATTGCCGCCAGCCTCTTGGTACTGCGCATGAGCGTCGGCACCAAAGGCGCGGAGTGGTCCGGCTTCAGCCTGGCCAGTTACGCCCAATTGCTGGAACCCTATTACCTCAAATCGTTGCTGCTGACGTTGCGCCTGGCGCTGATCAGCGCGGTGATTGCGGTGCTGCTGGCGATCCCGGTGGCCTACACCATGTCGCGGCTGACCTCACCGTTTGTGCGGCGGATCTTCCTCGCGGCGGTGCTGCTGCCCTTGCTGGTTAACCTGCTGCTGCAAAGCTACGGCTGGCTGGTGATTCTCGGCCCCGGCGGCATGCTCAATCAGGCGCTGATGGGGCTGGGCCTGATCAAGCGGCCGATCATGCTGCTGTACAACCAGAACGGCGTGTTGATGGGCCTGGTGCAAACCGCGTTCCCGTTGGCCGTGCTGCCGATTGCCAGCGCCATGCGCGGCGTTGCCCGCACGTACGAAGAGGCCGCAGCAACCCTCGGCGCCAGTCGCTTGCAGGTGTTTCGCCAGGTGGTGTTGCCGATGAGTTTGCCGGGGATCATCACTGGCGCAACATTGGTGTTTGCCTACAACGCCAGCAGCTTCGTGGTGCCGTTGCTGCTTGGTGGTCGGCGCGTGCCGATGCTGGCGGTGATGGTGCATGACCAGATCGCCCCGCTGATGAACTGGCCCGCCGCGTCGGCTGCCGGTGTGGTGCTGATCGTGACCACCCTGGCCATCATGACCTTGTCCGAATACATCACTGGCCGTCGTCGGCGCATGCTGGAGGCTTCCCAATGAGCACCCTGATCAAGAAGCGCCATTCGCTGCTGCCAGGCGATACCGGCAAGTTTGCCGGCATCCTGTCAGGCTTCATTTTGCTGCTGGCGGTGCTGCCGATTTTGACCATGATCGTCATGTCGTTCAGCGGTGCGTCGAACCTCGACTTCCCGCCCAGCAGCTATAGCCTGCAATGGTACAAAGCCGCCTGGAACACCTTCGTGTCGCCGGATTCCAGCGATGTGCTGAGCCTCGGCAAAGCCATGACCACCAGCCTGATGGTGGCCTGCCTGACCATGATTTTCGCCACGATTATCGCGGTGCCGGCAGCCTATGCTCTGACCCGTTGCGAGTTCCGCGGCAAGGCCGTGGCGCTGCAATTGATGTCGCTGCCACTGGTGTTCCCGATGGTGGTGTTGGGCCTGGCCTTGCTGCTGGTGTTCGACAGCCTGCCGTTCCACATCACTACCTCGCGGCTGGTGATTGCCCACGTGATTCTGGCGCTGCCGTTCGTGGTGAAAAACTGCACCGCAGCGATGCTCTCCATTGGCAGCGAAGTTGAAGAGGCCGCGCAGATGCTCGGCGCTTCACCGCTGCGAGCGATTGTCGATGTGGTGGTGCCACTGATGAAGTCGGGGATTCTGGCGGGCATGCTGCTGGCGTTCATCGTCTCGTTCAACGAATTCACCGTGACCTATTTCCTCTACACCATCGACGTCATGACCGTGCCGATCTGGATGCTTCGCTCGACCCTACCGTTTTCTCGTTTGCCGTGCTGATCGTGCTGATCGACTTCGTGCTCATCTGGGCGTTGGAAAAGTTGGTTGGCGAAGGCGGCGTTTCGTTCTGATTCTTGAGGTGCAACATGACTGGTCTGATTCTGGAAAACGTCGAGAAACATTACGGCTCGGCCTGCGCGGTAAAGGATGTGAACCTGCATTTGCCCGAGGGCAAACTGGTGTGTTTCCTCGGCCCTTCGGGCTGCGGTAAAACCACTTTGCTGCGGATGATCGCCGGGCTTGAAACCCTGACCGGTGGCGAGATTCGCCTGGACGGTGAAGACATCGGCCATACGCCTGCGCATCAGCGTAATTTCGGCATGGTGTTTCAATCGCTGGCGCTGTTTCCGCACATGACGGTGGGGGAGAACATTGCCTATCCGCTGAAACTGCGCGGGGTCAGCAAGGCTGATCAACAGGCGCGGGTGGTGGAGTTGCTGGAGCTGATTCAGCTGCAGGAAATGATTGATCGCCCGGTGGCGAAACTCTCCGGCGGTCAGCGTCAGCGCGTGGCGATTGCCCGGGCGATTGCTTCGCGGCCGAAAATCCTCCTGCTCGACGAACCGCTGTCGGCGCTGGACGCCAAGCTGCGCGAATCGATGCAGGTGGAAATCCGTCAGCTGCAACAACGTTTGAACATCACCACCATCATGGTCACCCACGACCAGCGCGAAGCCATGACCATGGCCGATATCGTGGTGGTGCTGGGGGAACATCGCGTGCAGCAGGTGGGTTCGCCGATTGAAATCTACCGGCATCCGGCCAATGAATTCGTCGCGGATTTTATTGGTTCGGGGAACATTTTCCCGGCCACGGTGCTGGGCAACGGCAAGGTCAGCTTGCCCGGTGGCGATGCGCTGCAGGTGCCAATCTGCAGCAGCATTGTGGTGGGGGAGAAGGTGAAGATGCTGATTCGCCCTGAGGATCTGCAACTGTCGCAACCTCAGGCCACGGCAGGGAATCGGTTGCTCGGGAAGGTGACGTTTGTGCGGGATATCGGGGCGACGATTGAAACCACCGTCGAGTGTTCCGGGGTGTCGTTTACCGCGTTGAGCACGCCGTGTCAGGGACTTGGCTTGAGCATTGGCAATCCAGTGTCGGTGACATTGCCGGCTGAGGCGTGCCGCGTACTCAGCGCCTAAAAAAACACCACTGTACCTGTAGGAGCGAGGCTTGCCCGCGAAGGCGTCTTATTGGCCAACACTAATGTTGAATATGAAATCGCCTTCGCGGGCAAGCCTCGCTCCTACGGGTTGTGTGTTAATCCTGTTAAACACTCAACCGCAACCGCGCCAAATCCCGGAGCGGCGGCGCGCCAAACAATCGGCTGTACTCCCGGCTGAATTGCGAAGGGCTTTCATACCCCACCCGATAACCCGCCGCCGAAGCTTCCAGGCCTTCAGCGAGCATCAACCGCCGCGCCTCCTGCAGGCGCAACTGCTTCTGATACTGCAGCGGACTCATCGCCGTCATCGCCTTGAACCGGTGATGCAATGTCGACACGCTCAGGTTCACTTCCCGCGCCAGATCATCAATGCGCAACGGTTGCTCATAATTGCCGTTGAGCCATTTGATCGCCTGGCTGATGCGATGGCTCTGGCTGTTGGCGATGGCAATCTCGTACAGCCGATGCCCCTGCGGGCTGCGCAACAGCCGATACAGAATCTCCCGACGAATCAGCGGCGCCAGCATGGCGATGTCTTTGGGTGTGTCCAGCAAACGTGCCAGACGCAACACGGCATCGAGCATTGACGTGTCGATCTGCTCGACATACAGGCCGCGACCAGTAGGCCGTGTGGGGACGCCGATGGGGCCGGCGTCGGCAATCAGCGCGGTGATTTCCGCGGGGTCGATGTCCAGCCGCACGGCGAGGATCGGTTCTTCGGGCGAGACATTCACCACTCGCCCGCTCAACGGCATCGAGACCGACACCACCAGGTAATGCAGCGGGTCGTAGTTGAAGTATTCATCCGCGAGCCGCACTTCCTTGCGCCCCTGGGCCATGATGCACAGGGCCGGTTGCGCCAGCACCGGGGCGAAGTCATGGTTTTTACTGTGGCGTGACATGAACAGCGAACCGACGGCGGTGGCATAAGTGCCATCCTCCATCGTGTTACGACGGATGAGGGCGGCCAGTTCCGCGCGCTGTTTTTCCATGTCGGCATCCAGCGGGGCTTGAAAGTGATCGAGCGACGACATGCTGGGCATCCTCGGTGACGCGTTGGTAATGGGCTGAGCTTAAATTTGTGCAAGGGACAGCGGTAGCCACATCCTGCCAAAAGCTTGCCTGATTCTGCACGAGGTAAATATGCGGGGCTGCTATGGCAGGTCAGCGTCGGGAAAACTTGCTTGAAAGTCGTGTTGCAGCGATGTGACAGTGGTTTACATGCTGTTACAGACGTTTTTTGCAGCCGCGCAGGATTGTGCAATGCGTCGGCAGGAATCGACTAACGACAGCTGCGACACGCCGCCTAATCTTGGATCCTGTCGCAGCCCGTCCCCGGCTGCCACTGGATGACCTGGGAGGGTTGAACATGTCTACGCAAATCCCCGTCAGTCATATGGCCTTCATTCGCGCCCGCGCCGGGCGTTCGGCAGAACTCGGTGCGCGCCTGAGCGCCCTGATCGAGCCGTCGCGCAACGCGCCGGGTTGCCTGAGCTTTGCCCTGCAGCACTCGCAATGCGATCCGGAGCTGTGGCTGGTGTCCGGTTTCTGGGACAACCAACAGGCCATGACCGCTTACTTCGGCAGCCCGGCGATGCAGATTTTTGCCGAGCTGGTGCAGGAACTGGTGGTCAATAGCCTGGATTTTCATACCTTCAAGGATGTCTCGGCGGCCCAGGCCCTTGGCCAGTCCCAGGCAGCGGTACACAAACTCGCCGGTTGAGGGTTTAATGGCGCAATTCTCCATTAGCCAGGATCCGCGACATGGCACGCAAAGCCTTTGAACACTTCGAAGCCGTTTCAGCAGTAGTACCGGGCGAGGGCGGTTACCACGCCGCAATTGCCGTCAAAGCCCTCGGCGGTTCCGGTGCCCCGACTTTTCACAAAGTGCTGGAAGGCCAGACTTTCAAGACCGCTCATGAAGCGGACGAGGCCGCGGCCAAAGAGCTGACCCGCCTCAAAGACGTTAAAGAAGACGCCGACCTGCTCTGGTAATCACTTGACCGCCCCGGGGCGGAACATCTTGAACAATGCCTCTGGCCCCAGCTGAAAGTAATCCGCCGGCCCGCCGCCGCGCAGAATCGGTTCTGCCGCGGCGGTGTCGTACACCCCATCCTTCAACAGCCATTTGGCGATGTGCACGGCGACCACTTCGCCGAGAATCAGCCAGCTCGGCACCACTTCCTTGTTGGCGCGCTGCAACTGAATGATCTGCGTGACTTTGCATTCAAAGGACACCGGGCTTTCGGCAACCCGTGGCACCTGAATGATTTTCGACGCCGCAGTGGTCAGCCCGGACAGTTCGAATTCATCGACCTGCGGCCCGACCATGGCGCAGCTCTGGTTCATCTGCTCGGCCAGCGGCCGGGTCGCCAGGTTCCAGGCGAATTCGCCGGTCTGCTCGATGTTGTTCAGGCTGTCTTTACGCCCGACGCTGGAAAAACCAATGATCGGCGGAATGTAGTTGAAGGCATTGAAAAAGCTGTAGGGCGCCAGATTCAAGCAGCCGTTGGCGTCCTGGGAAGAAATCCAGCCGATAGGGCGCGGGCCGACGATGGCATTGAACGGGTCATGCGGCAGGCCGTGGCCGTTGGCGGGTTCGTAGAAATGGATATCGTCGGGCATGAACGGGTTCCTGAGGCGTTGATTCGGAATCGATCATAGTGCAAGGACGAGCGGGTTATTTCCAGCGATGAGATCTAATGTGGGAGCGGGCTTGCTCGCGAAGGCGGTGTATCAGTCAGCATCCTTGTTGAATGTTAAGCCGCTTTCGCGAGCAAGCCCGCTCCCACAGGTTGACCGAGTTCTTTCAGAAGAAAATGCGGTCGAATGTGGGAGCGGGCTTGCCCGCGAAGAGGCCATAACAGCCTCCATCAATGTAATGGTCAGTCCGTCTCGATCCGCGAATGTTTGCGGGTGTCTTTCATGGTGATGTACACCAGCAACGACACCGCGATGCACGCCGTGACATACCAGTAGTAACCGGTTTCCATGCCGATGCTCTTGAACCACAGCGCGATGTATTCAGCAGTACCGCCGAAGATCGACACGGTCAGCGCGTAGGGCAAACCGACGCCCAGCGCACGGATCTCGGTGGGGAACAGTTCAGCTTTGACCACCGCGTTGATCGAGGTATAGCCGCTGACGATGATCAGCGCCGCCATGATCAGGAAGAATGCGCCCCACCAGGTCTGGACAGTGTGCAGGGTGGTCAGGATCGGCACGGTGAACAACGTCCCGAGGATACCGAAGGCAATCAGGATCGGCCGGCGACCGACTTTATCCGACAGCCCGCCAACGATCGGTTGCAGGCACATGAACAGAAACAGCGTGGCTGCCGAGATGCTGGTGGAGTCGGTGATGCTCATGCCGACGGTGTTCACCAGGTATTTCTGCATGTAGGTGGTGTAGGTGTAGAACGCCAGGGTGCCGCCCATGGTCAGGCCGACCACGGTCATCAGTTCCTTCGGGTGGCGCATCAAGGTGCGCATCGCGCTTTCCTTGGCCTTCTCTTTCTTGGTGAACGACTCGGTTTCTTCCATGCCACGACGCAGGTACAGCGCGACCACGGCACACAGCGC
>LNAP01005549.1_pt1 | contig 11165 bp, 12 predicted proteins | sample 602601 | NCBI WGS metagenome assembly LNAP01 (sample SAMN02440304, study PRJNA202911) | soil metagenome | biome: Subtropical and temperate rainforests or woodlands; isolation source: soil samples (1 kg each in a 20% v/v slurry with milli Q water) were... ...
AGTTGACGTTGGTTAAGGGGTTTAGTTATCCGTGAATTTAGGGGAACGTCCCACACAGAGCGTTACCTTCATAGCCATGACTGATTGGCCCAAGCATCATAAGCGGGCCACAGGCATAAAAGGGTTCGCGTACCTTTTGCTCGGAATTGAGCAACACTACGGTATTTCCAAATACATCGTTGCCGAATGATTGTTCGTAGTACGACTCGCAAACTGGCAGTTTCAATGGCACTGGAATTATCACAGCCCACAGCGTGATACCGCACCACTCGCGGGTTGGCGAGGACTTGACCGTATTGGTAATCACGGGCGTGCCGGATTGATAAGTTAGATTCCGGTAAGCGTCGGTTTTAAGTGTCGTCTTTTCCGGCCCCGACAGTGAAGTTAGCCATTGAGGAAAATGAGGACCAGGCCAACGCCCGCAATTACCTGACACCGGAATGCCTTAGCGCCGCATTGCTGGTCAGTAATAACCTGATCGGCAAGACGCCGTTTATCGAGGTTGTCCTCGAACTGAGTCGGCAGACGGCTGCAATCAACTGTGGCGACATGACCCGAGCAAAAGACCTGCTGGTGGCGCAGGCGCACACTTTGGATGCTCTTTTCACGCAGCTCGCGAGTTGGGCACTATCGGCCAAACATATAGATGGACTGGAGTCCTACATGCGCCTGGCGCTCAAGGCCCAAAACCAGGCCCGGGCTACTACCTTGCAGACCTTGGGCGAACTCAAAACCCCCAAGCAGGTCGCTTTCGTGAAGCAGGCGAACATCGGCAATCAGGTTCAGGTCAACAACGGTATTCAAGAGGAGCCCGCGCGCACGCGGAAAACCAAAAAAGCGCAGAACGAACTATTGGAAGGTTGAGCATGGCGAACGGCTGGACACCCGAGCGACGGGCACGGCAGGCGAAGCTGATCCGGCAATGGCGACCTTGGGAACAAAGCACCGGACCGCGAAGCTCCGAGGGTAAGGCTGTTGCATCGCGCAATGCATGGGATGGCGGGATGAGGCCGTTGCTGCGAGACCTGGCCGAAGAGCTGCGAGAGCAGGACAAGATTCGTCGCGAGATCTTGAACTGAGAGAAACACCACTCGCGAGTGCCTGAGCGCCGCCGTACTGGGCACGTGCAAGAACATTGATGAAACTCCAGTTGCGGAGAAACTGGAGCATGACGGTTCGAATTCAGAATCGGTGAACTGTTTTCAGCAGTCATCACAAAGATGATGGATGATTGATGATTCCTGGAGCCCTAAAGGGCGAGGATATTTGATAGTTTCTTAAACCGTACGCGCGAGGATCATCACAAGGCCGCCCGTCTAAGGCATTGCCCGCTGGGGGGGGGCGGGCTAGTACCAAACATTTGGATTGGTGCTGACCACTGTTTACACGCGGGGTGATCATTGCACGCCGAAGAGGTGACCGGCAGGGAGGCGGTCACATACAGACGCCTCTGGTCCTATTGCGTCCAACCTCTCTGGACCTCCCCAGGATGCGCCCCAATGATCATATCCCGTGAACGTCTAGCCAGCCTGTTGATTGACACCAAAGAGGCCCTCGATCTTGAGGTCAAGAACTGGCTTGACCTGCAAGGCTTCAACCATGACAAAGCCTGCCACTCCCCTCAAAGATTGAAAGCGAGAGGTCAAGTTTCCCGCGCCGTGACACCTTTCCTCGCATAGCTTAAAATCCGTGCCTTTAATGGATCTATCAACATGCTTCGTTCGGTGCCCTTATACACAGTTGTCCGACGCTTGGTTGCTGATAGAGTCAGATGGTCCACCCTACATGAGTAATGTAGTTCATGTGCTCGGTTCCCTGAGTATTACCAAACGATGGGCATATGGCATCCCCCCCCCTCTACGTGCGATGCCAACCAGCAACTCTACAAGCCAGTAAATCCAGGCAGGACGCGTTAGCAGCATGATGCGTCATCGCACAATCGAATGATCAGGATGAGGCTCAAGGTGATTAGTAAAACCGTCTCAGTAAGCTTGGTGGTACCCGTTTATAAAAGCGCCAGTACGCTCCCGCAATTTTACGAGCGTGCACGCGCGACTCTTGATCAGATCTGCGAAGACTGGGAGGTTATTCTTGTGGATGACGCGAGCCCAGACCAGACGTGGCTTGCCGCTCTGGCACTTCACGAACAAGACCACAGAGTCAAAGTCGTTCGCTTCGCGAAGAACAAGGGACAACAACACGCTACGCTGTGCGGCATCGGCTATGCCTGCAAACGATTTGTCGTGACAATCGACGATGACCTGCAGTGCTTCCCGGAAGACCTCCCACTGTTTATTGATCAACTTCAAGCCGGCAAGCATGTCGTCATCGGAAAGATCCCGATGGCTGAAAAACAGCATAGCGCCTGGCGCAACATGGCTTCGCGCATTAACCAAAAACTGGTTAGCAAGATCATGGGCAAACCGACCGGTTTCAGCCTCTCAAGCTACAGGGCCATGAGTCAACAGGTGGCAAGACAGCTCGTCAGGTATCAGGGTTCGCACCCACATATCGCCGCGATGCTTTTTAATTCGGTGCCCGTCAGCATGATGGCGAACGTGAGCATTCGCCACGCGCCGCGCGCCGATGGCGGCCCGAGCACTTACACTCTTGGCAAGATGTTCAAAACGCTTTCGTTCCTTATCGTCAATTACTCCCTGTTACCACTTCGCTACGTGTCGATCTGGGGCTTTTTGGTCAGCGCGTCGAGCATTTTTTTCGCTATGTATATTCTGCTGCGCACCCTCCTGACCGATCATATAGTGCCCGGCTGGGCGTCGCTGGCGATTTTGCTGTCATTCCTCGCCGGCAACATCCTTCTGGCTCTAGGTGTGCAAGGCGAGTACCTCGGAAGACTGGTCGAAAATGCAACCCACCTCAGTCAATTCCCCATTATTGAAGAGCATGTGGAGTAATGATGGCATCCGCTTATCGCGTCGTGGATTATTTCCCTGCTGAACACATTTTAAACAATGGGGTATTTGCACACCTCGACGAAATCGATGCGCAAACGCCAGGCGCACTGGTGTACTGTCAGAACTTGCACTATTTGCAAAAAGCTTTGGCTACACCCAATGTCGCGTGTGTCTTATGCCCCGAAAATTTAAAAAATGAAGAGTTTGCGACTGAAAAATCAATTGTATTCTGCGCCGACCCACGCACCTCTTTTTTCCGCCTCTACAACCGTTTGAGTGAAGATACTGAGTACGCAACTGCGCAAGCACCGAGCATCGGCGAAAATTGCACGCTGCACCCCAGCGCCGTTATCTCGCCACTGGCCACACTGGGTAACAATGTGGAAATTTCAGCAAACGTGGTGATCGAAGGTCTCGTCGAGATCGGAGACGATGTCTACATCGGTTCAAATGCCGTTGTAGGCGCCGAGGGCTTGATCACGCTACGCAACGACAACGGCACGCTGATGGTGGTCAAACATCAGGGCGGTGTACGCATTGAATCGGGTTGCCAGATACTTGCTGGCGCAGTAATCGCGAGGTCCTTGTTCCAGCAGCCGACAACCATCAGAGAAAACTGCCAGATCGGCATCATGACCAACATTGGTCATGGCGCCGTGATTGGCAAGAACTCTGTGATTTCTGGCAATACCGTTATTGCAGGACGCACACGCCTGGGGACCGGCGCATGGGTTGGCGCCTCTTGCTCCATCGCACAGGGCCTTGAGATTGGCGACGCGGTACAAATAAAAATGGGCTCGGTTGTCATCGGCGACATCGCGCCAAACAGCGTCATTTCTGGAAACTTCGCAATCAATCACAGGGCTAACATGACAGCCCACCTCAGGAAACAAAAGTGATGCACTTCATCGAGCTATCACTGGGATTCAAAGGCGAACGAACCTACATACAAGGGGCCGACATGCTCAATGCCACGATGCAGGCCATCACTCGCCACGCACCGCACGCACGGATCGAAAAGCTGGACTTCAGAATCAGTAGAATGACCAACCACCTACTCACCTGTCACTGGTGGCCTAGATCAACCCCTCGATCATTGCCGGGTGAGGCTGTCGCTACGTTCACCTTTCAACTCGATTGTATTGATCATGAAGGCAAATTGATCCAAGCCGAAGGTTGCGCCGATACACGATGTGCTTACGACGAGTCGCTGGTTGAAAAACAATGTGTTTTCACACCCGCCCATCGGTCAGTGAGCCTGACCACCATGCCAGATGACTTCTCTCCGATCGAAGTGCTGGTATCCATGAACAAGGCACTGCATCTCAAGGAATTGAGCATACCCAGTGGCAGCCAGTGGGTTTTTTGTCGCTGGGAAAGCCCGAAGTGGCCGCCGTGTTCTGACTTGAGCGGGGTAGGGCTGACACTTGAGCAGACGCTGGGCACTCGATTGACCCGTAGTCGCATTGAGCTCAGTGCAGAACATATCGGCATGCTTTACTTCAGTGCCCTCAAAGTCGAGTAGCCTACCGCTGGCATACGAACCTTGCAGCAAGGCGAGGCGACAGTTCAGCGAGGCTTGTGGCTCGACGATCAACACTACACGCCTCTCTCGACAACTGCTAATGTGCGACATCTTTTTGAAGCTGGCAACAGAGCAGCCCCCCTCTGTTGCATGGAGTGTGGCAACATGACCACCGTTCAGCTCAGTAGCCTGCAGACAACCTCGTCAACTGCCAGCAATGCCACCAAGCTTCCCTCCCGCAGTACAAACGTACCGGTCGGGGTAACTTCAACACCTATACGATGAATTACTAACCATGCCCCAGACAAAAGAACAACTTATCAACATTATTTCCCAGGCTGATGTTGTAGCAGATGCCTCAACGCTACGCGACAATATTAGCCTCAGCGACCAGGGTGTTGACTCTCTCGGCATGTTCAATATCATTCTGTCTATCCAGGATCACTACGTCATCGAGATACCTGACGAGGATATTGAAGGCCTTAAAACCATCAATGATCTGGCCGATTACATAAAATCAAAACTGCAATAACCGACATCCCTTGTCATGTAGGGGAGGCAGACAATATGTACACTCTCCCTCATGCCGTTCTTGACCGTGACAGGGTTTTCTACATAGCGTTAGCCTAACCTTCCTACGTTGAGCACCCTGCATGCCTTTGACGTTTTTGAAATTGTTGATCGCGTTTTTTTTCTGTGCATTTCTCATACACACATTTGACCTTAAGCTAACGGCATTAATCAGCGACATTACAGCATGGCACTACCTTGCGCTGGCTGCTGTTATCCCAATCACTTTGAGTTCTTTTTTTTCTGCCAACCGCTGGCAAGTGTTCCTGCGGCTCAATTCGATTGACGAAGCGTTAACAAACCTCTGGAAAATAAATCTGATCTCTCAATTTCAAGGTTTGATTTTACCCTCAACACAGGGAGCGGATGCCTTTCGTATGCTTCACATCGAACGACGCCACCCGAAAAAGCGGGGTACCGCAGGCAGTACGGTAATTATTGAGCGCATGATTGGACTATTGGTGTTATGTACCTTTACGCTTTTTGCCCTGCCCTTCTTACCTGCATCAGACAACTACACGCTGCTCATCATAACCATCGGTGCCGTCAGCAGCATAGCAGTAGTGACCCAAATTATATTGACCAGCAAAAAAACCTATGCACTTTATAGCCGCCGCACCGTCAAAAATTCGTTACTTTCTCTATTGCTGGGGTATATTCAAAAGCTTCATGCCAGCACGATAAACTTCCCCTACCGGCAGGCGCTCACGTCATCCCTGCTTTTTATCTGCTGTTATCAAATATCTCTGATATCGGTAGTTTATCTAGTATTTCGTGCCTATGGTTATGACATCCCCTTCATTCAGCACTTTGCTCTCTATCCAGTCATCGCCATCCTGACCATGGTTCCAATAACAGTGGGCGGGCTTGGGGTGCGCGAAGGTTTTTTTGTTTATTTTTATGGTCTACTAGACGTACCAGCCAATATAGCTGTAGGCGCCTCCCTGGCAAACTACACTCTAATGGCCCTGATCCCTGCCACTTGCGGTGGCTTTATTTACATGTGGGATACTATTCGGGAAAATCGCCAGAAGGACAGAGACTAAAACAGAGAGCCAGATTGATGCCCCCAGATCGCACCCCGCTCCCCAAGTCCGCCTTTGAGGTGCTTGCCCTGGCAGAGGCACGCCACTGGTGGTTTCGCGCCCGTAACCGCGTGATCATTTGGGTGCTGAAATCTCGCATCGGCAAAATCCGGAATTTCCTGGAGATTGGTTGTGGTACCGGCTTTGTGCTGGAAGGGACTCACCAGGAATTTTCCGAAACGACACTCACCGGCACCGAGTTTTTCGATGAAGGCCTAATACATGCACGTCGACGCGTGCCCGGCGCAAGCTTTGAAAAGCTGGACGCGCGCGCCATGAACGATGCAGAGCGATTTGATGTAATTGGCGCTTTTGATGTCATCGAACATATCAATGAAGATGAACAGGTACTGGCGAACCTTTCCCGCGCACCGCATAAGGATGGTCATCTATTGCTGACCGCTCCCCAGCACCGCTGGCGGTGGTCCGCTGCGGATGAACGTGCCTGTCATGTGCGCCGCTACACTCAACGCGAGCTTTTCGACAAGGCTGGCCGCGCCGGCCTTGAGGTTCAATACGTCACATCCTTTGTCGCCCTGCTCGTCTCCTTGATGTGGCTGGCACGACAGCGGTCAAAAAAATGCGGAAGTAAACAGCGAGTTCGATATTTCTGACCGGACCAATCGGCTCCTTGAATTCGTTATGAAGATACAGTTTGACCTTTTGAAGGTAGGTATCACCTTTCCTCTCGGCGGCTCACTCTTGCTGTTAGCCAAAAAACAATAATCTGGAGACCTACAGTGAGCGACGTTAAAATCCCCTTCAATCGCCCTTTCATGACGGGAAAGGAACTTTACTATATTGCAGAAGCGAAGTTCCTTAATAAGCTTGCTGGTGACGGCCCCTTCACTCGACGTTGCCATCAGTGGCTTGAACAGTACACCGCCACCGAAAAGGCACTGTTGACGCACTCTTGTACTGCTGCCCTGGAAATGTCAGCCCTATTGCTCAATATTGAACCTGGGGATGAGATCATCATGCCCTCTTACACCTTCGTTTCCACTGCCAACGCTTTTGTATTGCGCGGTGGAATACCGGTGTTTGTCGATATCAGAGAAGACACACTGAACCTGGACGAACGCTTGATTGAGGCTGCGATTACACCTCGCACCAAGGCAATCGTTCCGGTTCACTACGCTGGCGTCGCATGCGAAATGGACACGATTATGGAGATCGCCCGCCGGTACGGTCTCCGCGTGGTTGAGGATGCTGCGCAGGGGGTCATGGCCTCCTATAAAGGAAGAGCCTTGGGCAGTATTGGTGATCTGGGTGCATATAGCTTCCATGAAACCAAGAACGTGATATCCGGCGAAGGGGGTGCGCTATTGGTTAACGACCCGACACTGTCATTACGCGCCGAGGTTATTCGGGAGAAAGGTACGGACCGCAGCCGTTTCTTCAGAGGTGAAGTGGACAAGTACACTTGGCAGGAAGTCGGTTCTTCCTACCTGCCAGGTGAATTGACCGCCGCTTTTCTTTGGGCCCAGCTGGAAGAGGCACAGTCGATTACACAAAATCGCCTGGACAGCTGGAACCACTATCACCAAGCGCTCGAAGGGCTTGAATCGACAGGCGCAGTACGCCGCCCGATCATTCCGGCAGATTGCACACACAATGCACACATGTACTATGTCTTGCTTGCTCCCGGCATCGATCGCCAACGCACGCTAGAGAAACTTAAACACGACAATATCCACCCTGTGTTCCATTACGTACCGCTGCATTCCTCTCCGGCAGGACTGCGCTATGGCCGACAACATGGCGCGATGACAAATACAGACACCCTGTCGGAGTGCTTGATTCGCTTGCCACTGTGGGTGGGGCTGACAACGGAACAACAGGCAGGTATCGTCGACTCGCTACAGCGCGCCGTATCCTGAAGAGGACACGCAGCGTGCAATTGCTGATCTGCACACTGCGTAGCTGCACCCATGACATTGGACGCACGGTATATCCTGACCAGTAGATAAATGAACTAACCGCTCAGCACACTAGTGGCCCGACCTCTACTTTTGGCGAGTACTAAAAATGGGGGTTTACCGGGCGAACTGGCGTAACGAAGTGATTTTATAGGCTCGCTTCAGGTAGTCAGAGCGCATTTCAGCACATCTGAGGGCTTACCCGGAGTTTCCAGAGAGCTTTCAGGTTCGATGGATACAATGCAGGTTCAATGCTGGGATTGGGCTACCATTGGCGCCGATTAATAAGCCTTTACTGACGAAGATAGAATAATCGTTTTTTAAATCGACTGGGTGTTGAAGAATGAGAGCTGTTTTAACAAATAAAATTCCAATAATTGTTCTGGTATTGTTTTTTGCTGTATTACTGAGCGGGGTATTTCTTCCGGTTTACTCCGATGAAGTCATGACAAAATTCAGGGTTGCGCGGCTATTTCTGGAGGACGGAAATGCGGTTACCCTTTATCCACAATGCACAACAACTGCCGGGCGGACAGTTTCATGGGTATTTTATCCGGCCGGCATATTACTGTCGGCGATCTATGCCCACTTGGGTCCTCTTGGCTTGAGAGTGAGCGGGATTTCTTTATCGCTGATCTGGTTTGCCTTACTCGCTTATTGGTGCTTGACGCAGGCACGTGATACTGGAGGGGCTCTTCAGCGCTTCGCTGGATTGGTGGCGGTGGCTTCTTTGGGTATCCTACCCTATCTGTGGGCCTTGTCGCGTCCTGAACAACTTCTGATGCTGCCGATCCTTGTGCTTTGCTTGTTGGCACTGTTCTTCAAGGAGCAGAAGTCTGCGCACGCGCAGGTGGCAATGACTGTTGGGCTTGCATTGTTGCTGACATTATTTTTCTATGCTCACCCGAAGAGCATGTTCTATGCGCCATTCGCGCTAGCGGCCGTGTGGTTCGCGACGGCAACGTACCACAAAGCGATTCGCTATGGCTTGTGGCTGTTCGTCGTGGTTCTGTGCATTCAGAACTTTCACTATTTCAGCGCTCTGGCGGGCTGCCAGGATGCGCCGAACATTCAAAAAATGCTGGCGTTCAACACATTGTTACCGGGTATGCTGTTCTCTGCACCAGCTGAGTTTGTCAGCGCAGCTTTCAATAATTTAATGAGCTTCCCTGACCGGTTGTTGATACATCTGACCTTTAATGAAACTTTTCAATCGGGCTGGCTGCCTCCTATGGTCGGTAGCTTTGAAGCGTTGCCGTACCTCAATCTTGCCATTTATTACTCTCTGTACGCGTTTATTATCGGAGTCCACGTTGTAAGTATCGCGGTATTTCTGTTGCAACTGGTTCGCCGCCAAGTGTCTGCGTCTGTCGTGCTGGCGCTGTTATTGGTCGGCGCAGATTTAATCAATGCGTTTTTTTACAACATACAGAATTTTTATGCAGCTAATCAATTCATGCCTGTATCGATCATCATCGCAGTCCTGTTGATGCACTCCCGGCGCGCAGTGAAGCTGAGCAACACACCCACACTAATAGCCTATTCACTGTTATTGCTGCTTTCCATGGCGTCGATGGTGACACTGTTAACCCTCGTGACCCCTGCCATCACACGTAACTCCTCCTTCGCGCAATCGAGTTTGCCCGGGCAGCCGCTTTCGATTCCGGTGCTGGGATCTCAGCTTCACTTGGATTCAATCAGTAAGCTGGGGGTGTCATGTGGTATTCCTGCGGAGTCGGCAGAAAATGTCGTAGTGGACCACATGACATATTTTGCCTTTTTGCGCGACAAGCAACCGATCCACGTGCTCTACGTGTCTGAAATCGGCTACGGTGGCGACTTGAGCAACGGAAGGCTGCTGCCATTTCTCAAAGGACTGAAAAGCCCAGGCCTGGTCACGCGTTGCGAATGGGTGCCGTCTGAATTCCGGCAGGCGCAGGAGAAGGACGATATGGGTTACTGTTGTGTCAATTTCGGCAAGCTCTGACTTGCGTACCGGCTTTAGTGCTATCGGCACCCCGGAATCGGGGGGCCGAGAAGTTTCGATGCATGAGGCAATTGCGCGACCAACCGCCCCAACTTCGAACATGCCGTTCTTGGCTAGACTGCAAAAATGTGTGAACCCCAGAAAATCGAATGTTTCCGGTTTCTCCTCGCCACGTTTCTTACAATCTTCGCCTGCATATCTACCAAAGCGCAGTAACCGTGCTTTCTCTGGGTGTTGGGTCAGGTTGAATTGGGTAAGTCGAGCTTCCAACGCATGGTGAAAACTCCATGCGTCTTCATGCCTTTTCAAATCCAAGCACATTGTCCTCAGCGCACCGCACGTCAATCATTTCACCTCTTGCTTTATGTCCACTCTATTGCCTCTATTGTTATTACTCGTGGTGGCAGAGTGTAGAAAAGGGGTAAGCGCCCCATAAACCACACATGGCAAAAAACGATGTGTGTATTTAGCGCGAGATAGGCGGGGAGCCGTTCCATGGCAGCAAGGCTTCGAAGTCTTCAATCGCAGCTACCAGCGGAAAGCGCTCCAGTACGTAGCGTAGTCACGTATTTCCATACCCGCTTCAACGGTTAAGAACAGTAACCCCGCTTGATCGATAGACACATCACGCCTCGAAGTTTGGCTTCGGGCGTCTCCCACGTTTCGCCATCGACCCCCGGCGTCCTGCGACCCCGGTTCTCCGTGACTCGCCGCACAACTAGGGTTATAGAGCATCTCGATATAATCGAAAATATCGTTCCGGGCTTCTTCTTCGCGCGGTCCATAGATTTTTTTTCGGATTCGCTCCCGCTTCAATGCTGGAAAAAGCTCTCTGCAGCGGCGTTGACGTGGCTGATCCCACGACGGCTGATACTGCTGACCACGTTGTTAGCCTTCAGGAAGCTTTGCCAGTCGAGCTACTGAACGGACTTCCTTGGCATGAGTGAATCAACACAGATCTCTTGTGCCATCGAAATCGAGTCGATGGAGCAGCGGCGTACCCAACGCTTAGGTGTGGGTCAAAGATGTCGTTTCATATTCAGCCCGCATTCTGCGTGGCTTTCAGGCATTAAAAAGCCGGCTTGTGGGCGGCGTTTTATATTGTCCAGTGTATTGATTTATATGGATTTATTTTGTAATTAAGTATCTATCCCCCCACTTGTC
>LNAP01008161.1_pt1 | contig 11165 bp, 9 predicted proteins | sample 602601 | NCBI WGS metagenome assembly LNAP01 (sample SAMN02440304, study PRJNA202911) | soil metagenome | biome: Subtropical and temperate rainforests or woodlands; isolation source: soil samples (1 kg each in a 20% v/v slurry with milli Q water) were... ...
GGCAAGAAAGTCCTGGAAAAAATGCCGCAGCTGACTCAGCAATCGGCCCAGATGACTCAAGCCAAGCTGGAAAGCGCGGTGCCTGTGGTCAACAAGCTGTTGGCTGACATGACTGCCGAGCTGGAGCCTAAAGGCGCCGCCGCTCCAGCCAAGAAAAAGCCTTAAGCGGAGCCCGGTATGACCATGCAACAACGCATCGAATCGACGCTGGGCTTGTTACAGCCCGAGCATCTGCAAGTGCTGGATGAAAGCCACATGCACAGCCGTGGGTTGCAGACCCACTTCAAGGCGGTGGTGGTCAGCCAGCAGTTTGAAGGGCTCAACCGCGTCAAGCGTCACCAGAAAGTCTACGGTACGCTCGGCGAGCTGATGGGCGAGTTCCATGCGTTGGCGCTGCATACCTACACGCCTGAAGAATGGGCACAGATCGACGCGGCCCCGGCCTCGCCAACCTGTGCTGGCGGCAGCTAGGAGCGAGGCTTGCCCGCGAAGGCGTCCTCAAGATCGCCTTCGCGGGCAAGCCTTGCTCCTACAGAAGCACTTATTTTTGATAGACTGCCCAACGCGCCGCTCACCCGGCGCGTTTTTTTTATTCCGGTTCACCCTTTGCGAGGGTAGCCACCTGGAGAAACACCCATGACACAACAGATTGTCGTGGCGGCACTGTATAAGTTCGTCACTCTGGAAGATTACGTTGCCCTGCGCGAGCCACTGCTGCAAGCCATGGTCGACAATGGCATCAAGGGCACGCTGCTGATCGCCGAAGAAGGCATCAACGGCACCGTGTCCGGCAGCCGCGAAGGCATAGACGGGCTGATGGCCTGGCTCAAGAACGACCCGCGCATGGACGACATCGACCACAAAGAGTCGTACTGCGACGACCAGCCGTTCTACCGCACCAAGGTCAAGCTCAAGAAAGAAATCGTCACCCTCGGCGTCGAAGGCGTGGACCCGAACAAACAGGTCGGCACCTACGTCGATCCACAGAACTGGAATGCGCTGATCAGCGACCCTGAAGTGCTGTTGATCGACACCCGCAACGACTACGAGGTTTCGATCGGCACCTTCGAAGGCGCCATCGACCCGAAAACCACCAGTTTTCGCGAATTCCCCGACTACATCAAAGCCCACTTCGACCCGGCCGTGCACAAGAAAGTCGCGATGTTCTGCACCGGCGGCATTCGTTGTGAGAAGGCCTCTAGCTACATGCTCAGCCAGGGTTTCGACGAGGTCTATCACCTCAAGGGCGGTATCCTGAAGTACCTTGAAGAGGTGCCGCAGGAAGAAACCAAATGGCAGGGCGACTGCTTCGTGTTCGACAACCGTGTGACCGTGCGCCATGACCTCAGCGAAGGCGACTACGATCAATGTCATGCCTGTCGTACGCCGGTAAGCGTCGAAGACCGCACGTCCGAGCATTACGTGGCCGGCATCAGTTGCCCGCATTGCTGGGATACGCTGAGCGAGAAAACCCGTCGCAGCGCCATTGATCGGCAGAAGCAGATCGAACTGGCCAAGGCGCGCAACCTGCCTCACCCGATCGGCTACAACTACAAGCAAACTCCTTCAGAGGCTTGAACCATGTCTGCCCAACGCCTGCTCTATGTGATGGACCCGATGTGTTCCTGGTGCTGGGGCTTTGCGCCCGTCGCCAACGCGCTGGTCGAGCAGGCGCAGGCTGCAGGGGTGGACGTGCACCTGGTGGTGGGCGGCTTGCGCACCGGCAGCGGCTCCGCATTGGAGCCGACTACCCGGCGCTACATCCTTGAGCATTGGCAAGCCGTGACCCAGGCCACCGGCCAACCGTTCAAGACCGAAGGCGCATTGCCTGACGGTTTTGTCTACGACACCGAGCCTGCCTGCCGGGCGTTGGTGACCGCGCGTAGCCTGGCGCCGGATTGCGCGTGGAAACTGCTCGGCCTCATTCAGCACGCGTTCTATGCCGAAGGCCGAGACGTCACCCACGCCAGTGTCCTGGTCGAGTTGGCCGAGAAAGCCGGCCTGCCGCGCATCGAGTTTGCGGCCGCGTTCGACCGTGCCGATCAGCACGCCGCGACTGCTGCCGATTTCACCTGGGTCCAGGACCTCGGCATCGCCGGATTCCCAACGCTGTTGGCCGAACGTAGCGGGCAACTGGCGCTGCTGACCAATGGCTATCAACCCTTGAGTGAATTGTCGCCATTGCTCGGCCGTTGGCTGGAGCGCGCTGCCTGTGCATGACCTGCCCGATGACACGCCAGCTCCCAAGCGTGTCGATCGGCTGAGTTGGGCTGAAATCCGGCGGCTGGCCCTTCACCATAAAAAATCCCTGTGGATCGCCAATGGCGTGGCGGTGCTGGCCACCCTGTGCAGCGTGCCGATTCCGTTGCTGCTGCCGTTGCTGGTGGACGAAGTGCTGCTGGGGCATGGCGATTCCGCGCTGAAAATCATGAACCACGCGTTGCCGGAAGGCTGGCAGAAAGCGGCGGGCTACATCGGCCTGATGCTGCTGGTGACCTTGTTGCTGCGCTGCGGCGCCTTGCTGTTCAACGTGGTGCAGGCGAAGTTGTTCGCGGCGCTGGCCAAAGACATCGTGTATCGCATCCGCATACGGTTGATCGAACGGCTCAAGCGTATTTCCCTGGGCGAATACGAAAGCCTGGGCAGCGGCACGGTGACCACGCACCTGGTCACGGACCTGGACACGCTGGACAAATTTGTCGGCGAGACACTCAGTCGATTCCTCGTGGCGATGCTGACGCTGGTCGGCACTGCAAGCATTCTGATCTGGATGCACTGGAAGCTGGCGCTTTTGATCATGTTGTTCAATCCGCTGGTGATCTACGCCACGGTGCAACTGGGCAAGCGGGTCAAGCACCTGAAGAAGCTCGAGAATGACAGCACCTCGCGTTTCACCCAGGCCCTGACCGAAACCCTCGACTCGATCCAGGAAGTGCGTGCCGGCAACCGTCAGGGGTTTTTCCTCGGGCGTCTGGGGCAGCGGGCCCGGGAAGTGCGCGATTATGCGGTGACCTCGCAGTGGAAGACCGATGCGTCGAACCGTGCCAGTGGCTTGCTGTTCCAGTTCGGCATCGATATTTTCCGCGCCGCGGCGATGCTCACCGTGTTGTTCTCCGACTTGTCCATCGGGCAGATGCTGGCGGTGTTCAGCTACCTGTGGTTCATGATCGGTCCGGTCGAGCAACTGCTCAATTTGCAATACGCCTATTACGCCGCCGGCGGTGCGCTGTCGCGGATCAACGAGTTGCTGGCCCGCGACGATGAGCCGCAATACCCCGGCGGTGTCGATCCGTTTCAGGGGCGGGACACCGTGGGCATCGAAGTCCAGGGCTTGAGTTTCGGATACGGCGACGAGTTGGTGTTGAACCAGATGGACCTGTCCATCGCCCCCGGTGAAAAAGTGGCGATTGTCGGTGCCAGCGGTGGCGGCAAGAGCACCCTGGTGCAGTTGCTGCTGGGGTTGTACACGCCCCTTGCCGGGACCATCCGCTTCGGTGGCTCGACCCAGCAGGAGATCGGCCTGGAGACCGTGCGCGAAAACGTCGCCGTGGTCCTGCAACATCCGGCGCTGTTCAATGACACGATACGCGCCAATCTGACGATGGGCCGTCTGCGCAGCGACGAGGCCTGCTGGCAAGCGCTGGAGATTGCCCAGCTGAACCAAACGGTTCGAGAATTGCCTGATGGTCTGGACAGCATTGTCGGACGCTCTGGCGTGCGCTTGTCCGGTGGTCAGCGGCAACGGCTGGCGATTGCGCGGATGGTGCTGGCCGAACCCAAGGTGGTGATTCTCGACGAGGCCACCTCGGCGCTGGACGCTGCCACCGAATACAACCTGCACCTGGCGCTGGCGCGGTTCTTGAGCAACCGCACCACGCTGATCATTGCGCATCGGTTGTCGGCGGTGAAACAGGCTGATCGGGTGCTGGTGTTCGACGGCGGGCAAATTGCCGAGGATGGTGACCATCAGCAACTGATTGCCGAAGGTGGGTTGTACGCCAAGCTTTATGGCCATTTACAGCAGCATTAGTGACAGCCCGCGTCAGGTTTGCGGCAAGTGCATGCAAAATACGGGCGCTGGCTTGCCGGGATCGAATACGCACCCTAGTCTAGCTGTAGCGATCACGTTGGATGATGATCTGGCAGTGCTAATACAAGGGACCTCATGAAGCAAAAGCGGACTCTCGGAACCCCTAGGTTATTGGGCATCGTCTGGCCATTTATTGCCGTAGTGCTATTTCAAGCGCTGTTGGGCGGGGTCAGTCTCTATGTACTTTCGGCAGTTCGCGGCTATGTGGCCGGGGAGAGCCTGTGGTCCAAGGGCCAGAAGGACGCCATCTATTACCTCAATCTCTACGCGGACAGTCGCGACGAGGCCATTTTCCTCAAGTACCAGAACGCCATTGCCGTACCCCAGGGTGGTCACGAGTTGCGCGTGGCGCTGGATCACCAGCCACCGAATATCGAAGCCGCACGGGTGGCGATTCTCAAGGGTGGCAATCATCCCGACGACGTCTCCAGCGTGATCTGGCTGTACCTCAATTTCAGGCATTTCAGTTACCTTGAAAAAGCCATCGACCGCTGGACGGTGGGTGACGCGTATCTGGTGCAACTCGATAACGTCGCCCAAGAGATGCACCGGCGCATTACCGAAAATCAGGCGTCGGACGCCGACATCAAACGCTGGAAAGACCAGATTTTTGCAATCAACGATGGTGTGACGCCTGCCGCCACTGCCTTCAGCGATGCCTTGGGCGAGGGCTCGCGCTTGATTCTGCGCCTGCTGCTGGTCACGAACCTGGCCACTGCCCTGGGCTTGATTGCGTTAGCGTTGATGCGTACCCACAAACTGCTCAAACAGCGCCATGCCTTTGCCGAGGCCTTGCAGTTGGAGAAAGACCGGGCGCAGATCACCCTGCAATCCATTGGCGACGGGGTGATTACCACGGATGTCGACGGTGCGATCGCCTACATGAACCCGGCGGCCGAGGCGTTGACTCACTGGAAGGGCGAGCAGGCCATCGGCTTGCCGCTGGCGGCCTTGTTCAATCTGCTGGATGACAACGCTCAGGCTGACGGCTTTACCTTGATCGAGCACATATTGAGCGGTCAGCTCAGCGGCGCCAGCGAGCATTCCAAACTGATCCAGCGCCTTGACGGCAGCACCGTCTCGGTCACCCTGGTCGGGGCGCCGATCCGCAACGCCGACAAGGTCAGTGGCGCCGTGCTGGTGTTGCATGACATGACTCAGGAGCGCCAGTACATCGCCAATCTGTCCTGGCAGGCGACCCACGACGCCTTGACCGGGCTGGCCAATCGTCGCGAGTTCGAGTATCGCCTGGAGCAGGCGCTGCACAACCTGACCCGATACTCTGGGCGCCACGCCTTGATGTTCCTCGATCTGGACCAGTTCAAACTGGTCAACGATACCTGCGGCCACGCGGCGGGTGACGAACTGCTTCGGCATATCTGCGCGCTGTTGCAATCAGGCTTGCGCGAAGGTGACACGCTGGCCCGGCTGGGTGGCGACGAGTTCGGGATTTTGCTGGAAGACTGTCCGCCGGAAGCGGCCGAGAAAATTGCCGAGAGCCTGCGCCATACCGTGCAGAACCTGCACTTTGTGTGGAAAGGCCGGCCATTCGTCACAACGGTGAGCATCGGGATGGTTCATATCGCGCAAACCCCGACCACCCTCGAAGCCTCGCTGCGTGCTGCCGATATGGCCTGTTACATGGCCAAGGAAAAAGGGCGTAACCGTGTTCAGGTGTATAACGCCGATGATTCGGAACTGTCCCTGCGTTTCGGTGAGATGGCGTGGGTACAGCGCCTGCACATGGCCCTGGAAGAGGATCGCTTTTGCCTGTATTCCCAGGAAATCGCACCCCTTGGTCATACCGAACACGGCGGCGGGCATATAGAAATCCTGTTGCGTCTACATGATGAAGCCGGGCGCATGATATTACCGGACAGTTTTATTCCGGCTGCCGAACGTTATGGTCTGATGACCGCACTTGATCGTTGGGTGGTGCAGAACGTCTTTAAGATCATTGCCCAATGTATTGCCGAAGAGCGCAAAGGTCCTTTGGCCATGTGTGCGATTAATCTGTCAGGCACTACTATCGGAGATGACGCGTTTCTGGACTTCCTGAGGGAACAGTTTGTTGCATGGTCCATTCCACCTGAAATGATTTGTTTTGAAATTACAGAAACCAGTGCAATTTCCAATTTGGGAAGTGCAATTAGATTTATCAATGAACTCAAAGGTTTAGGTTGTCACTTTTCGTTGGATGACTTCTGCGCCGGTATGTCCTCATTCGCCTACTTGAAACATTTACCTGTAGACTTCTTGAAGATCGATGGAAGTTTCGTAAAGGATATGCTGGACGACCCGATTAACCGCGCCATGGTAGAAGTGATCAATCACATCGGCCATGTCATGGGTAAGCGCACGATTGCCGAGTTTGTAGAAACACCCCAGATCGAGCAGGCATTGCTGGAGATCGGGGTCGACTTCGCTCAAGGGTATGTCATTGAACGCCCGCATCTGTTTACCTGCGATAGTTTGCAAAGTCGTCCTGCCAGGCCTCAACCTTTGTTATTCAAGGCGCCCGGCACGTTCCGTTGAAATCTCTTGCTGATCCTAACAATCACAATCAAAAGGAGCCCGACAGTGATCGACACATTCAATCGAACCGGACCACTCATGGAAGCTGCAAGTTATCCCGTATGGGCGCAACAGCTCATCAAGGACTGCAGCGAGAGTAAGCGCCGGGTTGTCGAACACGAACTGTATCAGCGCATGCGAGACAATAAGCTCGGCGCAAAAACCATGCGGCAGTACCTTATTGGTGGCTGGCCCGTCGTTGAACAGTTCGCGTTATATATGGCACAAAACCTGACCAAGACTCGTTTTGCCCGCCACCCCGGTGAAGACATGGCGCGTCGTTGGTTGATGCGTAACATTCGTGTCGAACTTAACCATGCCGATTACTGGGTTAACTGGAGTCGGGCCCATGGGGTCAGCCTGGAAGACTTGCAGGCGCAACACGTTGCACCTGAACTTCACGCCTTGAGCCACTGGTGCTGGCACACCAGTTCGGCGGATTCGCTGATTGTCGCCATTGCCGCGACCAACTATGCCATCGAAGGTGCGACTGGAGAGTGGTCGGCATTGGTCTGTTCCAATGGTGTCTACGCGGCCGCGTTCCCGGAGGAAGATCGCAAGCGGGCCATGAAGTGGTTGAAGATGCACGCTCAGTACGATGATGCCCATCCCTGGGAAGCGCTTGAAATCATCTGCACATTGGCGGGCCTGAACCCGAGCAAATCCCTGCAAGTGGAATTGCGCCAGGCGGTCTGCAAGAGTTACGACTACATGCACCTGTTCCTGGAGCGCTGCATGCAGTTGGAACACTCTGAAAAGGCTCCGGTCGCGCGTGAGCGCATGGCATTGGCCGAAAGCTGATCCATAGGTATTACAGGCAAAAAAATGTGGGAGCGGCGTTGCGGCGATTCGAGCAAGTCGGATCGCCGCACCGCCACTCCCACATTAGTTATGTGGCTCAGCTGAAGGATTAACCCGCCATGGCCAACCGGTTACGCCCTTCGCGCTTGGCGACATACAGCGCGCTGTCGGCCCGACGCAACAAACTATCGGCCGATTCGCCGGGCAGCAGGGTCGAGCAACCCAGGCTGACCGTCAGCTCGATCTGATTGCCATCGGCTTTGTAACTCTGCGCCTGTGCCGCAAACCGCAGTCTTTCGCCGACCATGGCGGCGGCTTCCCGACTGGTGTTGGACAGGAGGATCAGGAACTCTTCGCCACCAAAACGGAACACCATGTCCACGTTGCGCAGCTGGTTCTTGATCGAGGCTGCGACGCTCTTGAGTACGTCATCGCCCGCACTGTGGCCAAAATTATCGTTAACGTTTTTGAAGTGATCGATGTCCAGCATGAGCAGTGACAACGGCATCAAGTGGCGCCGCGACATCTCGATTTCACGCTCTAAGGTCTGATCCATGGCGATGCGGTTGCCGGTATCGGTCAACGGATCGCGCAGTGCACTTTGCGTCGCCGCGCGGTAGAGCAGGGCGTTACGCATCGGGAACAGGAGCGTGGACAGCAGCGATTCCAGATTGCTTTGTTCGTGGTCGCTGAATCGCTGATTGCGGCGGAACACCAGTTCACCCAGGTTCTCGCCTTCATGGCTGAGGCTGTAAGTGACGGAATGGTGGCCGCGATGCCCGAATTCCAGACGCAAGTCGCTGGCCGAGTGCTGATAAGTCAGCGCATCCAGCGGCACCAGGCGTTGAATCTCGCGGAAGAAAAGTCCGAGAATGCGTTGTGGCTCAAGACTGGTCTGCAGTTGCTGGCCAAGTTGCTGGCGCACTTGTGCAAGGCTGAATGGCCGCTCCAGAATGGGAGGTTGCTGACCAAAGCCCAGGCGTTGCAATTTGGCGCTGTCGAAGTCAATTGCGTTGGTCTGGGATGGTGATTTCATATGGCGTGAGCCCCTAAGCAGTAAGGCTGTCTTACAGGCTGGGTGAGAGCGGCTTTGGGCTGCGCGTCATACTGGTCCATCAGTCCCGCAAGTTTAGTCCGCTTTGCCGAATATAAGTAACCTATCGACTGAGGCGTCCGCCCGATTGCTTTCACACGGCGTGTCTGAGCAAAATTAGAGCGAAAGTCATGCCAATGAGTTCCTTTGAATAAAAATCCTTGAAAATCAACAAGTTGAAGGATTTCTGAAGGGTTTCAGGCAGAAAGAGCGGCGGCGTATTGACTTAAACCACTGCACTTGCGGGGTGCTTTCAGGGCCGCGCCGGGAACCCGGCGCGGTACAAAAAGCGACGTGCGGTTGTTACTGTGCGTTGAAAGCCTGGCCGTTGATGCCAGTGCTGTCCGGACCCATCAAGTAAAGGTAGACCGGCATGATCTCCTCGGGCGTAGGGTTGTTCAGCGGATTTTCACCCGGGTATGCCTGGGCGCGCATGCTGGTGCGGGTAGCGCCCGGGTTGATGCTGTTGGAGCGCACCGGCGCCACGGTGTCGACTTCGTCGGCCAGGGTTTGCATCAGGCCTTCGGTGGCAAACTTGGACACGCCATAAGCGCCCCAGTACGCGCGACCCTTACGACCGACGCTGCTGGAGGTGAACACCACCGAAGCGTCCTGGGACAGCTTGAGCAGCGGCAGCAAGGTGCTGGTGAGCATGAACATGGCATTGACGTTGACGTGCATGACGCGCATGAAGTTCTCGCCGGACAGCTGCTCGATCGGCGTGCGCGGACCAATGATCGACGCGTTATGCAGCAAACCGTCGAGGTGGCCGAACTCTGTTTCGATCATCGCGGCCAGCTCATCGTATTGATGAGGCAACGCGGTTTCCAGGTTGAACGGTATCACCGCAGGCTGTGGATGCCCGGCGGCTTCGATTTCGTCATAGACCTGAGTCAGATTGGCTTCGGTCTTGCCCAGCAGCAGTACGGTTGCACCATGGGCTGCGTAGGTTTTCGCCGCCGCAGCGCCAATGCCGCGACCTGCGCCGGTAACCAGGATGACCCGGTCCTTGAGCAATTCAGGGCGGGCGGAATAATCAAACATAAGAAACCTCACAACAATTCAACACAAAGGCGGCACCGAACCTGTGGCGAGGGAGCTTGCTCGCGTTCGACTGCAAAGCAGTCGTAAATCACCAGATACGGTGTGCCTGACAGAATGCGTTTGTAGATAGAGGAGGCGCTTCGCGCCCCAGCGGGAGCAAGCTCCCGCGCCACAAAATCTGCGGTACTCAGCAGCTGCAAAGAGCGCTATCGAGCACCTTGCGCAACTCAAGCGGATGATCCACCACCACATCCGCCCCCCAATGCCGCGGGTTGTCGTCCGGGTGAATGTAGCCGTAGGTCACGGCAGCCGTTTTGGTGCCGGCATCGCGACCGGACTCGATATCGCGCAGGTCATCGCCCACAAACAGCACGCTGGCCGGGTCCAGGTCGAGCATCTTGCACGCCAGGATCAACGGCTCAGGGTCCGGCTTGCTGTTCTTGACATGGTCCGGGCAGATCAGCAGTGCCGAGCGCTCGGCCAGGCCAAGCTGCTGCATGATCGGCTCGGCGAAGCGCAGCGGCTTGTTAGTGACCACGCCCCAGATCAGGTTGGCTTTCTCAATGTCGACCAGCAGTTCGCCCATGCCGTCGAAGAGTTTGCTGTGAACCGCGCAACCGGCGAGGTAACGCTCCAGAAACTCCAGGCGTAATTCCTCGAAACCCGGTGATTCCGGGTCCATGGAGAAGGTCACGGCGACCATCGCCTTGGCCCCGCCGGAAATCTCGTCGCGGATGTGCTTGTCGTTCACCGGCGGCAAGCCGCGATCGGCGCGCATCGCCTGGCAGATGGCGATGAAGTCCGGCGCGGTGTCGAGCAGCGTGCCGTCCATGTCGAAAAGGACTGCTCTGATACGCATCGGCTTACTCCTCGCGCAGGGTCTGGATCATGTAGTTGACGTCCACATCGGCCGCCAGCTTGTAGTGCTTGGTCAGCGGGTTGTACGTCAGCCCGATGATGTCCTTGACGGTCAGGCCGGCCATGCGGCTCCAGGCGCCCAGTTCGGAAGGACGGATGAATTTCTTGAAGTCGTGAGTGCCTCGTGGCAGCAGCTTCATGATGTATTCGGCACCGATGATGGCGAACAGATACGCCTTCGGATTGCGGTTGATGGTGGAGAAGAACACCTGGCCGCCCGGTTTGACCATTTTGAAGCAGGCGCGGATCACCGAGGACGGATCCGGCACGTGCTCCAGCATTTCCAGGCAGGTGACCACGTCGAACTGCTCAGGCATTTCCTCGGCCAGCGCTTCGGCGGTGATCTGCCGGTACTCGACGCTCACGCCGGATTCCAGCTGATGCAATTGCGCGACCGCCAGCGGCGCTTCGCCCATGTCGATGCCCATGACGGTGGCGCCGCGCTGAGCCATGGCTTCGCTGAGGATGCCGCCACCGCAGCCCACATCGAGGACTTTCTTGCCGGCCAGGTTGACCCGTTCGTCAATCCAGTTGACCCGCAGCGGGTTGATGTCGTGCAGCGGTTTGAACTCGCTTTCGCGGTCCCACCAGCGATGGGCCAGGGCTTCGAATTTGGCGATTTCGGCGTAGTCGACGTTGCTCATG
>LNAP01005552.1_pt1 | contig 11163 bp, 7 predicted proteins | sample 602601 | NCBI WGS metagenome assembly LNAP01 (sample SAMN02440304, study PRJNA202911) | soil metagenome | biome: Subtropical and temperate rainforests or woodlands; isolation source: soil samples (1 kg each in a 20% v/v slurry with milli Q water) were... ...
CGGCACGATCATGCGCGAGGGCGCGTTGCAGGACTGGCCGGAGTTGTTGAACATGTGCATCACGCCGCCGGTCACCGCCTTCGTGAGGTCGGCGCCTTCGAGGATGACGTTCGGCGACTTGCCGCCCAGCTCCTGGCTGACGCGCTTGACGGTCGGCGCCGCGCGCTTGGCAACGTCGATGCCGGCGCGGGTTGAGCCGGTGAACGAGATCATGTCGATATCGGGGTGCTCGCTCATGGCGGCACCGACCTCGGGGCCGAGGCCGTTGACGAGGTTGAACACGCCCTTCGGCACGCCGGCTTCATGGAGAATTTCCGCGAAGATCAGCGCCGAGGTCGGGGTGAACTCCGACGGCTTCAGGATCATGGTGCAGCCGGCGGCGAGCGCGGGCGCGACCTTGCAGGCGATCTGGTTCAGCGGCCAGTTCCAGGGCGTGATCATGCCGACCACGCCGATCGGCTCGCGCAGCACCATGGCGGTGCCGACGGGCTCCTCGAAATGATAGTTCTTGAGCACGTCCAGCGTGGTCATGAGATGGCCGAGGCCGGCGCCGGCCTGGAGCTTTTCGGCCATCGGCAGCGGGGCGCCCATCTCGTCGGAGACGGCGGCACCGATTTCCTTGAGACGGCCCTTGTAGATCTCGATGACCTTGGTGAGCAGCGCGACGCGCTCTTCACGGCTGGTCTGGGAGAACGTTGCAAAGGCGCGCTTGGCGGCGGCGACGGCCTTGTCCACGTCAGCCTTGGAGCCCAGCGCAACCTCGTACATCGCCTCTTCCGTCGCGGGGTTCACCACGGCGGTGGACTTCTTGACGGCGGGATCGACCCAGGCGCCGTCGATGTAGAATTGCATGCGATTGACCATCGTTAACCTCTTCTTGGGGGCATGGTGGGGGCGTTTCGGCAGGCATCCTTGCACGAAAGCGCCGGCAATTGAACCCGCCATATGCGGGGCCAGCGTTGCGGCGGACGGGGCCTATATGAGCCGATGGCGGGAGCGAGGCAAGGCTCCCCCAGCCGTGATTCCGGGCGCGACAAAGTCGCGAGCCCGGAATCCATTTATCACCTCTGCGGAGACCCAATGGATTCCGGGTTCGACGCTGCGCGTCGCCCCGGAATGACAGGGTAGTTACCTCAACTAGACCGCCATCTTGCGATGCACGATAGGCGCGCCGGCGGTGAGGCTTTCCGCCGCATCGATGATCGCGTTGGCGTCGATGCCGTAGTGGCGATAGAGGTCGGCGATGGTGCCGGTCTGGCCGAACTGCGCGACGCCAAGCGCCTCGACGCGATGGCCGCGGACGCTGCCGAGCCAGCCGAGCGTGGCCGGATGGCCGTCGATCACGGTCACGATGCCGCAGTCACGCGGCAGCGGCGCCAGCAGTTTTTCGATATGGCTGAGATGCTGCACGCCGCGACGATCGCGACGCAATTTTCGCGCGGCGGTCCAGCCCGCATGCAAGCGGTCGGCCGAGGTGATCGCGAGCAGGCCGATGTCGCGGCGGCTCTCGCCGATGAAGCCGGTCGCCTCGATCGCTTCGGGCGCGACCGCGCCGGTATAGGCGATCACGAGTTCGGCATTCGGGCCCGGCTTGCGCAGCCAATAGGCGCCGTCGGTGATGCCCTGCACCAGTTCCTGCGTCATGATGCGCTGCGCCTGCTCGATGCTGCGCGTCGACAGGCGCAGGTACACGGAACCGCCCTCGCCCGGATCTCGCTGCATGTGCTCAAAGCCCCAGCCCATGATCACGGCGAGTTCGTCGACGAAGGCCGGCTCGAACGAGGCGAGCCCGTCCTGCGCCATACCGATCAGCGGCGTCGCGATCGACTGATGCGCGCCGCCTTCGGGCGCGAGCGTGATGCCGGATGGCGTCGCCGCCACCATGAACCGGGCGTCCTGGTAACAGGCATAGTTCAGCGCATCGAGCCCGCGCTCGATGAAGGGATCATAGAGCGTGCCGACCGGCAGCAGCCGCTCACCGTTGATCTGGTGCGACAGGCCGAGCGCCGAGAGCATGATGAACAGGTTCATCTCGGCAATGCCGAGCTCGAGATGCTGGCCCTTGGGCGAGAAGTCCCAGTTGAACGTGGAGGGAATTTTCTCGCTGCGGAATAAATCCGCCTTCTCGCCGCGGGCAAACAGGCCGCGCCGGTTCACCCACGGACCGAGATTGGTCGAGACGGTGACGTCGGGCGAGGTCGTGACGATGCGCTGCGCAAGCTCGCTGTCGCCGCGGGCGATCTCGTTCAGCACGAGACCAAAGCCCTGCTGGGTCGACATCTGCGGCGACGGCTTGAAGGCGAGCTGCGAGGGCACCTCGACCACCGGTGCAGTGAGCCGGCGGCCATCCTGATTGAAAGGCACGCGCGCGAGGAAGGCGTCGAGTTCTGCGGCGTCCTGCGCGAGGCCTTCGTACTTGTCCCATTCGTGGCCGGGACGGATGCCCTGACTCTCGCGATATTTTTCCATCTGCGCGACCGTCATCAGGCCGGCATGGTTGTCCTTGTGGCCCTGGAACGGCAGGCCGACGCCCTTGATGGTGTAGGCGATGAAGCAGACCGGGCGATCGTGATCGATGGACTCGAAGGCGTCCAGCATGCTCGCCATGTCGTGGCCGCCTAAGTTCGACATCAGCGCCAGCAACTCCTCGTCGCTGCGCTTGTCGATCAGTTTTGTAATTGGCCCCTGATCGCCGATCTCGTCGTGCAAATGCTTGCGGAAGGCGGCACCGCCTTGAAAGCACAGCGCCGCATAAAGCGCGTTCGGGCAATTGTCGATCCAGCGCTTCAGCGCCTCGCCGCCCGCTTCCGCAAACGCTTCGCGCATCAGGCGGCCGTATTTCACGATGACGACGTCCCAGCCGAAATTGCGGAACATGGTCTCGAACTTCTCCCAGAGACCTTCGCGCACGACGGCATCGAGCGACTGGCGGTTATAGTCCACCACCCACCAGGTGTTGCGCAGGCCGTGCTTCCAGCCCTCCGCGAGCGCTTCGAAGATGTTACCCTCGTCCATCTCGGCGTCGCCGACCAGCGCGACCATCCGCCCCTCGCGGCGGCCCTTCATCCAGCCATGCGCCTTGACGTAATCCTGCACCAGCGAGGCGAACAGCGTCTGCGCGACGCCGAGGCCGACCGAGCCGGTCGAGAAGTCGACGTCGTCGACGTCCTTGGTGCGCGAGGGATAGGACTGCGCGCCCTTGAAGCCGCGAAAATTCTCCAGCTTCTCGCGGCTCTGCCGACCGAACAGATACTGGATGGCGTGGAACACCGGGCTCGCATGCGGCTTCACCGCGACGCGATCCTCGGGCTTCAGCACGTGGAAATACAGCGCCGACATGATGGTGGTCAGCGAGGCCGATGAGGCCTGGTGGCCGCCGACCTTCAGGCCGTCCGTGTTCGGGCGGATATGGTTGGCGTGGTGGATGGTCCATGACGACAGCCACAGCGCCTTGCGCGCCAGCGCGGTCAGCGTTTCGAGGCGAGCGGACTCAACGGGCATGGCGACGCTCCGGAAAAATAAGGCCGATCATACCCCTGCGGGGCGCGCCAGATTTCTCAATTTTTCGCGTCATACGCTCGGATATTGGGATACGATACCAGGGAACGCCTATCAATTACAGGTTCTATCCCAATGCCCGAACTCGACGCCATCGACCGCAAGATTCTTGCTTTGCTCCAGAACGACAGCCGGCTGACCATGCAGGAGCTCGCCGACAAGGTCGGGCTCTCGGTCTCGCCCTGCCACCGCCGGGTCAAGCTGCTGGAACAGCGCGGCGTCATCTCGCGCTACATCGCGACCGTCGACCAGAAGGCGCTGGGGCTGCATGTCAGTGTCTTCATCTCGATCAAGCTGGCGCGGCAGAAGGAGGAGGATCTCAACCGCTTCGCACGCGCGATCTCGAAATGGGACGAGGTGCTGGAATGCTATCTGATGACCGGCAACCGCGATTATCTGTTGCGCGTCGTCGCGGCCGACCTCGCCTCCTACGAGACCTTCCTGAAGACCAAGCTGACCCGGCTCGACGGCATCGCCTCGATCGAGTCGAGCTTTGCGCTCAGCCAGGTCAAATACTCGATCGCGCTGCCGGTGTGATGGCCCTGCCGGACGGCCGGTGTCACATGGACGCAATAAACCCCGCCGATGGTCGTGGGCGACAGGCATCCAAGCCCGCGAGAAGGACCCATGACCGCATCCGACCGCACCTCTGAAGCCGCCAACCGCGAGCGCATCATCCGCGAGATGGCCGACGATCTCGACGAGGAGCTGGAGATGGAGCTGGATGATGCCCGTCTCGACGAGCTGCTGGACGAAAGCGGCACGCTGGGCCCCACGGTCGACCGAAAACTCTATTTCCGGGAACTGCTCCGGCTCCAGGGCGAATTGGTGAAACTCCAGGACTGGGTGCAGAGCGAGAAGAAGAAGGTCGTCGTGCTGTTCGAGGGGCGCGACTCCGCCGGCAAGGGCGGCGTCATCAAGCGCATCACCCAGCGGCTCAATCCCCGCATCTGCCGCGTCGCCGCACTTCCGGCGCCGAGCGAGCGCGAGCGCACGCAATGGTATTTCCAGCGCTACGTCTCGCACCTGCCGGCCGGCGGCGAGATCGTGCTGTTCGACCGCAGCTGGTACAACCGCGCCGGCGTCGAGCGCGTGATGGGCTTCTGCTCGGAGGACGAGTATCAGGAATTCTTCAAGACGGTGCCGGAGTTCGAGCGGATGCTGATCCGCTCCGGCATCATCCTGGTCAAATACTGGTTCTCGATCACCGACGACGAGCAGCAGTTCCGCTTCAGCATGCGCATCAGGGACCCGCTCAAGCAATGGAAGCTGAGCCCGATGGACGTCGAGTCGCGCAGTCGCTGGGAGGCGTACACCAAGGCCAAGGAGACGATGCTGGAGCACACCCACCTGCCGGACTCGCCGTGGTGGATCGTCGACGCCGTGGACAAGAAGCGCGCGCGGCTCAACTGCATCGCGCATCTCTTGACCCAGATGCCGTACCAGGAGGTCGCCCGCGTGCCGGTGGTGCTGCCGCCGCGCGTCCGCAATCCCGACTATCACCGCGGCCCGATCCCGCCGGAGATGTACGTGCCGTCGAAGTACTGAAACGTCTCGTAGAGTGGGCAAAGCGTAGCGTGCCCACCATCACAAGCGATGCGTTGGATGGTGGGCACGGCGCTGCGCGCCTTTGCTCTCCCTACGAGACCGTCATCGCCACGGCTGCACGATGATCTTGGTGTGCGCCTCGGGATTGGCGAGGTCGGCAAAGGCTTTTGCGACGCCGTCGAGACCGACCTCGGCGGTGACCATCGCGGCCGCATCCACCTGCCCTTCCGCGATCAGGCGCAGCGACGCCGCGAACTCGTCCGGCGTGTAGCCAAGCACGTACTGGACGTTGAGCTCCTTCATGATGCCGAGCATGGGCTCGCTTCTGTCGGTCTCCATGCAGACGCCGACCACGACGATCCTGGCATCGCGCGGCGCGCCCTCGAACACCTGCTGCAACAGGCCGGGCACGCCGACGCATTCGAAGATGATCGCAGGCTTCAGCGCCGGCAGCATCGCCTGCAGCGGCGGCCGTGCCGCCTTCTCCGCCTCCGACATCTGCGCGTGCTCGGCCCAGGTCGCATAGGGCTGCGACACCCTGGGATCGACCACGATATCGGCACCGAGCTTTGCCGCGAGCGCGCGCCGCGCCGGCGAATAGTCGGCGGCGACGATCGGATGCAGGCCCTTGATCTTGAGCGCGGCGATCACCGCGAGCCCGACCGGCCCGCAACCAATCACGAGCGGCACCTCGCCGCCGCGGATATTGGCTTTGGCGACGGCGTGGACACCGACCGCGAGCGGTTCGGTCAGCGCGGCATGTTCGGGCGCAAGACCATTGGGCACTTCGAGCAGCAACGGCTCGCTCAGCAGCATCGCTTCGGCGTAGCCGCCGACATTCTCGTTGGAATAGCCGATGCCCTCGATGCCCTGCGGCGTCAGCAGCGCCGGCAGCGAGCAGACGCGGGTGCCGGGCTTGAGCTTGCGCGCCGTGCCGGGACCGTAGTCGACGATCTCGCAGCAGAACTCGTGGCCGAACACGACATCACGGGCGAGGTCCATCGGCTTGCGCCCGACCTTCTTCGACATCTCCACCATGCGGTGGGCGTGCTGGCGCGCATGCAGGTCGGAGCCGCAGATGCCGCAGGCGAGCGTCCTGACCAGCACCTGACCGGACCCCGGCTTCGGCTCGGCGAGCCCGTCGACAACAATCTCACCGTTCCTGAAAATCGCAGCGCGCATGCGGCTCCTCCCCTTGTTGTTGGAGCCGTTGATAGCACGGAGTGGAAGCCGCGAACTTGCGTCAGGGGTTCGGGGAACGCTCTTCCAGCACCAGGAGCTGGGCGCGGCGGATGCGCTCGCGATGGGCGATGTAGAGACCGCTGGCGACGATGAAGGCCGCACCCGTGACGGTCCAGACGTCGGGCAGCTCGCCGAACAGGAAGAAGCCGAGAATGCTGACCCACAGCAGCTGCGTGTAGGAGAACGGTGCCAGCACCGAGGCATCGCCGTAGCGGTAGGCCAGCACGACGATCCACTGGCCGACGGTGGAGGCGATGCCGATCACGATGCCGAGCCCGATCGCGGTCCAGCTCGGCGTAACCCAGACGAACGGCACCATCAGGCTGAGAATTGCAACGCCCGTGAGCGCCGAATAGGCCATGGTGGTGAGGACGGCTTCACGTCCGCTCATCATGCGCGTCAGAATCAGCGCGGCGGCCCAGCAGAACGCCGAGATGATCGGGAAGAACGCGGCGACGTGGAACGCGTTCGAGCCCGGCCGCAGGATGATCAACACGCCCATCAAGCCGATCGCGGTCGCGATCCAGCGGCGCATGCCAACCTTCTCGCTCAGGAAGATGATCGAGAGCGCGGTGACGAACAACGGCGAGACGAAGCCGGTTGCGGAGGCTTCCGCAATCGGCAGATAGCGCAGGCCGGTGATGAAGAACAGCGAGGAGCCGAGCAGCGCGGCACCGCGCATCAGCTGCAGGCCAAGACGCTCGGTGCGCATCGCATGGAGCGGCGAGCCCGGCAGCATCACCGGCACGAACATCAGCGCGAACGTCACGAAGCGGATCCAGGTGATCTCGATCGAAGGCAGGCTCGTCGACAGATATTTCGCCGTGACGTCGGAGCAGCCGAGAAACACTGTCGACAGCAGCACCAGCGCGATGCCCTTGAAGGGATGATCGACGCGCGCAGGCGCGCGGCGAACCTTCTGCTTCTTCTCCGGCATGGGCATGGGAATACTGTCGAGCCTTGCGGCTGCAGCGGGCGGCGGTGTCACGGCTGGAACCTGGGAAAATACGATTCGGGAACGGCTGTAAAAAACGACAAAAGCGCCGCTTTCACAACTTCCGAAAACAGGATGCCGATATGCGCTCAGGTCCGCGCGCGTCAATGCTTCATTAAGAATGCGAGCAACACGCGCTTTGCTGCACTACAGCATGGGCAGGCCGCGCGGCCTCGAACCGCGCGGAAACGCCGCATCGAGCGCCGAAATCTCATCCTTCGTCAGCGCGAGATCGCCGGCCGCGGCATTCTCGCCGGCATGTTCCGCCGACGACGCCTTCGGGATCGCAAACACCGTAGTCGCCCGGGTGAGGAAGCTCAGCGCGACCTGACGCGGCGTCGCACGACGTGCCTCCGCAATGCGCGCAAGCACCGCCCCGCCCTTGCTGTTGCTTGCTGGAAAATCGTCGTGACCGAACGGCGAATAGGCGACGACGGCGACACCATGCGCCTCGCACCACGGGATCACCGCATGCTCGACCGCGCGCTCCCTCAGATGATAGAGCACCTGATTGCAGGCGATGCGGCCCTCGCCCGCGGCATCGAGAACTTCGTCGAGATCGTCAGCATCGAAATTCGAAACGCCCCAGGATTTGATCTTGCCCGCCTTCACCAACTCCTCGAATGCAGCGACGGTGTCTTCCAGCGGATAGGAACCGCGCCAGTGCAGCAGATAGCAATCGAGGCGATCGGTCTTTAGCCGCCTCAGCGAGCGTTCGCAGGCCGTGATGGTGCCGCGACGCGACGCATTGCTCGGCAGCACCTTCGAGACGAGGAACACTTCATCGCGCCGTGCCGCGATCGCATCCGCGATGACGAGCTCGGCATCGCCATACATCTCGGCGGTGTCGATGTGCGTCATCCCGAGATCGAGCCCGCGCTGAAGCGCCGCGACCGCGCGGTTGCGATCGCCGTGGTCGAGATACCAGGTGCCCTGCCCGATCACGGAGACGTTGGCGCCGGTCTTGCCGAAAGGGTTTGATTTCATGTCAAAACTCACAAGCCGCTGATATCCGCGACCAGCACGCTGCCAGTCGCGGACTCCGTGATATAGAGCCGGTCCTTCTTCGCGCCGCCGATCGCGACATTGGTGCAGCTCGGCCCTGCGCACGACTTGATGCGCGCGATCAGTTCGCCGTTCGGCGCGAACACGAAGACATGGCCGAGCGAGGCGTGGCCGACGAACAGGCGGCCGGCCGAATCCATCGTCATGCCGTCGGGGCCACTGGTGCCGAACAGCGAGCAGAAGCGGCCGACCTTCGACACGCTGCCATCCTGCATGAACGGCAGCCGCCATACCGAATTGTCGCGCGTCATGGCGACGAACAACACGGTTTCGCTGGGGTCGAGCACAAGGCCATTCGGGCTGATGCCGGTATCGATCAGGCAATCGAGCCGGCCACCAGGCGTCAGCCGATAAACCCGCCCGCTGGGATCATGCAGGCCGGTCTGGCCCTGATCGGTGAAAAAGATGTCGCCGTTGGAGGCGAGATGCAGGTCGTTGCAGCCGCGGAACGATTCCGAATTGCGCGCGGTCAGGATCGGCTTGATGCGGCCGGCTTTGGCGTCGAGCTCCATGATGCCGTGCATGTAGTCGGCAACCAGGATGCGGCCGTCGGCCGCGATCTTCAGCCCGTTCGGCCATCCCTCGTATTCGATGATGAGCGACCATGCGCCATCCGGCGCGATGCGGAAGATGCGGCCGAACGGAATGTCGACGATGTAGAGACGGCCGTCCTTGTCGAAGGACGGCCCCTCAATGAAGCTATCGGTCGGCACACCCGGCCGGTTGGCATCGGCCCAATCAGTCCGCACGCTTTTGCGGCGGAACTTGTCGGGCATAGCGGAGAAGATTTTTGTTTCGATCAGGCGCGGCGGCGTTTCCAGGTACATCATTTTTGTTTTTGTGGTTGTTGATGGAGAGAGCGCGGCACCATAGGGCACAATGAAGGGCGCGTCGATTGGGGCTGAGGCATAGCGCCCCCGCCCTCGCTGTCATTGCCCGCAAAAGCGGGAAATCCATTACGCCGTGGCCTCACCGTTTGATCACAGGTGTCTCGGCGTGATGGATCGCCCGATCAAGGCCGGGCGATGACGGCGGAGTATGAGGCGACGACCGAGAAAGTCGCCCTACCCCGCAGCCCCCGCGACCTTCGCCTGCTTCGCCGGCGCCACGTCCGTCCTGGCGATGAGCCGCTTCAGCTCGGGGATGCAGGAGCCGCAATTGGTCCCCGCCTTGAGCTTTGCGCCGATCTCGGCGGCCGTGCGTGCGCCGGCGGCGATGGTGTCGCAGATGGTGCCGCGGCCGACGCCGAAGCAGGCGCAGACGACGGGGCCGGTCGAGGCCACGCCTTCGCTGGACTTGCCCGACAGCAGCATCCGGCGCTGGTCGTCGGTGACGTGATCGGCCACGAACAGGCTCTTCACCACCTCCCAGTCGCCGGCATCATGGGCGGGGCCGACGAACAGACAGGTCTCGATGCGGTCGCCCGTGAACGAGGCTGCGCGATAAACCCCGCCGCCAAAGTCGCGATAGTCGGCAACGTCTTCGCCCGCGACGCTCTCGAGCCAGGCCGGCCAGCGCGACAGATCGGCATTGTCGGCGAAGAGATAACCGAAGCCACCGGCAACCGTGACGCGGGTCCACAGCAGGTTCGGCGGCAGGTCGAGTTGGTTTCGCGACAGCGCAAAGCCGCGGAAGACGTATTCATAGGGTGCAATCGCCGCGGGCGTCGCCTTCGATTCCGGCTGACCCGAGAACGGATCGGTGAACGATGCCGCGAGCGCGCCGACGCGGCCATGCGAGGCGTTCATCGCGCTCCAGTGGATCGGCGCGAACAGCATGCCGCGCTGCTGCCGGTCGCTGACGACGACCTTCAGGATGCACTGGCCGTAGTCTGTGGTGATGCGGGCATAGCCATCATAGGCGATGTTGTACTTGTTGGCATCGTCAGGGTGGATCTCGACGAACGGCTCGGGCAGATGCGCGCCCAGCCGCTGGCTGAGGCCGGTGCGCGTCATGGTGTGCCACTGGTCGCGGATGCGCCCGGTGTTGAGCCGCAGAGGCCGCGACGGCCCGGTCTCGCCGCGCAGCGACGGCACCTCCGGCGCGACGAAGCGACCCTTGCCGTCATTGGTGAAGAAGCCGCCGGCTGCGAAGAAGCGCTCGCCGGGCACTTCGCCTTCGCGCGCCGGCCATTGCACCGGCTTCAAGGCATCGAAGGCGTCGTCGGACAACGAAGTCAGCGCTCCGATGTCGAAATCGCGGCTGCCATTGTTCTCGAACGCCGAGAGCGCGGCGTGCTCGCGGAAGATGTCGGCGGCGGATTTGTAGTTGAAGCTGTCGCCGAAACCGAGACGCTTTGCGGTCTCGCTCAGTATCCACCAATCCGGCCGTGCCTCGCCCGGCGCCGGCAGGAACGAGCGCTGGCGCGAGATCCGGCGTTCGGAATTGGTGACGGTGCCCGACTTCTCGCCCCAAGCGAGCGCGGGCAAGAGCACGTGCGGGCCCGCCTCGACGGTGTCGTTGGAGAGCACGTTCTCGGAGACCACGAACAGCTCGAGCTTCTTCAGCGCCTCGCGCACGAAGTCGGCGTCGGGCAGCGACACCGCGGGGTTGGTGCCCATCACCCACAGCGCCTTGACCTCGCCGCGGTTGATGGCCTCGAACAACTGCACCGCCTTCAGCCCCTCATGGGTGGCGATGCGCGGCGCCTTCCAGAACCGTCGCACGCGATCGATATCCGGCGGCGTGAAGTTCATGTGCGCGGCGAGCTGGTTGGCGAGGCCGCCGACCTCGCGGCCGCCCATCGCGTTGGGCTG
>LNAP01005554.1_pt1 | contig 11160 bp, 7 predicted proteins | sample 602601 | NCBI WGS metagenome assembly LNAP01 (sample SAMN02440304, study PRJNA202911) | soil metagenome | biome: Subtropical and temperate rainforests or woodlands; isolation source: soil samples (1 kg each in a 20% v/v slurry with milli Q water) were... ...
CGTTGAGCTTTTGGCTCCCGATGCCCCAACGAAGGTCAAAGCCTTTTTTGATGCGCTTTTCAAACGCTATGGTGTCAGTTGGAGCGAAACACTGCCCTGAATCCGACTAATCTATGTTTTGGCGCCATCGTGGTGTTGGAGCTCCAGGGCATCCAGGTCGATTGCCGGTACACAGCGTAGGTTGACCGCACAAACCGCCGATCCGTCCGGATTAGCCCCGTAAACTACAATTTCCGAGGCAATGCGTCACCGAATCATCAGCGTGGTTATTCAGGCATCGTTTGAATGGTAAAGGGTATATCGACATAAGCGCCTCCATCAGGCTGCGCAGTCACATTCAATCCCGCTCGGCAAACGAGTTCGTCTAAAAGGCTGCTGATGGATAAAAAGGCGTCCATGTCGGTCCATTCACCATACCTGTCGGCAAGCCCGCTGCACGCCTCGCTGAGACTTTGGAAAAATGGCTCAAACCAGTGGCCCACTATTACGGAGGTCAAATCATCGCGCTCCCGCCAGTGGATGTCTTTGCCTCGCAAATTCCCTATGCAATAGCCGCCAAACTTCAGGAGATTTCCACAACTACGATAAATCTCTGACAAAATTTGCTCAACATTCCCGTGGAGACGATAGGCGCGGATCAGCTCGTTGTTACGGTCATCCAGAGTCTGGAGGTCGGCAAGGAGAGTCTGGTTGTATCCATCAGTTTGATCGGCACCGAAAGTGGCCGCAATCCAGGTCACCGCATACTCATCCCACACGGCAAAAATGGTGTCCCAGCGTAGGGTATCGAGCAGTGGTAACTGACGTTGCAAAATCACATTGGGAAAGCATTGATCGAACTGCTTCGTAACCTCCACATGACCACATTCGTGAGCGAGTACATGGATGGCGATGCGGATGCCTTCCTCGTCTGTCTCATCAAGCAAAGGCAGTAAAATAGGCGCTCGCACAAGTATATGTGACTTCAGCTCACCTTCACGGATCACCGAAGGCGTCATGGCTACGCCATATACGTGGGATTTGGTAGCTTGCAACTGATGGGACGAGTCATAGCCTCTATCAAGTTCCAGAAGTGCCTGATCGTAGTCAAAAGCAACAGTCACCCCGTCTAGCGTCTGAAGTCCTATGTGCCTCCCAAGCGCTCGAATGATCTCGCCTACGAGGGTCGCAAGCCGGGTCGCCGTTTCGGCGTCGTCAAATCCTCGAGCCTGTACTGAAAATGAAGACGGAGCGGTGGAGGTGGGCTCAGCTGCATCGTCACTGCTGGATTGCTCGCTTCCCATATGCTCTCCTGTAGCCGACGCTATGCGCCACGTTCTTTGCGGCTTTCGATCATATCACTTCCGTCTACCGCTTTAGCGCATCCAGTTTCGGTACTTTAGACTGGCCGCTTCTGGCCGATTGCAGTCTAGCATCAGTGGTCTCAATTTTGACCCATTCCAGTTCAGCATCTGTTGTTTACTTTTGATGTTGCTTTTACCAACCCCAGTGCTGCTTCAGCAATAGTGCTTGGACGCACGGACAATGGTTGCAACGCCTGGCACCTTAAAGGAACATCGACTACTTACGCCACATGGCAAGATAATTTATCGTCAACTCAAGCCATCATGGACGAAGCCGATGGGTTCAGTCGGCGATTGATGGGATCAGATTTCGGCACAACCAGCCATGGCTATTTGTCCGTGGCTCGAAAGCTGTCAACCTGCTTCGGAGGGGTCACGTCGGCAGCGCGGTATGCCAGGCATCTGAGGCGTTGCTCCCCCGAGAGCCGCAAGCCGTTTTGCAGACTGTACACGCACGTACGTCTTGACCGCCTCACGAATAAGATCGGCTTTTTCAATACCTGGGTCAGCTACTTGCAGCGCTCTCTCAAACAACGCATCGTCAATCGTTACTGTAGTTCGCATTTGTCGCCTCCATTAAGCCTGCATCAATATATGCCTCACATTACATCAAAGCTCTGTTTGCGCCTGTGTTTCCTTGTGTGCGAGTACCATGGTTATTGATAGTAGGCACGCAGCAAGGATTGCCAAATTCAATGAAAATCGACACCCATGCCGCATCGTGGCGTTCATGGGCCTGGGCACCCCTTCGTCAGTTATATCTATGAAAGTGGGAGATCAGCCATTGCTCATGCAAAGTACGCAGACGGAAGGGGCGACCCTGACGTTCCAGAGGATCGCACTCTAACGCAACTGACAGTAAATGTCAGGTCAAGTCTGAGTTAATACATGTCATGTTTTAGCGCATTTTTGTTTTTGAGTTTGGCAACTGTTGACGTTCACCCGCTACACGGGCAGACCGTACTCTATGTTTCGAATGACTCGCCTTACTAGCTCGGCACCAAACTCCGTGTCCAAAAGCGACATGGGGGTAACATCTCCAAGCGAAATATTGGGCACACGAAGCCAGTCGCGCGTTACCTCAAGAGATTCGAAAACCTCGCAGCCATACTCGACAACGCGAGCCATGCGCAGTAGCCTGACTGATTGCTCTTTCGTAAGCGTGCCCGACCGCCGACTCGCACCCATTGCTACTGACGAGACGCCTACCTCGTCTATTAGCTGTGGCAAAGACAATCCAAGACTATCGCAAAAGGCCTCCATACAAGAAAATGGCAAGCCTTCGCGCACAAGCTGAATCCACTCAAACTTATTAGGAGCGCGGCCTAGCACGTATACGCCACCTAAAAGCTCAGTGCAGGTAGTCGCATCCGACGTTCCTCCTTGCCGAGGCTTAACGGGCGAATCCATGACGCTATGCAAGCGATCCCCTGCTTCGGGTTCGTTAAGCGCCGCAAGTCGAGCGTCAAATCGCCTCCGCAACGCAGCCAAGCCGTTGGAGCGATCATCAGGCCGTAGCCGCTTATATTCAGCAATCGACAGTACGACCGCCGTAACTTTCCCATCGTCTATTATGGCTACACGACCGGACTGGCTCAATACGGATTTCACGCAAGGCCATCCTTCGATTTCAATACGACTGGCTGAAACTACTGGCATCTCGCGGGCTGGATTGTCATCGAATAGCATGGATTTTCTCCTGTGACATAGGCGCTACGCTACGCCGATCTTAGGCGAAGCCATCGAGTGCATGCCCAAGTATCGATATAACAGCGCTTCATAGATGCGCGCCTCAGCCGAAAGCTTCATGCCACTTGGCTTCTGGGGCAGAGGACGGCCGAGATACTTAGCGATTACTAGGCGTCGCAGGTAGTCGAGTGCCACGTAGTCCTTAGACGGGTATCGCTGGCCTCTATTAAAATGATGCTCCACCCACATCACCGTTGCCAGTTGGCGAGCCGACATACCTGAAGCCAACGCCGGCGCGGCGAGGTGAGCAGCCCTCGCATACTTGGCGTGAGAGCAGCCGAAGCCAGCAAAATGAATTGCAGCAGTAATAGTGTCAGTTTGATTGGCGTCGCCCAATAAGCCTGAGAAGCGTTCCCCCAGGATTCGGATCAGAGCGTCAGGCTTGCTCATGCTATCGATGTAGCGTGGCGCATGCACACAAGAAAGTGCGTGCCGAAGATCCTCCCATCTGCGAAAACCGAGAGCTTGGGCTACCAGGCTATAAACCTGCTGCAACCGCAATTCTTCGATGGCTCCGCCATGAGCCTGCTTGCGCACATCATAGTGATGGAAAGCGGCATGCAGCCGCTTAATATGTCGTTTCGCTTCACCGACGCTGTAAAAAAAGGGAATAATCATGCTGGGTCCTTGTTTTTGCAACCATAGCGGTAGTCGCTCGCTAACCTGTGCCATACACAAAAACAAAGACCACGACAGTCGTGGTGATTTTGGCTACATAACGCAGAACCGTGAGGCTTCCCCTATTGCGCGAGCGGGTGGCTGTCTGCCCAACAATACCTAAAATAACACAATCTACACACCGTCCGCTAGATAGGGGATACCAGACCCGTAAAACGATCAATCAAGTCGCAATCCGACAGAGGAATACTAGGCCAGGTGCCCACGCGCAAAGAAGTGTAGGCAAGCAAAACCAAAAAACCAGTAAGGCACGCGCCAAAGGACTGATACTCCATACTTGAGGATATGTATAAACCCTAGAATCGGTATCCTCGCCAGAGTCGGTTCGGCAAAGCTGAGCGGTGCACCAGCCCCATACGGCCAAGCATCCCTTTCTATGCTGTCGTAAGATAGCCCCAACTTATTGCCAAACGCAACACCGAGAACTGATACCATGTCCGCACTGACGACTCTGCTTAACACCTACCGCAACGCCGCCGTATCCGAGCGCGAAAAGGGCACGTACTTTGAAGAGTTGATGCTTACTTACCTGCGCAACGAGGCGACCTATCGCGATTTGTACAGCGACGTGTGGACTTATGCAGACTGGGCACGGCGGCAAGGGGTAGACGGGCGCGATGCCGGTATTGACTTGATCGCCAAAACCCACGGCACCAACGAGTTGCATGCCATCCAGTGCAAGTTCTTCGCCGAAGACTATCGGGTGCAGAAAAGCGATATAGACAGCTTTTTTACGGCGTCGGGCAAAAGTACCTTCAAGCACCGCGTCATCGTCAGCACGACAAACAACTGGAGCACGCACGCCGAAGACGCGTTACAGGACCAGAATCCGCCAGTCAGCAAGATCGACCTGTACGATCTGGAAAACAGCCAGATCGATTGGGCAAAGTACCAGCCGGGTCAGGCACCGGTGCTTCAGGCCAAGAAGTCGCTGCGTACGCACCAGAAAAGCGCGCTGGACGCCGTAACCCAGGGGCTAAAGCATGCCGGGCGCGGCAAGCTGATCATGGCCTGCGGCACGGGCAAAACGTTCACCAGTCTGAAAATTGCCGAGCAAGTAGCGGGTGCTGGCGGGCGTGTGCTGTTTTTGGTGCCCAGTCTGTCGCTGCTGTCGCAAACGCTGACGGAATGGACGCAGGAATCTGAAGTACCGCTGCACAGCTTTGCCGTGTGCTCCGATAGTGACGTGGGCAAAAAGCGCAAGGTCGATGATGATGTGGTGCAGACCTTTACCCACGAGCTGCGTTACCCTGCCACGACGGAACCAGCACGGCTGGCTGGCGAAATGGCCAAGCGCCACGACGCCCAGCACATGAGCGTGGTGTTCAGTACCTATCACTCCATTGATGTCATAAGCCAGGCACAAAAGCAGTTCGACTTGGCGGATTTCGACCTGATTGTCTGCGACGAGGCACATCGCACCACCGGTGCCACCTTCGACGGCCAAGAAGAAAGCGCCTTTGTGCGCGTGCATAACGCTGATTTCATCCGGGCCCGCAAACGCCTATACATGACCGCCACGCCGCGCATCTATGGTGATTTGGCCAAAGCCAGCGCCGAAAAAGACAATGTGGCGCTAGCCTCAATGGATGACGAGGCCTTGTTTGGGAAGGAATTGTTCGTTATCACCTTCTCGGAAGCCGTAAAACGCGGCCTGCTAGTCGATTACAAGGTCATTGTTCTAGCGGTTGAGGAAACACACGTCAATCGCCGCATCCAGGGCCTGCTAGCCGACGAGAACAACCAACTGAAGGTGGATGACGCGGCCAAGATCATCGGCTGCTGGAAAGCCTTGTCCAAGCAAGGGCTGGATGCCGACTTATCGGAAGACATATCGCCCATGCAGCGGGCCGTGGCCTTCTGCCAGGTGATTGAGCCCAACAACAAGGGCAAAACGCACAAGGTCAGCTCAAAGAACATTGCAGCCATGTTCCAGTCCGTGGTTGAGGCCTATCAGGAAACGGAAGAGTTCGAGACCGTAGCAACCCTCACCTGCGAAGCGGAGCATGTGGATGGCAGCATGAACGCCAGCCAAAAGGAAGAAAAGCTCAATTGGCTAAAGGCTGAGGCGCCTGAGGATACCTGCCGCATCCTGAGTAACGTGCGCTGCCTCTCGGAAGGCGTTGACGTACCGGCCTTAGATGCCGTGCTGTTCCTGACGCCGCGTAATTCCCAAGTGGATGTGGTGCAGTCTGTGGGGCGTGTCATGCGCAACGCGCCGGGTAAAAAGCGTGGCTACGTGATCCTGCCCGTCGTTATTCCGGTCGGCGTAGAGCCCCATGAGGCGTTGAATGATAATCAGACCTATAAAGTGGTCTGGCAGGTCTTGCAGGCCCTGCGCTCGCACGATGACCGCTTCGATGCCATGGTCAACAAACTGGACTTGATCGGCAAAGATGTGAAAAAGATGGAAGTCATTGCCATCACTGACAAGATCCAGAAGCGGCAGGAACGTAAGCCTGGTGAAGCCAAGAAGCCTCGCGCCAAGGGTAAATTCAGGCTGGGCGAGCGCACACCAGACTACGCCGACCCCGATGCACAAGGTAATCTACAGTTTGAAATCGGCGAGATGGAAAAGGCCATTTACGCTAAGCTGGTGCAGAAGGTGGGGAACCGCCACCACTGGGAAGACTGGGCCAATGATATTGCCAAGATCGCCCGCACCCATATTGACCGCATCACGGCCATCATTGAAGAACCCATCAATACACGCGAGCGGGAGGCCTTCAACGCCTTCGCAGTGGAGTTGCGTGACGACCTGAACGGCAGCATCGGCGATGGAGAAATCATCGAGATGCTGGCCCAGCACTTGATCACCAAACCGGTTTTTGATGCGCTGTTCGAATCCTACAGCTTTGCCAAGCACAACCCCATGTCACAGGCCATGCAAGGCGTTTTAGACGCCTTGCAAGAGCACCATCTGGATAAAGAGGCCGACACGTTGCAACGCTTTTATGAAAGTGTTGCCATGCGTGCCGAAGGGATCGACAGCGCCGCAGGCAAGCAGAAAATCGTGGTGGAACTTTACGACAAGTTCTTCCGCAACGCCTTCCCGCGCATGACCGAGCGCCTGGGTATTGTTTACACGCCCGTGGAGGTCGTGGATTTCATCATTCACAGCGTTAATGATGTCTTGAACACCGAATTCGGGCAGACGCTGGGCAGTGACGGGGTACACATTCTGGACCCATTCACCGGTACGGGCACGTTCATTACCCGCTTGCTGCAAAGCGGCTTGATGACGCCAGAGCAACTCAGGAAGAAATACAAGGGTCAGATTCACGCCAACGAGCTGGTGCTGCTGGCCTATTACATTGCCGCCATCAATATCGAGGCGGTGTACCACGACGTTGTAGGGGGTGATTACGTGCCTTTCGAAGGCATTTGCCTGACTGACACCTTCGAGATGTATGAAAAGGAAGACTTGGTCAGCCAGTTGTTGGTCGATAACAGCAAACGGCGCAAGCGCCAAAAGCAGCTGGATATCCGGGTAATTATGGGAAATCCGCCGTATTCGGCGGGGCAGACAAGCGCCAACGACAATAACGCCAATGTGGCATATCCACATCTGGATAAACGAATTCGCACAACGTATGCCGACCGTTCAACTGCGACACTTAAGAATGCCCTGTACGACAGCTATATCCGTGCGATTCGCTGGGCCAGCGACCGCGTGGGGAATAGTGGAGTGATCGGTTTCGTGACCAATGCGGGTTTTGTCGAAGCCAATACTGCTGATGGCCTGCGCCAGTCGTTGGCTGAAGAGTTCAGCAGCATTTATGTTTTCCATTTACGTGGGAATGCCCGCACCTCTGGTGAGGTTCGGAGAAAAGAGAAGGACAACGTTTTCGGCGTAGGCAGCCGCGCGCCTATAGCGATCTCGATATTGGTCAAAAATCCGCGAGCCGCTCGCCATGGTCAAATCTACTTCCACGACATCGGCGATTATCTCTCCCGCGAGGAGAAATTGAAGAAAATCGAGAGCTTCGCCAGCATCGGGGGCATTGATTATTGGCAAGCCATCACACCGGACACACATGGTGATTGGTTAAGTCAGCGCGACGATAGTTTCGGCCGATTTATGGTGCTCGGCGATAAGAAGGATAAGACCGCAATCGGCTTATTCGAAAACTATTCATCAGGCGTAAAAACGCAGCGCGATGCTTGGTGCTACAACGCATCAAAAGAGGCTGTGCACAGCAACATCGCACGATTTATCGATTTCTACAATGAGGAGCTTACACGGTTTAATACCGCATATTCAGACTTGGATCAAAAAAGTCGGGAAGAAAAGGTAGACTCTTTTATCAACACGGATGCGACAAAGATCAGTTGGACGCGTGCCTTGAAGAAGGACTTATCTAAAAATAGAGATCTTGAGTTTCGACAGGCTGGCGCTGTGCAGAGCAGCTATCGCCCCTTCACAAAACAATGGCTGTATTTCGACCGCCGGCTGAACGAGGAAGTATTGCAAATACCACGGTTCTTTCCACAAGTGGGTAGCGAAAATCTCGTAATCTGCCTGTCAGGGGTTGGGGCAAGAAACGGTTTCTCCGCGCTAATGACTGATACCGTGCCAGACCTCCAGTTGCAATTCAATGGCCAGTGCTTCCCACTATATCTCTACGACGAGGGCAGAGCAGGTAGTTCGGCCGCTTCATCGCAAACTCAGAACCTGTTTGACACACCCGATTCCGCCAATATTGTCGGCCATCGCCGAGATGCCTTGACCGACGAAGGCCTAGCCCATTTTCAAGCAGCCTACGCCGGTGAACAGATCAGCAAGGAGGATATCTTCTACTACATTTATGGCCTACTGCATTCGGAAGACTACCGCGAGAAGTACGCAGACAACTTGTCTAAAGAGTTGCCCCGCATTCCTCGCGTTAAAACCGCCGCTGATTTCTGGACATTTAGCGATGCAGGCCGGTCTCTGGCCGACCTGCATCTGAACTTTGAAACCATAACTATGCACCCGGCAACCATCATTGGCGACGGTGGTGCCGACGACGATTACCGCGTCGAAAGGATGAAGTACGGCGCCCGGAAGGACCTGACCACGCTGCATTACAACAGCAAAATCACTATTAAGGATATCCCGTTGGAGGCCTACGATTACGTTGTAAATGGTAAGCCGGCTCTGGATTGGGTGGTGGAGCGCCAGTGCGTCAAGACGGACAAGGCCAGTGGCATCGTCAACGACGCCAACGCTTGGGCCGTTGAAACGATGCACAATCCCAGGTATCCGCTCGAGCTTTTTCTGCGCGTGATCACGGTCAGTCTGGAAACGATGAAAATCGTCAGGGCACTACCTGCGCTTGATATCGAGCAAGCCACGCCTACCTTAGAGCCTGCTTCGTCCTACGGACAGCAAAGGGTAGGTGTCGATTCGTAGTGTCAACTTCATGATGAGGCGCGTCCATATGCCTAACGGCTACGCCTCATCGCTGACCGTTGCCTCATAAACTTTATGCTCTATGCGTACCGACCCTACACCCACACCTTTCATCGTAATCCAGGCAATCGCAAGACGGAGAGGCTTAGCAAGGCCTCTTTTGCGCAGCGTTGATTCAATGCGATGTAGATGATTCAAACGAAAGCCACGTTCGTCGCGTGCCTGAAAATCTATTGCTACAAGCCCCATCTTCACAGGTGCGTCTTGCACTATATCGAAGGCGGTGACAGGAGTCGCCCGACCCGCCTTGGCTAGTGCTACGACCAGTTGGTCAATATTACGGCCACTTTTGCGAGCGTTTTCCACTTCTAACCACATTGAGAATCCTTTTTCACGGTTGGCAATAAGGCCGTCAGGGTGCTTGCTGGCTTCTGGCTCGATACGCCGCAAATAGGATTCTGGATAGACATCCAAGCCGCGTTCAGCCACCAAGCTGAGTACTCCAGTCGCAATTAGATCGTGCCGCCAAGAAGCTGGCGGCAACCAGACGCCGCCATTGGTTGAGCCCCAATCCTTCCCAGAAGAATAGGCATGGTCACCATGCCAGTCGTTAAGCTGGCGAGCTCCGCGCGCGGACAAGACATATGCTCGTCCAGCATCGACACCTGGAAGCTGACGGGAAATCACTAGCTGTAGCTGGTTGAGTTTGCGCAGGTGCGCTTCTGCGTACTTACGCGAATGCTGCTGACCCGGGTGCATTAGTCTGCCAAGTTCAGTTGCGCGAAGCCATGTAAATTGGCTGATGTAAATCAGCGCGCGGGCGGCATGCTCGCCTTGGTCGAGTCGTGGGGTTATGGTTTTCATATTAGTGTATAGCGTAGGAACGACTGCATGCGCAGCCCTTCCTGCCGGTATTCCAGCTCGCAGTGCGACCTTGGAATATCGTACTTCGGCAGCCTGACATAAGTCAGACAGCCTGCGCACCCTGGGTCGTTCAGCAGTGCTGAACTCCTTGTCGGGCTTGCCTTCACGCCTGACCTTAGTAAGGTCAGGCTACAGCAGCATGGTACGCATGCTTCGTGGGGCCTCCCACCTGGCCTGCGGCCACCCCGAAGGGGCGACTACGTCGGGCGGGCAAGCTGCTTTCTCATGTCGCCCAGTTCTTCGCCCTGGTCGCCACCGCCTGACCTCCCCCAACTGCCCTACGGTCAGTCGTGGCCCCGAGAGGTCCGCCTTTCGAAAGCACCTTGCCCGCCCGCCTTCAGCGGGAGGGAGGCCGGGCTTCGCCCCCACCCGAAGCTTTTTCCGCGTGTCGGGCAAGCCCTCCGATTGCGGAAAAACTTCAGGCGGCTCCCCCACCTGCATGCTGCTGGACTGGGCTAGCGCCCCACGCTTCGCTACCCGCCAAACTCGTCGCCTTACGGCTCCGGACTGTTTGTCGGGCACCGAAGCGTGGCACCCGGGCTGCGCCCCGAGCACTCCGCCAGTGGCGGAATGTCGGCTCCCCGGGCTACGCCCCGAGTCCTCGCCTTAGGGCGATAATCGGCTCCCTAATTCAGCGTTCAATCGCAAACCGCTAATGCCACACCCTCTACGTTTCATCTTGACATTACTGTGGCATTACGGCGTGGTTGTCGCGCGCAGCCGTAGGGCGGCACTCATGCCGCGGCGGCTTCAGACGCCAATTTTGTTGCCAATTCAGTGCGGCCAAACGAGAGGGCGGGGATGCAGTAACTTTCTGGTGTTACTGCGCAGTAATTTGAGTTCCTGCGGTAGTTACTGCACAATTGACTGGATGTTCCTGGATGTCGTTAGACTTCTTCGGACATGAAAAAAGCCCCAACTCATTGGTAAGTGGGGCTTTTCATCTCTCAGCGGGCGCTGAGACTAGTGTATGTGGTGGCCTGGGGCGGAATCGAACCACCGACACAAGGATTTTCAATCCTCTGCTCTACCGACTGAGCTACCAGGCCATCATCAAGAAGGCGAAATAGT
>LNAP01005555.1_pt1 | contig 11160 bp, 14 predicted proteins | sample 602601 | NCBI WGS metagenome assembly LNAP01 (sample SAMN02440304, study PRJNA202911) | soil metagenome | biome: Subtropical and temperate rainforests or woodlands; isolation source: soil samples (1 kg each in a 20% v/v slurry with milli Q water) were... ...
CATGGACACCAGCCGCCCATTGCCGGATTTGCCACGTTACGAAGAGTTCCGCCACCTGGACCCGACCACCGCCGCCCACGACCTGAAAACCGGCCGCAATCGGCGCTTCTGGATCGACATGGACGACGCAACCTATAAGCAGCAGCTAAGCCAGCTGCTGGAAAATATCGACAACATCGACACCTTCAAACGCCCCAATCTGATGGCGCGGCATGTGCGGTATGTGGATTGACTCAATCGTGGCACAGATCGAAGCCACCCACTTCCCAAGAGGTGTACAGGCCTCCGGGCCGGTTACACCACATAAAAACAAATCGCTACAAAGTGCAGCAGGCTCCCGGCGATGACGAACAGATGCCAGATGCCGTGCCAATGGCGGAAGCGGGTGTCGTAGGCGAAGAAGATGATGCCGATGGTGTACAGCGCGCCGCCGGCGGCCAGGAAGGTAAAGCCCGCCGTGCCCAATGCGGCCAGCAACGGTTTGACCGCCACCAGCACGATCCAGCCCATTACCGCATAGATGACGATGGACATGATTCGCGCTTCAGAGCGTGGTTTGATTTCCTGCAGGATGCCAATGATCGCCAGGCCCCAGACAATGCCGAACAGCGTCCAGCCCCACGCGCCGCGCAGGGTAACCAGGCAAAATGGCGTGTAGCTGCCGGCAATCAGCAGATAGATCGAAAAGTGATCGACCTTCTGCATGATCTGTTTCGCCCGCCCGCGAACGCTGTGGTACACGGTTGATGCGCTGTACAAGGTCACCAGCGTCACGCCATAAATCGCCATGCTGACGACTTTCCACACATCGCCGTACAAGCTCGCATACACCAGCAACCAGATCGCGCCGACCAACGCCAGCACGGCACCGACCAGATGCGACCAGGCGTTGAATTTTTCTCCGTAATACATCCGCACACTACCTCGCTGACCAGAATCGCTGCGCAAGGCTCTAGGTTAAACACTCGCAGTGCAACCGGCACATGCGCCGACCGGGAATTTAGTGCAGCCAGCGGCTCATGACTTGGGCACAATCGCTAGCATTCGAACAAGAAACCCTAACCATGCAAATCGACGATGAGTTGACCCTCAAAAAGCTGGAAATATTCCTGGCCTTCATGCGCACTGGCAACCTGGCCCGGGCGGCAGCCGAGTTGCAGACCAGCAATGTCAGCGTGCACCGGGCGATACATTCCCTGGAAAGTGCCTTGCGCTGCCCGTTGTTCAAACACGAAGGGCGCAACCTGACGCCGCTGGAAAGCGCCTATGTGCTGGAAGAGCGGGCGCAGAAGCTGATTCAGGACGTGCTCGCCACGGTCGAACTGACCCGGCAGGCGGCCGGTTTCTCGGCGGCGCGTTTCAAGCTGGGAGCGCTGTATTCGTTGACGGTCAAGACCGTGCCGCAATTGATCATGGGTCTGAAAATCCGCCGCAGCGAGCTGAATATCGACTTGATTCTGGGCTCGAATATCGACCTGTTCTACAAGCTCAAGAACATGGAAGTAGACGCCATCCTGGTGTCGCTGGACGAAAGCGTCAACGACCCGGATTGCGAGCATCTGCCGCTGTTTTCCGATGATATTTTCCTGGCAGCGCCTGCCGATTCGCCGTTTTCGCAACACAGCGAAGTCGACCTCGGCGATCTGCGCGAAGCGACCTTCATTACCCTTACCCAAGGCTTCGCCACCCACCGTGATGGCGCGCGGGTGTTTCAGCGGGCGGGGTTCGAACCGAAAGTGGCGATGCAGGTCAACGACATCTTTACCCTGCTGAGCATGGTCAGTTCAGGCGTGGGTTATGCCCTGCTGCCGGGACGCATCGCGGCCGTCTACGAAAACCGCGTGCGGCTGATCCCGCTGCAGGCGCGCTATCACATGCAGCAGCACATCGGCCTGGTGTTCCTCAAATCCCGCGAGCGCGACCCGAATCTACTGGCGTTGCTCGCGGAGTGCCGGATGTACAGCAATCGTCTGACGCAGTGACTGCTGCCAGACAATCCCCACAAGAGTGGACGCAGCCCGACTAGCCGATGATCCCGCGCATGATCACGTAGAGCAGCGAAGGCCCCAACAGGCAGCCAAGGGCTGTGTAGAAAGCAGCTGTCAGGCAGCCATACGGCACCAGCTTGGGATCAGTAGCGGCAAGGCCTCCGGCAACGCCGCTTGAGGTGCCCATCAAGCCGCCGAAAATCACCGCACTGCGGGGATTATTGAGGCCGATGAGCGGTGCCACGAAAGGCGTGGCGATCATGACCAGAATGGCCTTGATCAACCCGGCGGCGATCGACAGCGCCATCACTTCCGAGCTGGCCCCGATAGCGGCGCCCGTGACCGGCCCAACGATGTAGGTAACAGCGCCCGCGCCAATGGTGGTGAGGCTGACCGCATCGGTGTAGCCAAAGGCACTGGCCACCCCGACACCGGCAATAAACGACGTGCCTATACCCACAAACAGCGACAGCACACCCACGTAGCCTGCCCGCTTGAGTTCTTCGACATTGACACCGAAAGCCGTGGCAACAATCGCGAAGTCCCGCAGCATCGCGCCACCCAGCAGTCCGATGCCGGACAGCAGCGGCAGATCCACAATGCCTTTCTGGCCACCGGTCATTGCGCCACCGATGTAAGACAACACCAATCCCAGCAGGATCGCGATTGCCGAACCATGCAAGCGCCCCTTGGTGAACGTGTCAGAAATCCAGTAGGACACCCACATGGTGATACCAATCACGGCGAAACCGCTCAGCAACCCGTATCCATTGATGACTTTGACCAGAGATTCGTACATGGCAGTCATCCTACGGTCTTGGTGGGAGCGGGCACTTCGGGCTGACCCTTGCCCATGCGTGTCAGCACTGGAACCAACGCGAAGGCGATGACCACCGCCAGCGTACCGGCGAGGATTGCCATAGGTCCGCCTTTGAGGGCACCGTAGACGTTTTGCTGTGCCGCCATCGCCACCACGATGGGGATATAAATCGCGCTCCAGAATTCAACGCCCTGCTCGGTCTTGCCTTTGAACAGGCCCTTCTTGCTCAGATAGCTGCCAAGCCCGATCAGCAGCAACATGGCAATGCCGACGCCACCGACATTCGCGGGTACGCCAATCAACTTGCCGAGCACTTCGCCGATGAAAATACCAGCCAGGGTACAAAACGCTAGAAACGCCACACCGTAGATAATCATTATTTTTATTCCTCTATTTGCATTGCTGAAGTTGTTGTTTTTGTCCTTCGTAGCAGCTGCACGGGCGCTGTTTATGAGTGGCGGCGGCCCTCCTCGCGCGACAGCGCGACCAGACTGTCCAGGCGAGCGCCCTGATAGGCGATTGCCGTGCCTTGTTCGAACACTTTGCGCGCCAGCCCCGTCAACACGGTGCCCGGCGGTAATTCGATGTGCAGGCGCACGCCGCGCTCGTAAGCGGTTTGCACGGTGCTGCGCCAGTCGATGACCCGGCACATGTTGAAGGCCAGATCATCACGCAGCTTGTCGGCGCTCAGGATCGGCCGCGCGGTCGTCCCGCTGAGATAACGAATGCGGGGCGCGTTGACCGTGACCTTTGCCAACGCCGCCGCCAGGGTTTGCGCCGGCTGTTCGAGCAGCGCGCAGTGGGATGGCACGCTCACCGCCAGTCGCTTGGCCGCTGCCGCGCCGCTGGCTTTGGCCCGCTGCGCCACCGAGGCCATGGCCTCGACGCTGCCGGCAATCACGAACTGATTGTCGGCGTTGAGATTGGCCAGATAAACCGGCGTTGCAGCGCTGTGGACCTCGGCGAGCAGCGTTTCGACAGTGCCTTGATCCAGACCGATGATGGCGGTCATGCCGTAGCCTTCGGGATACGCGTCCTGCATCAACTGGCCGCGCAACGCGACCAGCCGCACGGCATCTTCGAACGCCAACGAGCCCGCTATCACCGCTGCCGGATAAGCACCAATGGACAACCCGGCCAGGTAATCCGGCGTGCAGTCTTGCGCCTGCAACAACCGGGCGCAGGCCACGCCAGCGATCAACAGGCACAGCTGAACGGCGCGGGTCGATTGCAACGCCAGTTCCGAGTCGAGCAGCAGAACGTCTTCGTCCAGTGCAGCGCTGGCTTCGCTCAAACAATGCTGCACGGATTGCTCGTCGGGCAATTGCTGCAACATGCCGGTTTGTTGCGCGCCCTGACCGGGGAACACCCAAAGGCTGCTCATGTGCACACCTCTTGCAGCTGCCAAGGCTGAGTCACCAACTCGGCGCCGCTCGCACTTTTGAGCAAGACCTGACGCGAGGCGCCCGCCCATTCGCGCAAGGCGATTGCCCCGCATGGCGTTTGCAGTTGCACGTCGATGTGGCATGCCGCGCCATCCAGCCGTTGCAGCAACTGTGCAGCCCAACGACGACTGACGAAATTCGGCGTGCGCAGAACCAAGTCCAGATCGCTGTGCTCGTGCAATGCGGCAATGCCGCTGGCCAGTTCAAATCCCGCACTGCCGCTGACGCCCCAAATCAAGCCCGATGCATTCATCACTTGCCGGATCTGCGCCAAGGCTTGCAACGCCGGCCAATGGTTTTTGCCGAGCGCGTCTGTCAATTGTTCGGGCCGCAGACAGCGCTGAATATCAGCCAGCGCCATGAACGTCGCATAGCGCTGCTCGCGACGTGACCCGCGCACACCAACGGCAACTTGCCCAACCGGCGCCAATGCCCGGCGCACCACAACGGGATGATCAAGGCGCACAGCTTCGATCACCCAATCCGGCGCGTCGTCCGGCAGCGCGGACACGGGCATGCCCCACAACAAGTCGTGGGCCAGCACCGTCCGTTCAGCGTTCATTTACCACTGCGCCCGCAGCAGTTCGCGAACCTTGCTCGACGCCTGACGATTGCTCGCGCCGAGGCGGCTGCGCAAGTCGCTGCCGGTGGCTTGCACGTCTTTGATGGCGCTGCTCAGCACGTCCTGAACCTGGGTCAGATCCTGCGCGGTGGGCTGTTCGATCTGACTCACCGACAAGGTTTCCCAGAGCAGGCCGAGGCTGGCGAAGTTCTCGATGTCGTAGGCCATGGGCGGAATGCTGGCGGCGAGTTTTTCCAGCTCCTCGACGCTGCGCAACGTGACGCGCGCGGCGGATTCCTTGCCCATGGCATGCACCATGACGCCCGGATCACGCAAGGCAATCAGCCGGTTGGCCTGATAGCCGTGGGCCAGAAACGCCCCCGACATGGCTTTGCCCACCAACAGGCCGATCACCGGATGTCCGGCCAGCCGCGCGCGGGCATAACTGTCCACTGCGCCCGCCAACGCCTGATGAATGCCCAGCGCTTCTTCGCGCCGACCATAAGCCTGGCTCGGCACATCGACGATGGCGATCAGCGCGCGTTTGTCTTCGTTGTCACGATCCAGCTCGATGGCGGAATCCACGGCTTTGGCCAGGCCCCAACCTTCCAGCAGGCCGACTTCGCCGTTGCGCGCCCGAGGGAAACGGTTATCAACGTCGGCCACCACAGCCAGAAAACGCACCGGCTGATCACCCAACACACCATCGGCGGCCTTGACCGAATGCGGCAAACCCACCACTTCGGCGGCGTTGGCGCTGAGCGCCTTGAACCAGTGCAAACCACGCAGGGAAGCGCTCATGATTGGGCTCCTTGGTACAGATCGCGCACGGTCAACGGGTCGATCTGCGCTTGAGTGTCCAGTCGGGCCAGTCGCTGCAAAAACAGCTCGTGCTGACCGCTGCGGTTTTCAGTCGGCACGCCTTGCTTGATCCAGGCCGTTATTTGGCCGCGAATGTCCTGCACGTCATCGGCGGCGAAGCCGTCCACCAAGTGACTGGCAAAACGCTGTTCGCCACCGGTCAGGCTCCAGATAAATGGCCGGTCGCGAGAGTCGTATTCTTCAATCCCGGCCTCCTGTTCGATCACCTGCGGGCCATTCAGGCCCAGTCGTGCTTCCTGGGTCACAAGCAGATAACTGCACAGACCTGCGGCGATGGACATGCCGCCAAAACAGCCAACGCTGCCCGCCACCACGCCAACCACTGGCTGGTACTGGCGCAGGTCGACAATCGCCGCGTGAATCTCGGCAATCGCGGCCAATCCAAGATTGGCTTCCTGCAAGCGCACGCCGCCGGTTTCCAGCAGCAAAATCGCGGCGGTCGGGATGCCGTTGCGGTTGTCTTCAGCAGCGAGTTCCAGAGCGCCAGCCATTTTCGCGCCGCCGACTTCGCCCATGCTGCCGCCCTGAAACGCACCTTCAATGGCGGCAATCACCACTGGCAAACCGGCGACGGTGCCTTTGACGACGATCACGCCATCATCGGCCTGGGCGACGATGCCTTGCTTGATCAGCCAGGGCGACATCAGGCGCTCGAACGGGCCGACCAGTTCGCGGAAGCTGCCCGGATCGAGCAGCGCCTGCGCCCGCTGGCGAGCGCCGAGTTCGATGAAGCTGTGTTGACTCAACAAACGCGCGACATCAGTCATGACCGACCTCCTCGAAACCCTGTTCCAGACGCAGGCGCACCACACCCGGCGTAGCGCCGAAATCGTGAATATCGATGGTCATCGCAGGCGGCGTCTGGCCGTCGAACATGCGCTGAAACAGATGCTGCCAGCGCGCCGAAGCGCCGTTCACCGAGGTCACCACATTGATCGACAACTTGCCCGGCTCACCGGGTTCCAGCAGCACTTCCAGATCACCCGAACCGACGCAACCCACCAGCGCTCGGCTCATGGGCGGCTGGCCGGCGGGGAATTCAAAAGACAAGGTTTCCATGATCAAACACTCCTCGATGGATGGCCGAGCGCGGGCTCAAGGCTATCGATGAACAGGCAGGCGGCGAGCAAATCAGCCGCGCCACCCGGCGATGCGTTGAGCTGCAACAATTGCTGATCCAGTTCGTGCAGGCAGCGCCGGCCGCTGAGGCTTGCGCTGCCACCGGCATCCAGCACCCGTTGCGCGCCGTGCTGCATGGCGTTCAGCCCGGCGGTGCCCGCGCGATACAGCACGCAGGTATCGCTCAGGGTGGTCATGATCGCCAGCAAGGCATCGAGTCGCGCGTTCTGCTCGCCATGACCGGTGGCGCGGCTGCGTCGCAGTTGCGGCAAACCGAATTGCATGACCGCCGGAAAGCCCAGTTGCGCCTGCTCTTTCGCGCCCACGGCGCCGTAACGACGGGCAACCTGTTGGCCGTGGCTGGCTTGGGCGATGACATGGCGATCATCGATCAGCGCCAGCTTGGCGGCGCGCTGGCTGAGGCTAGCGGCGCTGCAATCCTGCGGATCGAGTGCCGCTGCGGTCACCAGCAAACCCAAGGCCCAGATCGCACCGCGATGGGTATTCACGCCTTCGGTGGTGTGCAGCATGGCAGCTTCGCCTTCGCGACCAATACGGCCCAAGGCTTCGCGCAAGGGTTGGCCAATGACGCCAAATTCCATGGCGGCTTCGGCCATTTCCTTGAACGCAGGCCATAACGACAACGCCGACGCGTGCATCAGACCCAGGTGCAAATCGCTATGGGCACCGCTGCCGCGTCGGTCCACCAGCGCGGGTTTGGGTGACAGGTCCGCCTCATCGATCAGCGCGTCCACGGCGAGATCCGCCAGATGATCGGCGAGCGAAATAATTTCAGATTCGGTTTTGCGTGCGAGGGCGCTCATTACCAGCTCCTGAATTTGGCGGGCGGGTTGTACAAACCGCCTGACCACTGGACCAGATCGCCGATGCTCTTGGCCGCCAGCAATTCGCGGCTGGCGTCGGTGCGGCGAATCCCCAGATCTTCAGGCAAGGCAATCAAGCCTTCGCGGCGCATGCGGGCGGTGTCTTTGGGGTTGTGGCGCAGGCCGATCACGGTGACGCCCGCGACGGCAGCGATCATCGCCTGGCGCTCTTCCAGGCTGCGCGCCTTGTACAGATACGCGATGCCTTCTTCGGTGAGCAAGTGGGTGACGTCATCGCCGTAGATCATGATCGGCGCCAGCGGCATGCCGCTTTTCTTCGCCACTTCCACGGCATCGAGGGTTTCGACGAAGGTGGGTTTGCCGCCTTCCTGGAAGGTTTCGACCATCTGCACGACGAGCTTTTTGCCGCGTTCAAGATAGGCTTCGGGACCGTCGCCGCTCTGCTGGCGCATGTCCAGCCAGGCGGGGGTCGGATGGCGGCGACCGTGGGGATCGTGGCCCATGTTTGGCGCACCGCCGAAGCCAGCCAGACGTCCGCGCGTCACGGTGGAGGAATGCCCGTCGCCGTCGACCTGCAACGTCGCGCCAATGAACAGATCCACCGCGTATTGCCCAGCCAGCTGACACATCATGCGGTTAGAACGCAACGAGCCGTCACGTCCGGTAAAGAACACATCCGGCCTTGCGGCGATGTAATTCTCCATGCCCAGTTCGGTGCCGAAACAATGCACGCTTTCCACCCAGCCGCTTTCGATGGCGGGGATCAGCGTCGGATGCGGATTGAGCGTCCAGTTGCGGCAGATCTTGCCTTTCAAGCCGAGGGATTCGCCGTAAGTCGGCAGGATCAGCTCGATGGCGGCGGTGTTGAAACCAATGCCGTGGTTCAGGGACTGGACGTTGTGTTTCTCGTAGATGCCGCGAATCGCCATCATCGCCATCAGCACATGCACTGGTTTGATGTGGCGCGGGTCGCGGGTGAATAACGGCTCGATATAGAACGGCTTGTCGGCCACCACCACGAAATCGACCCAGGACGCCGGGATATCAACCCGAGGCAGCTCGCTGACGTCATCCACCAACTGATTGACCTGCACAATGACGATGCCGTCGCTGAACGCGGCGGGTTCGATCAGTGCGGGCGTGTCTTCGGTGCTCGGCCCGGTGTAGATATTGCCCGCGCGGTCGGCCATGAAACCGGCAGACAACACGACGTTGGGAATGAGGTCGACCACCAGCCGCGAATACAGCTCGATGTAGGTATGAATTGCGCCGATTTCCAGCAGGCCGTCTTCCAGCAACTGACTGATGCGCAGGCTTTGCGTACCGGCGAAAGAGAAATCGAGCTTGCGGGCGATGCCGCGCTCGAACAGATCCAGATGCTCCGAGCGACCGACGCTGGGCATGATCATGTGCAGGTCGTGCAGCCTGGCCGGGTCAACCTTGGCCAGCGAGCGGGAAAGAAAGTCCGCCTGTTTCTGGTTGTTGCCCTCCAGCACCACGCGGTCGCCCGGCATCATCAAGGCTTCCAGCGCCGCGACGATCTGGTCGGTCGGCAACACCACGCCGTCGGCAAGATGCCGCACCTGTTCGAGCCGCCGCTGTTTTTCACTGCGACGACGCGACCAGCGCGCGTCGGGGTTCGTTATTGTTGTCATGGTCACTCCACGAATTCGCTGTCGTGGGTCACCTTAGAAGCGAAGGGTGCCGGGCATCAATCAAGCAAAAGGTGGAATCGTTACGGTGAGGCTAATGATTGGAAATAGCAGGAGTGAACCAGTTGGCGAAACGTACGCAAGTTGGTAGAACCGGTAGGAGGCGGCCGGCGCGTCCGAAGACGCCATGCGCACGGCCACCAAAAACAGGCCGTATAAAAGCGCCCCGCAAAAGGTGGCACCTTGCGCCTCCATAACCTCAGGTCTACCAAACCTGATCGCTGATTTTGCAGCGACGGCGGGAGATTAGTGACCTGCATCACAAGGCGCAAGCGGTCAGGATTTTCTCGGAAATTTCACTCAAGGGGAAGGGAAGTGTCTTGCTGATTAAGCGCATCTGGGTAGTTCAGCATCTCCTCGGGTAATACATAGATAGCTCCCGAACGAGGTGAACATTGGTAGATTTCAACATCGACAACTCTTTCACGGACCTTGACTCCATGACGCAATCAACCGACGGGACTTCGTTGCGCGCCAGCCAGCAGCGGTATACTTTTCAGCCCTGCGCACACGCCTACAGTCGTCTATTTTGGGGATACGCCATGGCATCGCCCGTCTTGTCATTCAGTGCCGAAGAACAACTGGTAGAAAAACTCGACGAATTGGTCTCAGCTACAGGTCGAGATCGCGAATACCACCTGCTCCGTGCCCTGGAGTGCTATTTGGGGGCAGAGTCGGACTACTTGCGCGAGATAGACGAAGGCATCGCAGACGCGAAAGCCGGACGTCTTGTCGACCTGGAAATTGTGAAAGCCGAGTGGGTAGCACGTGCCAACAATAGCGCTGACTGAAAAAGCCCGCAGTGACTTGCTTGGTATCCACGAACGCTACGTATCATGCGCCGACATCAAGACAGCGAACGACATCATTTTTCACATCTTCGACAAGCTGCAGCAGCTTGAAGTGTTCACGCAAATGGGGCGCCCCACCGAACGCACTGGCGTCCGCGAACTGGTTTTTTCTCGCTACCCATTCCTGGCGCCGTATCAAGTCGAAGGCAATCAGGTTCAAGTATTGAGGATTCATCATCACCGTACCGAGCGAATTTCCCGCGATTAGCGCCGCTCGTTAATTCAGTCGAACCTCATACCGCGTACTACGCCCGCCCCCCGGCAGTTTGTCCAAGCAGCCCTTATCAAGCAAGTCGGTAAGATGCCGGGTAGCCGTGGCCTTGCTGACTTTGGCGACTGCTTGATACTGCGCGGCACTGATCCCGCCTTCGAAGCCTGGTTTATCACCCACTTATCGATAAGTCCTGTGGTGGTGAGCCGGATAACAGCCGTATTCGGCTCGTTATGTGAGCCGAATAGGCTATCTAATCGGCTCGCACCAACACCGCAGTCAGATTCGTTGGAGCGAGGCCTGCCCGCGAATGCGTCGTTTCTGGCAATGAATCAGAAGCACCATTCAGGGTTAGGCCAGTCAACCTGTGGGAAAGGACTTGTCCTCGATGGCCGTCATTTCAGCACTTCGGGTGGGTCAGGCGGATCGGAGTCGGCGGGGCTGGCTATCGAGGACAAGCCCTCTCCCACAAAGGCCTCCCACACGCCGAGCATTACGACCATGGGATATCCAAAAAAGCCGGTCTGCGCCTTTCGAAATCAGCTTTCACCTCAATCGGGCCATGGTTAGCGCGTCGGTGAATTGACCGTCGCGAATCGCGTAATCGCGTAGCAGCCCTTCATCCTCGAAGCCGAGCTTGCGATAAAGCGCGATGGCCGCCTGATTGTCGGCGTATACGCTGAGTTCCACGCGGCGCAGCTTCATCCAGTTATCAGCCACGTCCA
>LNAP01009202.1_pt1 | contig 11160 bp, 10 predicted proteins | sample 602601 | NCBI WGS metagenome assembly LNAP01 (sample SAMN02440304, study PRJNA202911) | soil metagenome | biome: Subtropical and temperate rainforests or woodlands; isolation source: soil samples (1 kg each in a 20% v/v slurry with milli Q water) were... ...
AGCGGGTGATCTGAGCGTTTTTGATCGATTTGCCGCTTTTAAAATCGGCAGGGGCTGAAGTCAGCCAGAAATACACAACTACTTCAGACCATCCCTAGCCTGTTAATTCGAGACTCGTATCCAGTTACTTGGCGTTATCGCCCACGGCCAGGGCCGCGCCGGGCGGCCAATTTTATGGCCTGTGTTCACCGATAAAGCGGATAGACCCAACCCCCCGCAACTTATTTAATGCAGGCACAGCGTATTTATTGAATGCACGAATTAGCCCGATGCAACGAGGTATCGATTAATGAGCAGTGCAAGAAGCGTCGAACAATGGAAAAACTTTATTGAAGGCTGCCTGGACTTTCGCCCCGCCGACGGCGTCTTCCGGATTGCCCGGGATATATTCACCGAGCCGGACTTGTTTGATCTGGAAATGGAGTTGATCTTCGAGAAGAACTGGATCTACGCCTGCCACGAAAGCGAAATCGCCAACAAGCATGACTTCATGACGATGCGCGCCGGGCGCCAGCCGATGATTATTACCCGCGACGGCGAGGGCCAGCTCAATGCCCTTATCAACGCCTGCCAGCACCGCGGCACCACCCTGACCCGCGTCGGCAAGGGCAACCAGTCCACCTTCACCTGCCCGTTCCACGCCTGGTGCTACAAAAGCGACGGCCGCCTGGTCAAGGTCAAAGCCCCCGGCGAGTACCCCGAAGGGTTCGACAAGGCCACCCGTGGCCTGAAAAAAGCGCGCATCGAGAGCTACAAGGGCTTTGTGTTCATCAGCCTCGACGTCGACGGCCAGGACAGCCTCCAGGAATTTTTGGGCGACGCCAAAGTGTTCTTCGACATGATGGTCGCCCAATCACCCACCGGTGAGCTGGAGGTGCTGCCGGGCAAATCGGCCTACACCTACGACGGCAACTGGAAGCTGCAAAACGAAAACGGCCTGGACGGTTATCACGTCAGCACCGTGCACTACAACTACGTGGCCACCGTGCAGCACCGCCAGCAGGTCAACAGCGAAAAAGGCCTGACCAGCGCCGACACCCTGGACTACAGCAAGCTCGGCGCCGGCGACAAGGAAACCGACGACGGCTGGTTCGCTTTCCACAACGGCCACAGCGTGCTGTTCAGCGACATGCCCAACCCCAGCGTGCGCCCCGGCTACGCCACCATCAGACAATCGAAATGACTAAAATCACAAGTACTTTTGCATCTATGCAGACGTCAGGCGTTAAGGCAGTACACGTTGCTTTGCTAGGAACCCTTGTAGCGTGCTTTACAACCAACGTTGCTGCCAATGACTTGCCCACTGTAAACTTGGGTTCGACGAGTTTTCTCGACGGTGCGCCACCATCGGGTCCGGGTCTGTATTTCACTCAATATCTACAGCGCTACAGCAGCCATCGGCTCCTAGATCAAGCTGGCAATAGAGTGCCGCTTCCAAGAACGGATCTACGACTTGACGTATCAATAACGCAGTTTGTATACTTGACAAATCAAGACATTCTGGGCGGGAAGCTAGGTTTCGATTTTCTTCTCCCTTGGGTGGTCGACAAGCGCATTGACGACGGACTGAACAATGCAGTGCTTAACGCTGACCGTGGTGTTGGCGACCTTACATTCGGCCCGGCTATTCAGTGGGCGCCGGTGATGGGTCCTAGGGGGCCTCGGTATGCCCATCGTGTCGAATTCCAGTTCCTTCTGCCAACGGGTAGCTATGACAGACTCAAGGCGATCAATCCCGGCTCCAACTTCTGGTCTTTCAATCCTTACTGGGCAGGTACTGTGTGGATGAATCCCAACTGGACCACATCCTGGCGCCTTCACTATCTCTGGAATGGAAAAAACACCGACCCTGGCCCATCATATGGTCCTGGCGCTACCTCGGTGCAGGCAGGACAGGCAGTGCACGCAAACTTCACGACAGAATATGCGCTCACGCCTCAGTTCCGTCTGGGAATTAACGGTTATTGGTTGAATCAAATTACCGACACCAAGATTAATGGTCGAGATGTTTCCGGTCGTCGTGAGAAGGTCTGGGCAATCGGCCCAGGAGCAGTTTTCAGCCTTTCTCCTCACGACCATTTGTTCCTGAATGCATATTTCGAACAAGACGCTGAGAATAGGCCGGAAGGAAAAAGAATGCAGTTACGCTGGGTTCATCACTTTAAGTAAATGGTGAACCTAGACGCCTATGGGCCAAGATCCCAAGGCACGAGTTTATGCAGGCAGCGATTCAATGAAAAAGGAGATGGACGTGGCGAACGTTGATGAGGCAATTTTAAAAAGAGTAAAAGGCTGGGCGCCCTACGTGGATGCGAAGCTAGGCTTTCGCAATCATTGGTACCCGGTGATGTTTTCGAAAGAGATCGACGAGGGCGAGCCGAAGACACTAAAACTGCTCGGTGAGAACTTGCTCGTCAATCGTATCGATGGGAAGCTGTATTGCCTCAAGGACCGCTGCCTGCATCGCGGCGTCCAGTTGTCGGTCAAAGTCGAGTGCAAAACGAAGTCGACGATCACATGCTGGTACCACGCGTGGACCTATCGCTGGGAAGACGGCGTTCTGTGCGACATCTTGACGAATCCGACAAGCGCACAGATCGGTCGACAAAAGCTGAAAACTTACCCAGTGCAGGAAGCCAAGGGCTGCGTCTTCATTTATCTTGGCGATGGCGACCCTCCTCCCTTGGCCCGCGATACGCCACCCAATTTCCTTGACGATGACATGGAAATCCTCGGGAAGAACCAAATCATCAAGTCTAACTGGCGCCTCGCTGTGGAAAACGGTTTCGATCCGAGCCACATTTATATTCACAAAGACTCAATTCTGGTCAAGGACAACGATCTTGCCTTGCCACTAGGTTTCGCGCCAGGAGGGGATCGAAAGCAACAAACTCGTGTGGTTGACGATGACGTCGTCGGACGCAAGGGTGTTTACGATCTTATTGGCGAACATGGGGTCCCAGTGTTTGAGGGAACTATCGGGGGCGAAGTGGTCCGCGAAGTTGCCTACGGCGAAAAAATTGTAGCGAACGATATCTCCATTTGGCTCCCGGGTGTTCTCAAGGTCAATCCGTTCCCCAATCCGGACATGATGCAGTTCGAGTGGTACGTGCCGATTGACGAAAACACACACTATTACTTCCAAACTCTTGGCAAACCATGTGCCAATGACGAGGAACGGAAGAATTACGAACAAGAGTTCGAAAGCAAGTGGAAACCGATGGCGCTCGAAGGATTCAACAACGATGACATCTGGGCTCGCGAAGCTATGGTGGATTTCTACGCCGATGATAAAGGCTGGGTCAACGAGATTTTGTTCGAGTCGGACGAGGCTATCTTGGCATGGCGCAAGCTGGCGAGCGAACACAATCAGGGTATTCAGACCCAAGCGCACGTTTCGGGCTGAAAGAATTTGTCGGTAGTCGGGCCACTCACCAATGGCACGAACAACGAGGAGAACGCAATGGCTCGATATGAAGTCGATCGCCTAATTCAGGACATGTCGAAAAAAGAAGGGCTCATTGGGCGCGTGATCGACACACCATCGGATGTCTTTGAGGAGTACGGTTTAACGCCTCCTGAACGCACTGCGCTGCTCGAGGGTACTCCGCAAGCACTAGCTTCGATTGGTGTGCATCCGATTCTGCAGATGCACTACTTGATGTACAAAAATCCTGAAATGGCTACTCACGTTTCTATTAAGGATTATTCCGATATGTTGAAAGGAGGCGCTTGATGGGGAAGATTGTTGCGGCCGGTGGTACCTCGCATATTCTCATGTCTCCAAAAGGATGTGAGGAGAGCGCTGCTCGCGTGGTGAACGGCATTGCTGAACTCGGACGGCGCTTGAAGGAAGCACGTCCTGATGTGCTCGTCATTATCACAAGCGATCACATGTTCAATATCAACTTGTCCATGCAACCGCGTTTCGTGGTGGGCATTGCTGACAGTTATACGCCGATGGGTGACATGGACATTCCGCGTGATCTGGTGCCGGGAAGCCGCGAAGTTGGGCGCGCGATTGCGCTACAGGCTGATGAGGACGGCTTTGACTTATGTCAAGCCGAGGAGTACAGCCTTGATCACGGCATCATGATACCAATCCTGTTCATGGGCATGAAAGAAATTCCTGTAGTGCCTGTGATTGTGAACATCAATACTGATCCCATCCCCTCAGCACGCCGATGCGTGGCCCTTGCTGAAAGCATCCGTCAAGCGATCGAGAAACGTACGCCAGATGGATGCCGCGTTGCGGTAGTTGGCGCAGGCGGTCTATCGCACTGGCTGTGCGTTCCTCGACATGGAGAGGTAAGCGAGAAATTCGACCATATGGTGATGGACGAGCTTGTCCGCGGCAACGCCGAAAAGCTTGTCGCCATGGGGAACGAAGCCATCATCGACCAGGGCGGCAATGCGGGCGTAGAAATACTGACGTGGATCATGGCTGCGGTAGCGTCAGAGGCATCGTCAGGCGAAAAAGTATTTTATGAAGCAATGACACAGTGGTTTACCGGAATCGGAGGAATGGAATTTCATGTTAAATAAAGCTGAACAAATCTCGGAAAAGTCCGAAAGTGCGTATGTCGAACGCTTTGTTAATGCGGGCGGTGTTGAAACCCGCTATCTCGAAGCCGGCAAAGGGCAGCCCGTCATCTTGATCCATGGAGGGGGTGCGGGAGCGGAGAGCGAAGGTAATTGGAGAAACGTCATCCCCATTCTTGCTCGTCACTATCGTGTGATTGCTATGGACATGCTTGGCTTTGGTAAGACCGCAAAGCCTGACATCGAATATACGCAGGACCGCCGCATTCGTCACTTGCACGATTTTATTAAAGCGATGAACTTCGACGGCAAGGTCTCGATTGTGGGAAATTCGATGGGTGGCGCAACCGGCCTCGGTGTGTCTGTTCTTCACTCTGAACTCGTCAATGCACTGGTGCTCATGGGAAGCGCAGGCCTCGTAGTAGAAATCCACGAAGATCTGCGCCCCATCATCAACTACGATTTCACACGTGAGGGTATGGTCCATTTGGTCAAGGCACTTACCAACGATGGATTCAAGATCGACGATGCGATGATCAACTCGCGCTATACCTACGCGACCGATGAAGCTACGCGCAAAGCCTACGTAGCGACAATGCAGTGGATTCGCGAACAGGGCGGACTTTTCTACGATCCCGAGTTCATTCGGAAAGTTCCGGTGCCGACCCTTGTGGTGCAGGGGAAAGATGACAAGGTAGTTCCAGTTGAAACTGCATACAAGTTTCTTGATCTCATCGATGACAGCTGGGGCTACATCATCCCTCACTGCGGCCACTGGGCGATGATCGAACATCCAGAGGACTTTGCGAACGCAACTCTGTCGTTCCTTTCTCGTCGTGCAGACATTACCCGTGCTGCCGCATAAGGAACTAGAAGGAAATTTGCATGAACCAAATTTGGTTGAAAGTATGTGCTGCATCTGACATGCAACCTGGCACGATACGTCGCGTCAACCGCGTAGGTGCTGCACCTCTCGCAGTCTATCGTGTTGGCGATCAGTTCTACGCCACTGAAGATACGTGCACGCATGGTATTGCTTCGCTTTCGGAAGGGACACTCGATGGTGACGTGATTGAATGTCCCTTTCACGGCGGCGCCTTCAATGTTTGTACCGGCATGCCGGCATCAAGTCCATGTACAGTGCCGCTAGGAGTGTTCGAGGTAGAAGTCAAAGAGGGCGAAGTTTATGTCGCCGGAGAAAAGAAGTAGATTCATCCACAGAGGACTAGGAGGAGACACGCTATGGCAGACCTGTCGGTAATTACCGAACGAGTAACAAAAGCAGTTGGAGAGAACTCTGGGCTGGATGCCGTGGTCAAGTTCGATTTTGAGCCGGAGGGAGTCATTCATATTGACGGAATGAGTATTCCCAACCGGGTGAGTAACGAGGATTTGCCCTCGGACATCACTATTAAGATCAAGCTCGAGAACTTCGAAAAGATCCTAAACCAGGATCTTGGTCCAAAAATGGCGTTGGCAACGGGAAGGATGAGGCTGCGTGGCGATATCCGCATCGCAACGCGCCTGGATAAGGTCTTTGGACTTGCTCCGAGCATGTAACAAGCGGGTTTTGCCAGAAAGAGGACGGTATGTACCAACTCAAAATTGAAGGGCAAGCGCCAGGGACCTGCGGCTCAGGGAAGAGCCTGTTGGTCTCAGCACTTGCTAATGGTATCGGACTTCCGTACGAGTGTGCATCGGGAGGTTGCGGAGTATGCAAATTCGAGTTACTCGAAGGGAATGTCCAATCAATGTGGCCGGATGCTCCAGGACTTTCTTCGCGAGATCGTGAGAAGGGCAACCGCCATCTTGCATGCCAGTGCGTTGCGCTCTCAGACCTGCGGATCAAAGTCGCAGTGCAGGACAAGTACGTCCCAACGATTCCAATCTCAAGAATGGAAGCGGAAGTTGTTGAGGTCCGGGCGCTAACTCATGACCTGCTGTCCGTGCGATTACGCACTGATGGGCCAGCAAATTTCCTCCCCGGCCAGTTCTGCCTAGTAGAGGCAGAGCAGTTGCCAGGCGTGGTTCGCGCATATTCAATGGCGAATTTAAAGAACCCCGAAGGCATATGGGAGTTCTATATTAAGAGGGTACCCACAGGACGATTTAGTCCTTGGCTTTTCGAAAATAGAAAAGAAGGCGCTCGTCTATTTTTGACGGGACCAATGGGCACATCTTTCTTCCGTCCAGGGACCGGCCGAAAGAGTCTTTGCATTGGCGGCGGTGCCGGGCTCTCGTATGCGGCCGCTATTGCACGCGCCTCGATGCGCGAAACAGACAAGCCGGTAAAGTTGTTCTACGGCTCAAGAACTCCGCGCGACGCTGTTCGGTGGATCGATATCGACATCGATGAGGACAAGCTTGAGGTCGTCCAGGCAGTTACGGAAGACACGGATAGCCTTTGGCAAGGGCCCACTGGTTTTATTCATCAGGTTGTCGACGCAGCGCTGCTTGAAACCCTACCGGAATACGAAATTTATCTTGCCGGTCCACCGCCGATGGTCGACGCTACTGTCCGTATGCTGCTCGGCAAGGGTGTTCCACGCGATCAAATTCATTTTGACGCATTTTTCTAACACCTATGGAGAGTTGCAAGAATATGGAGCCACAACAAATTGACTCGCTCGGAAACGAGCTCTATGAAGCGCTGATTAAGCGTACCCCGCTAAGTCCGCTTAGTTCGCGAGGTTTTGATATCAGCATTGAAGATGCCTACCAAATCCAGCAACGTATGACGGCGCTGCGAATTCAAAATGGCGAAAAAATCATCGGACGGAAGATTGGTGTAACAAGCAAGGCAGTGATGAACATGCTTGGTGTGCACCAACCGGACTTCGGCACCTTGACGGACGGCATGGTTTGCAGCTCTGCGGAACCAATACGTATGGAAAACCTTATTCAGCCCAAAGCTGAAGGTGAAATTGCCTTCGTCATGAAGAAGGACCTAATGGGGCCGGGTGTCACTGCAGCTGATGTATTGGCGGCAACAGAAGGCGTCATGGCTTGTTTCGAGATTGTCGACTCACGTATCAAGAACTGGGAAATTAAGATTCAAGACACCGTGGCTGACAATGCATCGTGTGGCGTTTTTGTTCTCGGCGACCGGCTGGTTGACCCCGCAAGTATAGATCTTTCCTTGTGCGGGATGGTCTTAGAGAAAAACGGTGAAATAGTGGTCACTGGAGCTGGCGCCGCCACCATGGCCTCACCTGTCAACGCTATGGTTTGGCTAGCGAATACTCTAGGACGACTTGGGATTCCTCTGAAGGCTGGCGAGGTCGTTCTCTCTGGCGCATTAGGTGCAATGGTGCCCGTTCAGGCAGGTGACAATTTACGGGTGGCGATTGGCGGCATTGGCGGTTGCACGGTTCGATTCGTCTAACGAACTATTGATACAAATATGCCAGCTTCCTATCAAAAGAAAGCTGGTGTAGGACGAGCTTTCTATCGTCTAGATTGCTTTGATCAATAGTTACGTTTAAGGTGGAATGTAATGGATGAAAAAACAGAATTTGCATGGGACGATTCCTACTTGTTAGGGCACCATGCCATGGATATGGTTCACCGTGAGTTTGTTGACCTGTTGCAGGCAGCCTTGACGGCACCGAATGCAGAACTGCCCAACGTGCTTGCCGACATCGCCCGTCACGCAGAAGGTCACTTTGCACAGGAGAACGAATGGATGGAGAGCCAAGGGTTTCCAGGTGGCGACTGCCATATAGACGAGCACAACAAAGTACTGGCTTCTATCTATGACGTGCAGGAAAAAGTAATTCAAGGTGATATTGCAATAGGACGAAAACTGGCGAAAGCCCTGTCCGAGTGGTTCCCCGACCATGCGTCTTTTATGGATTCTGCTCTCGCAGCGTGGCTAGTAAAACGTACGTACGGTGGCTCGCCGATTGTTCTACGACGTGCAATTCAAAGATCTTAAAGTGTGCTAGTTGTTCACGTAAGAATTATTTCGAAAGCAGAAAGTTTATTTTGTGAATATTAAATATGTTCCGATGAATCATAAAGTTAAATAAATGCAAATTTTGTTCGGAAGTCCACAAAAGTCTTTTGGAAAAAAAGAACCGATATAGCTCAAAAAGATGAAGAAGGCCATAAGCCTATTGCGGAGAGCATAGCCAGTGGCGATGGAAACTGCCCCAGTTCAAAAGAGTGGCTCGTCCTCTACAATGTATCGTTGTTTCTAGAAGGCTTTTATAGACTTGCTCAGCGCATTTTCAGGCGGTTAAGAATGCAAAAGGCTGATCTAAAATTGCGCGAAATAATTCGCTTTTATTAAACGGTTTTGGTGTGAGTGTGCAAAAATCATGTATTTGCGGAACATGCGTATTGGTACTCGACTGTGGACAAGTTTCGGGATAATTCTCGGGATTTTGGTGTTGATGGGAGAAAATTCATTCATTTGGGCTGTAGAGTTATGTTTTTAAAGGATATTTTCTACAGAAAAGGCTGTTTCAGATGCGTGGTCTATCTTTTCCAGTTGACTCAGGAAAGGAGTGATCCATGGCATCCCTCGAACGTACTGCCTATCCAGTTCTGTCGCGCTCGTATTCAAGGGCCGAGCTGCAGCGCGAATTCACATTTTCCGAGGAAGAAGTTACCTGGATCAAAAGTCGCGCCAATGCTGCATTCCGACTGAACCTTGCTGTTTTGTTCAAGACCTTCCAGGTACTCCGATACTTTCCAGAAATCGCTGAGGTACCTGAGCCAGTCGTTGATTTCATCCGTACTCAAATAGGCCTGCGCAGTAAGGTCGCCCTATCGCCCTACAAATGGATGCAGCTTTACCGTCATATGAACGCAGTGCGAGAGCGGCTCGGGGTGCAGCCGTTCTATGGCTCTGATGGTCAGGGCATGGCAATCGCGCATGCGCAGTTGATGGCTCCTCTCCTCGAACAGCGTGCGGACATTATCAATGCGGTGATCGACGAACTGCTGCGTCAAAACTATGAGCTGCCCGCCTACTCGACCCTGAACGACCTGGCGGAGCACGCGCGGGCAGACGCCCAGGACAAAATATTCAACCTGGTGGTAACCAGAACCCCAATCGAGGTGATCTACAAGCTGAAAGAACTGCTCGACACTGACTTCGGCCGACGCCAAAGCGACTTCAATGCCCTGAAGCAGGCGCCCAAGAAGCCGTCCCGCAAGCACTTGGAAGTACTGATCGATCACCTGGCCTGGCTGGAAAGCTTCGGGAATCTCGACGCTATATTTGAGAGCATCGTCGATACTAAGATCCGCCACTTCGCTGCCCAGGCAGCAGCATCGGACGTCTCCGAGCTGAAGGACTGCTCGCTACCGAAACGCTACACGCTGATGCTGGCTTTGATCTATCGCATGCGCGTGCGGACACGAGATCACCTGGCCGAGATGTTCATCCGACGGATTTCGACGATTCATAAACGCGCCAAGGAGGAGTTGGAGCAAATCCAGGCTAGGCAACGCCAGAAGCTGGAGCAGTTGGCGGCGACCCTGGACGGCGTGGTGCAGATTCTGGTTCAAGAACCGGATGATCAGGAGGCCGGCAGCCTGATTCGCGAATACCTCTCCCCCGATGGCAATCTGGATCGGTTGCGCGAGACTTGCGCCGAAGTTCAGGCTACCGGTGGTAACAACTACCTGCCGCTGATCTGGAAGCACTTCAGATCCCATCGATCGCTGTTGTTCCGCCTCAGCCACCTTCTTCAACTGGAGCCCACGACTCAGGATCGGTCGCTGATTCAGGCACTTCAATTGATCCAGGACAGCGAGAACCTACACCGAGAGTGGATCGACGAGCACGTTGACTTGTCGTTTGCGTCGGATCGCTGGGTCAAGGTCGTTCGCCGTCCTTCCAGTGAGGGACCACCGACCAACCGGCGCTATCTGGAAGTTTGCGTTTTCTCTTACATGGCCAGCGAGCTGCGATCCGGCGACATGTGCGTGCAAGGGTCGGAATCCTTCGCCGACTATCGCAAGCAGTTGCTGCCCTGGGAAGAATGTCTCCAGCGACTACCGGCCTACTGCGAAAAAATGGGGCTGCCTGGTACAGCGAAGGAGTTTGTTGCCTCTCTCAAGGCCCAGCTTGAGGAAACAGCGCAGCAACTAGACGAGAAATTCCCATCATGCCGAGGGGACGTATCGATCAACGAAACCGGCGAGCCGGTTCTCCGCCGAGTGACCGCTCGAGATATCCCGCCCTCGGCTATCTCGCTACAGACTGCGCTCATGCAGCGCATGCCGGCCAGGCATGTGCTCGACATCATGGCCAACATCGAGCATTGGATTCAGTTCACTCGGCATTTCGGGCCGATGTCCGGTAACGAGCCGAAGCTCAAAGAGCCTGCCGAGCGCTACCTGATGACGATCTTCGCCATGGGCTGCAACCTAGGCCCTAACCAGGCCGCGCGGCATCTGGCCGGTAATGTAACGCCACACATGCTGTCCTACACGAATCGCCGTCACCTCTCGCTGGAGAAGCTGGACAAGGCCAACCGCGAGTTGGTGGAACTCTACCTACAGCTTGACCTGCCCAAGCTCTGGGGCGATGGCAAGGCGGTGGCCGCGGACGGTACGCAGTTCGACTTCTATGACGACAATCTGCTGGCCGGCTACCACTTC
>LNAP01005557.1_pt1 | contig 11153 bp, 4 predicted proteins | sample 602601 | NCBI WGS metagenome assembly LNAP01 (sample SAMN02440304, study PRJNA202911) | soil metagenome | biome: Subtropical and temperate rainforests or woodlands; isolation source: soil samples (1 kg each in a 20% v/v slurry with milli Q water) were... ...
GGACGTACAGGCACTGGCCCAGGCGCTGGCACAGTCGCCACGTCCCCAGCAGGCCGATGACGCTGCCCTGGCGGGCGACCGCGCGCACCTGGAGGCACTGCTGCAGGACCTGGACGCCTCGCTGGCGCGGCATGCCGCCCGCCATGCCAGCGCGCAGCAGCTCGCCTTGCTGGCCGACTGGCTGGAGCAGACGCTGACCGACGCATTGGCCGCGGCCATCGCCCACAACCACAGCAATGCCCAGGTGCTGCAGCACCTGCAGGATGCCCTGCCCCACCTGGCCGCCTACCAGGCCTTCCGCGGGCGCGCCGGGCAGCTGTCAGGCGCAGACCTGGACCTGCTGGCACTGCTGCGCCAGCTGCAACCGCAGCTGGATACCCTCGCCAGCGACGCGCTGGAGCCGGCCGTGCGCCGCCTGCTGCATCGCGAAGCACGCCTGGGCTGGAAGCACCGCATGGAGCAGGCGATCCCGGCGCTGCAGTTCGGCCAGGATGAAACCCAGGCCAAGGTCGCCAGCCTGGCCGCTGCCGACCAGCAGATGCGCCGGCTCAACCGTCAGATGCTGGGCACCCACATCGACCTGCAGCAGCTGGGCAACCGCAAGCAGTGGGAAGACGTGACCCGGCTGACCGGGCGCCGTTCGCGCCGCCTGCGCGAGTTCATCGAGCTGGGCAGCGAACTGGGCCTGATGCACCTCCGCCCGATCTGGCTGATGAATCCGGACGTGGCCAGCCGCGTGCTGCCACTGCAGGCAGGGCTGTTCGACACGGTGATCTACGACGAAGCCTCGCAGATGCCGGTCGAGTTCGCCCTGCCCACGCTGTTCCGTGGCCGGGTCACGGTCGTCAGCGGGGATGAGAAGCAGATGCCGCCCACTGCCTTCTTCTCCAGCCGGGTGGAAAGCGATGAAGCCGAGGTCTTCGATGGCGACGAGCCCGATGCCGAGGTCGATGCCGAGCAGCGCGACGCCTTCGAGGAAACCTGGAACCGGCGCGAGATCAAGGATTGCCCGGACCTGCTGCAGCTGGCCCGCAATGCCCTGCCCAGCACCACGCTGCAGATCCACTACCGCTCGGCATACCGCGAACTGATCGGCTTCTCCAATGCGGCCTTCTACGGCAACCGGCTCAACGTGCCGGTGCGCCATCCGCGCAGCAGCATCGCGCGGATCAAGCCACTGGAACTGATCCAGGTCGACGGTGTGTACCAGCACCAGAGCAACCCTGCCGAAGCGGCGCGGGTGGTGGAGTACCTCGCCCAGTTGTGGCAGCACCCCTATGCCGCCCGCCCCTCGGTGGGCGTGGTCACCTTCAACCGCAAGCAGGCCGAGCTGATCGAAGAGCACCTGGAGCAGCGCGCCGGGCAGGATGCCGCCTTCCGTGCCGCGTTCGCCGAGGAACGCGAGCGCAGCGAAGGCGGCGAGGACATGGCGGTCTTCGTCAAGAACGTGGAGAACGTGCAGGGTGACGAGCGCGACATCATCGTGTTCTCCTCCACCTTCGGCCGCAACGCGCAGGGCACCTTCCGGCGCAACTTCGGCGTGCTCGGCCAGACCGGCGGCGAACGCCGCCTCAACGTGGCCGTCACCCGCGCCCGGCAACGGGTGGTGATGGTCACCTCGATGCCGATCGCCGACATCTCCGACCTGTTCAACACCCAGCGCGCCCCGGCCAGCCCGCGTGACTACCTGCAGGGGTACCTGGAGTACGCCCGCGCCCTGTGTGCCGGCGAGTTCGACGGCAGCGCGCGGCTGCTGCAGCTGCAGACGAATGCGGAGCGCCCGCAATGGATCGTGGCGCAGGGATGGCCGGGCGGCGGGGCGCCCACGTCTCTCGTCGCCCAGTCCGCGGCCGTGTTCATCACCGTGCCCGACGCAGCCGGTGCCGCGGAACGGCTGCTGCGCTGGACCGCCGATACGGGCTGGACCGAGCGCGGCCGCGTGCCCGGTCGCGTGCTGCCGGGCTCCGGGCATGCGCTGGGGCAGGCGAATGCGCTCTACCTCGTGGGCGATGACGCCTCGACCAGGTTGATGACGTTCCAGGTCATCACCAGTGCCTGGGCCGTGCTGCCGGGTGCCGCGCCCACCGGCGTGATCGCGACCGGCGCGTGGACCGACGGCATGTTCTGGGCGCAGCGTCATGCCGATGGCCAGCGCATCGACTTCGGCTATGCGCGCGTGCAGTCCACCAAGCTGCTGCTGCGATGGCTGGACTGGGTGGTGATCCTGGTCTACCTGGTGGCGATGGTCGGCATCGGCCTGTACTTTTATCTGCACGAGAAGCGTACCTCCACCGCGGGCTTCTTCGTCGGCGGACGCAGCATCCCGTTCTGGGCGGCAGGCATCAGCCTGTACGCCACCAACACCAGCTCGATCAGCTTCATCGCGATTCCGGCGAAAGCGTTCGAGACCAACTGGCAGTACCTCACCAACAACCTGATCGCGATCATCGGCCTGATGTTCGTCGCGGTGTGGGTGGTGCCGCTGCTGCGCCGGCTCGACCTGATGAGCGTGTTCTCCTATCTGGAGACGCGCTTCCACCCCGCCATCCGCATGCTGGCCAGCGCGCTGTGCATCGTGATGCAGATCGGCAGCCGCATGAGCGTGATCCTGTTCCTGCCGGCGCTGGCGATCGCCACCATCACCGGGATCGACGTGGTGTGGAGCGTGCTGATCATGGGCGTGTTCACCATCCTGTACACCACGCTGGGCGGCATGAAGGCGGTGATCTGGACCGACTTCGTGCAGGTGTTCGTGATGTTCGGCGGCGCGCTGTTCGCGATCGGCTTCATCATCACGCACATCCACGGCGGCGTGCCCGCCTTCGTCCATACGGCGATGGCCGAGCACAAGATGCACCTGCTGGATTTCAGCTTCGACCTGACCAAGGCGACCGTGTGGGGCTTCGTGTTCCTGGTGCTGTTCGACGTGGTGCTGACCTTCCCCAAGGATCAGGTGCTGATGCAACGCATCCTGTCGACACGGTCGGACAAGGAGGCCGGGCGTTCGGTGTGGACGTTTGCGGCGGTGATGATTCCGGGCGGGTTCGTGTTCTACCTGATCGGCACGGCCCTGTTCGTGTACTACAAGTCGCATCCCGAGCGGATGAACCCGACCCTGCCGATCGACGCCACGTTCCCGCTGTTCATCGCCGCCGAACTGCCGATGGGCGTCACCGGCCTGATCATCGCCGGCATCTTCGCCGCCGCCATGTCCACGCTGTCGAGCATCATCAACAGCGTGTCCACGCTCGCCTCGGTGGATTTCTACGAAAAGCTGGCGAAGAAACCGACGCCGAAGAAAAGCGTGCTGTTCGCGGAAGTCGCTGGCGTCGCGGTCGGGCTGATCGCGATCGGGCTCGCCGTGCTGCTGTCGCGCTACGACATCCATTCGCTGTTCGACGTCTCGATCGAGCTGGCCGGGCTGCTCGGCGGCGGCTTCGCCGGCGCCTACACGCTCGGCATGTTCACCCGCCGCGCCAACGCGCCGGGCGTCGCCATCGGCATCGGCTCGAGCATCTGCCTGACCCTGGTGGCGTGGTGGTTCAAGCTGGTGCATCCGTATTTCTACCTGGCGATCTCGATCCTGCTGTGCATCGTGATCGGCTACCTGGCGAGCCTGTTCTTCCCGGCACCCAGTCGTTCGCTGAAGGGCCTGACGATCTACGCCGACCGCGTCGGCCGCGATGAATGAAGCCCGGCGCGTGGATGCCGCGCGCAGAAGAATCTCGTCAGCGCGCCTTCTTCCCGGCGGCGGTCGCCAGCTCCGCCGCCGTGCGGCGTTCGCCGGCGCGCTGGTTGACCTTCACGCGCCACGGATAAGGGTCGCCCTCACCGCCGGCGTCGGTCGCCTGCAGGTGATTGGTGACCGCCTTGCGCCACGCCGTGCCGTTGTTGGCGTTGCTCATGTGCGGGGTCTTGGAATGATGGAAGGCCACGTCGCCACGCGCCATCGGGCACGCCACCGCGCGGCTTTCGTCCACGTCGCAGACCAGCAGGTCGCTCTGCACGCCGGGCACCGAACGATGCACGAGCATGCCGTCGGCAGGTCCCCGACCGATGAAATGCATGCAGCCGTTGACCGTGTCCACCGCCTGCAGCGGGATCCAGCCGGTGATGCCGCGGTCGTCGAGGTTGCGCCCCCAGTAGCCCTCGTCCTGATGCCACTCGGTCGGCGCACTTTTGCCCGGCGGCTTGCCGAGGAACTGGTCGTACCAGAACACCATGTCGCGTTGCATCAGGCTGCTGGCGAACGTGGCCAGCCATTGCCGGTACGGCTGCGCGGCGATGTCCGCCCAGACGTACGACGGCGAGGACTGGACGATGCGGAACGAGCGCTTGTCACGGTCTTCGCTGGCGTCCCACGCCCAGTCGTTGGCCAGACGATCCTTCTCGGCGATGAGCGTGTCGCAATGCGCCTCGATCTCGTCGAGGGCGGTTTGCGGAAGCGCATCGCGCACGACCAGGTAGCCGTGTTCGCGAAAGAAGGCGACCTGCGCTTCGCTGGCAACGGGATAATGCATCGACGGCTCCGGGAACTTGATCGCGCCCCCGCATTGTTCGCCCGTCGCCGCCACGGGCAAAGCAGCAGGCGCTATCTTCAAACCGTTCCGAAAGTGCTGTCCGCGGTATCGCAGCCAGGGAGGCCCGCGATCACGGCAGGAGGTTTTTGGATCATCATGCAGCCTGCCGCACACGTATAGCGAGGCGCCGTGGAAACCCAGTTCCTGCATACCTTCATCACCATCGTCGACCACGGCTCGATGGCCGCCGCGGCGCGCGTGCTGAACATCACGCCGGCGGCCGTGGCACAGCAGATCCGCACGCTGGAGCGCGAGATCGGCGCCACCCTGATCGCCCGCGTCGGCCGCACGGTGAGCGTCACCGAGGAAGGTTCGCGCATCCTGCAGCGCTCGCGCGACCTGCTGCGCAACGTGGCCGACCTGCGCAGCGTGGCGAACGAGAACGCGGTCTCCGGCGAGCTGCGCCTCGGCGCGTGTCCCACCGCGCTGGCCGGCCTGCTGCCCGACGTGCTGGCACGCATGGTCGAGACGTTTCCGCAGATCAACGTGTTCATCAAGCCGGGCTATTCGGCCGAACTCTACCGTGCGGTGGAGGCGGGCGACCTCGACGCGGCGATGGTGCTGCAGGCGCCGTTCGCGCTGCCCAAGACCTGCGAATGGCTGCTGCTGCGCGAGGAGCCGCTGATCGTGCTGGCGCCGAAGAGCATGGCCGAGCGCGACCCGCACGAACTGCTGGCGACGCAGCCGCTGATCCGCTACGACCGCAACCAGTGGGGCGGCCGCCAAGCCGACGAGTACCTGCGCGCCCACGGCATCGTGCCGCGCGAACGCTTCGAACTGAACGCGCTCAACGCGATCGCCGTGATGGTCGACCGCGGCCTCGGCGTGTCGCTGGTGCCGGACTGGGCGCACCCGTGGCCCGAAGGCGTGCAGCTCGCGCGCATCCCGCTGCCCGCACCGACGGTACCGCGGCGCATCGGCATCGTGTGGTCGCGCTCCAGCGTGCGCGTGCGCCTGGTCACCGTGTTCCTGCAGGAAAGCCGCCAGGCCATGCAGACGCGCCCGCGCTGAGTCCGCGTCGATACATCGCCGATGACACCGATGTTGCATCGCGACATACATTTGCTTTGTTCGTAAGCAACAAAAACTAGCCTCTGAACATAGGCCGCGCTGGTTCATTGCGGATGGCGAAGCGCTTAGGCTCGCCCAAGATCAAGCACAGGGCTGCCGAGGCGCCGGGGAGGGCGTCGCGAATGAAACACACCCCAGATCGTTCCTGACGCATCGCATTGCGCTGCATCGCGGTCGCCGTCCCGGCCGACCCGCGGCCACCCAACACCACAACGAGACACGACATGATCAAGCCACTCACCGCAGCGATCAGCAGCATCCTGTTGTTCTCCGCGATCCCGGCCGGCGCGCATGCGCAGGACGCCGCGCCCGCCGGCAACAGCGCCGCCGCGCAGGACACCGGCACGCAAGACGCGAAGAAGAAGGACGGCAAGGTCGTCGACCTGAACCGCATCATCGTCACCGGCACGCGCACGCCGAAGGCGGTCGACGAGATTCCCGGCGCGATCACGGTGATCTCGAAGGAAGATATCCAGCACACCCTGCTGGTGACCGAAGACGCCACCGCCGTGCTGGCGCGCTCGGTGCCCGGTTACGCCGAATCCTCGCAGGCGATGAGCAATACCGGCGAGACGCTGCGCGGGCGCATCCCGCTGCGCCTGTTCGACGGCATTCCGCAGGGTTCGCCGCTGCGCGAGGGCACCCGCAACGGCACCTTCACCGACATGGGCATCATCGGCCGGGTCGAGGTGATCAACGGCCCGTCCGCCTCCGAGGGCATCGGCGCCGCCGGCGGCATCATCAACTACATCTCCAAGGTGCCGACCAAGGAAGGCACCGAGACCACCTTCACCACGCGCTACCAGACCCAGGGCCACGGCGGCAGCGAAGGCTGGAAGACCGGCCTCACCTTCGCCGCCAAGCAGGACGCCTACGACGTGCTGCTCTCGGCGTCGTACATCGACCGCGGCATCTCCTACGACGGCAACGGCCGCCGCATCGGCATGAACACCAGCGGCTCGCTGGCCGACTCCACCTCGAAGAACCTGTTCGTCAAGGGTGGCTTCAACTTCGGCGCGGCCAACGAGCAGCGCCTGCAGGCGACCTACAGCCGCTTCAAGATCGAGGGCAAGGGCAACTACATCCAGGTGCTGGGCTGCCGCGGCCCGGACGACGATCCGCCGTGCGACATGCCGCGCACCAACACCTCGGAGAAGGGGCACATCTTCGGCTCGAAGGACGCGTTCAACGACTTCGAGCAGTACAGCCTGGCCTACAGCAACGCCGATTTCTTCGGCGGCGCGCTGGAGATCAACGCGTACCAGGCCGACCAGGCGATGCGCTACCTGCCCGAGAACAGTTCGGACAAGCAGGACCCGCTGATTGCACCGCTGGATACGCTGTTCGACCAGTCGGAGATCGACTCGCACAAGAAGGGCATCCGCACCTCCTGGACCCGCTCAGACCTGTTCAACGTGACCGGCCTGGAGCTGCACACCGGCATCGACTTCGGCCGCGACAAGGCACAGCAGCAGCTGGCGCTGACCAAACGCCTGTGGGTGCCGCCGATGAACTACAAGAGCACGGCGCCGTATGCCCAGCTGTCCTGGGACATCGGCCCGGTGACCCTGAGCGGCGGCATCCGCCGCGAGGACGACAAGCTCACCGTCGCCAGCTACACCACCACCTACTATCGCAACCGCGTGTTCGTCGAAGGCGGTGGCGTGAAGTACACCAAGAACCTGAAGAACTTCGGCGCGATCTGGCGCATCGGCAACGAGTGGTCGGTGTTCGGCTCGTACAGCGAAGGCTTCACCCTGCCCAACATCGGCATCCCGCTGCGCAACATCAACGTGCCCGGGCAGTCCGTCAGCCGCATCCGCGACCTCGGTGCGATCATCTACAAGAGCAGCGAACTCGGCTTCAACTGGCGCGGCGACCATGGTGCGTTCGGCGCCACCCACTACATCTCCAAGTCGCCGTTCGGCGCCTCGCTGGCGATCGACCCGGCCACCAGCGACTTCATCCTGACCCGCGCCCCGGTGCGCATCGAGGGTACCGAGGCCACTGGCGAATGGCGCTTCGACGAGCAGTGGAAGGTGACCGGGTTGTACTCGCACATCCGCGGCAAGACCGCGTTCTGGTCCGCCGACCCGGCGGGCCGCTTCGCCGCGGGCAAGTTGAACAAGCCGATGGGCGTGCTCGACATCAACCCGGACAAGTTCGCCGCCGCGGTGACCTGGAAGTTCCTGCCCAACGCCGACGCCACCCTGGGCTTCACCACCCTGCTCGACCGCCACATCTCCGGCAGCGACACCCGCGCCTACGACGGCAGGACCTTCAGCTACGACGAACAGACCCATGGCTACACCTTGTTCGACCTGGGCGTGAACTACGACATGCAGCGCTACGGCAAGCTCTCGCTGGGCGTCGAGAACCTGTTCGACAAGCAGTACATCCTCAGCTGGTCGCAGCTTGCCGGCTACCAGAACTACTGGGCCGGCCGTGGCCGCATGACCTCGCTGACGTATACGATCACGTTCTGATCCCGGCGTGACGTTAGAGCCTGTTCATGATCTCCAGGTACCCCGCGCCGGAAGCTGTTTGCACGCAGGCCAAGGAAGAACGAGGGAGTGGACGTCCGTCCACGACTGAGTGATGACACCGGCATGGGGGCAAACAGACCCGGCCCCGGAATGGATGGGTACTGGGGTTGCCATCGAGTGGCCGCCATGCGGCAGCGCGTGGCTTGACTCCTGCTTTCGCAGGGCCAGGCTCTGACGGCCAGTCAGGCGCGGCGCCACGCACTCCCACCTGACGGCCACTCGATGACAACGCGGGGCACCTGGAGATCATGAACAGGCTCTTATACCGGTCGCGACGCCTCGCCTCCCCGTGGCGTCGCGACCGTGGCGAGGACCTCCGATGATCGACGTACGCAGCACCCCCGTCCGCAGGAACACCGCCCGGTCCAGGCTGCTGGCGGCGGTGTTGCTGTGCGTGGCGCTGCCGCCATGCGCAGCCGCGGCCACACCGCTGCCGGATTCCCGCCCCGAAGCGCAAGGCGTCTCCTCCGCACGCCTGCAGCGGCTGCACGGCTACATGGATCGCGCCACCGGCGACGACGGCTATCTCGGCGGCGTCACGCTGGTGGCGCGCAACGGCCGCATCGTGGACTGGCAGGCCTACGGCCATGCCGACCTCGCACGGCGCGAACCGATGCGCAAGGACGCGATCTTCCGCGTCTACTCGATGACCAAGACGGTGACCTCGGTCGCGGTGATGATGCTGGTGGAGGAAGGCAAGCTCGGCCTGGAGGATCCGCTGTCGCGCTACCTGCCGGGCTTCGCCGCGCCGCAGGTGCTGCTCGGCGGCAGCGTCGATGCGCCGAAGCTGCGGCCGGCCACCGGGCCGGTCACCCTGCATGCGCTGCTCACCCACACCGCGGGTTACCCGGCCGGCTTGAAGGGCGACGAGCAGGCGGTCAAGCTGATGGAGCGCGTCGATCCGCACGGCGCGGCCGACCTGCGCGGCTTCGCCGAACGCATGAGCCGCGTGCCGCTGGCCGCCGATCCCGGCACCCGCTTCGGCTACGACGGCGCCTCGCTGGAACTGCTGGCGAGGGTGGTCGAAGTGGTCTCGGGGCAGTCGTTCGAGAGTTTCCTGCAGCAGCGCATCTTCGATCCGCTGGCGATGCGCGACACCGGCTTCAGCGTGCCGGAAGCGCAGCGCGCGCGTGTGGCCGACCTCACCACGGTGGACAAGGATGGACGCCTGCGCATCGCCGACGGCCCCAGCGCGCGGCATCCCGGCGCACCGCTGAATGCCTACGCCAGCGGCGCCGGCGGCCTGTACTCCACCGCCGGCGACTACGCGCGCTTCGCGCAGATGCTGCTCGACGGCGGTACGCTGGACGGCCATACCGTGCTGGGCCGCAAGACGGTGGAGCTGATGCTGCGCAACCACCTCACCATGCTCGATCCGCCGGTCACCCAGTTCAGCGATGCCGAGGGTTTCGGCATCGGCGGCTACGTGGTGCTCGATGCGGCGAAGCGCGGCCAGCTCGGTTCGCCGGGCCAGTTCGGCTGGAGCGGCGCCGCCTCGACCAGCTACAGCATCGACCCGCAGGAACATCTGCTGATGATCCTCATGCTACAGCATCTGCCGCGCGAGGATGGCGGCAAGGACCTGCCGCGGATCAGCCGCAACTTCTACGATCTCGTCTACCAGGCACTGTCGCCATGACCGCGCCGGCCCCCGGCTTTCCCCCGAGCATCCCATGAGCACCGATCCCGATTCCCCCGATAACGCCTCCGCGCCCGTCCCGCGCGTGACGCACGAATACAAGTTCTCGCACGTCATCACCGGCCGCTACCTGCCCACGCCGGGCAAGGCGCCGGGCTGGCCGTTCGCCGAGATCGGCCACTGGAAGATGGACGTCGACGGCAGCGCCGACGACTGGGTCGCCGAGCTGACCGACTGGCGGCGCGAACATCTCGCCCGGATCGGCTACGACGACGCCAACTACCGCCGTCCCGAGCTGCAGTGGGCGCAGCGCAACTTCGTGCACGCGCAGATGATGGTGGAGGACCGCTACTTCCACGATCCGGTCAGCGGCAAGTACACCGTCGATCGTTACCTCGACGATCTGGAGCAGCGCTACGGCGGCATCGACAGCGTGCTGCTCTGGTTCGTCTACCCCAACATCGGCATCGACGACCGCAACAAGACCGACCTGGCGCACGACCTGCCCGGCGGCCTCGCCGGCCTGAAGGGCGCGGTGGACGATTTTCACCGCCGTGGCGTGCGCGTGTTCCTGCCCACCATGCCGTGGGACCACGGCACGCGCGAACCGGAGCAGAACGACTGGCAGGCGATCGCCGAACTGGTCAAGGCGGTCGGCGCCGACGGCATCAACGGCGACACCTACAACGGCGTGCCGCGCGCGTTCTTCGACGCCTGCGACGCGCTCGGCTGCCCGGTCGTGCTGCAGCCGGAATCCACCATCAGCGCCGAGGAACAGCTGATCTGGAACGTGCAGAGCTGGGGCAAGAAGGCGCCGAACGAGGTGATCCCGCCGGTCGCCAAGTGGAAGTGGCTGGAGCCGCGCCACATGATCAACTACGAGAACCGCTGGGGCCGCGAGCGCAACCACGACCTGCAATACATCTTCTTCAACGGCATCGGCTACAACGCCTGGGAAAACGTCTGGGGCATCTGGAACCAGCTCACCCCGCGCGATGCGGAAGCATTGCGCCGCATCGCGATGATCGAGCGCCGGTTCGCGCCCGCCCTGGTCAGCATGGACTGGCGGCCGTACGAGCGCACGCTGCAGACCGGCGTGTTCGCCAGCCGCTTCCCCACCGACGCCTTCACGCTGTGGACCCTGGTCAACCGCAACGAATACGCGGTGACCGGCGAGCAGATCGCGCTGCCGCATCGCGACGGCACGCAGTACTGCGACGCCTGGCACGGCGTGCCGCTGCAGCCGCGGCTCGATGACGGGCGCGCGGTGTTCGACTTCGCGCTGGAAGGCCGCGGCTTCGGCGCGTTGCTGGCGCT
>LNAP01007245.1_pt3 | contig 11151 bp, 9 predicted proteins | sample 602601 | NCBI WGS metagenome assembly LNAP01 (sample SAMN02440304, study PRJNA202911) | soil metagenome | biome: Subtropical and temperate rainforests or woodlands; isolation source: soil samples (1 kg each in a 20% v/v slurry with milli Q water) were... ...
TATCAGCTTTCATGGTGTATTCCTCAGGTCTATCGCGCCGCCACCCAACACTATTGTCGAGTACCGCACGGAATTAGGCCGCGCATCTTACCAGACAATGCAGATGTGGCAAGGCCGATCGTCGCGGGCTTGCATGCTAAGATCGCGCCTCGCTCTCTAGGACGTTTCCCGCGTGCCCCCGGTAATTTTGCGTCTCGCCCTGCCCTCTCCACTGCGCCGCCTGTTCGACTACCTGGCCCCCAAAGGCATGCCAGCCGGCGACTTGCAGCCTGGTATGCGCCTGCGCGTGCCATTCGGTAAACGCGAGATCATCGGCATTTTGGTGGAAGTCAGCGAACACAGCGATGTGCCCGCCGATAAGCTAAAACCAGCCATCGCCCTGCTCGACGCACAATCCCCGGTACCGCCTGCCTTCTTCAAGCTGTGCCTGTGGACCGCCCAGTACTACCAACACAGCCTGGGCGACACCTTTAGTTGGGCGCTGCCCAATCTGCTACGCCAAGGCGAGCCGGCCGAGGTGCGCCAGGAGCGTTTCTGGCATGTGGCCGAGGGCGCGTCTTTGGACGATCCGCGCCTGACGCGTGCACCCCGTCAGCGCGATGCATTAAAGGTGATCGCCCAACATCCTCACGGCGTTGCTCACCGCCTGCTCAGCCAGTTGCAGCTAAACAAAGACAGCCTCGACCTGCTGCGTGAAAAAGGCTTGGTCACCATCGAGGCCCGCCGTCACGCTGCCCTTGAGCGCCACGGCAATTGGCTGGCCCAGCCGGAACTGCCGCTTAACCCTGAACAACGCGCCGCCACCGAGGCCATTCGCAGCGGTTTCGATAGCTTTAATGCCTTTCTGCTCGCGGGCGTTACCGGCAGTGGCAAGACCGAAGTTTATTTGCAGCTGATCCGCGAAACCCTGGAAGCCGGCAAGCAAGCCCTGGTATTGATCCCGGAGATCAACCTCGGCCCGCAAACCATGGCGCGCTTCGAGCGCCGCTTTAATGCGCGTATCGCCCTGCTGCACTCGGCGGTCAATGACCGCGAACGCCTCGACGCCTGGCTCGCGGCCCGCGACGGCGAGGCCGACATTATTATCGGCACGCGCTCGGCGCTGTTCACGCCGATGAAAAACCCAGGCCTGATCATCATCGACGAAGAACACGACGCCTCTTATAAACAGCAAGAAGGGCTGCGCTACCACGCCCGTGATTTGGCCCTGGTGCGCGCTCGCCAAGAGAACATCCCCATCGTCCTCGGCTCGGCCACGCCGTCGCTGGAAAGCCTGCAGAACGCCTATTCCGGCCGCTACGGCCTGCTGCGGCTAAACCAACGCGCGGGCGGTGCCCAGCAGCCCCGTTTTCTGCGCCTGGATATCAAAAGCCGCCCGCTCGACAGCGGCATCTCCGGCCCCATGCAACAAGCCATCGGCCAGACCCTGGCGGCTGGCCAGCAGGTATTGGTGTTCCTCAACCGGCGCGGCTTCGCGCCGACATTGCTCTGCCATGACTGCGGCTGGCTGTCTGAATGCCCGCGTTGCGATGCGCGCATGACCGTGCACCAGCGCTCGCGCGAACTGCGTTGCCACCATTGCGGGCATGTTGAGCGCCAGCCGAGTAACTGCCCTAAATGCGCCCAGGTCGACTTGCGCCCCGTTGGCGCGGGCACCGAGCGCGCCGAAGACCGCCTGGCCACCTTATTCCCCAATGTGCCGGTGCTGCGCGTCGACCGCGAAAGCACGTCGCGCAAGGACGCCATGCAGAACCTGTTCGCCACTATTAATAAGGGCGAGCCGTGCATCCTGATCGGAACCCAAATGTTGGCCAAGGGGCACCACTTCCCCCGAGTGACCTTGGTGTCGATTCTGGACGCCGACGGCGGTCTGTTCTCCGCCGATTTCCGCGCCAGCGAACGCATGGCGCAGTTGATCGTGCAGGTAGCCGGACGCGCCGGGCGGGCCGAAGAGCCCGGGAAAGTGATTATCCAGACCCACCTGGCCGACCACCCATTGCTGGTGCAACTCACCGAACAAGGTTATTTCGCCTTTGCCGAACAGGCCTTAAGCGAGCGTCGCGCAGCCGGCTTACCGCCCTTCTGTCACCTGGCACTGCTACGCGCTGAAGCGCATAAGCCTGGCCAAGCCGAAGGCTTCCTGGACGACGCCTGCACCGAGGCCGAGCACCTGCTGGGCGAACTCAACCTCAGCGGCATTGAACTACTCGGACCGGTGCCGGCTCCGATGGAGCGCCGCGCCGGCCGCTACCGTGCGCAGTTGCTGGTGCAAGCGAATGCCCGCGCACCGTTGCACCAATTACTTAACTATTGGACGGCGGCGCTGGAAAAAATGCCGAGCGGGCGCGCGGTGCGCTGGTCGCTGGATGTGGACCCGATAGACCTGTTTTAACGCCGGCTATCCGAGCGCAAGCGTTTTCCAACGGCCTGCGCGGTTGGCAACACAGTCTTCGCCACGGATAATGCCCCCTTTTCACCCGCCCTCCGGCGCCAAAAGCACCCAGAAGGCCGCACGAGCAGACCATGAAAGACACCATTCGCCAGTTGATCCAGCAAGCCCTCACCCGTCTCGTCAGCGACGGCGTACTGCCCGAGGGCCTGACTCCGGTGATCCAGGTGGAAAACACCAAGGACAAAACCCACGGTGATTTCGCCAGCAACATTGCCATGATGCTGGCTAAGCCTGCGGCCATGAAGCCACGCGACCTGGCAGAAAAACTGATCGCTGCCCTGCCGGCTGACGGGCAAATCCGCAAAGTGGAAATCGCCGGCCCAGGCTTTCTCAATTTTTATCAAGACACCCAAGCCCTCGCCCAACGGCTGGAAGCGGCACTGGCTCACGAGACCCTGAACGTTTGTAAAAGCGGCGCCCTTCAACGCGTGGTCGTCGACCTGTCCTCGCCAAACCTGGCCAAAGAGATGCACGTCGGCCACCTGCGCTCGACCATCATCGGCGACGGCGTTTCGCGGGTACTGGAGTTCCTTGGCGACACCGTGATCCGCCAGAACCACGTAGGCGACTGGGGCACCCAGTTCGGCATGCTGCTGGCCTATTTGCAGGAAAAACCGGAAACCAGCGAGACCGAGCTCTCTGACCTCGAGGGTTTCTACCGCGCGGCCAAAGGTCGTTTCGATGAGTCGCCAGAATTTGCCGACCGCGCCCGTGAGCTGGTTGTCCAGTTACAAGCTGGCGAACCCGACTGCATGCGCCTGTGGCACCGGTTCAATGAAATTTCCCTGGCGCACTGCCAGAAGGCCTACAACCGTCTCAACGTCAAACTGACGCCAGCCGACGTCATGGGTGAAAGTGCCTATAACGACGACCTGGCCAATATCGTCGCCGACCTGAAGGCGGCCGGTTTGCTGGTGGAAAGCAACGGCGCCCAGTGCGTGTTCCTCGACGAATTTAAAAATGCCGAGGGCAACCCACTGCCGGTAATCGTACAAAAGGCCGGCGGCGGCTATCTGTATGCCACCACCGACCTGGCAGCGATGCGCTACCGCAGCCAGGTGCTGAAGGCCGACCGCGTGCTCTATTTTGTGGATCAGCGCCAGGCGTTGCACTTCCAGCAAGTGTTCGAAGTGGCGCGCCGCGCGGGTTTCGTGCACCCCGGCATGCAGCTGGAACATATGGGCTTTGGCACCATGAATGGCCCTGACGGCAAGCCGTTCAAAACCCGCGACGGCGGTACGGTGAAGCTGATCGACCTGCTGGATGAAGCGCAGGAGCGCGCTTATCTGCTGGTGAAGGAAAAGAACCCAGAAATCAGCGAGAACGAGCTGCGCACCATCGCCCGCGTGGTCGGTATTGGCTCGGTGAAATACGCCGACCTGAGCAAACACCGCACCAGCGACTACACCTTCAACTTCGAGCAAATGCTCAGCTTCGAAGGCAACACCGCGCCATACCTGCTGTACGCCTACACCCGCGTGGCCAGCATCTTCCGCAAGCTGGGCAAGGGCTACGATCAGCTCGACGGCCAGATCAGTCTGGAAGCGGTGCAAGAGCAAGACCTGGCCGCCAAGCTTGCGCAGTTCGGCGAAGTGCTGACCAACGTTGCCGAGAAGGGCACGCCGCACACCCTGTGTACCTACCTTTATGAGCTGGCTGGGCTGTTCTCCAGCTTTTACGAAAATTGCCCAATCCTCGCGGCCGAAGATCCTGCTACTCAGCACAGTCGCCTGCGCCTGGCGGCCCTGACCGGTCGGACCCTCAAGCAAGGCTTGGAGCTGCTGGGCCTGGAAACACTGGAGCGCATGTAACTTGGCGGCCAAGAAAAAACCAGCACCCAAGCGTGGCGCCAGCCGTTACCAAGCACCGGCGAAACGTCCGGTCCCGGGATGGATCTGGCTGGCCTGCGGCCTGGCGATTGGCGCTTTTATCGTGCTGCTGATGAAGCTCGAGCCGGGGCGCAAAGAAATCCAGCGCGATAAGCCGGATGACAAAGCGACTAGAACCGCCGTCAACCCCAAAACGCCGACCACTACCACCACCGCCACACCAAGCGGCCCGGTAAAGCCCAAGTACGATTTCTACACCTTGCTGCCCGAGTCTGAAGTAATCGTGCCGCCAGAAGCCGTACCCGAGCAGACGCCGCCGCCAGCATCACCAGCCGAATTGGCTAAGGCCGATGCGGCGCGGGCCGAAGCCGCGCTTAAAGGCGAGACACCACCACCGCTGCCAACGGCGGTGAAAGCGGCAACCACCCAGTACTTCCTGCAAGCCGGCTCATTCCGCAAGCAAGAAGATGCCGACAAGGTACGCGCGCAGATCATTCTGCTGGGCCAGGACGTTCAGGTTGAGTCGGGCATGGTTCGCGACGATACCTGGTACCGCGTATTGGTCGGCCCGTTCAGCAACCGTGAGCAACTTACGGGGGCGCAGAAAAAGCTGGCCGGCAGTGGTTTTAGCAACCTGCTGCTGCAACAGCGTCAGGGACGCTGACACTCGGCCCAACCTGAAGGGCCTTAAGGCCCTTCAGGTGCATGAAACGAGCCGACAAACTGCCTTTTCTTCGGCCACTTCCGACCTAGACTGAAAATCCCCGAGCGCCCTCGCTAGTGCCGCTCGGCGCCGGCATCAGCCGTATCCTTTGCATTAGCCGGCCACCAACCCTTGGTTTTCCAACCTCGAAAGGTCGTCAGCCATGCAAACTCATCCATCCCGCCCTGTTCTAACCCAACTGCCGCTGCTGCTTGCCGTGGGCTTGACCAGCGTCCCCCTCCAGCAAGCAGCCGCCCACGGCTATGTGGCGCAGCCCAAATCCCGGGCCGTACTGTGCACCGCCGGTGCAGGCAGCTTGAACACCAACTGCGGCAACGTCGCTTACGAACCACAAAGCCTCGAATACGGCCCCTCGGTTAACCATCACTATCACGGCAGTTACTGCCCCGGAGACTTCACCCAATGCGGGCCGGCCGATGCAACCATCGCTGCCGCTGGCATGGCAGGCTTTGGCCAACTCAACGAACAATCGGCGACGCGCTGGTCGAAAAATCCGATCAAGCCAGGCCCCAACACATTCAGTTGGCATTACACCGCCGGCCATGCCACGTCCTACTACCTGTTCTTCATCACTAAAAAGGACTGGAACCCCAATCAACCGCTAACCCGTGATTCCTTCGACCTCACGCCGCTGTTGCGCGAGGACGCCCACGGCGCGCGGCCACCAAGCGGCGCTACCACCCAGCACACGGTTAACATTCCTGCCGACCACACGGGCTACCACGTGATACTGGCGAACTGGAAAATCGCCGACACCGCGGCGACCTTCTACCAAGTGATCGACGTCAACATCAGCGGGAACGGAACGACCACACCGGGTACGCCAGATACGCCGACCAATCCGGTCGTTACCTGGAAAAACATCGGCACCCTTCAGCCAGAGCCGCTGCAAGTCGGGGATAGCGTGCTGACCCGCGTGTTCACCGCCAACGGTGAGCAGACCAACCGTCAAACCTCGCTGAAAATCGAAAACGACGAGCAAGCCCAGGCTAATAGCTGGCCGTTCCTCCTGGCGAAGAAGGTCGCAACCGCCAACGCGGGCTACCTGCTGGGCGAACTCAACACCAACAACGAGGTGGTGCCCAACTACGGCAAAAACACCTTCTATACCAAAGCCGGCAGCGATGTAGTGCGGGTGGAAATCCAGAAGGTGCAAGTGGATCACGGCACGATCAGCAGCCTGCAGCTCGAAGGCTTGGAGAACAGCTACAAAGTTGCAGGGGGTACAACCCAGCTGAACTTCACCGCGAGGACCCAAGGCGGGCCTTACACCGTGACCGCCACCGTGTTCAACAGCAAAGGCGAAAGCATTGCTTACGAACAAAGCACTCCCGACAGTAATTCGCCGCACTTGACGCTTACGCTCAGTAACCCAGCAGGAGGCACCTATGACCTGGTGGTAGTGGCCCAACCGGAAAAAGGTGAGCCGCTACAGAAAACCCACCGCTTCACCATCGACGCGCCCAGCACGGGCAAGCACGACTATGTGTTCCCCGACGGCCTGAAAAGCTACAAAGCCGGCACCAAAGTACTGGGGCGCGATGGCAATGTTTACACCTGCAAGCCGTTCCCCTATAGCGGCTACTGCGTGCAATGGAGCAGCAACGCGACCCAATATGAACCCGGTAGCGGTTCCCACTGGCAGATGGCGTGGACCCGCGACTGACTGACCCCCGCTAAATAAGCACTACCCCTAAAACAGCGAGGCTTAGGCCTCGCTGTTTTGTTTGTGCGCCACGCGTCACAGCAACCTGCGCAGACACGACCAGCACGCCACGTGAGTCGGCCACTCAAAGGAGAGCACTCGCTTGCTTACGTAACCTTTTACCCACGGCCTTAGAGAGCGGTACTACATAACCCCCCAGGGTCCGATCGGCATAGTCACGGCTGCTCGGTCCCGGCGCGCTGCGGTGCAAGCAGCGCAGGCCAGCCCCGAGCGTCCTCTTAATTGAAAAAAGGTCGCTTCCTATGCACCAATCCTCTCGGCGTCAGCCCTTGCGCCACCTCTCTTTGCTGGTCGCAATGGGCTTGGCCGGCGCTACCGCCCAACAGGCCAGCGCCCACGGTTATGTCGAACAACCCAAATCCCGCGCGCTGCTGTGCACCGCCAGCGCCGGCAACCTGAACAGCGACTGCGGCAACGTCGCCTATGAGCCGCAAAGCATCGAATACGGCCCTTCGGTTAACCATCATTTCAATGGCGCCTATTGCGCCGGCGACTTCCGCCAATGCGGCCCTGCCAATGCCACCATCGCCGCTGGTGGTATGTCCGGCTTTGGTGAGCTCAATGTGCAGTCCGCCACGCGCTGGGCGAAAAACCCGATTCAGCCCGGCCCGAATGATTTTGTCTGGCGCTATACCGCCGGTCACGCCACCTCCTACCATCAGTTCTTTATCACCAAGAAAGACTGGAACCCTAACCAACCGCTGACCCGCGACGCTTTCGAACTCACCCCGCTGCTGCACGAAAATGGTTACGACCTACGCCCGCCGAGCCAGGGCAGCACCACCCACAGCGTGAACATTCCCGCCGACCGCAGCGGCTACCACGTCATTCTGGCGACCTGGAAAATTGCCGACACCGCCGCCACGTTCTATCAGGTGGTGGACGTCAATATCAGCGCTAACGGCGCCACCACACCAGGCACTCCGCCAGTCGTAGCGCCAGTAATCACCTGGAAAAACATCGGCACCGTTCAGCCTGAGGCACTGCAAATCGGCGATAGCGTGTCGACCCGCGTGTTCACCGCGCAAGGCGAGCAGACCGATCGGCAAACCACCCTGAGCATCACAACAGCCGAACAGGCGCAGGCCAACACCTGGCCATTCCTGCTGGCGCAAAAAGTAGCCAAGGCGAACGCGGGTTACTCCATGGGTGAGCTCAACAGCAACAATGAAGTAGTGGCTAACTACGGTAAGAACACCCTGTATGCCAAAACCGGTAGCGATGTAGTACGGGTGGAAATCCAGAAGGTGCAGGCCCCGCCAGCCACTGTCGCCAGCCTTGAGCTCGAGGGCCTGCAAGACACCTACAAGGTCGAAGGTGGCATAACTCAGTTGCACTTCAATGCGCTAACCCAGGGCGGGCCGTACACCGTTACAGCCACCGTCTTCAACGCCAAAGGCGAAAGTGTGGCGTACCAGCAGAGCGAAGCAGGCAGCACCTCGCCGCACCTGATGTTTACCCTGCGCGATCCGGCAGCCGGCACCTATGACATGGTCGTGGTGGCCAAACCGCAACACGGCGAGCCGCTGCAGAAAACCCACCGTTTCAGCATCCAAGCGCCTGCCACTGGCAAACACGACTTCGTCTTCCCCAACGGCCTGAAAAGCTACAAAGCCGGAACCAAGGTATTGGCCCGCGATGGCCATACCTACACCTGCAAACCCTGGCCCTATAACGGCTATTGCGTGCAATGGAGTACCGGGGCGACCCAGTTCGAACCCGGCAGCGGTTCGCATTGGCAGATGGCCTGGACCCGCGACTGATCCCAAGCAGTCAGCAGATCGCAGCGAGGCATAGGCCTCGCTGTTTTGTTTACGCCCCACCCATAGCCTGAAACAACCAGACGCAAACACCTTGCCCTGCACATTCGCCAGCGGTGGTTGAAATGCTCCACACCCTCCCCCATATGAGTTGGCACTAGGGCATTTTCGCCCCCAGCGTGGAGACTCACCCTTGACCACCATCGTTTCAGTTCGTCGCCACGGCAAAGTCGTTATGGGCGGCGACGGCCAGGTTTCACTCGGCAACACCGTGATGAAAGGCAACGCGAAAAAAGTCCGCCGCCTGTACCACGGCCAAGTGATTGCCGGTTTTGCCGGCGCCACTGCCGACGCTTTCACCCTTTTCGAGCGCTTCGAAGGGCAGTTGGAAAAACACCAAGGCCATCTGGTTCGTGCCGCCGTCGAGTTAGCCAAAGAATGGCGTACCGACCGCTCCCTGAGCCGCCTGGAAGCCATGCTCGCCGTCGCTAACAAAGATGCCTCGCTGATCATCACTGGCAACGGTGACGTGGTTGAGCCCGAAGACGGCTTGATCGCCATGGGTTCCGGCGGCCCGTATGCCCAGGCCGCTGCCCGCGCCCTGCTGATGCACACCGAACTCAGCGCCCGCGAAGTAGCCGAAACCGCTTTGGGCATTGCCGGCGATATCTGCGTCTTTACCAATCACCACCTGACTATCGAGGAGCTGGACCTCGCTGTTTGAGGCCCAACCATTCCATGCCCATGACTCCCCGCGAAATCGTTCACGAACTGAGCCGCCATATCATCGGCCAGGACGAAGCCAAGCGTGCCGTTGCCATTGCCTTGCGCGCATGCAGCTCCCCGCCGAGCTGCGTGCCGAAGTAACGCCGAAAAACATTTTGATGATCGGCCCTACCGGCGTCGGTAAAACCGAAATTGCCCGTCGCCTGGCCAAACTGGCCAATGCGCCGTTCCTGAAAGTGGAAGCGACCAAATTCACCGAAGTCGGCTACGTCGGCCGTGACGTTGAATCGATCATCCGCGACCTCGCCGATGCGGCGATCAAAATGCTGCGCGAGCAGGAGATGGTCAAAGTCCGTCACCGCGCCGAAGACGCTGCCGAAGAGCGCATTCTCGATGCGCTGCTGCCGCCAGCTCGTGTTGGCTTCAACGAAGACCAGACACCGAGCAACGACTCCAATACCCGTCAGCTGTTCCGCAAGCGCCTGCGCGAAGGCCAGTTGGACGACAAAGACATCGAAATCGAAATTGCCGATGTACCCGGTGGCGTGGAAATCATGGCCCCGCCCGGCATGGAAGAAATGACCAACCAACTGCAAAGCCTGTTCTCCAATATGGGCAAGGGCAAAAAGAAAGCCCGCAAGCTGAAGGTGAAAGAGGCGCTGAAACTGGTGCGCGACGAAGAAGCCGCGCGCCTGGTCAACGAAGAAGAGCTGAAGGCTCAGGCCCTCGAGGCAGTTGAGCAACACGGCATCGTGTTTATCGACGAAATCGACAAAGTCGCCAAGCGCGGTAACTCCGGCGGCATGGATGTGTCCCGCGAAGGCGTGCAGCGCGATTTGCTGCCACTGATTGAAGGCTGCACGGTAAACACCAAACTGGGCATGGTTAAAACCGACCACATTTTGTTTATCGCCTCGGGCGCGTTCCACCTGAGCAAGCCGAGCGATCTGGTGCCCGAGCTGCAAGGTCGCCTGCCCATTCGCGTTGAGCTAAAACCGCTGACCCCGAATGATTTCGAACGCATCCTCACCGAGCCACACGCCTCGCTCACCGAGCAATACCGCGAGCTGCTGCTCACCGAAGGGCTGACCATCGACTTCGCCGCTGACGGCATCAAACGCCTGGCGGAGATCGCCTGGCAAGTGAACGAGAAGACCGAGAATATCGGTGCACGCCGCTTGCACACCCTGCTTGAGCGTTTGCTTGAGGAAGTGTCGTTTAGCGCGGGTGATTTGGCTGGCAGCCAAGATGGCAAAGCCATCAGCATCGACGCCGACTACGTCAACAGCCACCTCGGCGAGTTGGCCAAAGACGAAGATTTGTCGCGCTATATTCTCTAACCCCACGCGCCCCACTGTAGGAGTCAGCTTGCTGGCTCCTACAGTTGCCGACAGAGCAAACCCAGCATGCGCATCCCCACCGCCATCGAGCTACACAAGGCCTCAAAGACCCTCACCCTGAAATACGGCACTGAGAGCTACACCTTGCCTGCGGAATTTCTACGGGTGCATTCGCCGTCAGCCGAAGTGCAGGGCCACGGCAAACCGATTCTGCAATTCGGCAAAGCCAACGTGGGTTTAAGCAAGATCGAACCGGCCGGGCAGTACGCACTAAAGTTGTGCTTCGACGACGGACACGACAGCGGATTGTTCACCTGGGAATACTTGGAGCAACTGGCGCAACGCCAGGACGAACTCTGGGTCGATTATTTAAACGAGCTGGCCAAGGCCGGAAAATCCCGCGATCCAGCTGAGTCTGTGGTCAAGCTACTGCTCTAGTTCGACCCTCCCAGCAGGTTAGGGCGAACTTTCTAAAACCCCTCGGCATACTCCCCCCTGCGCTTGGCCAAGTGACTGGCCTGCTTGCGCAAACGCTGAAACTCGGGTAACCAATTACCTGGCAGGTTCCGTGCATTTGACTGTGTCAGATGCAAT
>LNAP01006280.1_pt1 | contig 11150 bp, 13 predicted proteins | sample 602601 | NCBI WGS metagenome assembly LNAP01 (sample SAMN02440304, study PRJNA202911) | soil metagenome | biome: Subtropical and temperate rainforests or woodlands; isolation source: soil samples (1 kg each in a 20% v/v slurry with milli Q water) were... ...
TTCACGCTCTGCGCCGCGCGGATCCATCGCACCGCCCACGGTGTGCAAGTCCGATAGCGTCAATACTCGGCGGCCGTTGTTGCGCAGCCCAATGCCGGGGTCGTCCAGGTTGGTACGCGGCATGTCGACTCGCATATCGATGCTGGGGCCATACTCGGTCCTGGCGTGGCGCACTTGGGTGCTGGCGCCAGTCGCTGCCATTGCGCCATGATCCATACCCGCCATGCCTGCGTGATTCATGCCCTGCATACTGCCATGGTTCATTCCGGCCATAGCGCCGTGGTCCATACCGCCCATCATGTCCGCCATGGTTAGCCATTCCGCTGGATCAAGCGCGGGCACGGGCGCTTCGAGCCCGGCACGTGTGGCCAGCGTACCGCGCGCATATCCCGTGCGATCCATGGCTTGCGCATAGACGGTGTAAGTGTCGTCCTTGGGCTGCACCAGCACGTCGTAGGTTTCCCCAGGACCAAAGCGGAACTCATCCACCGTTACGGGCTCTACATTGACGCCGTCGGCCTGAACGACTGTTAATTTCAGGCCTGGTATACGCACGTCGTAAAAGGTGTTAGCTGCCCCGTTGATGAAACGCAGGCGGACCCGCTCGCCGGGCCGAAAAAGCCCTGTCCAGTTGCCCGCCGGCGTTGTGCCGTTCATCAGGTAGGTAAGCACGTCGGCCGACAAATCCGCCAGATCGGTCGGACTCATGCGCATTTCATTCCACATTTTGCGCTTGTCGATGGCGGCTTTCAGGCCATCTCGCGACGCATCCTGGAAGAAATCAATGGCGGTGGGTTGGTTGTAGTTGTAGTAGTCACCTTGCGTTTTGAGTTTGGCCAGGACTCGCATCGGATCCTCGTCGGTCCAGTCAGAGAGCTGAACGACGTACTCCCGATCCGCCCGTATGGGGTCGGTTTGTGCCGGGCCCATAAACGCCGGTCGCCTCCTGCATACCCGAGTGCGAGTGATACCAGTACGTGCCGCTTTGTTCGACTTTAAATCGGTAGGTAAACGTTTCCCCTGGGGCGATGCCCGTAAAACTGATGCCTGGCACGCCATCCATTTGGAAGGGCAGGATGATGCCGTGCCAATGGATGGATGTCGCTTCGTTCAAACGGTTCTTGACGCGGATCGTTACAGTATCTCCTTCACGCCAGCGTAAGGTAGGCGCAGGAAGCGAGCCATTGACCGTCGTCGCCATTCGTGGGTTACCGGTGAAATTGACTGGTGACTCGCCAATTTCCAGATTGAACTCGGTCCCCGTCAGCACGGAAGCCGTGCCCGTGCTCGTATTGGCGGGCGTAATCCCGGCAGCTCGGGCAAAGGGAGATAAGCCCAACAATACGCCGCCGGCCGCGAGGCCTTGAACGAATCGGCGGCGGGGTAGTATAGGCAGTGCAAGCGAGGGCGGTAGCAGGTGTTTCACGTGAGCGTATCCCAAAGTCGAAAGAGGGTAGACGTCAATCATCCTTCGATGATCAAAGCTTCAAATTAAATTAATGACTAGCACTTTAACGAAGTGCTCATGTCGGCCCAATGACGCCGGCATTACATTTTTGTAATGCAAAGGTATTCTTCAGATTAGGTTGTACGGTTAAATTCGATACTTGCAGGAGCAGGGCGGCACTTAACCGTGTCACGTTCGTAATAATTGCCCATCATCCAATACATCATGACTCCCATGCCGACGAGAGCGAAAATAGCGACGAGGCCAATCGCCGCCAGCGCGATCACAATGATTTTTATCAATTTATTGTTCATGAAACTATCCAAATTGCTTCACGCTATATGGATGTCAAAAGATACGATGTCAGAGCTTATTTATCGAGCGTCGTGCCACCGTTGGCAATCTGTAGCCAGGTCGCACCACGATCTTGAGTGATATAGGCGCTACGTTTGAAGGTCGCGATAGCAAATTCTTCGTGGCGGCTGGGGTTTTGAGCAATAAAGGCTGCCGCGTCTTCATCCAGCGTAGATATCCGTTAATCCAAGTGGTGCCCCATCATGAGTCCGTCATGCGTAGGGCGAAACGACTGCGAGCTGACTAGTCTTTCAGCGGCGAATGTCCGACCATTGGCGTGGAGGGCGCCTTGTCGGCTTGGTCCTTTTCCGTCTTTGGCCCTTTGTCGCAGGAATGCATGCCTTTCATCATGAAAACCATCATCAAAGGACAAATCAGGAAGAATAAAAATGGGGCGCTGGCGGCAATCCATTCTCGGGCGGCGGGCAAAGTCGCGTACGCCACGGCAATGACGATACCCAGACCAAGGCCGGTCTTCAGCATGGTTTTCATGTCACATTTCATCATCGTTTCCTTCAATTAGGCAGGTTGCTTCATAGCCGCCCGGCAGTGATGAGTGGGCGGTGACCAATCCACTGTAGCCAACCCAGGCTGTCAGTCCGATTACGCCGGCATTACATCTGTGTCATGTCCATGCCAAGCTCCCCGGTAGTCAAGCCACTTGCTGTCACTGAAAGGCAAAAAAGAAGTAACGACTGCGGTTGCTCGCATGGGGCCAGCATGTGAACTTATTGCAGAAAAAGCTGATAAATGTGACTTTAGGCCGGCTTGACATTGCCGTAGTGGCAAGGTTTAGTATGGTTATGCTGCATTACCTAAGGAGACAGCACAATGATTCAGTTTGAAGTGAAAGATATGACTTGCGGCCACTGTGTGGAGACCATTACGCGCGTGGTTAAAGAAACGGCACCGACGGCTAGTGTTGGCATTGACCTCCCCGCTCATCTGGTTCGAATCGATGGAGAGTTCAATGCAGATGTTATCGAACGCGCCATTCGAGAAGTGGGCTATACGCCGGTGCTCAAACCTTAAAAGGTCAGACACCGTTAGCACATGTTCGATACGTTTCGGCGCAATGGTCGATCCGATGCTAGCCATACTCTTGGACGCGTGCGTCGCAGATATCCGCTCACCCCCATGCCATCGGCCAACATTCCTTTTAAAAATGGGAGGTCCACTGCGCCGTAGCGCCCAACGAAAACCTGTCCGAAACAGGCGCATTACAATTTTGTAATCCTCTCGTCATCGTGCTGTCAGACAGGCATAGGTAGAGTCTTACTATGAACTCCGACGCTTTTAGGTCAGAGAGCAGCCCTTGAGCCAGGCAAAAAAACAGAAGTACATCGCAGGAGCGATCCCATGAAACTGCTCGTCGTTGAAGATGAGATAAAAACCGGCGAGTACGTGCGCCAAGGGCTCGTCGAGTCCGGCTTTGTGGTTGATCTAGCCCGCACGGGCCTGGACGGGCATCACCTCGCGCTAACAGAAGACTATGATTTGATCATCCTGGATGTCATGCTGCCCGACGTTGACGGATGGCGTATTGTGCAAGCGCTGCGTGCGGCGAAATCGACCACACCGGTACTGTTTCTAACCGCACGTGATAGCGTAGAAGACCGCGTCAAGGGCCTGGAGCTGGGCGCGGACGATTATTTGATCAAGCCCTTCGCCTTCGCAGAGTTACTTGCTCGGGTGCGTACGCTGCTACGCCGAGGTGCCACACCCACCCTGAGTGATCAATTACAAGTGGCCGATCTTATTCTGGACATTCCACGCCGGCGTGCAAAGCGAAAAGAAGTGCGTATTAACCTGACCAACAAAGAATTTGCGCTTCTGGAGTTATTAGTGCGCCGTCAAGGTGAGGTGTTGCCACGTTCCCTGATCGCATCCCAAGTCTGGGACATGAATTTTGACAGCGATACGAACGTCATTGACGTCGCGATTCGGCGTCTGCGCGCCAAAATCGACGACGCATTCGAGCCCAAGTTGATTCATACCGTTCGCGGTATGGGTTATATGCTTGATGTCAACAGCGTGACCTGAACCGTGGCACGTCGCCCTGCATCTCTGGCCCTGCGCCTGACCGTTTCCATCGGCGCGGTCATAACAGTTGTGCTCCTCACGTTTGGATGGATGGTCGAGCGATCCATTAATACGCATTTTGTTCAACAGGATGTCGATGAACTGAATGCAGTGGTGCAAGCCGTGGCCCAATCGCTTTCGGGGCAACGGATTGACGAAAAAACCGATGCCCTCAATCGCCGGTTGGTTAATGCGGTATCTGGCCATCATAATGCGCAATTTCGTATATCCGATCTTAACGGGAATGTGATTTACGCGACGCCCAGTTCGGACCTTGAGAGTTTTGCTGGGGTAACTCCCTCAGTGAGCACCGTCAATCTCGAATCAGTGAAAATCTGGCGGGATAAGGGGCAAACCTATAGAGGGGCGGTTGTGCAGCTTATGCAAAATGGCTTTCCAGACGCCAAACCTTTAACCATAACGGTCGCCACCGGTATCAATTTCCATTTGCACTACCTTGAAAGCTTTCGCAGCTACTTGAAGCTCATTACCGTCGCGGCTTGCTTGATTGCGATTTTGGCGACATGGCTCGCAGTCTATCGAGGGCATGCGCCCATTCGACGCATTAGTCAGGAAATTAGACGCATTAAATCTGATCAATTGCATTTCCGACTAGCCCCTGAAACTGTGCCAGTCGAGCTGACGGAATTGGCGGTATCGTTTAACGACATGCTCGAGCGTATTGAAGGGGTCTTTCGGCGGCTCTCCAATTTTTCGGCCGATATTGCTCATGAGCTGCGTACTCCGATCACCAATTTGAAGACACAAACGGAGGTTGCCCTTTCCCAGGCTCGTAGTGTTGAGCAGTATCGCGAAATTCTGTATTCCAATCTGGAGGAGTACGAACGCATGGCCAAAATGGTGGGGGACATGCTGTTTTTGGCCCAAGCGGATAATAAATTGCTCAAGCCCGAGCTGGTTATTGTCGATCTTGCTGCGGAAGTCCACAGTCTGTTCGATTACTTTGAGGCTTGGGCTGAGGAGCGAATGGTGGCGCTCTTCTTGGTGGGGCCATACGTTGGTGTGCAGGGCGACCGCCTCATGATTCGTCGCGCCTTAAGCAATCTCTTATCCAACGCGATTCGTAATACCCCTAAAGCAGGCACAGTAACAGTGTCGGTGAGTTCGACTCCTGACGGGGCCGTGCTTCGGATAGAGAATCCAGCATCCGCGATATTGCCCGAGCATTTGCCACATCTTTTTGACCGGTTTTATCGGCCAGACGCTTCGAGGCAGCGCAGTGGGGACGGCGCCGGACTTGGGCTGGCGATCGTAAAATCCATCGTTGAGGCGCATGGCGGATCAATCACTGCGTCGTCATCGGAAAATCTCATCATTTTCGAAATGACGCTGCCCATCCTAATGCATTCTGGATAACGCTGCGATTATCCGATGGCCTATATCGAGATCCATCCGCAAGATTATGCAGAGCTGGACATTGGGGCCAACGACATCGTGGAGGTTTATAACGATTTTGGCTCCACCTTTGCCATGGCCTACTCCGTTGCCAAATTGAAACGAGGTCAAACGTTCATGATGTTCAGCTACGTTACCCCTTGAGCCAGAAGGGGGAGCATCGCACACGAACACTATCTTTAAAAACGATGTGCTGGATCTTGCTCAAAAAGCGATAGTTACCGCTCCTCGTTCTTTCCGATATTGCACCCCGGCATGACGGGCTTACTTCTGTTCGCGAGGGAGAGTTTGAGTATTAGCCGCCTGAATATGTGTTTTTGGCCGGTGGAAAGAAAATTGGGCACAGAAGGAGTAGGCTCCTCCCATGCCCAATTAGGCCTCAAGGCCAAACAAAGAAGATCAAAGCAAAAAACTACCCTACGCGCTTGAGATTGGCGTAGTCCCCATTGGTTCGAAGCGTTATCGTAACGTCTGATTGAGTTCGGTTGCGCCAGAACCAACCGTGGTTGCCATCGAATGCTGCGTCTAATACCCCTTCATCCTTCGCTACACCACGGCCTTTTTCATAGGAAATAGAGCGCCCACCCCCATCACCATGGGTGTCATAGTTCACGACAGCACCATTGGCCGTCCAGGAAAAATTGGCTTTTGCTCCCGCCGCCATAACCAGCTTGACCTCAGTCCCTTGTCCTGGCTTCAGAGTGATACTCAACTCATCGGATCTGCCGGTTTGAGCAGGCGTTGCGCTAGCTTGTGTGTTGGACGGTGCTGCCGGAGTTTGAACGACAGGGGCGGGTGGCTGCGGTGTCTGGATGACCGTAGGAGTCGTGTTTGATGCAATGACGGGGGCAGACGGTTGCTGCGCCAATTCTCTGGCGGCGGTATCGGCCGCGGCATCAGCGGCTGATTCGGCTGCAAGTTGCGTCTTAATTTCCCCCATTTCCGTTAGGCCCAACACACGGCCGATTCGCGTGGGATCGATCGCATATTCGGATGGGAGTACTACGGTCACAAGTATGACCAAAGCAGCGATAGCCGCAATAATGGTGGAGCGCTTGAGTTGCTCGGAAGTCGGCAACTCTGCGCGACTAGGTATGTCGGTGTTATGCATAGTAAATCCTTTACGAAACGATATAGCCGGTAATTTGATAGCCCATCAGTATGAAGCCTGCGCTCATCATGGCGACGTTGGCACTGTAGGCATGACGCCAGAAGCTTTCTGTGCGACGCCAATAGCTCATGGCGATGAGAATTACGCCAAGCGCCAGCAATTGCCCAATCTCCACGCCCACATTGAAGGCGAGTAGATTAGGCACCAGGCCATCCGGTGAGATGTTGTATTCAATGATTTTTGTAGACAGGCCAAAGCCGTGGAAAAATCCGAAAATCAATGTCGCCACTTTGGTATTGGGCTGAAACCCGAGCCAACGCTGGTATGCGCCCATGTTGTCGAGCGCCTTGTAGACGACGGACAAGCCAATGATGGTGTCGATGATGTAGCTATTGATTCCGACATTGAAATACACACCAAGCAGCATGGTGGTGGAGTGCCCAACGGCGAATAGGCTTACATAGAGGCCGATATGTTTCATCCGATAAAGGAAGAAGATCACGCCGAGCAAAAACAGGATATGGTCATATCCGGTCACCATGTGTTTGGCACCAAGATAGATGAACGGCAGCAAGTTAGTGCCCGTTATTTCTTGGATGTAGCCTTTATCGCCTTCTGCCACGGCGTGGCCAAAGGCCGCGTTGGCGAATAGCAAAAGAGGTAAGAAAGCAAGGCAAAGCAAAGTTGCTCGCTTCCCATGTAGGGACGAGCGAAGCCAGCCCCAGAGGAAGGGTCTAAACATGAGTACTCCGATAATTTCGATGAAGTTTAATGGTCTTGAATTGACCGATTTTCAGGAAATGAAACCGAGTTTCGGAGGGCGCTCAAGAAGAAAACTATATTTGAGAGGTTTGGCTTGCGGCGGTGCCGGATGCCATATTTGCGGTAACTGCACTAACGCAACCAACACTTCGGGTGGGATGTCTTGTGTTTCGTGTGAATGATCGACCGAATTGTGACCGTGCAGATGGCCTGCCTGTTTTTCTTCTTCTAGGCCAAAATCGTGGCTATGCCCATGATCAGAAATCTCTGCAGAGAGCTCGGCATGACGGAGTTTTTCTGCAGTAGCCAGTGCAAGCGGATCATGCGACGTTGAGCGTGTCATCGGCAGAGTTGCCAAGATACTCAGAATTACCGCAATCGCGGTGATAAAGCTAATTGTTGATCGGCCGAACCAGTGTTGCATGAAATCTATCGTATTTGCCTGATTTACGAGATTGGTCCGCGCACTTGAAGTGGAAACCAACAATAAATACATCCTATCTAGGGGGATAGTATTGTAGCAGGTGCTGCACGTCTACCCCCTGGTAGACTTTGGACATAAATCTTTCAATTGGTCGGACGTCACCGGCTACGCCGAAACACTAGAATCTTGCCAATATCCCCCTAGGGAGGATATGATTCCAACATGGCCAAGCTACGCAAGCACTTACCAAACTCTTTTGAAGATATTCGATGCTTACCGTCCTGAAGAACCGCATTTATCGTCATTTGTTTGCCGCGCAGGTGATCGCACTCATTGGAACCGGACTGATGACGGTGGCGCTTGGCCTTCTCGCTTATGAATTGGCTGGAGCGGATGCCGGAGCGGTTCTTGGTACGGCGCTTGCGATCAAGATGCTCGCCTATGTCGGCGTCGCCCCGGTGGCGCAGGCTTTTGCCGACCGACTGCCACGGCGGTCGCTACTGGTGGCACTGGACCTGATTCGCGCGGCCGTGGCGCTGTGCCTGCCCTTTGTCACTGAAATCTGGCAAATCTATTTACTAATTTTCGTTTTACAGGCGGCATCGGCCGGGTTCACGCCAACCTTTCAAGCGATCATTCCCGACATTCTGCCCGATGAAGAGCAGTACACGAAAGCGTTGTCCCTTTCCCGGGTGGCTTACGATCTGGAAAACCTGATTTCCCCAATGTTGGCCGCAGCACTGTTGACGATTATCAGCTTCCACAACTTGTTCGCCGGAACGGTCGTCGGGTTTCTTGTCTCGGCCGCACTTGTGGTCAGTGTGACACTTCCTGCGACCGAACCTGGTCCACACAGGAGTGTTTGGGACCGCACGACACGGGGCATTCGCATTTACCTTGCCACGCCACGTCTTCGGGGCCTGCTGGCGATCAGCCTGGCCGTTTCAGCAGCGGGCGCCATGGTCATTGTGAACACAGTGGTGATCGTGAAGGTTCGTCTTGGTCTTGCTGACACGGAAGTTGCCTGGGCGCTAGCGGCTTTTGGCGGCGGTTCTATGATCGCCGCCCTTATCCTGCCGGGCGTGCTCAACAAGATTCCTGACAGGCCGGTCATGGTGGCAGGGGCGGCCGTTTTGGTTCTCGGTACCGCCATCGGCGCGTTCGCTCCGACTTATGCAATGTTGTTGCTGCTCTGGCTGCTAATCGGTATCGGCTACAGTGCGGCGCAAACGCCTTCCGGTCGTCTTTTACGTCGTTCCGCGCACGCTGAGGATCGGCCTGCGATTTTCGCTGCGCAGTTTGCGCTCTCTCACGCTTGCTGGCTGATCTGTTATCCGCTGGCGGGCCGCTTTGGTACCGCCTTTGGACTGCAAACGACTTTCATTGTCATGTCGCTGATTGGTCTGGCCGGCGTGGCGCTGGCGTTGAAGCTGTGGCCAGCCGGTGATCCATCTGATATCGCGCACGAGCATCCCGAGTTACCTCGAGCACATCCTCACCTGCGCGAATACGCAAGCCAGGGTGAGCATCGCCACCTTCTTATCGTGGATGATTTGCACCAGAGCTGGCCGCGTGAATAAAGACTCTGTCTGGACCCACAGAGGTCAGGCAGTGGGGCGCGCTTTGTCACCCCTGCAGCGCGGCATTCCGAATCGTATTGACATTATGTCGCATCATATCGATATAGGTTGCAGCAGAACCATCTTCTGCTGAGAGGGCATCGGAATAAAGCTTGCCGCCGACCTTCATGCCCGTTTCCCGTGCTATTTGCTCAAGCAGCCGCGGATTGCTGACGTTCTCAAGAAAGAGGGCAGAGGCGTTTGCTTGCTTGACCTGCCGTATCAGCGCCGCAATATCCGCAGCGGAGGCTTCCGACCCGGTGCTGGCGCCCTGCGGCGCCAGCAATTGGAGTCCGTACTCGTGTCCTAAATAGGTGAAAGCCTCGTGGGAAGTAATGATCGTGCGTTTGTCAGAGGGAATCTGCGCCATGGTTGCCTTGAGGTCTGTTTCCAGGGCTTTGAGCTTCTCGCCATAGGATGCGGCGTTGGTCCGGTAACTTTGGCAGCCCGCCTCATCGGCGGCGCAAAATGCGTCAGCAATATTATTCACATAGATCTGGGCGTTATGTACCGATTGCCACGCATGTGGATCATATTCGCCGTGATTATCGTCGTCGTGACTGTCGTGTTCATTCTGCGAAGTGCGTAGCAACTTCGCATCCTTAGTGAGTTCTACAACAGGCGCCTTGGTGCCACTTGCCTTGACGAGACGTGGAAGAAAACCCTCAAAATGCAAGCCATTGGCAAGCACCACGTCGGCATTCCTGATCGCTGCCGCGTCGGCGGGCCTCGGTTCGTATGCATGGGCGTCACCGTTCGGCTCGACCAAGGTGGTCACTGCAATTCGGTCTGCGCCAACGTTCTTCGCGAAGTCGCTAATGATAGAAAACGTTGAGACGACCTTGAGGTCTTTAGCGCTTGCCTGTGGCACTGTCAGTAACCCGATTGCAACGATACCTGTTAAAGAGGCAAGTTTCTTCAATCTGGACATATAAATTTCCTTTGATGACGTGGTTTTGTAAAAGGGGATCGGCAGGCGTTATACGTTTTGGCGCGTGTAAATGGCGGTATGCTGCATATTTGCTAACGATGTAACTGAGCCTTCATTGAATAAGTGTGATGTTATAACATAACAATTTCTGATGAAGGATTTCGCTTATAACTCATGAAATTATCCGGGAGCTGCCATATGCTCACACAGAGACCAACATTGCTCTCACGATACCCATTACGGAATCAATGGGTAAGGGTGGGTGCTTATTGACAATGTGATAATGCGTTCAAAATTCAGTGTTTCTTCGCAGGCGTTGACTATATCCCCCCAGGGAGGATAGAATTTGATTCTCTACCAATAGGACACACCATTTCATGGACGAACAACCGCATCTGCACCAGAGCCACGACCATATCGTCAAACGGCTCAAACGCGCCGAGGGTCATTTGCGCAGTATCGTCACCATGATCGAAGAGGGTCGGGCGTGCGTGGATATCGCTCAGCAGTTATATGCGGTGGAAAAGGCCGTATGCCAAGCCAAGCGCACACTCATCCAGGATCACATTGATCACTGCCTTGAGGATACCGTCCAGGCGTTAAGTCGCGATGACCGAGCGCCGCTTGAACAGTTCAAGCAAATTGCTAAGTATCTGTGAAGCCAGGTATGTCTGGCGCGACGTATATATGGCGGAGCGGCCCCCTGCGGTTGATCCAATATACTTTTTCTTCACCGTGTTCCTGGGCCAGCGCTTGCCCTGAGATCGGATTAAGCGTGTAGCCCTGGGATGTGGGAACTCTCCGCCTATGTGGGCCTTTTCTTTGCGGCCTTTAGCGCCGCTACCTTGCTGCCGACCCAGTCCGAAGCCGTACTGGTGGGGCTTTTGCTCACGAAGACCTATCCTGGGATCGCCTCAGAAAACGGAAAATAAAGCACGCTAAGCCGTAAGTAAGCGTGCTCCTGTGAAAGCCACAGCTAAAACTGCGTAGTACACATAGAGGTA
>LNAP01005561.1_pt1 | contig 11148 bp, 11 predicted proteins | sample 602601 | NCBI WGS metagenome assembly LNAP01 (sample SAMN02440304, study PRJNA202911) | soil metagenome | biome: Subtropical and temperate rainforests or woodlands; isolation source: soil samples (1 kg each in a 20% v/v slurry with milli Q water) were... ...
GATTTCGTATGACTCTTCAAAGCTCAGGTTAGAGTATTCATCCTATGTATTTGGTAGCAGATCTTTAAACTGTTGTTGATAGCTTGAGTAATTGTCAGCTGACAAAACAAGCACATCCATGATGAGAACTCCAGAACTGACCTCCAGACCTGCTGCTGACGTGCTGAAGAAACTTCAATTCCCAGTTTCCCTCCAACCTGTGTGTCATTTCCGATAACCCTTCCGAACGTCTTTCGTGTGGTTAGCGTGCAAGGCAGCTATCATTGTGCCTCGCGTACTAGCGTTGGTACTCAGCGGTAAACCTAACAAGGGTGTCGCTGCTACGGGTGGTTTTGAAACACTATGGTGGTGTCCATCCTACCACTCGACCCATCTACCACTGTAGTCCAACCAGGCATTGCTTCACCCTCCGTAAGACTCATTGAATACCTGCTTCGGCGACTGATTATATACATCAGCCGCCATGCCATCGATTTGTTACAAACAAACGAAGTAGAATATATTGTCAAGTGTTAAAGGCGATATCGTTCCCGCGCGTGGAAATTCACTCATTTTAATTAGGAAACACAAAGGTACACACATTGCTTAAAATTCATCCTTCTCGGTCTCGTCCAACCCTGAAAAACCATAAGCATTACTGTCGTTATCATTCCTTCCGCTACTACCGGTATACACATCGTTATGCACCTTGTGCGGCGACTTGCGCGGCGGGCTAGCGGGCACATACAGGTTTTGATAATCCAGCCCGTCGAACACCCCGTAAGTACTAATTCCAACTCCGCTGAGGCCACTGCGTACGCCATCCGTGCCTGAATAGGCGTCAAGATACAGACTGTGCAAGGCAGACGGCGCATATTGGGCGAGTCCTTCCAGGCGCGCGACCAAAGCGTACGGTAATCGCTCCGGGTGGTAGTGGTCTCTAATTGTATGCAAACCAGAAGTATCACCAGCGGAGGCGGTGGGGCCGGTGGTTATTGGCAAGGTAAAGCGCAGGAGATTTGCGCATGTCTCTGCCACAAGTGTCTGTTGGCAGAAGAGAATATAAGAAATAACATCAGGAGTACAAACCAATGAGTTGTATACATTGTTTTTGTAAGCGAAACCATTCGAAACCACATAGCTTAGGATATTAATACTTAGTATCTGGGACAATGTGTTCACCATACACAAAAAAAAACTATGAATACAAGCCGTAGAAAATAACACGTACCTGAGGTGTCTTGCCCTGCACTTGTAGCTGCGCAGTGACGTCATAATGCACATGCGGGAGACCCACTGATGTGTTCGCACTAGTGTAGCAAAATTCACCTGCACTGTGGATAGAGTGCGTGGCATAAGGGTCTACCTTCGCACTGGTACTGGGACTACCACTGCTGCTACTGTGCACAGAGTGTAACGCAAAGGGGTTGGCATAGGCCGGAGCGAAGGAAGGTTTGTTTTGCTGCGGTTGCAAGGCACTCATCCAGGCGGTTACATCTTCTCCGTAGAACACCAACAGCTAAATGAAAATAGCACAGAGTAGAATATTGTTAAAGTAAAAAGGTAAACTATGGTGCTCAAACGATAGTATCTATCGTTCCAGACAACTGGAATCCATAAACAATCTTATAAACATTAATATAATCAAATACATTACCTCCAGCACGGCTTGGGTAGTCTCTGCACCTCCTTGTCCACTCCTCACCACCTGCCACAGCTGAGCCACTACGGTATGCAACAATAACACAAAGCAATGCAGCAACTGTGTGGCCCGCGAGCGGAACAATTGCATCACTTCCACTCTGGTTTCCTCTGCATCTTGTTCGGTCTGCAATACCTTTTCGATGACGCTATTGACTGTGTTGGTAGGTTCGGTAGAACCACCACTAGTAGCAGTGCAGCTGTGCGGGTGCGGGGGGTTAGAAAGGTAGTCCGATCCCATGTTGCCGCCTGTTTTGGCACTGTTAAAGGTAGAAAAGGAAGCGGTTTGCTTGGTGGAGATGCCTCCAGAAAGAGTGGTGCGGGTAAGCACAAACAGACACTCCAGCAACCTGCACAACAAGAAATAGAGGGAAATGGAGGGGAATGGTAAACACAAGATAAACATACAATCAAGTGGCAGGTTATGGTCAACATTATAAATTAACCGTTTATACGGATGGCCGAAAAACTTCCAACAATATACGCAAAATAGTGATACAAGTATTAGACAAATATAAAGACAAACTATCCTACCTGACTAATTGGGGCAGATAATCAATCAATCCATGGCTGTAATCATCCTCGGTGGTATCTCGTTTGATCACTTTAGTCAACTCAAACTGATGCTTGGCCACGGCATACAGAAGCACCTGCACCGCCTGCAATTGAATCTTCAGTTTGCCGTGCCGCAAAAAGTGAATTTGCAACTCGATAATCTCACTGAGATGTACCGCGGGTGCAAATCTGGCGACTTCACTGTCGTTTTGCTCGGCTGGATTGGACACAGAAGAGTGAAGCACAAAGCCGAGTGTCTGAGAGAGCGCAAAAATCAGCTTTTGCGAGTGCTTGAGAATCGAGGATTTTACATTCGCGAACAGGTGAAAGTCAAAGCCATGTTCCGGTTCGGTAAACTCGTATTCGGGAACTAGGTAGAGCTGAATCAGCTCGCGGTGCAGGGCGTGTATGCATTCAGCGTGTAACGGCGCAGAATGTGCGTACATTCCAGCTACCGTGTTCCCTACACAGCGCACCGCGGTGGCCAACATCTTCTCGCTGTCTTTCAGCAAAGGAAGTAGTGTGTGATACATTTTGATCCAGCTCTCGTCGTGCAACCAGGTCAGGTTATCAAACGCGCTAATAGTGGCACTAGTAGAGTGAGTGGGTAGACTCGTGTGCTGCAGATACGCTGCGCGGTAAGGCAACACATTAATCAGCACATTTCCTAGTGCCCAGGCCGCCTGAATACGCACACTTAATTTGGTGTCGTTTAGCCCCGCACTTAAGGTACGCATCAGATCACCCATCAATGCTTCCTCTACATCACTCCATTGCGAGTGAATTGGTATAATAGTTGTGTTCTGAGTAGCGCGGGTGATGTAATTGTGCTGACTCTCATCCTGTGCAGAGAGGAGCAGACACAAGTGTACCACGCAATCACCGATGCTCTTATATGCTGCAGCGCGCACCGTGCCAATGGTATCAGTAGTGCCTAAGAGAAGACACCGCAGCAGCTGCACCCGCACAGAGGTGACACCAGCAGCTGGGTTTCTCTGTACAGCACTGCGCATACTACACACACCACTAGTGGTGTCCAGCTTCACACTGTATACGCCGTGTAACACGCGCCATACATATGGACTTAATGCGCCCAAAGTAAGCATGGCTTGGGTTCGCACAATATGTGCGTCGTCCACGCAGCCACGGTACAGAGAGACGACATTCTCTTTGACACTTCGCCCGACGACATTCACCTTTTCGTACGTGTTCACATAACTTTCTCCACTCGTGGTGTATCCATCCGACGCAAAAGTACCAAATTCCGGCACGACAGAGACGTTTTCTGGGTTAGTTTCAGTACCAAAGAGTCCACTTTTCGGCACATAGCGGGCCAAAATGTTGCGTAAGTCGTACTCGAGCAGATGAAACAACATCTTGCTGCCTTGTAGACGCAGTGCAGGCTGCGCATGTGTCTCCAACAGGGACAGAAGAGTGTTTAACCAATGGGCGTTGTGCACATACAAAGCAGGGTGGTACTGCGCCAGGGCGGTGTTAAGTGTACGTACGGTGATACAGTACAGGTTGTTCATTACGCCCGGCGGGATAGCACGTAGTAAGCAGTGTACGGCTGCATAGATATAAGATACTTGACTTTGCACAATATCGGCACTTCTGCTCAGACTAGCGCTATGTAAGTTGCTTTGCCTCTCTGTAGCAGCGGGCGTACTAAGATAAGGCAACTGCAATGCCTGTGCGAATGCTTGGCTCTGGTCTAGCCCTTTGCAGCGCTCTGTCACCCACGCCATGGCTATAGTGGAAACAAAGATAGATTTTCCTTCGACCATAGTAGTAGCGGTATTAGTAGTGGTATTGATAGTTGTACTATTAGTAAGAGGAGCAGTAGCAGTGGGGTGAAGAGATAATGACTGCATGGAAGGCGCCGGTGTACTGGCAATACTCACACAAGGAATTTCAAAATGCACTGACAGCTTCAGCAGGAGATGATAGATTGTGACTGCTTGTAGTTCGTACCCAGCGCGTGTGTTCAGATACATCTGACGATCTGATAACACTTTGTTCAGCGGCATCTGCGTCAGCAACAGCGAACTCAACTTACATAACATCTCAATGACACTCTCATGACGCTCCGCATTTAACGATACGATCAGAGCGGAGGTAATTTTCTGCAAATATTTATTCGCATCATCCGACTTGGTCTTGTTCGAGGCCAACGAGGGAACACGGCTGGTGCTGGCACTTCTGGCACTGCTGCCAATTGTACCAATCGTGCCTGGGGACTTGGCGGTGTAAAAACTACTCAATTGCAATCCACTTAACCCTTTCTCCAACGCCTCCACAGCAGCCGCACGGATGAGCGTGTTAGTATTGCGTAACATGTGGTACAGCAGAGGGGAGTATTGAACCACCGCGCGGGAGGTGGGAAGAATACGCGTTGCGGTCCTGGAGGACGCATTTAACCCACCTTGGGCACTATTTAGTCCCATACTATTTGCACTTGCACTATTATTGTTAGTGTGGCTAATAAGCGCGCTCACCGTGCCAGTGATAAGGTTGCACTTCGCTTCGAGTGCGTCCTCCACGGCTTGCGACTCGCCGAGAAAATTCTTCCAGCTCAGCAAGAACAACACTACCAAAAGATATTGAATTGACAGAACATATATCAAATTGATCGCAATCGAGACATTGTATAATAATCCGCAATTACATTATACCGCGCAGCAACGAATATGGAAACTATTGGATGCACAAAAATAGAAAAGCAAGCAAGTAAATATACCTGGGTCGTGTGCAGCGAGGGATCCGACGAAGGCCAGCCCCATCTGTGTTACTTTGTCTCTCAACACCTGCAAGTCTTTCGCTGTAGCAGTAGCACCTGTACTCGCAGTACCATTACCACCGCTAATGGTACTAGCTGTATTGTTGTTTATTCCGGCGTTAGCAGTAGAATTAGTTGTTTGAAACCCAGGCGGAGTAGGCAAGGAAGAAGAGTTTTCAGTGAAGGAAGGTTTGGTAGTGATACCCTGAGGTGCTGCAGTGCGTTGCGAAGGTGGTCGATAGGCTGCCTTAGCAAAGGCACTGGTCTTAACAGTGGGAATTGTAGTCACAGGGTTAGTTATATTGCTGCTAGTGCTACTGTTAGTATCGCTGGATGTAGTAGACACAGGGGTATCAGTGTTAATTTGTGCGCAATTCTCGGCCACCAGTGCAAGTCGCTTATTTAACAATCCCACACTGTCTTTTAACAACGATTCTGCACTGGTCAGCAAACTGTTTCGCTGGTTTAGTCGCAACACCAGTGCGGAAACAGCCTTGGTGCCGCTTTTCTTTGCGCTAATTTTAGCCGCAGAGTGTGCGGTGTCAAACACCAAATGAGCAGCACGCAGCGACGCAATGAGTAGTGTTAGTTGTGCTGTAGTAGTGTGGTAAATAACAGTGGGGTTCAGAGTAGTGTTGGAAACAGTAGCCGAAGGTGTCTCTGATAGAAGAGAGTTGGAAGAGGCTGTGGTGGGCAGAGCTTTAATATACAACTGGGAAGTGTGTATAGAAGCCACCAACAGCTCCAACACTTGTGCACTGAGCTTGGACTCGCTGCCACCGACACCGGGAAAGATTGTGCGCAACTGAGCAATCAAGGGTGATTGTGTTACATGTGCACTGTCCGTGTTGGCAGCAATGGTGCTTTTGTTCTCTAAGGTGACGCAATAAGCATAACCAAGTGCCTCGATTGTGGAGGCTTGCAGCTTGAGCTGTGTGACCTGGTGGTTAGCTTCGCGCAGTTGTGGCAGGCCCAATGTGAAAGAATGCAATAGTAACAACGCTCGCAGTGTGTATTGGCGATACTGCGCCAACCAACTGCTCGTGCCACTGTATTGCAAAATGCACGACAGACCCAGTAGAATATCGCATACGTGTTCGTGGGTCTCCGCAACATTCTCGGACTGCAATGCGCGGCACAGGTCAGACAAGAGGATTTCAAATATATTTTCCATGCCAGCTGCTTTGAACATGGCCAGATTTGGTAGATCCGTTCGAGAAGATCGACTGATAAAGCGAGCAATGTTACTAATATCCACTAATGTAAGTGGCAAGCAGCCGAGAGAGCCAACAATATCAACGAGGGAAGCAATATCCTGTGAATGAAAACAAAATTCTGATAATCCGATAGTATTATAAACAATGTAAACGAGAATGTCTGTGTAACCTACCGATTCAGGCAGCTTTGGTGTGAAGTAGAAGACGCTAAGTTTGGCAAGGTATCTGGACAACTCATCGGCGTGACTCGGCGATGAAGAGTATTCGTCCGCGGCGGTGCGAATCTGACCCACCATAATAGGAATAGGATTTACGGAAGAATCCGCAGCGTTGCCACGACCCTGAGCCTGGTATGCTCTAGGCGCGCCTGTATACGAAGGAGTTTTGCGAAGAGGAGACTTTGGAGCATACATTCTTATTGGAATGATAATTAGGCCTGCGAACAAATGTCCAAACGTGGCTACCCTTGTAAAGTGCAACGGATTTGAAGTGTTTCACTGTTTATTCCGTTACTATCATTATTAGCAATATTTGAAACGTTAATTAATACTATATTCTTATTATTATACAACAATGTGTTCTGTTAGGAGAGTTCAATGTGATGACGTGGTGTTGGTACACCTTCAGAATGTGATGGGTACTGTCAAGCTAATTATCATTTTATACACTTTAACCCAACTTTTTGCATGTTCATTAAGTCAAAAGCGTGAAGCCATGTTTGCAAAACTATTCAACGCAAGACCAGCCTCCGCCGCAACAAGCGTGGCCCAGCAAATTGTGACTCCAACTGACACCGATAAATTTCGTGCCGCTCTGTTCGGGCTGTATGTGGCTGATGCAACTGCTATGCCTGTGCATTGGATGTACAATCTCGCACAGCTGAAGCGAGATTACGGGCGCATTACTTCCTTTGTCAAGCCCAAAGATAAGTTTGAAGGAAGCATTTTGAATCTGTCCAACACGGGAGGCGGAGGCAGAGGCAGCGATCAAGGTGACATTGTTGGCAGCGTTATTTTACACGGAAAGAAGAAATATTGGTTGAGAGGGGGGAACTACCATTACCATCTTGGCCTCGAAGCTGGTGAAAATACTCTGGAAGCGCAGTTATGCCGAGTCCTAACACAATCCATTCTCGAGACAAGTGCTTCTGTAATTCCACCCTCTCCCACTTTTTCTGCGCCTCACTTCACCGAGAAGTATATGCAGTTCATGCAGACACCCGGAACGCACAACGACACATATGCCTCCACCGCGCATCGCATGTTCTTTGCGAACGTGGTGCGTGGCAAACCTCCGCACGAGTGCGCCGACAACGACGGACACAACACCGACGCCATCGACGCCCTTACATTGACCGTACCAGTAATTCTGGCGTATGCCCAGTGTGAACGGAGCGTGCGCAATGCCAAGGTGCGCGAGGTCATTCTGATCACTCGACGCAGCAAGGCAGTGATGCCGTATGCAGAAAAATACGCTGATATCCTCGTGGCGGGTAAGACTGCACTTGAGTTCATATATTTGTTTGACTTGTTGCCTATCATTAACTTTTTATGTCTTTTCTGTTTTTACCGTACGTTTCGGACAGTTCTACAGGGTACAAGTATCCGCGCAGCGATCGATGCTTCTGACTCGGACGGTTCCATTCGTCGTATGGCTCAATCGTCTGCACCCGACCCGATGGTAGCTTGTTACATTGACTCTTCTTTTCCTGCGATGTTGGTGTTCGCATATCGCTATGCGGATTCTGTGGAACAGGGAATCTTGGCCAGTGCCAACGCAGGAGGTACGCGAACCTGAGTCTCTTTTTTTTCTCGGCTAATTCCATTTTGTTCCGTTCAAAGTGCACATTCTCACCGCTATTATTGATTTGACTTTTTTCTCTTAATTTTGCAGGTGAGAATGTAGCACGCGGAGCTCTACTGGGCGCCCTGCTCGGGGCCCAGCACGGAATGAATGAATTTCCAGCCTGGACCCAGGAACTCAAGAACCATGACGCTGTGCTGGCCGAGATTGACCAGCTGGTTGCTTTGAGTGTTGGCACCAGGGGAAGTGTGCAGAGCATTTCGACAGATTTATAATGTGTTATTTCATTTTGAACAAAGAAGAGCCAAGATTTGAAAGTAAACTTCAAAAAGTCTAGATTTCTTCCTTCAAACTTTACTTTCAAGCGTTTACAACATTAAACCAAGGCCCGACACAACATGGCAAAAATTACCTCAGCACCTAAATACAAACCCTTTCCATAACATCTCCAGTGAATATTAGCGATCCATGGAGGCGGCCTTGCCAGAAGAAATATCGGGCTGCATGGGCCGCGCGGGTGCTCCGTGATTGCAGGCGGCGCTGTGCACATGTCCTGCCTGGCCATGACCGGGGGCATGTCCGTGGGATGAGTGGTTGTGGTGCGCCTGTGTATGTGTGGGTTCGTGGAGGGAAGAAGACATAAAGAAGGAAAAATAAGGAAGGAACATGGTGAATGCAATGGATCTAGATAAAAGAAAACAATAAAAATGCTGGAGCGCCGCCAGAAAAAAGTTTTTATTTGCACCAGAGCATACAGAAAAGAACAACAGAGTTCGAATAGTACCTGAGTCTGTCCCATCGACTGCGCGGCCGGACCGACCTTGTTCATGTTGGCCAGACTGCCCATCGTCTTGATGACTTGATTCAGCACCGCACTATTGCCATTGCTGTTCGACTCCTTGGCCACTTGTTCCCGTAGAGAGGCAAGCAGGTCCCCTCCGTCTTCCTGAGAAATCACCACCAACAGGGTGATTAAATCGTCGATTTCGGACGTGGTCATGGAGGTTAACGCGAGCATTTTTGCCCCAGGGTCGGTGCTCTTGCCGAGCACGGCGAGCAGGGGGTGTTCTTTAAACCCTTCAAAGTAGAGCTTTTTGCGCTCCAAATCCCACTCGGACACTTCGGGTTCTAGTCGGGCTTTGCTCTCTTGGATCTAGAAAAAATTGAATGTTTTGCAAGGAAAAAATGAGCAGATAGAAAAAAATATTCTGTAAGCATGAATTCATGCGCATAATGCAACAACGCATCAAGGCAATCTTATTCACAAGCGCCTCGAAGAGAACAATAAGTAAATCACATTCGTGAGTATAAATAATTGTTCGTTACCTGTTGGGCTAGTCCCTGCAGCTTGGCACGACCATCAGGGGAGGTCAGCAATTGCAGCATGCCGCTACTGCGCAGTGCGTCCGCATCCATGCGACCTAGAAGTTGTTGTTTCACAAAGCGTGCGTGAGATAGGAAAACAAACAATAGCAAAGTTAGTAAAGTCAATACGGAACAGGTCATACGAGCATAGCGGACGTTCGTGCAGTTTTAGCAGGGGACACAATCCAAAGTAAAGCAAAGGGGCACATACCATCGTTGTCTCCACCACGGTCGCTCATCTGCTGCGTCTGGTTAAATCTACAAGAAGAGTTGATGAAAATTTTTAATAGAATATATAAGGAAACCATGGAAAAACTTTCCAGTTACAACAAAATGACATCAGTAGAAGAAAAGAAGAAGAAACACTCACTCACTCACCTCTCCTGCTGCATCTGCTGCTCCATCTGTGCCCGGCGCATGCGCATTTGCATGAAGTGCATGTGGGGGAAATGGTACATCATCGGGGGCACGGTGCGATAGAATTCAGTGCGCTCCTCTTCCGTCATCATGGCCTCACTAAAATAAATAAATAAAGTAAACAAACAAACGCACAGAAAATACATTATCAAGAACAGTAAAAAAAGGGGAATGCCTTCTGGGCACTCGGAATTGTAGCACAGAACGCATAAAAAAGAACGAAGTGCAGAAAATGCAGTAAGTAACATTCCAATAGCGAAAACGTACATTCCAGCAAACTCCGCGCAGGCAGCATACATCTGAAACTTGTTAACAAGCTCTCGGTCGTTGGGGAAATCCGTGCCGATTTTGTTCAAGCAGGACACGCCAAAGTCAGCGTCGTACCCTAACAAAGGCAAGAGACTGCGCTGCAGCTCGATAATGCGCGGACCGGGCATTTCGTTGGTGGCCTGCGCGACCTGGCGAAGCTCTTTCTTGGTCTCGGGCATCGACACTGGACGTGGTGAAACCGGGGAGAAAGAGAAAAATGTCAGAAAGAGATATTAATTTCAAAATACAAGGAAATGTTGGAGGGTGGCATTGAAGGATATGACGACAGGTTGTTCAGCATGCTATCTTCGATTGCAAAGATATTACATATATTACTTACTCAGGGCATTGCATCCCTCGAGGAACTCGAGAATACTGGTGCGAGACATTGGCATGTTCGGGTGAGGAGGTTGAAGGTTGCCGCTCTTGTATCTCCGAGAACGCAAGTGCAGGTTGTTCGTATAGCTGCGCAGCGCAGAGAACATGAAAGCCTTGGTGGCTTCTAGAAGCTCCGTGTCGTCCGGATGGTTCTGTGGGATCAGGGCCAGGTAGCGACAACCAAACTCTCGTTCGATCTGAAAGTTGTACTCCATCACATCGCGCTGAAAGTGGACAGCTCCTTCGTGCAGACCGATGTTCTTCCGAACCGAATCATTGATCATATCGTTCAAGTTCTTCTCATCGAGCATCATCTCCACGCAGCCGCGAAGGAATGCTAGAATTACATCTCTGGGCATCCCACCGGAAGTCAGCGTAGCACTGTACAAGATAGGCTTGACTCCAGGCTTCCCCCGAGTCATGCCAGATGAGACGGAAGTATCATCAGCTGTCAGTTCATCCTCTTTTTGTTTCTATAATATGGTGTCGCGTAAAGATCATGGCGTCAGAGCATTTCTGTGCAAGCCACAACAAGGTTAACCTCATACCTTTTTCCCACCCTTTTTCTTGCGAGCTTCGTGCTCATTCGCGGTTGATAGACCACCCAGGAACATTTGTAATGACTCTTGGTAAGAAAATGACGAT
>LNAP01011840.1_pt1 | contig 11146 bp, 8 predicted proteins | sample 602601 | NCBI WGS metagenome assembly LNAP01 (sample SAMN02440304, study PRJNA202911) | soil metagenome | biome: Subtropical and temperate rainforests or woodlands; isolation source: soil samples (1 kg each in a 20% v/v slurry with milli Q water) were... ...
TTTTTCCTTTTCGCCGGACTACAAACAGCTGCTGGCCACGTCGCGCAAGGCCCAGGGCGGCCAGGTCATCGACCTCGACAGCGGCAAGGTGGTCACCGACATACCGCTGCCAGGCATGCCGCATTTGGGGTCGGGGACCTATTGGAAACGCAACGGTGAATGGGTGTTCGCTACGCCGAATATCAGCAAGGGGCTGATCTCGGTCATCGACTTCAAGACCTGGAAACTGATCAAGGAAATCCCGACCCTGGGGCCGGGTTTCTTCATGCGCAGTCATGTCAACTCGCGGTATGCCTGGACCGATGTGTTCTTCGGGCCGGACAACGATGCGATCCACCTGATCGACAAACAGACCCTGGAAATCGCCCACACACTGCGCCCGGTACCCGGCAAAACCGCCGCTCATGTTGAGTTCACTCGCGACGGCCGCTACTTGCTGCTGAGCATCTGGGCCACCGATGGCGCGCTGATCGTCTACGACAGCAACACCCTCAAGGAGATCAAACGTATTCCGATGAACAAGCCTTCGGGCAAGTACAACGTGGGGAACAAGATTGAGTTTGCCGAGGGGACTTCGCATTAGGCCTTGTGCCCCAATACCGAAATATACATCGCACTTGTGGCGAGGGAGCTTGCTCCCGCTGGGGCGCGCAGCGCCCCTACAAACCGTCACTGGGTACATTCAGATTAAACGCAGGCGCTGGTTTTACGACTGCTACGCAGCCGAGCGGGAGCAAGCTCCCTCGCCACAGGTTTGTCTTCGCCCTTTAACCCAAGGTGTAACCGTTATCAACCTTCCAGTCCTGGCCGTAAACACCCCGAGCCCCCTGCGACAGCTGAAAAACAATCACATTGGCCACCGCCGCCGCATCAAGAAAATGCCCCGGCAACAGACGTTTACCAAGCGTGTCGGCAACATCGTCAAGCTCCCCATCGCTCAACCCCAAGTGATCCCACATCGAGGTAGCCGTCGGTCCCGGCGAGACCAGATTGATGCGCACATCAAAATTCGCGAACTCCACCGCCAGCGTGCGTGCCTGAGCCGCGAGCGCAGCCTTGCTGGCAATGCAAGCGGCCAACCCGGGAAAGCTCGAGCCGGTCAGGAAGCTCCCGACAAACACTACCGAAGCCGGGCTCGCCAATTCACCGCGTAACGCCGCCAGGGTGTTCAACGCCCCGGCGCCGTTGACCGCCCACTGACGCTGGAAGGCCTGCATATCCAGGCTGTCGGCCATCTCGGCGACACCCGCGTTAGGCACCAAATAGTCCACGGGGCCCATCGCCGCAGCGCGCTCGGCCAGTTCGCTCAGGTCTTGCTGACTTGTGACGTCCCCGGCAAACCACTGCAACCGCTCGCCGTAGATCTGCTGCAAGGCCGGCAATTCACCGAGGGTCCGTGACATCGCCAGCACCTTGACCCCGCGCGGTAACAGCGCGGCGCACAGCGCAAGGCCGATCCCGGAGCTGGCACCTGTGACCACCGCCAAACGATCTTGAAACTCGGTTTTCATCATTTTCTCCTGGGCATCACGGATGCCAGCACTGGGGACGTAGCGAGCCCTATCTTTGAGCAGGAGACGAAAAAACGACTTGACGGCGATCAGGCTTTTAAAACGACGTTAGTGTTGTTGCAGCAGCGCCGGAGTGATCTCGCTGAAGCGCAGCAAGCGACCGCCCTGTTCAGCGGCAAGCTTTTCAGCGGCCTCGCGACTTGAGAACGACGCCAGCACCACGCCCATGGCGCCTTTGAGTTGGGTACCGACCACGTAGAAGGCGTCTTTGGCATCGATCAGGTGGGCGTCATTCGGCGCGTTCCACGGGCTGCGGCCCATGTCATGGACATACAGTTTTGCATCGCCATGATGGTTTTCCGGCTGCAACCACCAGCCGATCATTTCCGCCGTGGAACAGAACTTCTTGATCCCCGCCCGCTCGACCACTTCGCCCTTGGGCCCGGGGAATCCGTCGATAATCATCCCGCAGACATGGCATTCATCACTGGGATGAAAGGCCGAGGCGGTGTCGCTGTAAGTGGCTTGCACTGGGTTGTCACAGGCCGCCAGCAGGAGGCACATCATCAGGCCCGCCACCGCGCGCATCGTCGTCAGATAAAACGCATTCATCGTCAACTACTCCAAAACCATCAAAGTGGAAATTCATATCGCCCGGCGACGAAACAACAACCAGGCCGAACCCAATGGCACCGCCACCCACAGCGACAGGCATAGCCAGAGCATCGAGCCCGGCATCGGCAAATCGCTGCCCAGCGTCAGCACACCCGCGGTACTGGCGCCGGGCTCAAAGCCGGAGAGGTTGATCAGGCGATAGATGTCAGCGGGATTGAGCAGCAACAACCAGGGCAGCACTTTCGGGTTGAACTGCCCTTCGCTGAGCACCAACAGCGCCAGCAGGGCCAGATCGAACACCAGCACGAAGAAGAACCACACGCCCAGCGCCAGCCCGGCCGCCGTGGATTTCTCGGCCGACGCACTGCTCAGCACATAGGCCAACCCCAGAAACCCCCAACCCAACAACGTCGACGACGCCATGAACCGGCCAAACGCCCAAAGCAGCAGGCTCAGTTCGACGTTGTCCACCAGCACCGCGATGGCCAGCATGGCGCAGCCGAAACCGATCAGCGTCGCCAGCGCCAGGATCAACCCGTGGCCGACAAACTTGCCGAGCAGAATCTGCCCGCGACCCAAGGGGTACGTCAGCAACAGCAGCAACGTGCCGCTCTCGTCCTCGCCGACGATGGCGTCATAAGCCAACAGCAACGCAATCAACGGCATCAAAAACGTTGCCAGACTGGCGAGGCTGGCGATGGTGGCCGGCACCGAGGTGAAACCCAACTGCCCGGAGGCCGCGGCGCCCAGCCAGGCGATGCCGATGGCCAGCACCGCGAACAACACACTGATCGCCAGCAACCAGCGATTGCGCAAACCGTCACTGAATTCCTTGCGGGCCATGTTCCAGACAGCGTTCATACGGCCTCCCCGATTGGCGCCGCACCGGCCCGGCTCATGTAGTAGCGGTAAATATCTTCCAGCGACGGTTGATGGATTTCCACGTCGGCCGGTTCGTCTTCATTGAGCAGCTGGCGCAACAGCCCGAGCTTGCTGCCATTGAGTGCGGCCACTTCAAGACCTTCGACGCCCCAGCGCTCGGTGAGGTGCCCGGCGTTGTTCCAGCGTTGCTGCAAGGGCCCGGCGTGCTTGAGGCCGTTGGCGCGAATCAGCGTCGGCAACCCGGCTTCCTCGCGCAAACTGCGTAGACTCCCCAGTGCCAGCAGACGTCCCTGGGTCAGAATCGCGGCGCGGTTGATGTGCGCCTCGACACCGGGCAAGACGTGGGAACACAGAATGATGCTGGTGCCTTGGCTGCGCAGGCGATCGAGCAACCGATACAAGTCCTGAGTGGCGATGGGATCGAGGCCGACTGTTGGTTCGTCAAGCAACAACAAACGCGGCTCACCAAGCAGCGCTTGCGCCAGCCCGAGGCGTTGACGCATGCCCTTGGAGTAGGTCTTGACCCGTCGATGCGCCGCACCGGCCAGGCCGACTTCCTCCAGCAGTGCGTCCACTTGGGCGGACGCGGCGCCTTTGAGTCGCGCGAAATGGCGCAAGGTTTCAACACCGCTCAGCTGCGGGTAAAACGTCACGTTCTCCGGCAGATAACCGAGCAGGCGTCGCACGTGGGGATCGCAGGGCAAGCGACCGAACACCCGGACCTGCCCTTCGCTGGGCTGGAGCAGGCCAAGCACCAGTTTCATGCTGGTGGTCTTGCCCGCGCCGTTATGCCCGAACAAACCCAGCACTTCACCTTCCGCCAGGCTGAGGTTGAGCTGATGCAACACGGTGGCATGCCCATAGCGCTGGCTGACGCCTTCGATGTCGATGACGTTCATGAGTTGGGCTCCTGGGTCAGGGGTTGAGTGGATGATTTCATCAGCGGATGGCTGTCCAGCACCCCCGGCGATTTCATCACCGGAAAGGCCCGTTGCACCCAGCGCAGCAACTCGATCCCAGGGCTGTTCATCAACAGTCGTACCTGCGGGTACAGCCAGAGCAGGCGGTCGACGTTGTCATTGGGTTCGTAGGCGATATCGCCGAGGCCGTCGTTGTTGCGGTCCCAACCCAGGTAATCGCTCCAGTAGTTACCGCGGCCATCCGCCGACCATTCCTGCAAGCGGGTGGCGACGTACTTGACCTGTCGCTGGTTGCCGACAAACGCGTTGTCGGCGATGCGGTTGTCTTCCGAGCCGGCGGTGAGATGGATGCCCACGGCGCTGTGCTCGAAGTGGTTGTGTTCGATGCTGTTGAACAGCGAGTTGTAGATGAACAGCGCCTTGCCCTCGGCGCCGCTGATCATGCTGTCGCCGGTCGAGCCGTCGCGCACGTCAGTGACGAAGTTGTCACGCAAGGTTGAGTAAGTGATGTAGTTCATCAGGATCCCGTAGTTCTGATCCTGTTCGGAGCGATTGCCGATCACCGTGAGCTTGCGGCTTTGCATCAAGGCGTAGCCGGTGCGGGTGCGGCGGGTGGTGTTGCCGATCAGTTGGTTATCGTTGGCGAACATGTAATGCACGCCATAGCGCAGGTCTTCCAGGGTATTGCCCTGCAGCAGGTTGCCGTTGGAGGTGTCGATGTAGATGCCATCGCGGGTGTCGCGCACCTGGTTGCCAATGACCCATACAGATGAATGCCGTTGCCGCGATCTTGCGAACGCATCGCCGGATCACCCTGAATGCGGTTGTCGATCAGGCTCACATCCTGAGTGCCGTCGACCCAGATACCGAAGCCCTTGCCCTGCAGCCGATTGCCTTTGATCACCGCACCATGGGCTTTGGGCTGGATGAACAGCGCCGCATTCATGGCGGTGAGGTCGTGTCCCCAGTTTAGAAAGGTGCAGCCTTCGATGGCGACATCCGGCGCGCTGATGATCACACCGTTGCCCTGCCCCTCCCCCTGAAATACCGCGCCGGGCTCGCAGAGAATCTGCATCGGTTGATCGACACTGAACGAGCCCCGGTATTCCCCCGCCGGCAGGTGCCAGCGTTGATTGGCGTCCACCCGCAGCGGCAACGAGGTGATGGGTTGCACCGCCAGCGCGCTGCCGGACATCAGCAGGAGCGCAAATGCAATGACCGTCACCGGGTTTCCCTTGCTATCAGTCATTGCTTCGCTCCTGTCGATGGGCAACGGTCAGGCCTTCTCGACCTTCATGCGGCCGACCATTTCCATGTGCAGCGCATGGCAGAACCAGCTGCAGTAGTACCAGTGCAGGCCGGCCTTGTCGGCGATGAAGGTGATCGACGAGGTCTGCTGCGGGCTGATTTCCATGCTCACGCCATGGTTGGTCATCACGAAGCCGTGGGTCACGTCTTCAATCTGGTCGATGTTGGTGATGGTCACCGTGACCTCGTTGCCTTGTTTGACGGTGAACTCCGGCAAACCGTAGGCCGGGGCCATCGAGGTCATGTAGACGCGGACTTTGTTGCCGTCGCGGATGACCTTGTTGTCGGTCTCCAGCTTGATCCCGTCTTTGGCGGCGATCGCCACCGTCTCGGCGAAAAACGGGTCGTTGCGGTCCCAGATCTTCTTGGTCTTGATCTGGTCGCGGCGGGCCATGACGCAGTCGTGGGGTTCGGCGAAGGCCGGGCCGTCATGCACCAGTTTCATTTCCTCGCCGGAGATATCGATCAGTTGATCGTTTTCCGGGTGCAGCGGGCCGGTCGGCAGGAAGCGATCCTTGGAAAACTTGCTGAGCACCATCAGCCATTGGCCGTCGGCCTCACTGGTTTCGGTCAGCGAGGCATGGTTGTGGCCCGGCTGGTATTGCACGTCGAGTTTCTGCTTGATGTAGTTGACCTTCTCGCCGGTGTACGCGCGAATGGCCTCCTCGACGTTCCACTTCACCACCTGGCTGTCGATAAACAGCGTGGTATAGGCATTGCCGCGGCCGTCGTAGGTGGTGTGAAGCGGGCCCAGCCCCAGTTCCGGTTCGCCGACCACCGCATCGCGCGGGTCCTTGAATTTGTCGTCGAACAGATCATCCAGCTTCGCGGTGGCGATGATCGTGCAGGTGGGCGAAAGTTTGCCCGCGGCAATGAAGTACTTGCCATCGGGCGTCATATTGATGCCGTGGGGGTTCTTCGGCACCGGGATGTAGCGGGTGAACGTGCTGTCCTTGCCTTCGTTTTTACGACCGTCGACCACCGGCACTTTCGAGCCGTCCAGGGTGATGAACTTGCCAGCCTTGATCGCCGCTTCGATGCGCGGGATGTTGAACACCACCACCCAGTCGCGCTCGTTGCGCATCATGCCGCCCAGGTCGTAGGCCTTCTCCGAGTTGTAGCAGGTGGACGCCGCGTATTTGCCGGTGTAGTCGGCGTCGGTGTTGTCCAGGTTGCCATCGACAATGACCTGGAAGGCCATCTCCATTTTCTCGGCGTCGATGGCGTTGAACATCGTGTAGCTGTTCTTGTCCTGCAGGTCGAAGGTGCTGCCGTCATTGGGGTGTGGAATCACGAATTCAGCATTGGCGAACACGTATTTTGTGTGCGGCACTTTTTGCAGGCGCAGCCCGTGAACGGCCTGCACATTGGGCACGGTGAGCATCTTGTCGCACTTCATGATGTCCAGACGGATACGCGCAACACGGCTGTTGGCCTTGTCATTGATGAACAGGTATTTGCCATCGTACTTGCCGTCGGTCATGGACAAATGCGGGTGGTGGCAGTCGCCATTCTGGAAATGCGCGCTGTCGCCCATGATCCGTTTGCTTTCGTTGGTCAGGCCCCAGCCAGTGGCGGAGTCGACGTTGAACACCGGTACACGCAACAGCTCGCGCATCGACGGAATGCCCATGATCCGCACTTCACCCTGATGACCGCCACTCCAGAAACCGTAGTACTGGTCCAGTTCGCCCGGCCCGACGTGGGTTTTCAGTTGCGCGTCCTTGGCCGCTGCCGCCCAGGTCTCACGGGTAAACACCGCGCCACCGATGGCCGTGGCACCGGCCAGTACCGCGCCGGTCACCGCGCTGGTGCCCAGGAAACCGCGACGACTGAGGCCGGTCGATTCCGGCACTTCAGTGGCTTTTTTGGATTCTGTATCGTTCATCAGGTGTATTCCTTGAAGGGATAAAAACGGTCACTGCGCACAGGTGCTCGCGGGGTTCATTCCAGAGCGCTCACTTCCACGACAGGTATCAGTTGCACAGCGATGGGTGCCGGTTTGCCGCGCTTCTTGCGCTTGTTGATCAGTGGCGGACACTTGTTGTCGTTGTGGTAAGTCATCTGGCAATCGAGGCAGTAGTGGCACTCGTTGGCATTGATTCGGCCATCGGGATGAATCGCCTGGATCTCGCACTCCTTGGCGCACAGCTGGCAGGGTGTGCCACAGTCCTTGCGGCGTTTGAGCCAGTCGAACAGGCGAAATTTGCTCGGAATCGCCAGCGCGGCTCCCAACGGGCAGATGTAGCGGCAATAGACTTTGCGGGTGAAGAGGTTGATGACCAGCAGTGCCACCGCGTAGAGAACGAACCACCATTGGCGGTCGAACCTGAGGGTGATCGCGGTCTTGAACGGTTCCACCTCGGCGAACAATTCGGCGGTGGACATCGACTCCAGGGAGAGGCCGAACAGCAGCAGCAAAATGATGTATTTGATGGCCCACAGCCGTTCATGCACCGCGAAAGGCAATTCGTATTGGGGGATTCTCAGCTTGCGCGCGGCTTCGTTGATCAGCTCCTGCAAGGCACCGAACGGGCACAACCAGCCGCAGAATACGCCCCGCCCCCACAACAGAATGCTCGCGGCGGCGAAGACCCAGAGCATGAAGATCAGCGGGTCGGTGAGAAACAACTCCCAGCGAAAGTGATCGAACAGCGCATGGGCGAAGGTCAGCACATTGACCACCGACAGTTGCCCCAGCGCATACCAGCCGAGAAACACCACGGTAAAGACCAGGTAACCTCGGCGCAGCCAGTGCAGAAAACGTGGCCGACGCGTGAAGGAGTCCTGCAGGAACAGGATCGCCATCAGCAGCAGTAAAGCGCTGCCGAGCACGGTGATCTGAAAGGTTTTCTGGTACCAGATGGTCAACCACATCGGCCGACCGGCTTCCTCGAGGGCGGCCAATTCTTCGACGCTGGGCAGTGGCCGCTCAAGGTACGGCTCGGGCAGTTGATAAGGCAGTTCGAAGCTGCTGAAGGTGCTACTGAGCGGCCCGGTTTGACGACGCATCAGCAATTCCAGGGACCAGGGCGATCCCGGGTCGAACCGGGCCGGCTCGCGCACAATGAAAATCGACATTTCGGTGAATTCCGGCATGCCCCTGGCAAAGACGTCGGAGAGCCGCTGATGGTCCATGTCGCGAAAACTGATGACGTTGCCGAACTGGCGCAATTGCACCCGATCGAAAATCCCGCCGCGCACATACCCCGAGCCTTTATAGGAAAAAAGCCCACGACCCAGCACCACAATGGCCTGCTCGCCGGGCTTGAGGTCTTGCATAAGTAAGCGATATTGATTGTCCCCCAGCAGCGCGCGGCCGATGGTCGGCGGATTCAGGTCGGCGGTGTAGAGCTCGATAAAGGTCTCATCCACCTGATCGGCGGCGGCGTTTTCCACGCCTTCGGCGTCGGTGCCCTTGAAGGCGGCGTCGACCTGGCCACGGGTCAGGTTCAAGCGGCGGATGGCGCCGTTGCCGGTCAGTTGTTCCCAGGTGGCGGGTTCGAAAAAGTCCTGGCGCACGGTGGCAGGCATGCGTGCCACACCGCCCGTGTCCTCGATCAGCTTGAGCGATACGGCCACGTCGTGGGCGGCGCGCATGATGACCTCGTTGACCACCATCGCCGTGACGGTAGCCCCGGCAATCGCATCGACGGTGACGGCCTTCGGGTCGCTGGAATGGCCGACGACCACCCGCTGGCTGACCTTGATGCCCTTGTACCTGGCGCTGAAGCCGTGAAGTTTTGCCTCAGGAATGCCGATCAGCAGAATGGGCTCATGGTGCTCCAGCACATAGGCATCCTGAATCGCACCTGCAGTGTCGAGGATCACCTGGGTATTGATCGGCTTGCCCGAGTAGGCAGGGATGTCCACCACGTCCAGACTCTGGAACACATAGCCGAGCACCTTGCCGGCGGCGGACAGCGTGCGCACCTTGAACCGGCCTTCGGGGGCGGAAACGGAATCGGTCTGAGGGAAGGTTTTCTCGATGCGCTGCTGCTCGATGTCGCCGTATTGCTTGGCTTGCACCGCCTCAAAGGTGGCGAGCATCAGCATTAGCATGACCACCAGCCCGACGCCCCAGGCGCGCAGGTTGCCGTGTATCGAAGGCGGATGGATGGTCATGGGCTCGCTGATTTCAAAAGGGCTTTCGGTCATGTTAGGGAGCGTTGCGCCCCCTGCCCTTGATTGAAATCAACTTGAGAAATTAGCCCATGAGGACAGGCGCCAATGACTCAAACCGTGCGTGAAAACAGGCCTTTTTGCTCACTACCCAGATAGGCGTCAAACGCCATCGCGGCACTGCGCATCATCAAGTGCCCCTGTGGTAACAGCACCAGTTCGTCGCAGTGGATCAGCAGCAGTCCGTCGCGAACATGTTCCTCCAGTTGGGCCAAGGCATCGGCAAAGTACTCGGTGAAGCGAATGTCATGACGCATTTCATAGCGGTTAAACGTAATACGGCCATGGCACATCAGGTCGCTGATCACTTCGCGGCGCAGCAAGTCGTCTGCGCTCAAGCGGTAACCGCGATGCACCGGTAGCAGGCCTTGGTCCAGACGCGCGTAGTACTGAGACAGCTCCTTGACGCTCTGGCTGTAGCTGTCGCCGACCTTGCCGATCGAGGACACGCCGAGGCCGATCAAGTCGCAGTCGGCGTGGGTGGAGTAGCCCTGAAAGTTACGCTGCAGGGTGCCATTGGCGCGGGCCAGCGACAGCTCGTCGTCCGGCAAGGCGAAATGATCCATGCCGATATAGACGTAACCGGCCGCGGTCAGACGGCGGATGGTCAGTTCAAGCAATTCCAGCTTGCGCTCCGGCGGCGGCATGTCGGCGGGACGAATCAACCGTTGTGCGCGAACCATTTCCGGCAGGTGCGCGTAGCTGTAGGCGGCAATCCGGTCCGGACGCAGCGCGATGATTTTGCTGAGGGTGACGTCGAAACTCTGCACGGTTTGCAACGGCAGGCCATAGATCAGATCGACGCTGATCGACTTGAATTGCGCCTCGCGTGCCGCAGCAACCAGTACGTAAATCTGCTCTTCACTTTGCTGGCGATTGACCGCGGCCTGCACGTCGGGGTCGAAATCTTGCACGCCGAAGCTCAAGCGATTGAAGCCCAACTGGCGCAGCGACTGGATCTGCTCGGTGCTGATGGTGCGCGGGTCGACTTCGATGGAAAATTCATGGTCATCGCTGTCATCCATGTTGAACGCCTGGTGCAGGCAATCCATCAGGTCCGCGAGCTGTTCACTGGTTAAATAAGTCGGCGTGCCGCCGCCCAGGTGCAATTGCGTGAGTTTACGGGTGCTATCGAACAAGGCCGCCTGCATCGCAATCTCAAGCTTGAGGTACCGAAGGTACTCGACGGCGCGATGGGTTTTCTGGGTAATGATTTTGTTGCAGGCGCAGTAGTAACAAAGACTTTTGCAAAACGGAATGTGGATATACACCGACAGCGGTTTCGACGCGCTCGCCTGGTTGCTCTCGCGGGCGGCACGCTGATAGTCGTCAACGGCAAAGGCCTGATGGAACTGTGGCGCGGTTGGGTAAGAAGTGTAGCGCGGCCCCGGGCGGTCATACTTTTCGACCAGGGCGCGATTGAAATCAAAGGAAGGCTTCATGATCAATCAACTCGCAAATGGGTTAACACCTCGCACCGCCCACATCCTTTTCAAACAGGTTGCAGATGGCATCCACTTCCGGCCGACCGGCAGGGAGAATGCTGATGAAGCGGTCCGACAACTCAATCAACCCCTCACGACTCAATTGCTCCAGCAACGGCCAGACCGACGAGAAATACCTGGAAAAAACCAGCCCATAACGTCTTTCGATGGCGCGTATATCCAGTTCCAGATCACACGCCAGTCGCTCCATGACCATTTGCCTGATTTGCTCCCCCGCCTCGAA
>LNAP01005563.1_pt1 | contig 11145 bp, 10 predicted proteins | sample 602601 | NCBI WGS metagenome assembly LNAP01 (sample SAMN02440304, study PRJNA202911) | soil metagenome | biome: Subtropical and temperate rainforests or woodlands; isolation source: soil samples (1 kg each in a 20% v/v slurry with milli Q water) were... ...
GGCCTTGGGCCCGCAGCGGCGAAGTGCATCTGATGGGGGCAAAGGCGGCCGTCGAGGACATCAATGCTTCGGGAGGCATCAAGGCGCTGGGCGGGGCGAAGATGGAACTGGTGGTGGCCGATGCGGGCGACAGTATTGAAAAGTCCAAGAACGCCGCGCAAAGACTGGTGGCGCAAGAGCCCGATCTGATTGGCGGCACCGGCGCTTTCCTGAGCTCATTTACCTTGGCGATCACTGAAGTCACCGAGCGGGCCAGTTTGCCTTGGCTGACCCTGTCGTATGCCGATTCGTTGACGAGCCGGGGCTATAAGTATGTCTTTCAGACTTCCGCGCCGGCCAGCGTGCAATCCGAAAGCATGCTTCCCATCATTACCAAGCTGGCGCAGCAAGTGACGGGAAAACCGGCGAAAACGGTCGGCATTGTCATGGACAATACGGCATCGCAGGTCAGCTTCACAAAGCCGATGCGCGAAGGCGGGCTGGAACGGGCGGGCCTGAAGCTGGTCACCGACGAGGTGTTCACACCGCCGCTGTCCGATGCAACATCACTCGTGCAAAAGCTGCGCAATACGCGACCCGACTTTGCGTTGATGATGCCCTCGACCGTGCCCGACGCGAAACTGCTGCTCGAAAAGGTCAGGGAAATGGGGCTGGGCAAGGGGCGCATTCCATTGATAGCCTCGGGCGGCAACATGGTAGTGCCCGAGCTGCTCAAGATCGTCGATAAAGAGACGCTCGAGGGCTTGATCGTCGCGGTGGCCAATTGGCCGGGAAAGGGCTCGGAGGCCTTGGTGGAGGCGTTCAAGAAACGCACTGGCGAGCCATGGATGACCCAGGACTCCCTGTCGACCTACGGCGACATATGGATATTCAAAGAGGCCTTGGAAAAAGCCGGCGTGGCCGATCGCAAGAAGGTCGCCGAGGCCATGCGGTCGATGGACACGGACACCGGCCCTTCAGCCTACTATCCGGGCGAGCGCTTGCGCTTTGATGAAAAAGGCAGGCGCGTAGGCGCCGAAGTGGTCCTGGTGCAGTGGCAGGATGGCCTGCCGGTTCCCGTGTATCCACCCAACCTGGCCCTCGGCGAATTGAAGTGGCCTAAGCGGTAAATGCGGCGGACCCGATGAATCAAACGATACGTACGATACATGCGCACCATAGCGTGCGCAGCTATACCGATGCCCCGGTCGCCGAGGAAATGCTGGAGCAGGTGATCGAGGGGGGATATCGCTGCCCGACATCCTTCAATGCCCAGCATGTATCGGTGGTGGTGTTGCGTTCGCCCACAACGCGCGCCCGCATCGCGCAGATCGGCGGCAACCAGGCGTGGATCGCGCGCGCTCCTGTATTCATCACCATGGTCGCGGACTTGAACAAGACCATGGCGGGCGTGAGGGCGGCCGGCGGGCGGCAGATCGCCCATAAAAGTGTCGAACTGCTGGTCGCGTGCAGCATCGATGCGGGCATCGCGCTGGGCAACATGATGACGGCGGCGCGATCGCTGGGCCTGGGCGTCGTCCCCATCGGCGGAATTCGCCGCAATCCCCAGGCCATGATAGAACTGTTGAAGCTGCCGAGCCTGACTTTCCCCCTCTGTGGAATGTGCCTGGGCCATATCGACGAAGATGGCCCGCGCAAGCCCCGCCTCCCGATGGCCACTTTCCGGCATGACGAGTTTTATCGGCCGGAAGCCATCGAGGCAGCCATCGAGCCCTACGACAGGACACTGATGGAGCACTGGAAAGCCGTGGATCGCGCCGACGGCTCATCTTGGTCGGAAAATCTCGCCGAGCACTATACAAAAAACTATTTCCCCAATGTGAAGCCGGTAATCGAAGCGCAGGGCTTCACCCACGAAATGTAAGAGCCGGCGCCATATCCCGAAGCGCCGCTGCGGCGGCCCGGCGCTGGCAGCCCGGCCGGTCCGGTTTCGGCCGCGCCCGCGATCTTGCCGTCCGCCGAAAAAAAACATCACCGAAGGGCCGGCCGGCAAGTCCGCTACCGGCGAGCCCGAACCGCGGGCGGGCGGTTTAAGCACCATTTGTCCGGGGTTGACACTGCATTGGCGATCCGGTATCTTCCATTTATATAAAATGCATTGTGCATACTGCTTAATATAAAACAAGGAAAGAGCATGTTGAGGAAGACATTCAGGAAAGCAACATCGTTGACGAGAATCGTCGCGGTCACACTCAGTGGATGCTGTGCACTGGCGACTTTTTCGCCGGCCCGCGCTCAGGAGGAACTCAAGATAGGAATAATTGCCGCGCTCTCGGGCGGCGGCACCGCCTGGGGGCTCAGCCTGCAGCGCGGCGTGCAGATCGCATTGGATGAAGTCAATCAGCAGGGAGGGCTGAAGGTCGCGGGCAAAACCTACACGCTCAAATCGGTAGCCTATGATGATCAATACAATGCGGCGCAGGCGAGGACTGCCGCCGAGCGCCTGGTCAACCAGGAAAAAGTGAAGATCATCTTCGGTCCCGTCGGTTCGCCGGGGGCGCTGGGCTCTTTGCCGGTGACGCAGCCGGCAAAGGTGCTGCAGTTCGTCGATGGCTATGCGCCAGCCATCCTCAAGAATGAATGGAAGGGGGCTTACATCTTCCGCGTCGGCAACAGCAATCGCGAATTCGCCGAGCCCATCGTCAAATGGATCAAGCAAACCATGCCGGAGATCAAGAAGGTCGGCATGATAGTCCCCAACGATGCCACAGGGCAGGCGGCGGTCCCCATCCTTGCCGAGGCCTATAAGAAGCACGGCTACGAAGTCTGGACGGAATACTACGAGCGCGGATCCAAAGAATTCACGCCGCTGCTGGTGCGCATGATGTCCCAGAATGTCGACCTTTTCGAACTCAACAGCAATGCGCCTGGCGAAGCGGGTCTCCTGGTCAAGCAGGCCCGCCAAGTGGGCTTCAAAGGCACGATTCTGCAATCAGGCGGCGCCGGCATCGAAGAAGCGATAGAAATCGCGGGCCCCTTGGCAGAAGGTTTCTTGAAATATGACGTCATTGATTCAAGCCTGCCCCAAGTCAAGGCGTTTCTTGACGTCTACAACAAAAAATATAGCGGGATCATGGGCGGCCTGGCTCCTGTCTACTACAACGCCACGCATATAGTGCTGGAGGCCATCCGCCGCGCCGACTCCCTCGACACAAGCAAGATCCGCGACGAGATCGAGAAGCTCGGCGGCTACGAAGCCCCCATTTTCGGCAAAGTCATCTGGACCGGCAAGGACGACTACGGTGTGGATCATCAGTTATTTCATGCCTTCCTGATCAAGGAAGTGAAAGACGGCAAGGGCATCGTGAAAACTATTGTCACATCGCAATAGTCTCGCCCGCCGGGTCCCTCATCCCGCCGTCGGCAGGGGGCGGCCCGGCATCTGATCCGTAGTTCCATTCCAAGGGTTTACTCATGTTTTCGCAGACTGTCCTCGCGCAGGTCATCGTCAATGGCATAGGCCTAAGTTCGATCTACATTCTTGTGGCGCTGGGCTTTACACTGCTCTTCGGCATCATGCGTGTCGTCAATTTCGCCCATGGCGCCTTCGCCATGCTGGGCGGATATGCGCTGTATTTCGTTTACGGAGTCTGGGGCGTCCCCTACATCATCGCCGCCCCGGCCGCGGCATTGGCGGTCGCAACCAGCGCCCTGGTATTGGAACGGCTCGTCTACCGCCATTTCTACCAGAAGATGTTTCAAAGCATGATAGGTCTGCTCGGGCTGGACATGGTCCTGATGTTCACGGCCGTTTTGCTCTGGAACGCGCATGAGCGGTCGGTGCCGCCCGCGATCAGTGACATTCTGCAAATCGGCGGCGTCATAATCCCCGCCGATAAATTGCTCATCGCCGCCGTCGCGATGGCGACCCTTTTGGCTTTCTATCTGTTTACCCACTACACGCGCTACGGACTTGCCATGCGGGCCGCCGCCCAGGATGTCGAGATCGCCAAGGCTCAGGGAGTCAACACGGCAACCATTTATCGCCTGGCCTTTTTCATAGCGATTTTCATGGCGGCGCTTGCGGGAGGATTTTACGCGCAGACATATGCCCTGTCCCCCCTCATGGGCGAGCGTCCCCTGATGATGGCGTTCATCGTCGTGATATTGGGAGGCATGGGCAGCATACCGGGCGTCGCCCTCGGCGGCCTCCTGCTGGGCTTCTCGGAAAGCTTCCTTTCGACCTTCTACGGCGGATCCACATCCGTTTTTGTTTCCTTTGGCGTGGTGATCCTGTTATTGATCTTCCGGCCATGGGGCTTGCTAGGGACTCCAGAAGAATGAACACCCGCAACGCTACCGCGCAACCCATAGAAACACTTCCAGGGGCGACGTCGAGAACGCCTGCGCGCAAGCGCAACATAGTTGCCATCGCTGTTCTCGCCGGCCTGGCAGCCCTTCTGGTGCTGCCGCTCATCATTGTCGAGCGGTTTGCGCTGACCATCAGCATCATGGTTTTCATCACGGCCATAGCCGCGGCGTCCTTGCATCTCATCATACGGACCGGGCATATTTCACTTGGGCATGCCGCGTTCATGGGCATCGGGGCCTATGTATCCGCTTACACGACGATGAAGCTCGGGGTGCCCTTCGGACTGGCCATCGTGCTTGCCTTTGCGGCTCCCGCCGCGCTGGCGTTGGTTATCGGTCCTCTGGTGCTGCGCCTTACCGGCAAGTATTTTGTCCTGGTGACCTTCCTGCTCGGCGAAATCATACGCATGATATTCGTTGAATGGGGAAGCGTGACCGGGGGCGGCAACGGCATATTCGGCGTGCCTGCGCCGTCTCCCGTCTTTCTCGAACCGATGGCCTTCTATTACCTTGCCCTCGGTTTTGCCATTCTCATCATCGGCTTCATCGCCAGGATACTCACTTCGGAGGTCGGCCGGACCATGGACGCCGTCCGGGAAAGCGAGCAGCTTGCGAAGTGCTCGGGCGTGCCCGTTCTGTGGCTCAAGGTCACCATATTTGCGTTGGGTTGCGGCCTGGCAGGAATCGCCGGGGCGCTTCAGGGCCATTTCCTGCGCTATATCGATCCCACCTCGTTTTCGATCATTCAATCCCTCAATCTCGTCGTCATGAATGTGATCGGCGGAATGTACACCCTGATCGGCCCCCTGATCGGAACCGTTTTCCTCGTCGTGCTGCCAGAGCTCCTGCGCGGCTATATCGAGCTGCAGCGCATTCTCTTCGGCATCATCATTATCCTCGTGATGGCGTTTTTCCCAGGCGGCCTGGCGGACTTCGGCCGCAAGGCCGTTGCCGGATTAGGCAAACGTATGAAAGCCAGGGGGCAGCCATGACCCGATTGCTTCAAGTCTCGGCGCTTACCCGCCGTTTCGGCGGCCTTACCGCCGTGCAAGACCTCACATTCGATGTGGGCGAGCGCGAAATCCTTGGCATTATCGGGCCCAATGGCGCCGGCAAGACCACCGCGATCAACCTGGTCAGCGGCGTCATCCAGCCCAGCGGGGGGAAAGTCGTTTTCGGCGGCCAGACCATCACCGGCTTGCCCGCTTACCGGCTGGCCCGCAAGGGGCTGGTCCGCACATTCCAGTCCACCACCGTCTATGGCGAACGTTCCGTGCGTGAAAATGCCTTGCGTGGCGCCTATCTCAGTCTGTATCCGGGCTTCTTCAATACGGTTTTCAATTCGGCCAAGGCCAGAAAAATGCGCGCCCGGACCGAGGACATAGTCGACGAGCTGCTGGCATGGCTCAGCCTCACCAGCGTAGCGCACGCAGCCGCTGGCAGCCTGCCTTATGGCTATCAGAAGACTCTGGGCCTGGCCATCACCCTCGCATCGCGTCCACGGCTGGTCATGCTCGATGAGCCGGTCGCGGGACTCAGCGCCGAAGAAGCGGACCACATCCGCGACACCATCCTCAAGATCCGCAGCCGCGGCATTACGGTCATCGTAGTCGATCACAATATGCGTTTCATCAAAGGCCTGTGCGATCGGGTGCTGGTCATGAATCAAGGCCATGAACTCGCGATGGGCTCTCCGGCAGAAGTTCTCGCAAATCCCAAAGTCATCGAAGCTTATCTCGGGAGAGGCCATGCCGCTGCTCACACTAACTAATGTCCAGGTCCACTATGGGCAGATCAGAGGAACGCACGATGTCAGCCTTTCCGTCGAAGAAGGGGAGATCCTGGCTCTTGTCGGAAGCAACGGCGCTGGAAAAAGCAGCACCCTGAAGGCTATCCTGGGGATGGTGGCCTACCCCGTCGGAAGCATTATCTTCAATGGCGCGGATCTCCGTAAGCTGCAGCCATCCGACATCGTCCGCCTTGGCGTGGGATACTCGCCCGAAGGGCGACGGGTCTTTCCTCAACTTACCGTCATCGAGAATCTCCGGATGGGGGCCTTCACGCGCCCCGCGCAGGAGCATGCGGAACGCATCGAACAAATGTATGCCTACTTCCCCCGCCTGCGCGAACGTTCCGGCCAGATGGCGGCCAGCCTGAGCGGCGGAGAGCAGCAGATGCTGGCCATAGGCCGGGCGCTCATGTCCCGGCCCAAGCTGTTCCTGCTGGACGAGCCCTCGCTAGGCCTGGCCCCGATCATTGTCGAGCGCATCGGCGACATCCTCGAAGAGATCCGCCAGACGGAGAAGCTGACGGTAATCCTGGCCGAACAAAATTCCCATTGGGCCATGCACCTGGCATCGCGCGCCGTGATCCTGGAACTCGGACGCAGCATCAAGACGGGACCGACGAGCGAACTCCTGCTCGACGAAAGCGTGCGCAGCGCCTATCTGGGCGTTTGAACCTGGGATAACGACGATGGCGACACGAATTTCCACTGAGGCAATATGAAGAAAATCCTGAACAATCCTTCGGATTATGTTGATGAAATGCTCGATGGGCTTTGCCTGGCGCATCCCGAATACTATGCCCGCCTCGGAGAGGCCGGCCGTGTGATTGCGCGAGCCGGCGGCCCCCGCCAAGGCAAAGTCGCCATTGTCTCCGGCGGGGGATCTGGCCATTTGCCGCTGTTCACCGGCTACGTGGGTGATGGCTTTATCGATGCCTGCGCCATCGGAAACGTTTTCGCAGGCCCAAGCATCGGCGATTGCGTGGCTGCCATGCGGGCGGCCGACGGCGGCGCGGGCGTGCTGCGCCTCTATGGCAATTACGGCGGCGACAGGATGAACTTCGACATGGCCGGCGAACTGCTGGAACTCGAAGCTATGGAAACCACCACGGTCCTGGTGGCCGACGATATCGCCAGCGCATCCAGGGCGGAACGGCATAAGCGGCGCGGTGTGGCCGGACTGGTCTATGTTTACAAGATCGCCGGCGCAAAAGCCGATCAATCCGGCGCGACTCTCGCGGAGGTATCGCGAGTCGGGCAAAAGGCCGCGCTGGCCTGCGGCTCCATAGGCGTGGCGTTGGCGCCCTGCGTAGTCCCCGAGGCAAGAAAGCCGACCTTCACGATAGACGACGATGAAATGGAAATGGGGATGGGCATTCATGGCGAGCCCGGAATATGGCGGGGGAAACTGGCCTCGGCCGACACCATGGCCGCCGAAATGCTGGAGCGGCTGTGCGCGGACATGGATATCGCCCGCGGCGAACGTGTCTCGGTGCTCATCAATTCACTGGGTGCGATTCCCCTCGAAGAACTCTACATCCTCTACCGCTATGTTGCGCGGGAGCTGGCCGCGAAGGGGCTCACGGTCGTCGCGCCCCTGGTCGGCCGCTATGCGACCTCGATGGAAATGTCGGGCGCGTCGATAACCTTGCTGCAGCTCGACAGCGAACTCGAGCAGCTTCTGGGCCGCCCTGCGAACTGCCCTTTCTGGAGGGTCTGATATGCCTCTGACCGTAGACATTCTCCGCTCCGCCCTGGAGCGCTGCGCCGCCAGGCTTGAAGAGACGGCCCCCGACCTGAACGAGCGCGACGGACAACTCGGCGACGGCGACCTCGGCGCCACATTGATGAAGTGCGCCGCGAACCTGCGGGCGGCGCTCCCGGAATTGGGAACCGACATGGGGCAGGCCTTCAAGATATGCGCGATGGCCTGCTCGCGGGCATCGGGCTCCAGCTTCGGCACCTTGCTCGCCATCGCTTTCCTGACGCTTGCCAAGCGCACAGAAAAGCAAAAGGACGTCCCATGGGCGGACCTGCCGGGCCTGTTGCAAGAGGCCCTGGACGCCATGTCCGCGCGAGGCGGCGCGGTCCTGGGGGACAAGACCGTGCTCGACGCGCTGGCCGCCGCCATCGAGGCCATGCGCAACCTCGATGATGCCCAGGCCCAATATGCGGCGGCGCGCGCCGCCGTCGCCGGCGCGCTCGACGACTTTCGCGGAAAACCCAACCGTATCGGGCGAGCCCGCATGTTCGCAGAACGGTCGGTCGGCATGGACGACCCCGGCATGATCGCCTTCCAATACATGCTGGAAAGCCTCCAGCCGGAACGGCCGGATTCCCCGGAGACAGGCTCCCATCGCAAGCCAGCCACATTTTGATACATCGATACGAAGGAATATGTCCATGAGCATCTTCATGAATGATCAGCCCGGCGGGCCAGGCCAATTCGGACGGATTTTCGCGCCCGACCAGCAATGGCTGAAAAGCCATCCGACCGAAGCGATTCTCGATCCCGACCTGCCCATCATAGATACGCACCACCATCTCTGGGATCCCCCCGGCAACCGCTATCTGCTCGACGAACTCCTCGCCGACCTTCAAAGCGGACACAACGTAGTCTCGACCGTATTCGTCGAATGCAATGCGATGTATCGGCATAAGGGCCCCGTGGAAATGCAGCCCGTCGGAGAAACCGAATTCGTCGCGGGCATTGCCGCAATGAGCGACAGCGGCAACTATGGGCCCACCCGTATCGCCCAGGGCATCGTCGGGTTTGCCGATCTGAAGCTGGGAGACCGCGTAAGGCCCGTGCTCGATGCCCATATCGAGGCGGGCGGCGGCCGCTTCCGGGGCATACGCTACGCCACCGCCTGGAATGCCAGCGATATCATCGGAAACAGCCATTCCGCTACTGGCCCTGATAATCTGCGCCATCCCGACATCCGTGGCGGCCTCAAGCAATTGTCATCCCTGGGCCTGTCGTTCGATGCCTGGGTATTCCATAACCAGCTGGCGGATGTCGTCGACATCGCGGCAGCCTTTCCCGACTTGAATATCATTGCCGGCCACGTCGGCGGCCCGCTGGGCTACGGCCCTTACCTCGGCAAGCGCGACGAGGTCTTTGCAAGCTGGAAAGCATCGGTCACGGAACTGGCCAAGCGTCCCAATGTGTCCATGAAGCTGGGAGGCATGCTGATGCGGCTGGGCTCTTTCGACTATCTCGCGCGCCCGGCGCCCTTGTCGTCGAGCGAACTGGCGGCCCACTGGCGCCCCTACATGGAAATATGCATCGAACTGTTCGGGGCGGACCGGTGTCTGTTCGAGAGCAATTTCCCGGTCGAGAAAATGGGCACGAGCTATGCCTTGCTCTGGAACGCGTTCAAGCGCATAGCCGGCGATGCGTCGGAAAGCGAAAAGCAGGCGCTGTTCAACGGCACGGCACGGCGCGTTTATCGGCTGGATTGAAGGCCGGTTCATCGAACAACGATTGTTACGAATAATATAAATTATCTTATCCAACCGCCTCTTGGCGCGGGCCCCGCGCCAGAAGAGCATGGCATGCAAGGGACAGCAAATAATGGAAATGCATAAAAATTACGTCAATGGAAAATTCATCGCGCACGGCGGAGGCGACAGGATCGCCGTCCTGAATCCGGCGCGGGGCGACGTCGTGGGCGAAATCCCGGACACGTCGCAAGACATCGTGCAGCAGGCGATAGATGCGGCCAAAAGCGCGCAAATTCCCTGGGGCAAGCGCCCCCCGATCGAACGGGCGGGGCATCTGCGGCGCATCGCCGCGAAGATCCGGGAAAAAACCGAGGTGATTGCCACCGCGATCTCGCAGGAACAGGGCAAGGTGCTGGCGCTTGCGCGCGTGGAAGTGGCGTTTACGGCGGACTACCTCGACTACATGAGCGAGTGGGCACGGCGGATGGAGGGTGAAATCATTCCCAGCGACCGCGCGGGCGAGAATATCTTCATGTTCCGCCAGCCCATCGGGGTGATCGGCGGCATCCTGCCCTGGAATTTTCCGTTTTTTCTGATCGCCCGGAAAATGGCGCCGGCGCTCATCACCGGCAATACCATCGTCATCAAGCCTAGCGAAGAAACGCCGAACAATGCCGCGATGTTCACCCAGCTGCTGGCTGAAACCGACCTGCCCGCCGGCGTATTCAATATGGTTTACGGGCGGGGCGCAACGGCAGGGCAGGCCCTGGCCGGCAGCCCCGATATCGGCATGATCAGCTTCACTGGCAGTGTCGAAACCGGATCGGCCATCATGGCCGCCGCCGCCCGAAACATCACGAAAGTCAACCTTGAATTGGGCGGCAAGGCGCCCGCCATCGTCATGGACGACGCCGATATCGATCTCGCCGTCAAGGCGATCACGGCCTCCCGCGTCATCAATAGCGGCCAAGTATGCAATTGCACCGAACGGGTCTATGTGCATAGCCGGGTCGCCGATGAATTCACGTCCAAGTTTGCCGCCGCCATGCAGCGGACGAGCTATGGCGACCCTCTGGGGGAAAAGCCAGTGGATATGGGGCCGCTCATCAACGCGGCGGCCGCCCGCAAGGTCCAGGGCATGGTGGATCGCGCCATCGCAGGCGGGGCGCAAGCGGCGACCGGAGGCAGCATGATAGAACAGGATGGCGGCTTCTATTTCGAGCCGACGGTATTGGTCAACTGCCAGCAGGACATGGAGATCATGCACAAGGAAATCTTCGGTCCCGTCGCCCCTGTCCACATCATCCACGATCTGGACGAAGCCATAGCGAAGGCCAACGACTCGACCTATGGCCTGACATCATCGATCTATACGCGCAATCTGGGCAGCGCCATGCGGGCGGCAAACGAAATCCGCTGCGGCGAGACTTATATCAACCGCGAGAATTTCGAGGCGATGCAAGGCTTTCACGCCGGAACGGCGCGCTCGGGCATCGGTGGCGCGGATGGCAAGCATGGCCTCTATGAGCATACGCAGACTCACATGGTCTATATCCAGAACGAGTCCTGATCCGGGAACCTCCGCCGATTGCCGGGCGGCG
>LNAP01008695.1_pt1 | contig 11145 bp, 9 predicted proteins | sample 602601 | NCBI WGS metagenome assembly LNAP01 (sample SAMN02440304, study PRJNA202911) | soil metagenome | biome: Subtropical and temperate rainforests or woodlands; isolation source: soil samples (1 kg each in a 20% v/v slurry with milli Q water) were... ...
GCCTGGATCGGGAATTCAGCGAGAGTGCCTGGGGTCATGTCGGACTGCGCCGCCAACACGGTCTGGGCCAATTTCTGCCGCAGCACATCCAGCCCCTCCCCGGTCCGCGCACTGACAAACAGGCGGTCGACCGGTCGTCCATCCAGCTCGTAAACATCCTGCAACATGGCGGGACGCTGCTCCGGTGGCACCGCATCCAGCTTGTTGAATACCAGCAACTGGGCGATATCTGCGGCGCCGATTTCGTGCAGCACGCGTTGAACTTGATCGATCTGCTCGGGAAAGTTGGGGTTGGACGCATCCACGACATGCAGCAGCAAATCGGCATCTACGGCCTCTTGCAGTGTGGCCTGGAAGGCATCCACCAATCCGTGCGGCAAGTCACGAATAAAACCGACGGTGTCTGACAGCGACACGGATCTACCGGCCTCCCCGAGATAAAGCTGCCGCGTCGTGGTGTCCAGGGTGGCAAACAGCTGGTCGGCGGCATACGCCCTGGCCTTTACCAAGGCGTTGAACAGGGTAGATTTGCCCGCGTTGGTGTAGCCCACCAAAGAAATGTTGAAAGTATCCCGCCTCTCACGCTGACGCCGTTGCGTCGAGCGCTGGCGCTTCACCTTGACCAGGCGCTCCTTGGTGCGCTTGACAGCGTCGCTGATCATGCGGCGATCCAGCTCGATCTGGGTTTCGCCCGGCCCTCCGCGCGCACCAATCCCGCCGCGCTGGCGCTCCAGGTGCGACCACCGACGAACAAGGCGTGTGCTCAGATACTGCAGACGCGCCAACTCCACCTGCAGCTTGCCTTCGTGGCTGCGGGCGCGCTGGGCAAATATTTCCAGGATCAACAGCGTGCGGTCGTTGACCGGCAACTCCAGATGGCGCTCAAGATTGCGTTGCTGTGCCGGACTCAATGACTGGTCAAAAAGCACCTCCACAGCACCGTGCATCTGCGCAAGCGTGCGGATTTCATCTGCCTTGCCAGAGCCGACGAACAGCGCCGCGTCCGGTGCCTTGCGCTTGCACGTCAGGCGTGCGACAGGCTCCAGACCAGCGGTCTGCGCGAGCAGCCCCAATTCTTCAAGATTGGAGTCGAAATGAGGAAGACCAAAATCGACTCCCACCAACAGCACTGGAGCGCGGGGAGCGTTGATCGAATCAGAGGAACTCAAATGAACCGGCCCATCTTCTTGGCGGGCCGTTGCAGGCCAGCCGTGCAGTGACACCGCAAATCAGGCGCCGCTGTTGTCAGCATCCGGGGTATCAGCTGTCGAGAAATTGACCGCACGACCCGGCACAATGGTGGAAATGGCGTGTTTGTAGACCATCTGAGTCACCGTGTTACGAAGTAGCACGACATACTGGTCAAATGATTCAATTTGCCCCTGCAGCTTGATACCGTTTACGAGATAAATGGAAACCGGCACATGTTCCTTGCGCAGGGCGTTAAGGAAGGGGTCTTGCAGAAGTTGACCTTTATTGCTCACGATATTCTCCGTGTTCAAGTGTTGTTGTAAACCAGCACCTTACCACAGCGTGCGCCGCAGTCAGGGCACACCCCCGCCAAATCCCTCCGGAATTCACGCTCTTGATTCAACTGTCGTCTTTGTCGGCAAAGGGGTTGTGAGAGGTCTTCATTTCGATACGCAGGGGGGTTCCCACCAGATCGAATTCCTTGCGGAAACGCCCTTCCAGAAAACGCTTGTAGGCATCCGTCACATGTTCCAGAGAATTACCGTGGATCACGATGACCGGTGGATTCATGCCGCCCTGGTGGGCGTAGCGCATCTTGGGTCGGAACATGCCTGCACGCTTGGGTGCTTGAAACTGCACCGCCTCCAGCAGCACGCGCGTGAGCACTGGCGTAGACATCTTGCAGGTGGCCGCCTTGTGCGCCTGGGCGATCGAGGTCCAAAGTGGACCCAGACCTTGCCTCTTTTTTGCGGAAATGAAATGCATGGCCGCAAACTTCAGAAATGCCAGCCGGGTTTCAATAGACCGCTCCAGCAATTGGCGCTGGTAGTCATCCACGGCATCCCATTTGTTGACGGCCAGAACCACCGCGCGCCCACTCTCAAGGATGTATCCGGCAATATGCGCGTCCTGGTCCGTGACACCCTGGGTGGCATCCAGCAACAGCAAGACCACATTGGCGGACTCGATGGCCTGCAGGGTCTTGACCACCGAGAACTTCTCGATGGCCTCAAACACTTTCCCCTTGCGACGCAAGCCGGCCGTGTCGACCAGCTCAAAACGTTGGCCATTGCGCTCAAAAGGCACCGTGATGGCATCGCGGGTGGTGCCCGGCATATCGAAAGCCACCAGGCGCTCTTCACCCAGCCAGGTGTTGATCAGCGTTGATTTGCCCACATTGGGGCGGCCAGCCACAGCCAACTTGATCACGCCCTTGTCGATGTCCTGCTCGGCATCGTCCGGCTCTGGCAGATGCAGCGGTTCCAGGGCAAGATCGACCAGCCCGCGAATTCCCTGCCCGTGGGCAGCGGACACGGGGTAAACGTCACCCAGGCCCAGTTCGTAGAACTCAGCCAGTTGGATACCCTGCAGCATGCCCTCCGCCTTGTTCGCGACCAGAACACAGGGCTTGCCAAGGCGGCGCAGGTAGTTCGCAATATCGTGGTCCTGCGCCGAAACACCCGCACGGGCATCCACCACAAAAATCACCACATCGGCTTCCGCCACAGCCTGCTGCGTCTGTTTGGCCATCTCGCGGTAGATACCACTGGACGCATCCGGCTCGAACCCCCCGGTGTCAATCACGATGTACTCGTGCTTGCCTTGCTTGCCATTGCCATAGTGCCTGTCGCGCGTCAGTCCGGCAAAGTCGGCCACGATGGCATCCCTCGACTTTGTGAGGCGGTTGAACAACGTGGATTTTCCGACGTTCGGACGCCCCACGAGGGCGATAACTGGCTTCATTGAAAACAACCCATCAATCAGGACGGAAGCCGTATATCCCGCCATTGCGGGTGACAGCCACCAAAGTATCTGCAGCGACAACATGCCGGAGGCATCTGTAGTCAATCGGTTCAAGGGACTGCCATCCTCGCGGGACAGCAGATGCACGAGCCCGGCATCATCCCCCACGACGACCGACCGCCCCAACAGCAATGGCGCCGTGAGCTTTCGAAATTTGAGCTGATCCGATGTCCAGGCGCGCGTGCCATCGGCTCGTCTCCAGGCCAGCAGCGACCCATTGCTCTCAGCCCCGAAAATAAGTTCGCCGTCGCCGTGGATGCCCTCGATTCCCGCGGCAAGCTGCGTCCATGCCACGGTGCCGCGCGCCGTATTCACGCATCCGACCGCTGCCTGGAATGAACGCGCACAAACACTGTCGCCGACACGCGAAACACGTCCCACCAGATCCACCAGGCGCTCTACATCGTTCGTGCCCCGAGCGCTGGCCAGGGGTGCTTCCCATCGCACGCTGCCATTGTCAGGATTGAAACCTACCAATCGGCCCGACAAGCCGACCACCAGCGTATCACCAACCGCCAAGAGCACCCCGGACTGACGCAATACCAGTGGCTCACCTGGGCGGGACTGAATCCACAAACGCCGCCCCGTCGCCGCATCATAGGCAGAAACCGACCGATCAGCTGACAGCACAAAAATGCGGTTTCCTGCAACCAGCGGGGCGGTGAAGGTCTGCGTCTGCAACGGCTTGCGCCACAGCTCACGCCCGGCCTCCATAGCCACCAGCATATTGCTGCGGGAAACAACGGCAGTCCACTTGCCGTCACTGCCAACACCTGCCGACAAGGGTTCACCCAGCGATGTGCGCCATAGATCCGCCCCCGAGCGGGCATCCAGAGCGACCACAACGCCATCCGCCGAGGCTAGTGTCACGACGTGGCCCGCGGCGTGAATATCCAGCGGCAACCCTGCAACGCTCCCGATACGCGCTGTCCAAACCTGGCGGACACCCAGAACGGGAACATTAGGCCCAAGATCCGCAGGCACTGGCTTGGAACTCCCACCCCAGAGAGAGCAGCCACTCAGAACAACCCCAATCAAAAGTACAGACACCACATGCTTCGCACGCGATATCCACTGTGGGGGAAACGGGGCTAGGGCGAATCTCATTTCTTGACCTCATCGGATACAACAACAGCCATGGCAGCGCCTTGTGGATGGACTCCCAATGCGTTGAGCTTGACCTCTACCAGGCGGCGATACTCCACACGGTCATCTAACGCCTTGAATGCGCGCCTGTACTCAGCGACGGCTTGGTCCTGCTTCCCCTGCAGCATCAATATGTCGCCCTTGCGATCAGCGACCACCGCCTCGAACTCTGCAGGAAATGATCCCGAGACCTGTTTGAGCGCTTCATCCAGCTCATTCAGATCCATCAGCACACTGGACAGACGCAAGCTGGCAAGCGCCTTGTAGCCATCATCATTGGCCTTTTCAGCAACCCAAGCCAAAGCTTCCCTGGCACCCTTGATATTGCCGGTGTCGAACATGGTTTTGGCAAGAATCAGCCCGGCTTGGGCTGCCTGGGTCGTTCCTGAATATTTGGAGCGAAGGTCACCGAATGCCTGTTCCATGCGCGCCTGGTCACCAGTGCTTGAAGCCACATCCACGGCATCAAAAAGTGCCGCAGCCTGCGTTGCCTGGCGATTTTGCCAATACTGGTAGCCATTCCACGCTGCTACTGAACCAAATACCAGCAGCGCCAAGCTACTGATCAATGTGCCCCAGGTATTCCAGAAATGCTTGAGTTGATCAAGCTGCTCTTGTTCTTCGAGATCGAGATGATTGGCCATGAATATGCTGGGGATTAACGGGAAATTTGGAGGGTGCTGGCCCACTCGGAAACATTATCAAGGCGGTGCTCAATCTGCGAACCACTGCCGTCTCGCAACGATTTGCACAAGACCATGCCACGCGCCAATTCATCGGATCCAAAAATCAGCGCGTGCCGGGCACCACTGGCGTCCGCTTTTTTGAACTGGGATTTCATGCTACCCATGCCTTCACCCGACGCTGGGGCACCATGCATCTGGACGCTGACGCCATGCGCCCGCAACTTCTCCAGCGTTGCAACGGCCACAGGCAAAGTGGTCACATCCGGGATGACGGCATAAACATCTGGTGATACTGGGGGAATGGCGCTGCCCTGCTCTTTCAGAAGCTCCAGCACGCGCTCCACCCCGAGCGCCCAACCTACTGCAGGCGCGGCCTTGCCACCAATCTGTTCAATCAGGTAGTCATACCGCCCACCGCCGCAAATGGTGCCCTGGGAGCCCAGCTGGTCGGTGACAAACTCAAACACGGTGAGATTGTAGTAATCCATGCCACGAACCAACCGTGGATTGACCTGCCAGGAAACTCCGTTGGCATCCAGGATGGCCTTCACTGCATTGAAGTGGCCCAGGGATGCCTCACCCAGGAAATCGATCAATCGCGGCGCCGCCTCGACAATCGCCTGCATGGCCGGATTCTTGGTATCCAGAATCCGCAGGGGATTGCTGTGCAGGCGCCGACGCGCCTCCTCATCCAGAGCATCCACATGACGCTCCAGATAGGCAATCAAGGCAGCGCGGTGCGCCTTGCGCTCGTCTGGCTGCCCGAGGCTATTGAGTTCAAGGCGCACATTTTGAAGGCCCAGTTCTTTCCATAACGCATTGGCCAGCAAAATCAATTCCGCATCCAGTTCCGCGCCCGGAAATCCGAGCGCTTCCGCACCAATCTGGTGGAACTGGCGGTACCGTCCGCGTTGCGGACGCTCATGCCGGAACATGGGCCCCATGTAGTACAAGCGTTTACCACCGTCGTACAGCATGGAGTGTTCAGCCACCGCACGCACCACGCCCGCCGTCGCCTCCGGCCGCAAGGTCAGCTGCTCGCCATTGAGACGGTCCTCAAAGGAATACATCTCCTTCTCGACGATGTCAGTCACCTCGCCCAGCCCGCGCACAAACAACGGCGTCGGCTCGACGATGGGGGTGCGGATGTTGCGATAGGCGTATCGCTCCATCAGCGCCCGCACCTTGCTTTCAAGCCACTCCCACCGCGCGGATTCGGGCGGCAATATATCGTTCATGCCTTTGACGGCGGTCAGCTTCTCAAGCCTCGCCACAGGGGTTCCTTTTTCAGTACTCACTGCGATATTTTTCTTTATGGACAGGGGAAGACAAAAAATAGGGCGCCCCCATGAAAGACAGCGGCGCCCTGAATAGGGGATATGGCCAGTCCTAGGCAGTTGCAGAAACTGCACCGAATCGCTTTTCTATGTAGTTTTCAACGATCTGGTGGAATTCATTGGCGATGTTGTCGCCCCGCAGGGTGAGGGCTTTTTCACCATCAATGAAAACAGGGGCAGCCGGCGCTTCACCGGTTCCAGGCAGGCTGATGCCGATATCCGCGTGCTTGCTTTCACCCGGGCCATTCACGATGCACCCCATGACCGCCACCTTGAGGCTTTCCACACCGGGATAGCGCACACGCCACACGGGCATCTGCGCACGAAGGAAATCATCAATCTGTTTGGCAAGGTCCTGGAACGTGGTGCTGGTGGTGCGGCCACAGCCTGGGCAGGCCGTCACGCTGGGCACGAAAATCCGCAACCCCAGCGACTGCAAAATCTCCGAGGCGACCACCACTTCCTGCGTCCGCGCTTCACCGGGTTGGGGCGTGAGCGACACGCGAATGGTGTCGCCGATGCCCTCTTGCAGCAGTATGGACAAGGCCACCGCCGAAGCAACCGTTCCCTTGGTCCCCATGCCGGCCTCCGTGAGCCCCAGATGCAGCGCATAGTCGCAGCGGCGCGCCAGTTCACGGTAAACCGAAACCAGGTCCTGAACGCCACTGACCTTGCACGACAGGATGATCTGATTGCCATCCATGCCCATATCTTCGGCGCGACGGGCCGACTCGACCGCGGAGGTAATCAACGCCTCGTACATCACCTGGCGCGCATCCCACGGAGTGGAGCGGCGGCTGTTGGCATCCATCAGGCTGGCCAGAAGCTCCTGGTCCAGGCTACCCCAATTGACGCCGATGCGAACCGGCTTGTTCCAGCGCATGGCCGCTTCGATCATCTGACCGAACTGTCGATCCCGCTTGTCACCCTTGCCGACGTTGCCCGGATTGATGCGGTATTTCGACAATGCCTGCGCACAATCCGGAAAATCCGTCAGAAGCCGGTGTCCGTTGTAATGGAAATCACCGACCAGGGGGACGCTTTCCCCCATGCGGTCCAGTTGCTCCCGAATGTAGGGAACCGCCGCTGCAGCCTCCGGCGTGTTGACGGTGATCCGGACAAACTCCGACCCCGCCTGGGCAAGCTCCTTCACCTGGATGGCCGTGCCGATGGCGTCCACCGTGTCCGTATTGGTCATGGACTGGACCCGCACAGGCGCATCACCCCCTACCGTGACAATGCGGGATCCCCACACCACCTGCGCTTGCCTGGAGCGGCGAGGTGCCGGTTTTGCCACATTGATCGGAGCGTTATCGCAAACCATGTTTTCCACTATTTCACCTCGAAGCGAGCGACGTTTTCACGGGACACGGGGCCGAGCGCAAAGGGCTTGCCGTGCACAAAAACTTCGGTAGCATCGGCGCGCCCAACCACTACCGCCAACGGTAACGCGCCAGACACAGAAACCGTCTCATTGGGTGCCAAATTGCGCTGCAACACCACGGCCCCCGTCGCCTCACGGACCTGTATCCACGACTCGCCGCGCGCCTTGAAAGCGAGAACACCGGCGGGCGCATCGGCAGCCGGCAACTCGGCAGTCGATGCCGCGACGAACGGCAAAGCAGCGACAGGCGCAGCGCCCAAAGCGGGCTCCGTCGGCTCACTGGCAGCAACCGCGGCTTCCACACCCGGTGCAGAAGCAGGGTTCACCGGCGCCGGCGCTGGAGCCACGGCTGCAGGACGGTCCTGCGCCCCATCTGCAACGGGCGTCGAAATCGTTGTGCGGGTCTCTGCCTGCTTGAACCAGGCCGACAAATCAGCATCCAGGCTGCGGGGCAGGAAAATCATCAGCGCCACCCCCACCAAGAGCAGGCCCACCGCCCACACCAGCGGTCTCGGCCCGGCAACGGCAAACGGCGCAGACGATGATTTACCCGTGAATCCCTTGACAGGCGCACTCAGGCTCGTATCCCCACTGGAAAGTCTCGGACCTTCTCCTTGGGGAAGCAGTGCCAAAACCGGCTGGGGGTCGATCTTCAGGGTGCGGCAGACACTGGATGCCAGCGCGCGCACAAAGACGATGTCCGGCAGTGCCGAAAAATCGTCCGACTCCAAGGCTTCGAGCTTGCCCACAGGAACCTTCAAGGCAGCGGCCAGAGCGGCAATGTGCAAGCCTGCGGCCTCTCGGGCATCTCGCAACAACGCGCCCGCAGTCACTCCCTGCACCGATGGGCCAGGCGATTCCGCCACCAGTTGCGCAACCATCGACTCACTCATTGAATGCCCCACGTTCAAAAGCACCCCACTCCCGTGAATCAGGAAACCGCTTGCGCAACTGATCGGCAAGCTGCCTCAAAGCCACGGTGTCACCCAAGGCACGCTCTACTTTGATCCCCAACCACAGGGACTCGGAATTGGCGTATTCGCTGTTATTAAGGCGCCGGATATAAAACTGCGCCCGACTCCATTCATTGCGTCGGAGCAGCAATGACGCCAGGTGGTACCCCACCACGGGGTTGGCAGCGTCCAGCTCGTAGGCCTTGATCAGGGATTGCTCGGCCTCGGCATACTGCGCAGCGCTGACTTGGCAAAGCCCCTTTGCCATTAGCGTCTTACTGCGGGCAAGGTAAGCGGGATTGTTCAGCGCACGGACAAATTGCTGATCCGCTTCTGCATACTTTTTCTGCTGACACAAAAGCCAGCCAAAGTTGTGCAACACATTGGAGTCACCAGGACGCAATGCCAGCGCCCGGCGAAAGCTTTCTTCTGCCTGCGCAAAATCATTGAGGCGCAAATAGATAAGGCCGCGCAGGTTATGGGCGTCGGCATAGGTCGCATCGGATGCCAGCGACTGCTTGACCTCGTCCAGGGCCACCGCGGTTTGCCCCATCTCGAAATAGTTCGCTGCCAGTTCCAGGCGGATTCGGGCGCGGCGCCGCGCCTCGGGCTCGTCGGATGGTGTGACCAGGTCTGCCGATGACTCCGTCGCAGAAGCCCCGCCGTTCGCCGCACATCCACCCAGCGCAAAAAAACAAGCCAGGGCACCACATGCCATGAGCGTCCAGCGGCCATATTGCCGCCAGCGTCCAGTCGATCCCACCATGTAGCGCCTCCTTCAAAAGTGGCGACCTAAGTCACCTGTTTGAGCACGATTGTGCGTTGCTTTGCCATGCGCTCCACCGCACGCGTGCGGTCTTTCACATCGCCCGCCAACTGGCCGCAGGCGGCATCGATATCATCCCCGCGCGTCTTGCGCACTGTCGTGACAATTCCCGCGTCGCTCAGCACTTTTGCAAAAGTTGCCACTTGCACCTGGGAAGAGCGCGTGAGACCCGATGCGGGAAATGGATTGAACGGAATCAGATTGAATTTGCAGCGAATCCCGCTGCCGCGCGATGGCTTGACCAGCTCGATCAGCTGGTGGGCGTGCTCGATCTGGTCGTTCACACCATCCAGCATGCAGTATTCGAAGGTAATGAAGTCCCGTGGCGCATGCTCGAGATAGCGGTGGCAGGCATCCAGCAATTCCCGGATCGGGTATTTGCGGTTGAGCGGAACCAGGTAATCGCGCAAGGTATCGTTGGGCGCATGCAAGGAAACGGCCAGCGCCACCGGACAGTCTTGTGCCAGGCGGTCCATCATGGGAACGACACCCGAAGTAGACACCGTAACGCGCCTGCGCGACAAGCCGTAACCATGGTCATCCAGCATCACCTTGAGCGCCGGCACCAGGGCTGAATAGTTCTGCAGCGGCTCACCCATGCCCATCATCACCACGTTGGAAATGATGCGGGACGATGTTCCAAGGCGCTTGCGCAAGGCGTGCTCGGCAAACCACAGCTGCGCCACAATTTCACCCGTGGTGAGGTTGCGGCTGAAACCCTGGTGCCCCGTTGAACAAAACCGGCAACCGACCGCGCAGCCTGCCTGAGACGATACGCACAGGGTTCCCCGGTCATCTTCGGGGATGAACACGGATTCGACGGCATTGCCGCCACCCACATCGAACAGCCATTTGACGGTGCCATCGGCGGACACATGTTCACTGATGACGGGCAGGGCCTGCACATGCGCACAGCCCTTGAGCTTGGCGCGCAAGGCAACGGCCAGATCGCTCATGTCATCGAAATCGCTGGCGCCCCGCTGGTGAATCCAGCGGAAAAGCTGCGTGGCACGAAAACGCTTTTCCCCGAGCTGCCCACAAAATTCGGCCAGCCCGTCGAGGTCAAAATCGAGAAGATTGGTTGTCATGGTTGCCGCGCCCGGAACAGGTCGCAGCCGTCCCCAGCACTTGCTTTCTCCAAGGAGATTGGAACGAGCGTGGGGACGATCATGTCAGCGCGCGTAAACGTTCATGCCGGCGAAGAAGAAGGCGATTTCCACTGCAGCGGTTTCAGGGGCGTCGGAGCCGTGCACGGCATTGGCATCAATGCTGTCTGCAAAATCGGCGCGAATGGTGCCGGCCTCGGCCTTCTTCGGATCCGTTGCGCCCATCAGCTCGCGATTCTTCAAAATAGCGTTTTCACCTTCCAGCGCCTGGATCATGACGGGGCCGGAGATCATGAAATCCACCAGATCCTTGAAGAATGGACGCGCCTTGTGCACAGCATAGAACTGCTCTGCTTCCAGACGAGAGAGGTGCGCCATGCGGGCAGCGACCACTTTCAGGCCAGCGGCTTCAAAGCGGGCATAAATCTGGCCGATGACATTCTTGGCCACTGCGTCGGGCTTGATGATGGAGAGAGTACGTTCGATAGCCATGTTGATTTCCTGGTGTGATGTTGCTGTATTTTTTGCCCGTCGGGCAAAGCTTTTGATTCTAACCGGGCAAGCAATCCCCGGCCGCCTTAGCGATTTCCTCCGCGACGCGGCCCGCCCCCCCCGGCACGCCCGCCGCCGCCCGTGCGGCGCTGATCCTGGCGGTGGCGCGAGAGGCTGTCCACACCAATGTAGCCCACCGATGTTTTCATGGGATCAGGCTG
>LNAP01005566.1_pt1 | contig 11142 bp, 12 predicted proteins | sample 602601 | NCBI WGS metagenome assembly LNAP01 (sample SAMN02440304, study PRJNA202911) | soil metagenome | biome: Subtropical and temperate rainforests or woodlands; isolation source: soil samples (1 kg each in a 20% v/v slurry with milli Q water) were... ...
CCAAACTTTGATAAACGAGAGACCGACATGCTCGATTCCAAACTGTTACGTAGCAACCTTCAGGACGTAGCGGACCGCCTGGCATCCCGTGGCTTTGCCCTGGATGTAGCACGCATCGAAGCGCTGGAAGAACAGCGCAAGACCGTCCAGACCCGCACCGAGCAACTGCAGGCCGAACGTAACGCGCGCTCCAAGTCCATCGGTCAGGCCAAGCAGCGCGGCGAAGACATCGCGCCGCTGATGGCTGATGTCGAGCGCATGGCGGGCGAGTTGGCGGCCGGCAAGGTCGAGCTGGACGCCATTCAAACCGAGCTGGATGCGATCCTGCAGGGCATCCCGAACCTGCCTCACGAATCGGTGCCGGTTGGCGACGACGAAGACGGTAACGTCGAAGTACGCCGTTGGGGCACGCCGACGGCGTTCGACTTCCCGATCCTGGACCACGTCGCCCTGGGTGAAAAACACGGCTGGCTGGACTTCGAGACCGCGGCCAAGCTGTCGGGCGCGCGTTTTGCCCTGCTGCGCGGGCCGATCGCCCGTCTGCACCGCGCCCTGGCGCAGTTCATGATCAACCTGCACACCAGCGAGCACGGCTACGAAGAGGCCTACACCCCTTACCTGGTGCAGGCACCGGCTTTGGTGGGTACCGGCCAGTTGCCGAAGTTCGAAGAAGACCTGTTCAAGATCAGCCGTGAAAACGAAGCCGATCTGTACCTGATCCCGACCGCCGAAGTGTCGCTGACCAATATCGTGGCCGGCGAGATCCTCGATTCGAAGCAACTGCCGATCAAGTTCGTCGCCCACACCCCGTGCTTCCGCAGCGAAGCCGGTTCGTCGGGCCGCGACACCCGCGGCATGATCCGCCAGCACCAGTTCGACAAGGTCGAGATGGTCCAGATCACGCGGCCCGACCAGAGCGACGCCGCGCTCGAGGAGATGGTCGGCCATGCCGAGGCGGTGCTGCGCCGGCTCGAACTGCCGTACCGCGTGATGCTGCTGTGCACCGGCGACATGGGCTTCGGCTCGGCCCGCACCTACGACCTCGAGGTCTGGGTGCCGGCGCAGAACACCTTCCGCGAGATCAGCTCGTGCTCGAACATGGAGGCGTTCCAGGCGCGCCGCATGCAGGCGCGCTACAAGGGCGCCGACGGCCGCAACGAGTTCGTCCACACGCTGAACGGCTCGGGCCTGGCCGTCGGCCGCACGCTGGTCGCGGTGCTCGAGAACGGGCAGAACGCCGACGGCTCGATCACCGTTCCCGAGGCGTTGCGCCCGTACCTGGGAGGCCTCGCGCGGCTGGGCTAGAATGCGAGACTCGGCGCAGACCCGCCGACACCGGAGAGGTGGCAGAGTGGTCGAATGTACCTGACTCGAAATCAGGCGAACCGCAAGGTTCCGAGGGTTCGAATCCCTCCCTCTCCTCCAACAAGTCAGAGCCCGCACCGGTTGCGGGCTTTCTCTTGCCTGAGCGCCGCGTGGCGCGGGCTATACGGGTGATGGACTTTCTCAGTCCGGCTTTGGGGCCGCTTTGTACGCGGCAGCAAGAGGCATTTCTCAGTCGCTCGTTTTCGCAGTACGGATGTCGTCTTGGCGCCCCAACGGAGAAGGCCCCGCGTGGGGGCCTTCTAGCTCAGCGGCTAGTCGGCGGTCAGTCATGTATCCCGAGCGTTGTGCGCTGATCGTCCCAGCCAAGGGGCAGCGGCACCATCTGCGCCAGCTTCGTGGCACTGAGCGCCGCCGGCTGTTCGCCGCGGGCTAAGCAATCCACCAGATCCGGCGCCAGGAACGCCAACTGAACGATGCGCGTCACATACGACGCCGTGCATCCCACTCGCTCGCCCAGTTCATGCATCGACGTTACCTGGCCCGACGCCAGCATCCCGAACCACTCCTGAGCCCGAGCGATCAACCGCAGCACCTTCTGATCGGGCTCGCGGCGGGTTCGGCTGCCCGGTGCGTCGATCATCAGGCGCATCGCCATCCCACATCGCTTCAGTTGGGCCGGCAGCTCCCCGGTCATCGCCGGCTGGTCAGGCAGCAAGACCCCCGCACGGATCACAATTTCCAGCTTGTCCGGATGAACCGTCACGCCCTCCAGCAGGTCCAGGAGCTGCGCGATCCGGCCGGAACTAGTCCCCTCGATCCGTGCCGCCAGCTCGCTCGATCGCCGCAGACCGTCGCTGATTTGCGCCGCGTCCCGCCCGTCGAAGGCGCCCAACAGCTTGGACTCGTCACGCAGCATCGTGAGGGTCCCGTGCACCACGGCGACTTCCAGCTCCCTCGCCGGCAGCCGCATCGGCTGCGCCGCGCCGGAGATGTAGTACCGGTATCGCCTGCCGTTCTTGCTCGCGTGCGACGCAGTGAAGCGGTTGCCATCCGCATCGAACACCCGTCCCGCCAACATGCTGGGCTCGGCGGCCTGAACGCGGCCTCTCACTCCTTGCAGGTTGGTCGCCAGTCGCGCTTGCACGGCCTCCCAGACTGACTGATCGATGATCGCCGGATGATTGGCCGGGAAGGACAGTCCGCGGTGTGGCACCCGTCCGATGTAGATCGGGCTCTTGAGCATCCGGTGCAGGTGTCCTCGGCTGAACGGACTTCCGCCGCCGGCCTGGCCGCGGCGACTCTCCCGGACTGGTGTCCTCCATTCCCGCCGGTCTAGCTCGACCTTCAAGCGACTCACGCCATCTAGCTCGAGGTAGAGCGCGAAGATCTGTCGAACTCGCGCGGCCTGCTCATCGTCAACGACCAGGGTGCGCTCATGCGGCCGATAGCCCATCGGTGGGATACCGCCCATCCACAAGCCCTTGCGCTTGGACGCCGCGATTTTGTCGCGGATCCGTTCGCCAGTGACCTCGCGTTCGAACTGCGCAAAGGACAGCAGCACGTTCAGCGTCAGGCGACCCATTGAAGTCGTGGTGTTGAACTGCTGGGTCACCGACACGAACGACACCTCGTGAGCGTCGAACAGCTCGACCAGTTTCGCGAAGTCCGCGAGCGAGCGCGTCAGCCGATCCACCTTGTAGACGACGATGATCTTGATGCGGTGCTGGGCAACGTCCTCCAGCAAGCGCTTTAGTGCCGGTCGCTGGACATTGCCGCCGGAGAAGCCGCCGTCGTCGTAGATCGACCGGGTGGCCTTCCAGCCCTGTGACTTCTGGCTGAGAACGTAGGCCTCGCAGGCTTCCCGCTGTGCATCCAAGGAGTTGAAGTTCTGTTCCAGCCCTTCCTCGGATGAGGTGCGCGTGTAGATGGCGCAGGGGACGCTCATTTGCGCAGACCGAAAAAGGCCGGGCCGGACCAGGGTGTGCCAGTGATCACGCGGGCGATCGCCGTCAGACTGCGGTAGCGTGTGCTTTGGTACTCGAAACCTTGGTCAAGCACTGTTACCTGGTGCACGCGACCTTGCCACTCTCGTACAAGCCGGGTGCCGGTACCGACCTGCACCGCTGACCCAGTTGGGCGTTGCCGTGCCAGCAGCTTCTGCCAAGAGCCGGTTGCCGGCGAGGCTGCGGACGCCTGCACGTGCCAACTCAAGGCCGAGCGCAGCAACAGGGCACGGCAGGCGGCCGGGGCGGGACTGCCGAAGACCTGTTCCCAACGATCAGCCAAGGCTTGGCGACTCATGTCGGTCAGTGCCGCCAGTTCTGCCTGAACACTCGGGGACACGATTAGGCGGCGTCGACGATTCGGTAGGTGCGGACGCCTGCTTCATTGGGACCGGCGCACGCGACATTCAGGGCCAGTCGTTTGCGCAGAACCCCGCTAATGACGCCTCGTACGGTGTGAGGTTGCCAGCCAGTCACTTTGGTCATCTGCTCGATGCTCGTGCCGTTGGGGCTGTGGAGCAGGGCAATCAATTGGGACTGTTTGGTGGACTTGGTCGCAACGGGGGCGGCCGCGAGAGCTTGGGCCGTTGGCATCCCGGGGGATTTCCTGCGGCGGGGCGTCGCCGCGACGGTAGCCGTGCGCTTGGTGAGCGGGGAGGGGACCGGCGCGACCGTGCGCTTGCGGGTGGCGGGCTTTGCGAGGGGTTTAGCTTTGGAGGGCATCAGCGGGGTCCTTCGGGTTGGCCGGCGCGCCTGCCGCGTCGGTGAACCAGTACCGCTCTACTTCGCAAGGACATCAAGTCATTTGTGAGGCCGCTGTCGCTACCGTCCGGGTGCCGGTCTACGAGGGTAAGACTCATCGCCTCATCTCTGGACGCCATCGCCTAGGCCCTGCGTCGATCAGGACCGAGGTCCCGCTTGGGCAGCGGTTGCACACCGCTGGCGCGCTTTGCCGGCTTGCGGGTGCCACCCAGCGTCAGAAGCAAGCTGGCCTCGATTCGATCAGCGATGCACTGGCCGCAAAGGTTGTAAGCACATGCTTCGAACCAGATACTGACTACGCTACTGCCAATCGACTGCGAGATAACGTCGCGCCCGGACGACAGCATCGTCTGACAGCGTGCTACTACACCAGCGCAGCGGGGTCGGCTTCATGTGTGCGGCTTTCGACTGGAGGCCGGGATGGCCGGGACGGGGGTCAGGCTCGCTGCTGGACTCGGAGCTAGGGGGTATCTAATCCGGAAATCAGGAGTAGTGTCTAAACGTATCTGAACTGTTGACAACCCCGAAGGATGACCCGTGAAAAGTCTTCTCTTGACAAGCTTGTTGGCCGTCGCGCTTGGCCAGTCCGCAAGTGCCGTGACTCTCAGCTTCGACGATATCCCAGGTGGAAGTCAGCAAAACACCTATGGCGACATGCCGACCGGTTACATGGGGTTCAACTTCAGTTCGACCCTCGATTGGATTGACACCGTTGGGGCCACTTCGCCATGGCCGTATGGATCGAAGAGTGGCGACTTCACCCTAGTAAACAACAATCTCGGAGTCGGAACCATTACCGACACGAATGGAGCCGACTTCACCTTCGACGGAGTCTGGGCGCGAACCTTTCAACCAAACAGCTCCACGGTGGTGTTCACGGGCGTACTGTCCGGATACAACAATGGTTCGCTGGTCTGGTCGCGGGACACGGCAATCGACGTGAACTTCCAATTCTTCGCCGCACAGGCCGGAATGATCGACGAATTGCGGTTGGGGTTCGGCGGGCTTTTCATTGTGGATGACCTCATGCTCAATGGCGGTCCGGTAACGACGCCCATTCCTGAGCCGTCGACTTACGCGTTGATGCTCTTGGGTCTTGGCGTGATGGGGGTTGCAGCCCGCGGTCGGCGGCAGCGGCACTGAAGAGTGGCGAAAGAAGAGTCAGGTAATTTGGCTGATACCTAGCCCTGAGCGATGTGTTCGGCCTGCCAGCGCTTCAGCAGTTGACGCAGCGCGACAACGCTTTCGTATGCCCGCTCGTAATCTCGCTCGCCTAACGGCGATGCGAAATAGGTCTGCGCGTCGTGGTCATAGCGGATGTGCAGACCGGCGGCCTTGCACTCGTCGCGCAGCGCCAGGAACTCCGAGCCGCACGGCGGCGGCCGGTTGATCGGCAACGTGGCTCGCTTGAACCAGGGCATCAGTGCACCTGGCCTTTCGACATTGCCTCAATTGCCTGAGCATCGCGGTTGATCAACGACTGCAGCAGGTCCGACGAGATAAAGGCTGCATGCGCGCGAGCGAGAGGGCACAACGTCTACGGGGCAAACGACTCCGAGTCGGCCCTAGTTCTGCTGGCTGAACACGATGTAGACGCGCTTTGCGTAGACGTAGGTCTGCCAGGGGAATCGGCGATGTCTTTGCGGCAGAAGCTCGTGCGCTTCGCCCCGATGTTCGGCTCGTTTTTTGCACTGGCCTGAGTCGTTTCACGCCGACGAGTAATAAGGACGTCGATTTATACGTGCTTCGCAAGCCGTTCACGCTTGACGCGCTTTTGTCTGCCTTGTCCGGTTCGGCTTAAGCTGGGCGAACCCGAAGGTGGCTCTTCAGCAATCTAATTCAGCGTCTTGCCTCTTGCACCGCTAATGGAGATACAGGCTGCGGACGACGGTCGGTCGGCACACCTTCCTCATCGATGGAATGTGTTTCCTTTCCTCGACCGCCATCCTTTGCCCGTTCGGCGAGCCGCGCATAAAACTCTGCGACCTCTCTCAAATCCTGCTCGTCCAAGTCCTCGATTCCGATCATTCGGTTGCTGGCCTGCTTGGACGCCGCTAACAGCTCATTCACCTTTAAGTGCAGAGCGATGCTGTCCTTGTTCTGACTTTGCTGGATCATGAACACCATCAGAAAGGTGACGATGGTTGTTCCAGTATTGATCACTAGTTGCCAGTTCTCGGAATAGTTGAAGAGGTGGCCGACCGCGCCCCAGGCTGCCACCACCCCAAGAGCAATCGCGAACGCCAGCGGGGATCCTGCCAAGCGTGTCACCCGTGACGCGAAGTGATCGAAGGTTCTGAGAACTTCCGAGCGCTGTGCATAGGTCGCGCTAGTAGTTGTCGGCATCGAACCGAGCGCTTCGGAAATGGTCGTTGTTTCATTCATGGTGGAGTCTCCTCCGCGAAGTCATAAATGGTTCGGCATCTCCAGCCAAGCAGGAGCTTCGATCTTGTGAGGCGGGGCCAACGCTACACGTAAGACAGGGGCCTCATTGCGCGTCGGCCGCGGTCGAACGTACCCTCCTAGGTCGGCGGCGCGCTGGACCCCCGCGGTGACAGCCGTGCGAGTTCAGGCAGTGCCCGGCGCGTCCGTGCAGCGCGCCACTGAGCGCAATATGACCCGTGTCAACTTCCCCTGCTGCGCTGAACCTCCGGCACTGATGGAGTGCGCTAGCCGTACCTGCGGGGGGATTCGTCCTACGCATTTGCGGCGGCTTTCCCGATGCGGTACCTCCACCGCCGTTTGTAGAAGGTCTACATGCACAGCAGAACTATCAAGGGCGCTGACCTGTGGTGCGAAGCGTTTGCGGCGCTCTACAGAGTCGAGACGAAGTTGGGCAGGTGTGTCTGCATGAATTTAGCGCGAAGCGCATATCGGGTTCACGCTTCCTCGCCTCCCGAAGTTGCTATCCAGCGGTTGTTGGCAGGAGCAGTGACGCAAGGCCTTGTCCACTCGCGCCATTAACCCGCGAGCCGACACGCACTCGTAAGGCGACGATGAAGTAGGTGATGCGGTGACCGCACTGGAGCTAGCGACCGCATCGCTCAAGGCCTACGTCGAGAAAGACAGGCAGGCCCTCGAGACGTTGATTGCAGACGACTTCAGGTTCACAAGCCCAATTGACAACCAGATTGATCGCGCTTCCTACTTCCGCCGTTGCTGGCCGAACAGCAATTCCATGACGTCCGCGACGATTGTTTCCGCCGCGGATCTCGGGGATCACGCATTCATCGTTTACGAGGTGGAGGCCCTAGGCAAACGCTTCCGAAATTGTGAGCGTTACTCCTCTCGCGACGGGCAGATCACATCTGTAGAGGTGTACTTCGGTTGGGATCTACCCCACCCAGCATCTGTCGGCGGCTTTATCGAAAAGTAGGACCCCACGAAATGACCAAGCTCGTATCGTCGACCGAACTCGCAAGCAAGGCGAGCAAGCCCTATCCCGGAGACAGCCGAGAGTATCGCAAGGCTCGCACCGATCTTCTTAAAGAAGAGATTGACCTGCGACGCCAACTGTGGCGCGTCGCGGAGCTTCGCAGGGCGCTACCGCCTGGCGGCGAGGTTTCGGAAAAGTATCGTTTCCGTGACAAGAACGCGAAGGAGCACAGTCTTGTCGATCTGTTCGGAAGGCATGACACGCTGATCAGCTACTTCTGGATGTACGGCCCAGACCGCGAACGTCCTTGTCCGATGTGCACAGCGTTGCTGGATGCGATGGACGCAGCGAATCGCAACCTTGCACAAAGGGCCTCGTTCGTTGTAGTCGGGCGCTCGCCCGTATCGCGTCAGCTCGCATTCGCAGTCGAACGAGGATGGCGCTTCCTTGAGTTCTATCAATGCGTGGGGGACTACTTCCCAACGGACTATCGTGGTCTTCGCGGCGGTGAGGAGTGGCCGATGCTGGATGTCTGGACGCGGCAGGGTGAAGGCACCCGTCACTTCTGGGGCTCCAGCGAGATGGATGGCACGGCGGATCCGCATCAGGACGCGCGAAATGTCCCGGATCCTGAAGCGCTCTGGACGATGCTCGATCTCACGCCGGGCGGGCGGGGAACCGATTGGTATCCGAAACTGGATTACGCGGACTAGTGCGCTAGTGGCTCGCTCGTTGTGCCGACTGATTCTCGCGACATCAAAGGAGTTGCTTCATGACGATCGAGAACGCATTGGCAAGCATTGCTGTGAAAGACGTCGAGACCTCTGCAGCATGGTACTCCGAGCTGCTCGGAGTGGCCGGGACGCGGCCCATGCCGGAAGTGGCGGAATGGAGCTTTCCGCGGGATGGCGGACTCCCAGGTGTATCAAGGTCGAGCGCGAGCGGGCGGCTGTTCGTTCACGCTGGCCGTCAGCGACCTCGATGAGGTGGTGCGCACCTTGTCGGCAATGAACGTCGACGTCAGCAAGCGCACGGCAAATGAACGCGTGAAGACGGTGATGGTGCAGGACCCCGATGGCAACAGCATCGCGGTGGCGCAGGCCATCGATACGACGCTCGTGCGCTGATCCTTTGGAGGAGACGGGAATGGAACATTCGCCTACCGAAACAGATGTCTCGGTGCCCATGGTCGAGTCGGATTCTGACTTGACCGGACATTGCTTGTGCGGTGCAGTATCGATCACGGTGACGGGCGGCTGCGATCCACGTGTCGGCGCGTGTCACTGCCGAATGTGTCAGCGGTGGACAGGGGGCCTGTTTCTTTGCTTCACAACCGACGCGTCTTCAGTGAGCGTCAACGGAGAGGTCAGTCGATATCGGTCATCTGCGTTCGCTGAGCGGGCGTTCTGCCCGAAGTGCGGTTCACACCTATGGTTCAACGACGTTAGGGAAGCAGGCGCAGTCGAGAGCTATGAGCTGATGCCCGGTCTGTTCGACGGGGCGCTTCAGTGGCCGCTCCGATCCGAAATCTACGTCGATCGTGCTATGGCCTCGGTCCAACTGAGCGGTGACCATCGACGCAAGAGCCGAGCCGAGTACGAGGCGGAGAACCCCTTCGTGGAGGGAGACGTCTCTTGCGCCTCAGAGGGTCGACTTTACTGCGGGACGGCCAAGAACATTTCGTCGCCGCGCCGCAGCAACCGCCGAGAAGCGCGACTCTTTTAGCCTCGAAGCGGATAGGCCTACCGGGAAGCCACTTGCCGGCCTACGTCCAGTTTGGCCTTAGCAGCGACGATTAAGGTACGTCCCCTGGCCTCAACGAGTGTCCCCCTATGAAATTGCAAGTCAAACGCACGACCTCCGCTTGTGCTCTCCACAGTCTGGTGGTGGTGATCGCGTGCAGTTACGGCGCGGTAACTGGCTCGGCAGTGCAGGCGCGCACATCCACCGCGCCGCTAGATGCAGACCGTATCAATGCGGCGGTCGACACTCCGGTGTTGCGCGTGGGGAGTGCCGGTCCCGCAGTGACTCGCGCGCAGATTCTTCTTGACCGGGCTTGGTTCTCGTGCGGAGAGATTGATGGAAAATTTGCAGCCAACATGAAGCGCATGGTCAGGGCCTACCAGCTGGCTCGCGGCCTCAACGCAACCGGCACTGTTACCGCAGAGACTTGGCAATCACTTCGAGAGGATTCTGCGCCGCTGGTTGTGCGCTATGTAATCACCGCTCAGGACGTCGCTGGCCCATTTGAGGAGACTCCGCGCGAGATGGCCGAGCGCGCCAAGCTAAAGGCGCTGCATTACGAGTCGATCGAAGAGGCGCTGGGCGAGAAGTTTCATACAAGTGCTCGCTACCTGAGGCAACTCAATCCGGGCGTCAAGTTTCTAGAGGGTGAGGGGATCGTGGTCCCCAACGTGGCCTTGGGCAAGCCACCGCTTCGAGGCACGTCGGTGGAGATCGACAAAGCGGCTCGTGTGCTGTACGTGCTCGATGGCAGCCGGCGTCCAGTGGCAGGTTTTCCCATCAGTATCGGGAATGAGCGCAATGACCCACTTCCAATTGGCCGGATGACGATCCGCAACGAGGTCAAGAATCCGAGCTTCACGTACGATCCGACGCTTCTCAAGAATGCACCGAAAGATGCTCAAAAGGTGGAGGTTGCCCCCGGTCCCAACAACCCTGTCGGTAACCTGTGGCTCGGTCTATCCAAGCCTCATTGGGGCATCCATGGAACACCGGATCCAGCCAATGTGGGTCACACTGAAACGAACGGGTGCGTTCACCTGACGAACTGGGATGCACAGCGGCTAGCCTCGCTGGTCAAGCCAGGCTTCCGCGTCGATGTCCGACCTTAGGTGAATGCTGTACGTTGCTGCGCTGAGTCTCGTACTGGCATGTGGTGGAGTTGCGTATGCCGCTCCAGGAACGAGCGACGAATCCGATGTGGCACGGCTCCGGGCTCGCGGTCTGGCCGTGCCTGTAGACGGGGTTCGCGCGTCCGACCTCGTTGATACCTACCAGCAAGCCCGAGACGGGGGCATGCGTGCGCATGAAGCGCTTGATATCGCTGCGCCACGGGGTACGCCCGTACTAGCGGTGGAGGACGGCCGTATCGCCAAGCTGTTTTCGAGTCGGCAGGGTGGTCTTACCATTTATCAGTTCGATCCGGCATCCGAATTCGCCTACTACTACGCGCACGTGGACCGCTACGCCCCTGGACTGACCGAAGGAGCTGGCGTGCGGCGAGGTCAGGTCATCGGATATGTAGGCAGTACGGGCAACGCTGCAATGGATGCCCCGCACTTGCACTTCGGCGTTTATCGCCTGGGACCGGAGCGAGCTTGGTGGCGCGGCAGTCCGTTGAACCCTTATTTGTTGTGGGCACCCCTCTTTAACCGACGGTGACTGCAATTGGTCGCGATGGGCGATTCCAGGAAGCTCTAAATGTGGGGCCTCTGGAACTTCCTTACGCGCGGGTGCTTGCTTTGCCAGCGGACAACGGACAACGGATAGCGGATAGCGGATAGCGGATAGCGGATAGCGGATAGCGGATAGCGGATGCTGCGCTACTCGACAGGGCTCGAAAGTGAGGAACTGGAGGCCGCGTACTGGGGACGAGGGCGACGAAGCCCGCAGGCCACTCAGCACGGCATACAGGCAGAGGGACGCTGGCCC